>ERZ761594.230-NODE-230-length-21535-cov-90.206052_pt1 | contig 21535 bp, 26 predicted proteins | sample MGYA00511036_ERZ761594 | MGnify/ENA primary metagenome ERZ761594 (study PRJEB28899, sample SAMN03785561) | bioreactor sludge metagenome | biome: EBPR Sludge; feature: EBPR Bioreactor; material: 0.22µm filtered reactor supernatant | place: Saint Lucia: Queensland... | reverse complement strand
AGCACAAATGTTTGCGCCTGTCTACCGTCCCACAATCATTTCTTGTCGGACGGTGCGTCTTGCAATCTAAGCACACCGTTGACAATCACATACTCTTTCCGCTCCAGTTCAACTTCTCGCTGTTCCACTCTTACACGTTCCCACAGTTCAGGATCATCCCCAAAGCTCTCGCGCATATCTAACTCACCGCGTTCAACCATACGATACAACTCCGCCATGTCCGCATCGCTCTCAGGCGAAAACCGCGTAACTGGCAATCCGTTCATATCATAGACGATGCGACGTTTCACTTTGGCTCACTTCCCAAAACCAAATACTCATACTGTTCGCCAAACTTGCCATTACGCCAACCAGGACCGCGATGATAAAGAAAAATTCGTTCAGCCGGTATGTTTTCCTCGAATACCCGAAACCCGTTAAACCGAACAGCAGTACTTACATCACTCGTCCACGATTCAATAACACCCGGTTCCATTGTAGCGCCTTTCACACCGCGAAACAAGTGCATCGAGCGAATGCCCTGGTCTCTTAAATACTGTTGGGTTCGTTCGTAAATTTCCTGCACAGCGCCTTGCATTAACTCAATCTCATCTTGAGAGACAACAAACCCGGCAGGGTTGAACACAACACCTTCCACACCCAACGCACGTGATAAGGTTTCCTTCAACACAACCGAAGGGCGGGTGCGGCTGCCGTGCACCCACTCCCACTGAATCCGCCGCGCCTCTGCCGAAACGCCCAACATATTCCGAGCATCCACCATCCCATCCCGCCTGCCCAACGCAGCCAACCGCCCCACCGTGGTGGGCGCCAGCGCCCCACCCCATGTATCGTCCGGTTGGAGCGTCACCAAGTCATGCAGCGAAATGTCACCTCGCTGCAGCAAATCCCACCGGCCTGGGCCAAGCATCCGCCGCTGCACGCTCTCCGGTTGCCGGGCAAACCACTCCTGTCCGGTCTCGTAGTCAATCGGGGTGCCTTTGTTCAATACCGGTATCGCTGCGCATCTGCAGTTTGGATGGGCATCAAACGGCTGATCCTTCGTGTAAAACTGCCCATCCGCCATCAAGCAGCCCAGACACGTCCGCTCATCCTTCGCCGCCAGCCGCCGATACCCCACCACCACATTGCTCTGCCGGTAGCTTTCCAGCGTCGTCTGCCGGTACACCCGCAGCGTCTCCGTGCGCGCAATCGTCGCCATGCGTGTGAAACTCTGCGCCAGCCCATTGCGCAGCGCATCCCGCGCCGTCTTCAACGGATTCCAACCCAGCGCAATCCCATCCACCAGCCGCTGGCGCAGCGCCTCCGGCCCCGCCCGGCTCGCATCCGCCAGGATGTCGCGCACCCGCGTCCCTGCGCCCGTCAGGCCGACCATGTTCTCCACCGCCGACACCGGCAGCCGGTTGAACTGCACCAACATCTCCGCCTCGGTGGCCACCGCATTGATCGCCGCCTGGCTGTGCGAGATGGCCGCATTCAGCAGCGCCTGCTGCCGGTTCTCCACCCGCCCTTCGACGAAGCGGGCATACTTCCCCAGTTCATCATTCACCTGGCCCATCAACTGCTGATAGCGCCGGCTGCGCCCAAGCTGGCCCATCGTCACCCGCCCGCCGCCCTGCAGTTCCAGCGCCAGCGCATCCACCTGCGCCTGCAGCGCCTGCTCCACGCCCAGCCAGCGCTGCGCCATCTCCTGCTGCATCGCCGCATCCCCGCGCAGCAGGTCAGCGCGCCAACTCTGCATCATGTCGATCACAACCGGTGGCATCGTCTTACCTTTGGTCCAGCCACTGGCGCAGCATGGCCACCGTGCCGCGCACCCCGTACAGCATGAACAACACCCCCCCGCCGAGGATACCCAGCAGGGAGAGGATACAGAGCACCGCTATCAAGTCTTTCATGCGAAATCTCCTAGTCCGCTGCCAGGGCAAGCAGCGGGTAATCCTCAATCTTTGTCGTTTGCAGGATGCGCCGCTCTGCTGTCTCGTAATAGCCCCGATCCATTTCAATACCGATAAACTTGCGATCTTCCAGCCGACACGCCACACCCGTTGTCCCGCTGCCCATGAACGGATCAAGCACGGTTCCGCCTGGTGGCACACATTGAACCAATTGTCGCATCAGGTTTGTCGGCTTGCCGGTCATGTGGTGCTTGTCGGCCAGATTGACGCCCAAACGAATGTAGCCTGGCCACGGCCCGCCCCACGCTGCTGGCGTACTTACGCCACGCGTGCCCCAAACCACGTACTCGCACTGGTGGCGGAAATATCCCGTGTGTGGCGAACGGGCAGCCTCTGTTTTGTCCCAGGGCACGATACCGCGCCAGACAACCCCGCCCGCCTGCAACGCATCCGACGCCAACGGAAGCTGCCGCCAATCGGTAAAAATGAGTATGTAGCCTGATTTCTTGACGATGCGGCACGCCTCAGAAATCCAAAGCGCCATCCAATAGCACCAGGATCGACCATCTCGGTTGTCGCCTGAAAACGATGCACGGACAATGTCGACGCCAGTCTGCACATACTTGGCTGCCGGATCAGCACTGCGGTCACTGCGAGTAAAGCCACCCGACGAATAGGGAGGATCGGCAATCACCGCGTCAACGCTACTGGTCGGAATAGAGCGCATCACCTCCAGGCAATCGCCATGATGCAACGTGTAGTTCACCCGGCCACCCCCAGCCCGGCCAGCCGCTGGCGCAACTGCGCCATGTCGAAGCCCGCCACCACGCACGCCTCCCCACGCTCCAGGATGGCCACCGCCGCCTCCACGTTGGCGCACTCATTGCGCAAACACGTCGTGGGCGTCGCCGTCAGCTTGTACTCACTCACCTGGCAGCGATACGCCGTCGTCATGCCACCTGCGATTGCCATTGTTCGCTCTCCTCTGTTTGTCCAAATCAATTCAGTCGGCGATGAATCTTGTCGAATCAAACAGCCCCAGTGATAGAACTTTAGAGCGTTGTACAACGTTGTAGCACCCACATGCACGCCAGTCTCGCCACACACGGCGCACCGTGCAGACAATGACGCCTGAATCGTTCCACTCCGCACCAAGATACTCACCCGTCACCTGTCAGAATTTCCTGGGAAACGTCCCACAACAAAGACTTATCGCCCGTAATCTCCCAATCTCTACACCACACCCCGGTCAAAATCCCGCTGCGCCGCGCCCAGCACCGCCTCCGCATAACTCCGCTCGGCCACCCGCTCCGCCGCCCGGTCGTCATCCAACTGCGCCACATCCACCTCAGACCAATTCTCCGCCCGTCGCAGATGCGTGCGCAGCGGCACCCCGGCTTCCACCGCCAGCTTGCGAATCTCCGCCGTCGAGCGCGGCTGCACCGTCTCCACCGGCGCATAGACCACCCGGATCTGCTGCGTCACCACCTCCTGCCCCTGCAGGCGCAGCAGAAATGCCGCCAGGTCGCGCCACGTTGGAACCAACGTCTGCTGCAGCCGGTGCGCCTTCTTCATCAGCGGAGATTCCATCGCCAGCAGCGCCTCGCCGCTGGGGTCGCCGCCCTGCTGATAGAAATAGTGGCGCGGCGTGCGCGTAATGATGCCGATGTCCGCCGACAGCTTGTTGATCGCATTCAGATAGTTCTGCAACTCCGTCGCCACAAACTGCCCCGGCGTCGTCGCCTGCATCCCCTGCTCCGCCGCCACCAGGTCCCAGATGGCATTGGGGTTGTTTTTCAGGTTGGCGATGCCCGCGCTGCTGATCACATAGCGCTGCGGGAACGCCCCGAACTCCGCCGCCACCATCATGTCGGCCAGCAGCTTGTTCACCGCGTCCTGCACCTCCACCACATTCACCAGTTGCGACTTCGGTTTGCGTCGGTTGGACCGGAAATGAAAGACCGGAATCTGCCCGTAAGGGTTCTCCGCCACCGCCGCGCCGTCCGGCCCCGGCGCCCACGGCTCGAACGCCTTCGCCGTCGGCATCTCCCCCGCCTTGAACGAGCGCCGGCTGGCGTAGTATTCCAACCGATCCACATAGTAGAGCGTCAGGCGGATGCCGTCGCCGTTGTTCCACCACTTCGCCGCAAAGCGCATCTGCCACGGGTTCTTCGCGTCATACTCCGCATGGCAGAGCCGGGCGTCGTTGTGGAACGCCTGCACCACGCCCTCTTCCTCGTCCGGCCAGGCCACCACGAACGATTCCCCCGTGACCGTTACATCCTCATGCACGCCATACTCATCGTCCACCAGCCCCGTCTGCTCCCAAAGGCCCGCCAGTTGCGCCGCCAACGCTTCATCCCCGGCCACCGTCGGCGTGTACAGTTCCAGCCGGTCGAGCACGCTGTCCACCACCACCGCACACCAGTTCTCCGTGAAGCGCGCTTCGAGGCCGCTGAAGATTTCCTTCAGCTTTTCACTCGAATAGACCAGCGGCTGCTCGCCGTCATAGTAACGCCAGAGCGCGTCATAGCGCCGCTTCTTCCCCGTCAGCGCCGCCACCGCCAATTCCAGATCACTCGCCATCGCTCACCCCCGAACAGTCCCCTGCTCCCGAACCACCTTCACCAAGTCATTGAACGCGCCGCTCGCCGCGTCCACCTCATCGTCATGCGCCCCTTCTGGGAACGCGTGCAGCGTGCGCAGAAACCGGTCATTCCACGCGCCGCTCACCAGCTTCACATTCCCCGCTTCCGCCTGCGCCGCCAGCCCCTTCGCCCGCATCACCTTGTCACCCTGCGGCTGCACCGCACGCACGTCATACCCGGCCAGCAGCGCCGCCGTGTTGCGCGCATCGCGCACCCCACTGGCGCCCCCTTCCCGCTCGAAGCGGATCGCCACCTGCGTCCCATCCTGGCTGGCCGTGTTGCGCAGCAGCGCATCCACCCGCCCCGGCGCCTCCTGCACCGCAATGGCGTCGAGGATGTAATAGACATCGCCCACCCGCCGCATCAGCACCCCCGCCGTGTAGTCCGGGTCAGCCTTCGCCACGCTCTTCTCCGTCGCCGCCAGGTCCCAGAAGCGCACCGTGCGCCCGCCACCGGTGGCTGAGCTTGTCGAAGCCGTCGAAGCCGCCGGCGCCGTCTCCACAATCTCGAACCAACCCCGGTTGAACACCTTCCCCGCCGACGGCTTGATCTTCCAGTTCCCGCCGCGCTGCCCATCGCCAAGCAGCCGTTCCCGGTCCACCAGCGGCAGCGCCATCAAGTTCACCAGATAGCCCGGATCCGCATCCAGCAGAATCTTGTTGTCAAACACACTCGACAGAATGAACGTGAACGACTTCGGCTCACTCCCCGGATACTGCGCCCGCAGCGTCGCCGGGTCATCCGCCCAGCGCAGTTCATCGTTCACCACCACAAACCAGCGCACCACGCCCGAACGCTCCAGCAGGGCATAGCCGTCCTCGCCGATATACCAGCCCACGAACTCATGCACCCACCCGCCCACCGGGTCGTCGTCGGGCGTCGGGTTGCACGTCGCCCGCATGTACGGCCGCACACCAGACATCGACCGGTTGCGGCTCAGCATGTAGAAGAACTGATCCCGCGTAAAGTGGGTCAACTCATCGAAGGCAATCAACGGAATCTGGCTGCCCTGCCAGTCCAGCCGGTTCTTCTCATGCTCCATGTGCGCAAACTTCACCGTGGCGCCGCTGGGGAACTGCCACTCCAACAGATACTCCCGCGGCGTCGCGCTCAGCAGCGAGTAGACCTTCATCGACTCATCCCACAGCCCGCCGGGGTTGCGCACCTGCACCGACGTGCGCCGGAAGATCACCGCGTTGAACTGCCCATTGCGCACATGGCGCAGCGGCTCCAGCAGCAGAGCGAACGACTTCCCGCCGCCCGCCGCGCCGCCATAGATCACCAGGTCAGCCGACGACGCCAGGAACACCTCCTGCGGCCCCGCCTGCGCCCTAATCTGCATCGCCGCCGCCATCCCTGCCATTGTCCGGCAGATAGATCTGCACGCCCATATTGCCGGCCACCGTACTCTTACTGGCCGTCTCAATGCCGGCCCGGTCGAGCACCGCTGTCGAGGCCCTCAACACTATCGATTCGTCAATCGAATCCAACAGCGTTACCAATCGCGCAACCGCATCCAGCGACGCCAACGCCAGTTTCTCCGCCGCCTCCTGCTTTGCTCGCAGCGCCCTGCCATCCACATGGGCACGCGCAATGCGCTCCACCTGCGTCAACACATCGGCGAACAACGCGTGCTGCTTCCAATGACTTTGATAGACCGCCCGAGCGCATGTTTCAGGCCGGCGCGGCGACCACACCGTTTCGTCGCTCTCCCCGGCCAGGCGCGCACCGACGAGGGCGACAATCGTAGCCCGCATCTTGCCGTAATGCCGCTCGCCGGCCAGCCGCTCCAGCTGATCAGTCGCCGCACAAACCCAGTCGTCAACCATCCTTCACCCGCACCACGCTGGAACAACAAAACTTAATTTTCATGGTTAACTTACAGTAAGGCTACAGTAAGGCTGCATCTGTATTCACCCGTTGCGGATGTGCAGAATCTCTGGCGGTTTTTCAATCCAAACGTCACGTCGATCCCGCGAAATATGGATCGTTACTTGCTGTCCTTTGGGTGCGGGTGTACGCATCACTGCCGCCAACACATTCGCCAACTCAGCACACACGAGTTTGATCTGCCAGTCGATTTGTTCTGTCTCACTCATAGCATCCCACACTACAACTCCGACTCAGGGATTTCCGGTGCTTCCAATTGCTCGATGCGCATCTGCATCTGGCCGATTGCGCGGTACAGTTCCGCCCGCTCCTGGCTATGCTGCAACCCCATCAGCCAGACCAGCAGCCCGCCCACCGCCACGCCTGCACCAAATAACACAGCCCCGGTGATTACGCCGTCCATCCCCGCCTCCCGTCGCGTGATTCAATCATCTGCATCACACTGTAGCAGGGTGCAGTTAACGTACTGCCAACGTCCATCAACCAAATTCAACGGCAATACCCGGCTCAACTTGTCGAGCATCATCCACGCTCCCACCCGACTTACACCAACCCACTCAGCAATTTCCATCGTACTGCCCGCCTCGCCATGCGCCAGGCGATGCACAACAATGCCAACCCGCTCGGTTGTGATCAGATCATCCATGTGCAAAACTACATGACCTTTCCTGTTGGAACACCTACCCGTCAACGTTTTCGAAGCGCTGTCCATCGAAGGCAATCCGGTTCTGTGTGTCCAATGGCGACAGCACAATGATCGTTGGCACGTCGTGCTCGCGGCGCGTCAACAGAATCATCGCCGGCGTTGTCATGCCAGCCAGCACGCCAAGCAGCATCCCGATAGCCATTGCTAGAGCGTCGGTTGACACACGAGTCAAAGACCATGCAAACAGCGCAACGGCTACGATTGCTGCGATGATTACCCATCTCATAGCGCACCCCCTTGCAGCGCCAACAACCTTGCTTCGGCGGCTTCGGCGCGGGCGATGGCAATATCACGGCTCATACTCGCTTCCGCCAATTGCACCATCAGCATCTCATGCGCTACAGTGCGAAGATGCGCTTCTGACAGCGCAGTGTCCAGATCCCACTCCTTTTTTTGCGCAACCCAGCGCAATTTATCCAGTGCATCAACTAGCTTTTTCTGGCATAGCTCCAGCGCGGCCTCGGCATCCTCAGCGCGCTTTTTCATGTCATGGTATGCGTCTGAGACGGCGGTCACAGTGCACCCCCTGCTTGCAGCGCCAACAATCCATTACTCATCGAGTGTTCCCCTTTCCCGGCTGTACCGGTGCCACAGTTCGTGCGCGTACCCGCGCGCAATCTCCACGCCAATATCATCGAAGTAGCGCCGCAGTTCCGCCTGGCTGCCCGCCGGATTCGCGTCGCGCCACGCCCATACCATCGCCTGCAAATCAGTCGGGCCGCCATCATCAATTTCGCCCTCCACCACACCGCGTTCGGTCGTTCGGTCGTTCGGTGGGGAGTAGTCTACCTCTGGACCGAACGCACCGAACGGTCGACCGAACGCCCCAACCGAACGGTCGACCGAACGGCTTTCGTCAATCTCCAGCACCGGCTCCTTTGCCTGCACTGTAGCCAAAAATGCCGGCAGCACACCGCGCACGTCCAACGACTTGAACACAGCGCCGCCAAAGTGAAACGTGTATGGCGCCAGCTTGTGAGCCTCATAGTAGCCGCCTGCCCCGCCGTAATTCTGCGGCAGATAGCCCGTCACCGGCTCCGCATTGGCCACAATCGCCCGCGGCCATTTCTCCGGCGCCTGATCCTCGAAAATCATGTGCACGCCCGTCGCGCCCGCCTCACGCATCACCAATTTCAACGGCTGCAGCAGCGCGCCATACACCCCATCGGCGTCGGCCTGCACACACAGCGCCCCAAACTCCGCCATCACGACGAGGATGCGCCGCGGCGCATTGTCCAACTGGGCAATGTTCGGCGCGCCCGCTTGCCCCAGCAGCGCGTCGCGCTCCTGGTAGATCTGCGCCAACCGCTGCACAACTGCCACCGCCCGGCCTGGGTCGCGCACATCGACCAGTTCGGCCTTGCCGGCGAACTCGCTCCAATCCTTGAAGCGCCGCCGATCCAGCACCAGCACATGATGCCCGACGCGCAGCGCGCTGGCAGCCAACGCCCGAATCAAGTTCGTCTTGCCCGCGCCCTGCGAACGCCCATGCACCCGCAAATGTGGCGCCGCCAGCAGATCCCAGTGCACCAGGCTCCCGTTGTCCTCGCGGCCCATCGGCAGCTTACGCTGCGTACAAGCGTTAAGCGTGTCCACAACTGGCACAACGCGCACCGCCGGCGCAGGCAACGCCGGCAACATCGGCGGCGCCGGCGGAATCTCCACCGGGCGCCGCGGCCCATCAATGAGCTTCGCCGCCGAGGCCGTAATCCGGTCTCCTCGATGCTCCGAACCCCACTTGCTGCTGCGGCTGTCATCGCCCTGGAACATGGCCTGGGCGGTGCGAGTGCGCTCCACCATCCCGCGGATCGTCGCCTGAATCTGCCAGCCCGCCGCCGGCTCATGCTCGGACACCGCGCCCGTCTTGCGGTCGATGGTCAACACAGACCCGACCAACGCGTTAGGGTCAACGATGACCACACGCCCGCCGGCCACCTTCACGCGCTGCAGCGGGTAATGCCCGTCCTTCTGGCGCAAGCTCGCCACCCGGTTGCGCTGCACCGCCGTCCACGCCGTGATGCCGCCGCCGATGGCCAGCGCCGCCACCACCAGGCCGAACAGCGTCCACGCCGCCACCGTCACGAAGCGTCCCGTGAACGCCAACGTCGCGTCCACCGTGTCCGGGCGCATGATGGCCGCCGACACCACCAGCGCCGTCAAGAACGCCCAGAAGCCCAGCCAAAACCATTTCATGGGGATTTCTCCACGCTCACAACACGACAATCTCAACGCGTGGGTTGACCGAGTCCACCTTCACCCGCGGAACAACCGTCTCCACCCACTCCCCATTGTCATCTGGGATCACCCATCCCTTCAGAGCGTCCACATAGAGCTTGGTGCACACGTTGTCCGCGTCCATCGGCCTGTCCTTGACAAACGCCGTCACCTCGATGCACACCCGCCGCTGCACCGGCCAGCCAGCGCCGTCGATCACCGCCCGCGGGAACGCCGCGCGCACCACCAGGTGCACGCGGTCTTTCTCCGCCTTGCGCCGCGACCAGTGCCCGCCGGCGTAGAACGTATTCCACGAGATGGGGCGCTCACCAGGCAGCACGAGCGTCAACCCCATAGCTCTTGCTTCCAGTTGGGCGCGGCGCCCAGATCACGGCAAACGTTGGCGTACTCCTGCATCGAATTCGCAATCTTGACCAGGTGCGTCCACAGCGCGCCCCGCGCCTGTTCATCCGCCGCCTTGCGCACCAATGGCAGCAGCGGCGGCTCCCCGTCGCCGTCATCGCCGAGCAGCGCCCACACCGCCGCACGCATCGCGCCGACGGCCGCACCAACACAGTGCAGCTTGCCAGTTTCCTGACAGCCCGCGCAGCGACACGCCGGCGGGTACAGGTCTTCCGGCTCTTTGCCTTCCACAATGCACGCCGCGCAATAATCGCTGACCGCCTTGTTTGCCGCTGCCATTGCCGTTTCCGCCACCTGATTCAATTTGTCGATGGCCGCCTGCAGCGCCGTCGCCCGTTCCGTCGCGCCCGTCGCCTTTGCTTCGGCCAGCAACCGATACGCCCGCGTGATGCGCCCCATCAGGCAGAGATCCAAGAACGACCCATCAGGCTGCTTCACCGGCTGCGCCAGATACGCCTGGCTGACCAGGGGCAGCGCCACCTGCTTGAATTCATTCGCCTTCACCGTCTGCTCCTTTCGCTACAGTTGATTCCCACAGCGCCTGCGCATTGGGCAGGCTTTCCACACGCTGCACGGCAAAACAGCCGCCCCAGCGCAGCCCCAGCCAGCGCAGCACGTCCCAGTGCGCCGCATCGCCCAGATCGACCTCCACATAGCAGCCGTTCCCGCGCACGCCGATCCACACCCGCTGGCGCTCCCCACCCACCGGCGCCGGAAAGGGTTTTGTCAATGCCTTGACCATGCCCGCGTCGTTGCTCAGCACCACCACATGCGCCGCGCCGATGATCTCCGCCTCTGCCAACGCCTGCGCCAGGGCTGCCCAGGGGACCCCCGTCTGCTCGACGATGCCGGGTCGCAGCGCGCCCTCTGCGTCGCGCAGGCTGCCCACGATGGCGGCGTGCTGGCCGCCCACGTAGCAGCCGAGGATCAGGGTCGATGGCGTGTGAATCGTTGGCTTCATGATCGTTTTTCCTGCGCGTTACACGTGTTACCAGTTGTTTCAGGGTAATAGTAGGTACGGGAATAACTAACCAGTAGATGAGACAAAATAGCGTTGTCAGCAGTCACACGCGCATGTACGCGCGTGTGCACGTGAAAGCTATCCAAAAAACTGGTAACATTGGTAACACCGGTAACACTGTGCATGATCTGCTTGTTTTCACTCGTGTAGACAGCCCTTAAAACTTCGGATTCTGTTACCAGTTTAGGAAAACAGAACTGGTAACAAACACTTGAACTGGTAACAGATTCTGCAATTCGCGGTTGTCGAAAATCGCCTGTTACCAGTTTGAAAAAACAGAACTGGTAACAAATTGTCAGATTCCAAGCTCTTGCAGCAGCGAAAGCGCCTCGCCATCATCCTCGCCGAAGGCGCTCAGACGCAGGTGCATCACGCGCACGGTGCGTGCGCCGATGCGGATCATTTTTTGCTTGTGGTCATTCCCCGGCAGCAGCAGCCCCAGGCGCTCGAGCTGGTCATTCAGCGCGCGGGCGCTGACGGGGATGCTGCCCGCCCCTTGCACCTTGCGCACGGCGGCAATGGCCAGCATCGGCAGCAGGTAGACGCCGGCGGCGTCGTACCAGCCGAGCACCTTGCCGGCCTCGAAGTCGGGCGGCTCGCCGATTTGCCGCGGGATGAGTGAATACTGCTTGGCGGTCAGCAGTTCGCGCACCGTGCTGAGGAACTGGTGCGCCTCCAGCGCTTCGGCGGTGCTTTCCGCCATGCGTGCGGCGATGATGCGCAGGCCGGCGTTGTGTGCGGCGCTGTGCGGCTGCAGCACGGGTCCGATGAGCGGGTGGCGGCAGGCAATGCGCCAGGTCAGTTCATTGGTTGCCAGATTCTCGGCGATGCGCAGCGGGTTGCCGGTGTCCATGCGGATGGATTGCAGGAAGGCGGCCCAACGGCTGCGCGCGGCCTCGAAGTGGGTGGACTCCTCCGCGATGACGGCGGCGCCCTCGTCGCTGGCGATCCAGTGCAGCCACAGGCGGCCCACTGCGGCCAGGTGGCTGCCCGCGTTCTGGGCGCGTGTCAGTGCGGAATTGGGTTGCCCGGCCTGCCAGGGGAAGACCACGACGAAGAGGCGGGCGAGGCTGGCGCTGTCGTGTTCCGGCACATCTTCGCCGGTGCAGAGCGGCCAGGCATGGATGGCCGTCGAAGGCAGCAGCGTGCCGTCCCTGCGCACGCGCTCCTTGTCGCCGCCTTCGATGATGTTGTGGATCAGCGCGGTGAACCCGTCCTTACCGTCGCCGGTGTTGGGTTTGTAGTTGTCGATTAGAAAGGGCAGATCGTGGGCGGCGGTGGCCAGCTTCATCACCGCGTTGCGGGTGGCGCCCTCGCCCCATTTGAGCAGGTGAGCGTCGTCGAGGAAGCCTTCACCGTAGATGGCCATCGCTGCCTGCGCCCACGACGTTTTGAGGCTGCCCGTGCGGCCCTGGATGAACGCGCCGTAGCGTTTGCGCCAGCGTGCGCGGCGCTGCAGCGGCGCCTGCAACAGCATGGCCAGCACGGGGGTGGTGCAGGCGAGGTCGATGGCCGTCACCAGGTCGTCCAAAGCGGCCAGGCCGGCGGCTGCGTCGGCGCCCTGTGCTACGCCATAGGGCAGTTTGGGCGGCAGGTCGATAGTGATGCCGGCGTCGTTGGTGAGGCCAGGCAGCAGGAACTGCCCGCCGTGCCAGCCAGTGCGGTGGAAGCGGCGAATGACGGTCAGTTCGGCGTCTTTGGTCAACCGCTTGATCGCCGGGCCGAGGTGTCCGGTCATGCGATGGTGGACCGGATCGCGTGCGCCGGCGGCCTGCTCCAGTGCGGCGCGCAGGATGCGTTCTTCACCGAAGGTGGCGCCGCTGACGCAGACGTGGAAGGCGCCGCCGCGCCGGGCATAGCCGGCGATGGTGACGGTTTTGCTGCCGTCCTCGTCGATGATCTCCTCTACATTCTTGGCCACGAAGTCGGCGATGGGATAGCGCACGACTTCCTCGTTCTTTTCGACGCAGTAGACCATGCGGCCGTCGTACTCGGCATAGGGCCAGGGGTTGTGTTCCACCGGCTCGCCGCCTTCGTCGAGCCAGGCTTGGGCGTCGTCGCCGGTCACATCGGGATCGCCCCGGTAGGCGGCTGTGCGGGGCCGCAGAGCGCTTTCAGGCAGCGTTCTGGGGTGTTGCACCCCTGCGTTCAATCCAGAGGCAATGGTGGCCTGCGTTTCGCCCTCGCCGAGGCCTGCGGCCATCGCAGCGTCGAAGAGAGCGTTCTCGGCGTCGAAGCGGTCGAGCACGTCGGCGCCGACCAGCGTGCCCAGGGCAAAGGCGGCTTCGTTGAGCCGCTCGTTGCGCCCGCCCTCGGCGGCGTTTGCCACGGCGTCGCATTCCTCTTTGACGGCTTTGGCAACATAGGCCACCAGGTCGCCGGCGGTGGGTGTGGCTGCATCGTCGTCGGCGGGCGGTCGGCGCGGCGGTTGCGCGCTGCTTTTCGTCTCTTTGGGCGGGTCAGTAGTCAGGCTGTAATAGACTTCAAGCAGCTTCATCATAGGGTGGCTGGCGCCTCATCCGGTTGAGCGAAAGTCCAGCGGTAGACGCCGCCGGCGGGGTGGTGTGAGCCTGGCAGGGCGGCATAGTGGCCGGTCCAGCGCACTTCAATGAAAGCGTTTGGCAGATCGATGACGGGGCGGCGCACCTTGCCTTTGGGGATCTCCAGCGGGGCGGCGCTGCGCAGCCAGACATGGAAGCCGCCGCCGGGCGTCGTCACCGTCCAGGCGTAGGCGGGTGGCAGCCCCACCTGGCGCAAGAATTCTTCGACGACGCCCTGGTGACAGTCGTCGAAGTCGATGCACGCCAGATTGCCCGACACCGGCCCGCAGACGGCGGCAACGCCGCGCGCCTCCGTCCACCAGGCCGGCGCCAGCAGCGCGTCGAAGAACCGTTCCTCCTGGCGCTGCATATGCCAGTCTTCCCATTTGAAGCGCACGGCGGCGCCGTTCTTGGCCACGCCGACGATGACCGGGCGCTTGTCGGCGCCCAGGGGCACCACGTTGAACCCGAAGGCGTGATACAACCTGGCCAGTGTGCGCCAGTGGCTGGCGACTTCTTTTGCGCTCATAATTTTCCTCTGGCAAAGAATGAAATGAAGGCGGCTCACCAGTCAGTGCGCAACACCTGGTGAGCATTGACCCGGCCCCATGTGACGACGACAAAGGAGTCAAAATCGCCGTGCGCAGCTGACTACCGGGCGCCGGGAAGTATCAACGTTTCCGGGTTACGACCATAGCGAGTCACTCTCTGTCTGGCGCACCGGCAGGGCGTCGAAGTGAAACACCGGCTTGCCGTTGCCGCCGGCCAGCAGCGTTGCCGTCGCAGTGTGCAGCCCGGCTTGGGGTGACGGCGCAGTGCTGGTGAGCTTGGCGGTCTGGGGGCGCAGTTTGCGCAGAAAGTCAACGACTACTGCGCTGTTGGAGAGCACCGGCGCCGGCGGCAGTGCTGGGATCACCTGATTGCGCCCATACTGGCTGGACCGCACGCGGCTGTCGAGCACGGCAATCACGCCGGTGTCGGTGGCGGTGCGGATCAGGCGCCCGCTGGCCTGCTTGAGTTCGATGATCATCTTGGGCACGCGCAGATTGTTGAAGGGGTACATCTCCAGCGTTTTGCCGGTGTAGCCGTGGGTGCGGGCGAAGGCGAGCGCGTCGGCCTCGCACGCCTGAGCCAGCGGGTTGGGCGCTTCGAAGGGCATCTTGTCCACGACCACCAGGCGCAGCGCGTCGCCATCGATGGAGACGCCCTCGAAGAAACTCTTTGTGGCAAAGAGCACGGCATTGCCATCGTCGCGAAAGCGGCGGGCAATCTCCAGTTTGGGCAGTTCGTTTTGCACCATCGTGTGGAAGCGGTTGAGCCACAAACTGCGCAGCCGGTCGGCCGCGTACTGCATCATGGTGATCGACGTGAAAAGCAGGAAGGCGCCGCCGCCGCTGGCGACCACGAGGCGGTCGATTTCCTCGATGACCCACTCGCGCCAGGCTGGATCGGCGGGTTGTGGGTTAGCGCCGTTGGGCAGATAGAGCAGTGCGTTGTTCTGGTAGTCGAAAGGGCTGGTGGCCACCATCTGCAGCGCGTCGGGCAGGCCGGCATCGCGCAGGAAGCCGGACAAGTCCGGCGCGGCCAATGTCGCTGAGCAGAAGATCACGGCTTTGGATGCGGCAGCCGGGGGTATGGGCTGTTCGTGGTCGAGCGCCAGCCAGTCGGCCAGCAGCATCGTCTCTGCATCGCCCAGCACGTCGATCTGCTTGATGCACTCAGGCCCGTAGGGGTGGCCGTCGAGGATGGCGACCTTCTCGGCGGTCAGGGTGCGGTGGCAGCGGGCGCAGTGGGTGTACTGCGGCCCTTCGGCAAGCTCAGGGGCCGGCGTGGCGACGCCGGCCAGTTCGCCGATGAAGCTGGAGACATCGCTCGGCGCCGCTTTGCAGTTCACCGGGTCGGCTGTTTCCAGCCAGCGCACCAGGCGGGTGGGCTGCGTCATTACAGTGACCTTGTCGGCCAGTGCGCGGATGCGCTGCGCCCGGCGTGCGCGTTTGCGTTCGTCGCCGTCGGCGGGCAGGTCTGCCTCCGCCCACACCTCTTCGGCCAGGTCGAGCAGCGCCTGCGCCAGCGGTGCGCCGGCGGGGAACGTTGCATCGTTCAGCCCGACTTGCGGCGGCAGGGCGCCTTTTGGGTCTCTGGTTGTCTCCAGGAAGGTGGTGATTTGGCGCTCGAATTGTGCGGCCAGGCGCTGCGCCTCGTTGAACGTGTCCAGGTCGTCGAGGAAGGGTTGCGCCATTTCGATGGTGCGTTCCAGGCTGGTCAGCTTGAATTCGGCGCCGATGGTGTTGCGCGCGTAGTCGGCCAGCTTGTGGGCTTCGTCCACCACCGTCACGTCAGTGTTGGGCAGGATCCCCGCGCCGGGGTAGAGTTGGTGGAGGCAGAGCAGCGCGTGGTTGGTGATCACCACGTGGGCGGCTTGGCGCTGCGTTTTGGCGTCGAAGTAGAAACAATCGGCGTAGAGTGAGCAATGGCGCCCGCTGCAATCGTCGTCCACCGTCATGGCGGCCAGTTGTTTCCAATCGACGGGGAAGTCGATTTCTTCGACGTTGCCGGTGTCGGTGCGTTCGTACCATGCCGCCAGGTCTTGGGTGGGCAGGCCGGCGTCGCACTTCAGCCTGCAGGCGTAATTGCCCTTGCCCACGGCCAGCGCCACCGATTTGCCGGGGAAGATGCTGCACAGGAAGGGGATGTCCTTCTTGTAAAGCTGCATCTGCAGCGCCTTGTTGGACGTGCTGATCAAGATCCGCTTGTTCATGGCCATGCCGATGGCGGCATAGGCGTAGCTCTTGCCGACGCCGGTGCCTGCTTCCACGGCCAGCGGCTCATTCATCTCGATGCTGCGTTGCACCAGGCGCGCCATGTGCAGCTGGGGCAGACGCACCTCATAGTTCGGCAGCCGTTGGGCGATTAGCCCGTCGGGGCCGAAGATGGCGTCGGCGTGAGATGGCCAGCGCACAGTCAACACGGCGCCGTCGACGGTGCGTTCGGCGTTGTCCGGTGCGCCGGCGGCTTTGGTCAGCGTCTCCCACTGCGCTTCGTTGCCGGTGATGGTGAGCACAAAATAGCCGTTGTGCACCCGCACGGAAGGACGCAGCGGAGCGTCCATGCAGGCCGCTTCCCATAGGCGCCGGAACGTTTGCTTGATGTCGGTGTTCATGGTTTGGTCACTTTCGGGCATAAGCGGCGCCGACAGTCGGGCGCCGCTTATGCCCCTTGCTGTGTGTTGGTCAGGGTGTTTTAGATGCCCAGGGTGGCCAGGTCTTCCTCGGCGGCCACCGGCTGCTGCGGGGCGGCTTCCTGCGCGGCCGTCGCTGTTTCCGGCTCCGGTTGAAGTTCGTCCCAGGCGTGCGTCCAATTGTTCTCCGCTTCGCCCCAGATGCGCTTGCACTCTTCGAGCAGGTCATTGCCCACATAGAAAGTGTTCAGGTTCACGTCGGCGGGCTTGGCGGGCAGTCCCAGCGCCACCGGCAGGCAGATCTGCGACGTGTTGTTGCCCTGTCCCACTTTGGTGAAGATCGGCGTTCCGTCCTTTTCGCGGTCGGCGCCAACGGGCAGCCAGAAGGCGAAGAGCGGCCACCGCTTGCGCTGTCCCTTGCCCTGGCTGGCCAGGTTTGCCGCGGTGATCACCGTCGCCTGAAACTTGCCCACGGCGGCGGCGGTGTCGCCGCCGCGTCCCTCGAAGGAGAGCGCCGACATGCCGCGCAAGCTGAGCACGACCGGGCCGGCGCTCTCCAGCCCCTTGACCAGGCAGAGCACCTGGAGGCGGCCGGTGGGGCGCCCTTGCGTCTTTGCCTTCTCGTAGTTCTTCCAGGCGAAGGTCAGCGGGCGGTTGCTGTTTTCCTGGAAGACTTCCCAGCGGCGGCGGGTGGCGATGATCGCCAGCCCAGCCTGGCGGCGATGCCAGCCGGCGTCTTCGGCGCCGTTGTCGTGGGTCCAGGTCGTCTTTTCCCAACCGCCGGCGAGCATCGTCGCGTCGTCGATGGCGTCGGCCTTGATGAAAAATCCGCCGGTGTAATCGAGACCGCCGGCCTTCTTCATCTTCTGGTCGCCGGTGTGCCACTGAAGCAGCGGGAACATTGGGCCGACATCGTTGACCATCTGCTCTTCGATGCCTTCGACAGCGTCGGCATTGAAGACCACGCCGTTGTTGTTGAGAATGTCGTTGTCAGTTGTCATGGTTGTGCCATCCTTTTGGGTGCTCATGGTGATTACAGTCCGATCTGTGCGGCGTCGTCGGCCGTCACAAGGTGATTGTTGTTGTGGCGTGTGGCGGTCGCCGGTGGGAAGACCACATCGCCCAGGCTGTTCAGGTTGACCGGTGCGCCGGCGCTGCCCAGGAAGGAGCACAGCGCCGCGTGCAGCCGGGCCTGGAAGCAGACGGCGCCATATTCGCGGGTCAGGGCGTCCACGCTGTTGGCCAGCATGTCGGCTTCCTCAGTTTCCTTGCGCAGCGTCGCCTTGATGCGCTGATAGTTCTGGTGGGTGGCCAGCGCCTGCACCAGTTTCGCCTTGCGCTCCTCGGCGTTCTTGCCCTCGATGGTCAGGCTTAGCGACGCCTCGATGTTGTCGAGCAGCGTCTTGGAGTCGTTGACCTGGCGCTTGACGGCGGTCAGGTCATTCTGCGCCGCGGCAATCTCGTGCGGCAGATTGTCCAGTTCGGTCATCAACTGCGTGTAGGTGTTGATCAGTTGTTCCTGCATGTTGTGTTGCTCCTTGTGCTATACTGGAGGGGCTTAGAAGCAAACCCCTGTCCTGAAGGTGGCGCTTGCCGGTCTTGTCCACTGGCAAGCGCCGATTTCATACTGCGTAGACCGTCTCGCTGATTTCTGCCAGGCAGGTGAGGGGAACCAGCAACCCCGTCGCCATGTAGCCCCGATTTGTGATGGTTCGCTGCTCGAATCTCCTTTCCCACTCAGTAAGTTGCGTGCGCAGCTTGGCGACGTTTACGACGTAGACATGCTGGTCAGGCACCAGGTAGGCGATGTACTGCGCCTGGCTGGTGAGCGCCCACCCCGGTGAACCAGCGCAGTGCAGTTCGATAAAGGCGTTGCCCGATGTGACGGCGGTGTAGTCGGTCTTGTATTCGACATGGAGCGTCTGCTTGTGCACTTTGCCCATCATCACCCGGTCAATGCCCTGGCGCTGCTGGGCGGCGCTGGCCCGTCGAATCTCGAAGAACTTGCCAAACAACGCGTCCAAAATGCGCTCGCCTTCGTGGCCCCGGCTACGCTGCTTGCGGAAGCTGTACATTGACCAGCCTTTCTGCATCCAGCATGGCCAGCAGGCGGCGCAACTCGCGTCCGGCCAGCAGGGTCTCGGTGTGCTTGCCTGTCAGGTCGCCGAAGCGGGTCAGCGCTTCCAATGCTGTGTTCAGGTCATCGCGCACGCCCTCGATCTGCATCTGTCGCAGTTTGGCCGCTGCTGCTTCTTCTGCCGCGGCCAGGTTTGCGGTCGGATCGGGGAAGGTAATGCCGAAGTCAGCCGGGTTTTGCTGTTCGAGCGCATCCGTTTGCACCGGCTCCAGTTGATCGGCCACAGCATTCATGGCGGCTGCCACGTCCTGATAGAGCACGTTACCCGCCTGATTCAAGATGCTGCGCCAGGCGGCGCCGCGCATGGCTTTGGCTTCTGCGCGCAGGTCGGCTGCTGTGGCAAAGCTGGCCGCGGAGCGTACAATCGCTTCGATTTCCGGCACGCTCATCCTGGCGGACGCAGGTCGCGCCGCCGGCTGTGTTGTCGGAGTGGGCGTCACCGGCATCCGTGCCCCGATGCCCGGCGGCGCCCAGGGCTGCGCCTGCCGCACCGTGCGCTCTTTCTCGCTGCACACGTTTTCGATTGCCTGTTGCAGATCGGCGTGACGGTACGCGCGGATGTCGTCGCCCATCGCCGCCTTGCACTGGTTCCAGAACTGCCCGGCCTTGTTGATGGCGTCCATGCGCGCGGTCTGGGCAAGTTTCTTGTCGGTTACCGCGTCGATGGTTGGATTCAGCGCGTCCCACACGCTGCGGACAATGCCCTCCAGCACCAGCACCGATGCAAAGTCGTTGGCGGGCGGCGCGGGTTGGTTGGCTGCCGGCGTCTTCCATTGCTGCACATGAGCATAGTGCAACCGCTTGATTGCCGCTTTCAGGTCGCTTTCTTGCCACGGTTGCGGGACGTTCTCGCGCATCCACGCCGTGATCTCCTGCCAGAACGTGCCGTTTGTGTGGCTGGGATTCTCCGGCCACGGGCGCCGCCAGAATCCCGCCATCCACGTCTGCACGATGGTCGTCAGGTCGCCGTCGCTCAGGCGGGCGGGGCGATTCGCGCCGATGTTGGCGGTGTTGATCGTCCGACCGTCCGCACCGGTGCGCATGGTTGACTCTGGAATTTCCAGAGTCGGCGGGTACATTTCACGGCGGATCGTGCCAACCGTTTTCGGATCGACAGCGCAACGTCGGGCGATTTCCTGATCGCTCCACTGCCGCCATTCCTCATCGCGCAGCAGCACCTCCACCGCGCGCCGCTTGTCGGCGTTGGTGCGGCGCAGCCCGTGCACCGCGTTGGCGCTCGCCGCATAGAGGATGGCATCACGTTGGCCGCCCGTCTTCACAATGGCGGGCACTTTCGAGTCGCTAACACTTACGCCGACGGATTGCCAGGCGGCCAGACGATGGAAGCCATCGGCCAACCAGTGGATCGAACCGTCGTAAAAGGTCACAATCGGCGGGAAATCGCCCCACCCGCTTTCTTGCATCGCTTCCCGGTACTCGGCCACCGTGTCGGCATTCAGCCCGGCGCGCATCTGCGTGCTGCCGTTGGTCTTGATGCTGTTCAGGTGCACCAATTCCGGTTCTGCCTTGCCGGTCAACATGTTGCCGAGAATGTCCGGCGTCGTTACTCTGCTGGTCATAGTGCGTGTTCCCTCCGCAGTGCTGCGTTGGCCTTCGCCCCTGCGCAGTACAGGTCATAGTAGGTGTCTGCCCGCTGGCGCTGGTGTTCTGCGGCTTCCTGGCAGACTGCCAGTTGGTGGCGCAGGGCGGTCAGTTCCGGGTCTTCGTCAACGTCGGGGGCGATGTGCACAAAGCCGTCTTCGTTGCCCGATGCACACATCACCGCCATGATGATGGCCCCGGCCAGCACGCCGACGATGCAGCCGCCGAGAAAGGCGAGAATGGTCACGGCTGCACCAGCGGTATGCAGCGCGGTGTGCGCCCGAATTGCGGCTGCCAACCCCAGTCGCACGTGATCCGGGTGGTCTTCTGCGCCTTCGCCACGCACACCGTGCCATGCGGGATAGCCTTGCAGTAGTCCCAGCGCGTCTGAGCATTGACCACCAGCGGATAACACAGCAGGAACAGCGCAATGGCGATGCTGGCCGCCACCTGGAACGCCACGTGGCCGTCAATGGCGTGCTTGCCGTCGATGTACGCTTGCGCCGCTTCCCGCGTGGCGAAGGTGAGGCGGAAGCGCCCGGCGGCGTCGAAGACCTTGAAGCGCCCGGCCTGCTCCACAATGTGATAGTCAGCCTTGCGGGTCTGGTTGTTGCCCGTGCGGACTGTGTTATTGAGGGTCTTCATAGTTTCACCTGTTCCCACTTCAAGGAAGGTAGATCTTCCCACTTGCAGGCGAATGCTGTATTGGCCGCCGCCAGCCTGCAGACCAAATCGGCGTTGTCGGCGTCAAGCTGGACAAGCTGGCAATTCAAATCATTCAGTTTGATCTGATACTCCGCTACCCGCTGGCGCAACATGGCCACCTCGTTTTGCGCCGCCACCAGCGCCGATTCGGGGATAATCTCCTGCGCCCGCAAGTTGGCAATGATGGCGCTCATGTCGTTGACCAGCGCGGCGTTGGCGTCGGCGGCCTCCTGGATGGCCAGGCGCAGCGCCAGCAGCACGGCGTCAGTGCTCGGCGGGCGGGCCTCGCTACCGATGTCATCCAGCGCCTGGGCGTACTTGTTGAAAATGACTGTTGTGTTCATGCCGCCACCGCCTGCGGGTGCGTCGCCAGATAGCGCTCGGTCTCGGCGTCGGCTTCGGCGCGCAGTGCATCCATGTAGCCGGCGCGCTGCATATCGTTGGTGCACTGCTCAACCGGCCAGCCGTCGCGGTAGATGCGATGCCCGGCGTGATAGTCCAACCGATCCTGAATGGTCGCCCGCAGTTGGCGGCGCTTGGTCTGCTTCATACTGTTGCTCCTTTCGCCTGCTC
>ERZ761594.228-NODE-228-length-21774-cov-12.165615_pt1 | contig 21774 bp, 19 predicted proteins | sample MGYA00511036_ERZ761594 | MGnify/ENA primary metagenome ERZ761594 (study PRJEB28899, sample SAMN03785561) | bioreactor sludge metagenome | biome: EBPR Sludge; feature: EBPR Bioreactor; material: 0.22µm filtered reactor supernatant | place: Saint Lucia: Queensland... | reverse complement strand
CATCGATCATGGCTGAAGTCTTATTGCGCAATATCAAGAAATCCTTTGGGCCGGTCGACGTGATCAAAGGCGTTGACCTCAACATCAACGACAAGGAATTCGTGGTTTTCGTCGGCCCGTCCGGCTGCGGCAAATCGACCTTGTTGCGGATGATCGCCGGTCTGGAAAGCATCTCGGACGGCGAGCTGAGCATCGACGGCCGGCGGGTCAACGATCTGTCCCCCGCCGAGCGCGGCATCGCGATGGTGTTCCAAACCTACGCGCTCTATCCGCACATGACGGTGCGCGACAACATGGGGTTCAGTCTGAAGTTGGCCAAGGTGCCGAAAGCGGAAATCGACCGCAAGGTCAACGAGGCGGCCCGCATCCTCAAGCTCGACCCGCTGCTGGATCGCAAGCCTAAAGCCTTGTCGGGCGGCCAACGCCAGCGGGTCGCCATCGGCCGCGCCATCGTCCGCAACCCCAAGGTGTTCTTGTTCGACGAACCGCTCTCCAATCTCGACGCGGCGCTGCGGGTGCAGATGCGCATCGAGATCGCCAGGATGCACAGCGATTTCAACGCCACCATGATTTACGTGACCCACGATCAGGTCGAGGCGATGACCATGGCCGATAAGATCGTGGTGTTGCAAGGCGGCGTGGTGGAACAGGTCGGCTCGCCGCTGGAGCTGTACCACCATCCCCGCAATCGCTTCGTCGCGGGTTTCATCGGTTCGCCGACCATGAATTTCCTGGAGGTGACGGTCAAGGCGGTCACGCCCGAAGGTGTGACGGTGGAATTGCCCGGCGGCGATACCCTCACCGCGCCAGTCCAAGCGGGCGCGACCAAAGCCGGCGATAAGCTGACGCTGGGCGTGCGGCCCGAACATCTTCAGGAAGGCAGCGGCGATGGCCAGTTGACCGGCACGGCGCTGGTGGTGGAACGTCTGGGCGGCGCGACTTACGCCTACGTCCGCCTCGACAGCGGCGTGATGATTACGGCGGAAGTCGACGGCAACAGCCACATCCGCGTCGACGATCAAATTCGCCTGGGAGTGCGCAGCGAGACCTGCCATCTGTTCGGCGCGGACGGGCTGGCGCTGGCGCAATCCGCCCGCCATCCGCTGGCCGATATCAGCCGGGGCAAGTCGGGAGCGCATTAACCGCCGATCCTCAAACCCTCCTCTCTTCTGGGAGAGGGGTTGGGGTGAGGGTTTGTGCGATAAGGGGAAGCGAGATGGCAGCAGAGTTAGCAGGCAAAGTTGCCGCCGTCACCGGGGCGGCATCCGGTATCGGACTGGCCAGCGCCGAGGCGATGCTGGCCGCCGGGGCGCGAGTGGTGCTGGTGGATCGTGACGAAGCCGCGCTGGCGACGGTCTGTAACAGGCTGGGCGATGCGGCGATTCCGCTGGTAATAGACCTGCTGGACCCCAAGGACTGCGCTTCACTGTTGCCGCAGGTGCTGGAGAAAGCGGGCCAGCTCGACATCCTGCACGCCAATGCGGGTCTTTATATCGGCGGCGATCTGGTCGATGCCGACACCGCCGCCATCGACCGGATGCTGAATTTGAATATCAACGTGGTGATGAAAAACGTCCGCGATGCGCTGCCGCATATGATCGCGCGGCGCACCGGCGACATCATCGTCACCAGCTCGCTGGCGGCCCACTTTCCGACGCCCTGGGAGCCGGTCTATGCCTCATCGAAATGGGCCATCAACGCCTTCGTGCAAATCGTGCGCCGTCAGGTGTTCAAGCACGGCGTCCGCATCGGCTCGATTTCGCCCGGCCCGGTGATTACCTCGCTGCTGGCCGATTGGCCGGAGGAGAAACTCAAGGAAGCCAAGGAATCCGGCAGCTTGGTCGAGGCCAGCGAGATCGCCAACGTGGTGCTGTTCATGCTGACCCGGCCGCGCGGGATGACCATCCGCGATGTGGTGGTGATGCCGACGAATTTTGATCTCTAGGAAATCGCTTCAGTTACCGAGAAAAGATGTGGACTTGGTGATTTTCGACTGCGACGGCGTGTTGGTAGATAGCGAAATCCTCGCCTTGCGCGTGCTGGAGCGCGAACTGGCCCGGTTGCTGCCCGACATCGACGCCGCGCCGTTGCTCCACAACACCGCCGGCATCAGCACCGCCGACATTTTGACGATGGTGCAACAACGCACCGGCCAGACGCTGCCGCCCGGCGCGGTTCCCGCCATCATCGCCGCCATCGACCGGGCCTTGGACGAACAAGTGGAACCGATTCCGGGCGCGCGCGCCGCCATCGAACAGATACCGACGCTCAAGGCGGTGGCGTCCAACAGCTCGCTGGCCAGCGTGCGACGGTCAGTGAGGCGGGCAAGTTTGGCGGATTACTTCGGCGACCGGCTGTTCTCGGCCGAGCTGGTGGCCAATCCGAAACCGGCTCCCGATTTATACCGGTACGCCGCCGAACGCCTGGGCGTGGAGGCCAGCCGCTGCCTGGTGATTGAAGACAGCGTATCGGGCGTCCGCGCGGCGCGGGCGGCGGGCATGGCGGTCATCGGTTTCACCGGAGCCAGCCACACGCCAGCGGATCAACCGCAACGGCTGCGCGATGTGGGCGCCGCTGTCGTCCTCAACCGGATGGACACTTTACCCGCATGGGTGAACGGTTGGCCTAGCGCCGCTTAGATTCAGCAACCGTCCGGGCCGCTGGTTGAATCGCGGCCGGTTCGGAAACCTAAAGCATTGCTAATGGCACAGGAGTTCCGCTCATGAGCGATACCCAGAACCGGCGTCTCAACCCGGCCCTGCTCGGCCAACTACCGTCCACGGTCGCCGTTCCCCGTTACGACCGTTCCAAAGTCGGCCAAGCCATCGTCCATATCGGCTTGGGCAATTTCCACCGCGCCCATCAGGCCCTGTATCTGGATGACCTGTTCAACGCTCAAGGCCCCGGCCCTTGGGGGATCTGCGGAGTCGGGCTGCTACCGCAGGACAAAACGATGGCCGAGGCGCTGCGCCCGCAGGATTTGCTCTATACCCTGGTCGAACGCGATGAAGACGTGGAGACGGTCCGGGTGATCGGCACCCAACGCGGTTATCTGCACGCCCCCAGCGAGCCGGACGCGGTGCTGGCGCGGATGGCCGACCCCGCCACCCGCATCGTGTCGATCACCGTCACCGAGGGCGGTTATTATCTCGATCACGGCACCGGTGAACTGGATCAAAACCACCCTAACCTGCGCCACGATCTGGAAAAGCCGACTGACGCGCCGGTCTCGCTGTACGGCTATCTGGCCGAGGCGCTCAACCGCCGCCGCAAAGCCGGAACCGCGCCATTTACCGTGTTGTCCTGCGACAACCTGCAAAGCAATGGCGAACTGGCGCGGCGGATGCTGACCGGCTTTGCCCGCTTGCGCGACCCGGAATTGGGCGCATGGATTGAGGCCAACGCGGCGTTTCCCAACTGCATGGTGGATCGGATCACGCCGGTCACCACCGACGCGCTGCGGCAACAGGTCAAAACGCTGCTGGGCGGAGTCGAGGACGCCTGGCCGGTGGTCGCCGAACCGTTCCGGCAATGGGTGGTCGAGGACACCTTCTGCAACGGCCGCCCGGATCTAGCGGTGATCGGCGTGCAGATGACCTCGGACGTGCACCCTTACGAGCTGATGAAAATCCATCTGCTCAATGCCGGCCATCAGGCGCTGTGCCATCACGGGGTGCTGTTGGGCTACGTCACCGCCGACGAGGCGATGCGCGATGCCGACGTCCGCGCCCTGCTCAATCGCTACATGGACACCGTGCGGCCCTTGATTCACGAGCCGCCGGGCGTGAATCTGGCGGAGTACCAGCAGACCTTGCTGGCCCGCTTCGCCAATCCGGCGGTCAAGGATCAATTGTCGCGGATTGCCTTCTACGCCTCCTCCGGCATTCCCAAATTCGTCCTGCCCATCGCCCGCGAACAACTGCAAAGCGGCGGGCCGATGGAGGTGTTCGCGCTGGTGGTGGCCGGTTGGATTCGCTATCTCGGCGGCCAGGACGACGCGGGTAAGGCCATCATTCCGACCGACCCGATGAAGGATACCCTGCAAAGCAAAGTGCGTTTCGGTGATTCCGATCCCTCGGCGTTTTTGGGGCTGCATCCCATCTTCGGCTCCGACCTGCCGCAAGCCGAACCTTTCGTCAGCGCGGTGCGCGAGGTGCTGGCCAGCCTGTACGCCAACGGAACGCGGGCCACCTTACAGCGGTATTTGCAGCGTTAACGCCGCAGCGCGAGGGCAGAAGCATGTATCTCGGATTCGATATCGGCACGTCCGGGGTCAAGGCGGTGCTGCTGGATGAAGGCGGCGCGGTACGCCAGCAGACCACCGCCGACCATCCGGTTTCCAACCCGCATCCCCTCTGGTCCGAGCAAGACCCTGACTCATGGTGGGAAAGCTGCCGCCGCGCGACAGCAACCCTGAAAGCGGACGGCGCGGCGCTGGACGCGGTGCGGGCGGTCGGCCTGTCCGGCCAGATGCACGGCGCGACGCTGCTGGACGCGAACCATGCGGTACTGCGGCCCTGCATCCTGTGGAACGATGGCCGCAGTCACGCCGAATGCGCCGAACTGGAAGCCAGCCTGCCCGATTTTCGGCAACGCTGCGGCAATATGGCAATGCCCGGCTTCACCGCGCCCAAGCTGTTGTGGGTGAAAAAACATGAGCCGGAAATTTTCGCCCGCATCGCCAAGGTGTTGCTACCCAAGGATTACCTGAACTATCGGCTGACCGGCCAGTTCGCCTCCGAGATGTCCGATGCCTCGGGCACGCTCTGGCTCGATCCGGCCAAGCGGGATTGGGATGATCGACTACTGGCCATCACCGGCCTGAATCGCTCGCACCTGCCGACGCTGCATGAAGGCTGCCAGATTGTCGGCCATCTGACCGAAGCTGCTGCGGCAGTACTGAATTTACCTCGCGTCCCCATGGTGGCTGGGGCGGGCGACAACGCCGGTGGCGCGGTCGGGGTCGGCGTGATCGATCCCGGTCAGGGCTTTTTGTCGCTCGGCACCTCCGGCGTGTTGTTCGTGGTCAGCGCCACGCATCACGCCTGTCCCGAACGGACGGTGCACGCTTTTTGCCATTGTCTGCCGAACCGCTGGCATCAAATGTCGGTCAGCCTGTCGGCGGCCAACTCGCTGGCCTGGCTGGCGCGCACGGTGGAGCGCGAGGTCGGCGAGTTGCTGGCGCGGCTGGAAGCCAGCGGCAAGACTGAGACGCCGGTGCTGTTTCTGCCCTACTTGTCCGGCGAGCGCACTCCGCACAACGACCCGCGCGCGGTCGGCCAGTTTCATGGCCTGAGCAACGCTAGCGACCTCAACGACCTGACATTGGCAGTGCTGGAAGGCGTTGCCTACTCGTTCTGCGACGGGTTGGACGCCTTGCGGGCGGCGGGCAGCGAGCCGCGCGAACTGGATTTAATCGGTGGCGGCGCACGGTCACAGTTCTGGCGGCAACTGCTGGCCGATGCCTTGAATCTGCCGCTGGTCTATCGCGCCGGCGGCGAGGTCGGTCCGGCGCTGGGCGCGGCGCGGCTGGCGCTGGTCGGCGCGTCGGGTGGCGATGTCGAAACCGCCATCCGCCGGGTCTGCGCCCAGCCGCTCAAACAGGAAGACCATCCGCCCCGCTCGGCCCATGCCGCGTATCACCAGGACAAACTGGAACGCTACCGTCAACTGTACGCGCTGACCAAAGCGCTACGCGCCTGAAGCTGAAACTTATGAACGCACCCGCGAACCTCGATCAACTGGCCGTCAACACCATCCGCACCCTGTCGATGGATGCGGTGCAAGCCGCCAACTCCGGCCATCCCGGCACGCCGATGGCGATGGCCCCGGTCACTTATTGCCTGTGGCAGCGCTTCTTGCGCTTCGATCCCGAAGATCCGATCTGGCCCAACCGCGACCGTTTCGTACTGTCCATCGGCCACGCCTCGATGCTGCTGTACGCCCTGCTGCACCTGACCGGCACCAAAACCGTCAACTCCGCTTACGAACGGATGGGCGAGCCAACGGTTTCGCTGGACGACATCAAGCATTTTCGCCAGCTCGACAGTAAATGCGCAGGTCATCCTGAATACCGCTGGACTTCTGGCATCGAAACCACCACCGGCCCGCTGGGACAGGGCGTGGCGACCAGCGTCGGGATGGCGACGGCGGGCCGCTGGCTGGCCAGCCGCTACAACCGCCCCGGTTTCGAGCTGTTCGATTACGAGGTCTACGCGCTGGCGGGAGACGGCTGCATGATGGAAGGCATCACCGGCGAGGCCGCGTCGCTGGCGGGGCATCTCAAGCTGTCCAACCTGTGCTGGCTGTACGACAACAACAAAATCACCATTGAAGGCCATACCGACTGGGCGTTTAGCGAGGACGTGGCGACCCGCTTCCTCGGCTACAACTGGAACGTGCTGCGGGTCGGCGACGCAAACGATCTGGACATGCTGGAGCGGGCGTTCCGCACCTTCAAAAACACCCGCGACCGGCCGACCCTGATCATCGTGGACAGCCACATCGCCTACGGTGCGCCGAACAAGCAAGACACCCACGAAGCGCACGGCAGTCCGCTGGGCGAGGAAGAAATCCGCCTGACCAAGCGGCATTACGGCTGGCCGGAAGACGCCAAATTCCTGGTGCCGGACGCAGTGCTCGACCACTTCCGACAAGGCATCGGGCGGCGCGGCCGCAGCCTGCGCGACGCCTGGTTCGTCAAACTGGAGGAGTATCATCATCAGTATCCCGATCTGGCCGACGATCTGCGACGGATGCAGAACCGCGAGCTGCCCGCCGGCTGGGACAAGGATTTGCCCGAATTTCCGCCCAGCGACGCGGGCCTGGCGGGCCGAGTGGCGTCGGGACAGGTGCTCAACACCCTGGCCCGCAACGTGCCGTGGCTGATCGGCGGCTCGGCCGATCTCGCGCCATCCACCAACACCCGCTTGACCTTCGACGGCGCGGGCGATTACACGGCAGAGAACTATGGCGGCCGCAATTTTCACTTCGGCATCCGCGAACACGCGATGGGCGCGATTCTCAACGGAATGTCGCTGTGCAAGGTGCGGCCTTACGGCTCCGGTTTTTTGATTTTCAGCGACTACGCCCGCCCGGCGATCCGGCTCGGCGCGCTGATGGAGATTCCGGTCATTCATATCTTCACCCACGATTCCATCGGCGTGGGCGAGGATGGCCCGACCCATCAACCGGTCGAGCAATTGGCCTCGCTGCGGGCGATTCCCGGCCTAATCGTGCTGCGCCCCGCCGACGCCAACGAAGTCGTCGAAGCCTGGCGGGTCATCATGCAGCTCCGGCACGATCCCGCCGCGCTGATCCTGACCCGGCAGAATCTGCCGACGCTGGACCGCCGCCGTTACGCGCCCGCGTCGGGTCTGGCGAAAGGCGGTTACGTGCTCGCCGACGCCGAAGGTGGCAAACCCGACGTGATTCTGATCGCCACCGGCAGCGAAGTGTCGCTTTGCATCGTCGCCTACGAACAGCTCAAAACCGAAGGCATCAAGGCGCGGGTGGTCAGCATGCCGTCCTGGGAGTTGTTCGACCGGCAGGAACGGAGCTATCAGGACAGCGTGCTGCCGCCCGCCGTCACGGCCCGAATTTCGGTCGAGCAGGCGTCCACTCTCGGCTGGCGGCGCTATGTCGGCTTGCAGGGCTTGACGATTGGGATGCACACCTTCGGCGCTTCAGCGCCCCTGAAAGCCCTGCAAAATAAATTCGGCTTCACGCCCGAAAAAATCGCCGCCGCCGCGCGGGAACAGATCGCCCGAAAAGACGCTACGCTTTGAGCTGAACAATCGGGGCGCTGGTTCTTTGGTCAAAATGGGCTAAACCGAACCCGCGCGCTTTTCCACGGGAGAATGCGTGAATGAGCGGTTTGAAAGGCAAGGTCGTGATCGCCCAAGGCGGCGGTCCCACCGTCGTCATCAATCAGAGTCTGGTCGGCGCGGTGTTGGAATCCCGCAAATTTTCGGAAGTCACTCGCGTCTGGGGCGCGCGTCACGGCGTGCGCGGCATCGTCCATCAATCGTTTGTCGATCTGTCCGAAGCGACCACCCACAACCTGGAACGGGTCGCCCAGACGCCCTCATCGGCGCTCGGCTCGACCCGAGACAAACCCGACGCCGAGTATTGCCAGAACATCCTCAACGTTTTCAAAAAACATGAGGTCCGCTATTTCTTCTACATCGGCGGCAACGATTCTTCGGACACGGTGCGGATCGTCGGCGAGTACGCCGTCAAGGAAGGTTACGAACTGCGCGCCATTCACATCCCGAAGACGGTGGACAACGATTTGCCGGTCAACGATCACTGTCCCGGCTACCCGTCCGCCGCGCGCTTCGTCGCCGGCGCGTTTCGCGGGGCCAACAGCGACAACATGGCCTTGCAGGGCGTTTACATCGCCGTGATCATGGGCCGCCACGCCGGTTGGCTGACTGCCGCCTCCGCCCTGGCCCGCCAGCACGACGACGACGGCCCGCATTTGATCTATCTGCCGGAGCGGCAATTTTCGATTGACCGCTATCTGGCCGACATCGAGCGCGTTTACCAACGGCACGGCCGCTGCGTCATCGCCATTTCCGAAGGGGTCTGGGCGAATCGCGACGGCAAGGGCAAGGAAATTCCGCTCGCCGCCGATCTGATGCGCAAGGCGGGCCGCCAACCCGAAGTCGACGCGCACGGCAATGTCCAGCTTTCCGGCGGGGCGCTGGCCGACGAGTTGGCGGCGACCGTGCAAGGCGGTTTGGGAATCAAGCGGGTGCGCGCCGACACCTTCGGCTATCTGCAACGTTCCTTCCCCGGCGTGGTGTCGGATGTGGACGCCCGCGAGGCGCGCGAGGTGGGCGAGAAGGCGGCGCACTACGCCTGCGGGCAGGGGGTCAGCGGCTCGGTGGTCATCAAGCGCGCCGGCGACTATGCCGCGCGCTATGAACTGGCGGATGTCAGACAAATCGCGGCTCAGACCCGGCACATGCCCGATGAGTTTATCAACGCCGAAGGCAATAACGTCACCGATGCCTTCCGCGCCTATCTGCGCCCGCTGCTCGGCGACGGAATGCCCTCTCTGGAGCGGCTGTGGGCGCCGGCGGTGACATTCAACGGCGGATGAGGGGCAAAGCACGCTGACGTCATGAAGGGTTTTTCGAGAGCGCCATTGGCTCGGGACGCTATTGCCGTTTCAAGCGCTTAGCGCCTGTTCCGCCGCCGCCGCGTCGGCGCGCAAATGCGCGGGGTCGAGCGTGCCGACCACCACGCTGCCGACGCCTGGCTCGCCGTAAATCAAACGCAGCGCCGCCAGTACCGGATCTGCATCGCTTTGATCGAGATGGCCGCTTTGTAATGCCTTCTTGATCAAGACGCCCTTACCGGCGTCACGGGCGGCGCGGATCACCGGTAAATCGGCCCGCTCGCGCGGATTATAGGTCACCATGACCACATCGCAGTACTCGACCGCCCGCAGGCCGCCGGCGACGGTTTTGGTGGACATCCCCACCGCCCGCACCCAACCCGCTTGTTGGAGATCGCGTAGAACGGGCAATGCCGCTTCCTGTTCCAGAATGGCCAAATCGTCGCCATTGGAATGAATCAGCACCGCATCCAGCGTCTCCACGCCCAAGCGGCGCAGGCTGCGCTCCACGCTGGCGCGGGTGGCGGCGGCGGAAAAATCGAAGCGGGAGACGCCAGCGCTGAAATCTTCGCCGACTTTGGTGACGATCACCCACTCGCGCCGGCACTGCCGCAGCAACCGACCCAAACGCTCCTCGCTCGCGCCGTAAGCCGGCGCGGTGTCCAGCAGGTTGATCCCCAGATCCCAAGCCATTTCCAACAGGTTCAGGATCGCCCGGTCCGTCGGCAGCTCGAAGGTTCGAGGATATTTGACGCCCTGGTTGCGACCGAATTTAACCGTCCCCAAGCCCAGCGGACTGACCCGCAATCCGGTCAGACCTAAAGCCCTTAACTCCAAATCAAATCCTCGCGATCCCACGGATAGGTCGCCACCGCCGGTCGCGGCCATTCGTCTAATATGCGCAAATCGACCGGTTTGGGTTTCAGATCGAGCTTCCGCAAGGTGTTTTCGACCTGCTCGGCCAGCAGCGGGGCTAGCGCCAGCTTGGTCGGCCAAACCGCAAGCGTCCGCCCGTCGCGGGATACGCTGGGCCCCACCGGCCGGCTGCCGCCATCCTGACGGGACTCCGCCCGCTTGACGGTAAAAGTGGCAAATTGGATCTTCGACCAATCCACCGACGGCAGCAACGCCGCCAGCTCGCGGCGCGCGACCCTAATCTGCTCCTGACGGTCGCGCTTGACCCCCGATTCGGCCAATTCTCCCCCCAAATACCATAGCAAGTGGCCATTGGCGTCGCAGTGGGTGGTGATGGTCAGGCGCGGCACATCGCTGGAGTTCACGAAGTGGCCGTACATCGGCCCCGGCAAACCGAGCCCCCGCACCAGCACCATATGCAGGGGTCGCTGCTGCAGCGGAGCCCACGGCACCGCCGAATTGCCCGCTCCGGCGGCGAAGATCGTGCAAGACGGCCGGATTGCCAACATCGGATGGTTGGGATAGCGCAAGGTGATCGCGCCGTCGCCGGAGGGCGCCGCCGGCCCGTCGCACAGCACGATGGCCTCTCGGTGGCGTTCGGCGAACGACGCCAGCACCGAAGCCACATCCACGATCGGTTCATCCAACCGGTAGACCGTGCCCTCAAAGGCGGCTTGGCGCAACGCGGGCGGATAATCGTTGGCCTCGACTCCCGCCAGTTTTTGCAGCCGATCCGGCAGCATTTTGCTGGCCAGAAAACCGGTCAACCAGGAGCGCGGGGAGCGGGTCGCCAGCAGATACTGGTGTTCGACCAACAGGGAGCCGCGCAGGTCGATTTCGCCTTCTCCGTTCAGGCAGCGCCGCCAGAGGGCGGGCATTTCGGAAATCATCTGGGCGGCTTCGGTGAGCCTTCCGTTCAGCGAGTATTTGACCCCGCCGTGGATGATGCCTTGCGAGCAAATCGTCTGGCCGGCGCCCAAGGCTTCGCTTTCGATCAACAAGGCGCTGTAACCGCGCTTGCGCAATCGCGAGAGCATCCACAACCCGGCGATGCCGCCGCCGATGATGGCGACGTCGACCCGCAATATGCTATTGGTTAGATTCATGTTCGACTCAAGATACGTGCGATGGTGCTGGTGGTCGAGCAACCGTCAATATAATCCATAACCACGACGTGGCCGCCTGCTTCCCAAACGCAGCGATTGCCGGGAATCCGGGTGGGATCATTGTCGCCGCCTTTCACCAGATAATCGGGCGCGACCGCGCAAATCAGCCGTTCCGGAGTATCTTCGGCAAAGGGCACGACCCAATCGACCGAGGTGAGGCCGGCCAAAACGCGCATCCGCTGCTCTAGCGGGTTGACCGGCCGGTCCGATCCTTTCAGCCGGCGCACCGAGGCGTCGTCGTTGACCGCCACGATCAAGCGGCTTCCAAGCCGCTTGGCCTGTTCGAGATAGCTGACGTGGCCGGCGTGCAGAATGTCGAAACAGCCGTTGGTCATGACGATGGTTTCGTCGTGCGCCTTGGCGTCGGCAATCGCAGGCAATAATTGTGCCTCATCCACAATCCCGCGCGGCGGCTCGTCGTGTGGGTAGATGGCCCGACGCAGTTCGGAGGCGGTGACGCTGGCGGCTCCCAACTTGCCGACCGCGATTCCGGCGGCTAAATTGGCCAGCAAGGTCGCTTCCGCCAGCGCCAGCCCGGCGGCCAAACCCGCCGCCAGGGTGGCGATCACGGTGTCGCCCGCGCCGGTCACGTCGTAAACTTCGCGCGCGCGGGCGGCTAAATGCAGCGGTTCGGCGGCCGCTTGCAGCAACGTCATGCCTTGCTCGCCTCGGGTGATCAACAGCGCGTCCCACTCCAAGCGCCGCCGCAGCGCGTCACCTTTTTCGACCAATTCCGACTCATCGCGGCAGCGGCCGACCACGGTTTCAAATTCCGCCAGATTCGGCGTCAGCAAGCTCGCGCCGCGATAGCGGTCAAAATCGCGGCCCTTGGGATCGACCAACACCGGTCGGCCGGCGGCGCGGGCGGCGTCGATATAGCACTCGATCCCGCGCAACGCGCCTTTCTGATAGTCGGACAGCACCACCACATCGGCCCCTGGTAGCGCGGCGGCAAACAGTTCCCGCAAAGCCGAGGGTTCGAAGCCGGGAAAACCGTCCTCGAAATCCAGGCGCAGCAGCTGCTGGTGGCGGCTGAGCACCCGCAGCTTGGTGATGGTGGCGTGACCGGGCACGCGGACCAGCTCGGCGGCCACGCCCAGCCGCCGCAATTGGCTTTCCAGGACGCCGGCCGCCTCATCCGCGCCGGTCACGCCGAGCACCCGCGCCCGCGCCCCCAAGGTCGCGATGTTAGCCGCCACGTTGGCCGCGCCGCCAGGGCGATCTTCCACCGCCTCGACCTTGACCACCGGCACGGGAGCCTCGGGTGAAATGCGGGCGGTGGGGCCGTGCCAGTAGCGGTCCAGCATCACATCGCCCACAATCAAGATGCGGGCTGATTCGAAACGGGGAATTCGCGCCTTCATGTACCAAATGAGGAGAGTTTCACGAGAGGTGCATGATAGCATGAGCATTTTGCGGATTTAGCGAATGATTTGCACTGGATTGGCGCAAAACTCTTGGAATGATGGGGTCATGCTTCGGCCATGACCGGCGGCAAGACGCTTTACCGACGCCTGTTGCGCTACGTCAGACCGTACGTTCGGATTTTTGCGCTGGCGCTGGCCGGCACGGCGGTGGCCGCGATCACCGAGCCGCTGGTGGCCGCGCTGATCAAACCGTTGCTGGATGGCAGCTTCGTCGAAAAAGACCCCTATTTGATTCGGATGATGCCGCTGCTGCTGGTGGGCGTATTCATCATTCGGGGCGCGGCCGGCTTTGTCGGGTCTTTGGGCATGGAGTGGATCGCCCACCGGGTGGTCATGGACTTGCGCAACGCGCTTTTCGCCCGCTTGCTGACGCTGCCGACCCGCTATTTCGACGATCATTCGGCGGGCAATCTGTTGTCCCGCCTGACCTACGATGTCAATCAGGTGCTGACCGCCACCACCCAAGCGCTCGTCGCGCTGGTCCGGGACGGGCTGGCGGTGGTGGGCTTGCTGTCGTGGATGCTGTATTTGAATTGGAAACTCTCGCTGCTGGCATTTTTGATCGCGCCCGGCATCGCCGCCATCATGCGCGTGATTAGCCAGCGCTTGCGGCGGCTGAGCCGGGGCTTGCAAGACAGCATGGGCGAGCTGACCCACGTCATCGACGAGGTGCTACAAGGCCATAAGGTCATCAAGATTTTCGGCGGGCAACCTTACGAACGAGAGCGCTTCAACCGGGTCAACAACCGGGTGCGCCGGCTCAATCTCAAATTGGCCGCCGCTTCGGAAGGCAGCGGGCCGCTGGTGCAATTGCTGGCCATCGGCGCGTTGGGGGCGATGATCTATCTGGCCTCGCTGCAATCGGCCGCCAACCAGATTACGGTCGGGGGCTTCGTCTCGCTGTTCGGCGCGATGGCGATGCTGCTCGCGCCGATCAAGCGCTTGACCAAGGTCAACGAACAGCTGCAACGGGGCTTGGCGGCGGCGGAAACCGTGTTCGCTCTGCTGGACGAACCGCCCGAACCGGATCGAGGCGGGCGCGAACTCGGTCGCGCCCGAGGCGAGATCTGCTTCCGCGATCTGAGCCATCGCTACCGACCGGAAGGACCCGAGGTCATCGCCGGTCTCCATTTAGAGGTGCGACCGGGCGAGACGATTGCCCTGGTCGGGCCTTCCGGCAGCGGCAAAACCACTTTGATGAGCCTGTTGCCCCGCTTTTACGAACCGGAGGGTGGCGATATTCTGCTAGACGGCGTGCCGATCCGCGAGCTCAAGCTGGCGGACTTGCGGGCCAATATCGCCTACGTCAGTCAGGAGATCGTGCTGTTCAACGACACGGTCGCCGCCAATATCGCCTACGGCGCCGGCTTGCAAGCGAGTGAAGCGGAGGTGATCCAAGCCGCCGAAAACGCGCACGCCATGGAGTTTATCCGCGAGTTGCCGCAAGGGCTGCACACCCTCATCGGCGAAAATGGCGCGCGGCTGTCGGGCGGCCAGCGCCAGCGCCTGGCCATCGCTCGCGCCTTGCTCAAGAACGCGCCCATCCTGATCCTGGACGAGGCCACCTCGGCGCTGGACAGCCATTCCGAACGCCAGGTCCAAAAGGCCCTGGACACTTTGCGCCGAGGGCGCACCGCCTTCGTCATCGCACATCGTCTGTCCACCATCGAAACCGCCGACCGGATCGTGGTGCTCGATCGAGGCCGCATCGTCGAAGTGGGCAATCACGCTGAATTACTCAGCCGTCAAGGACTGTATACCCGCTTGTACCACCTGCACGCCCATGACCCCCAAACAACAAAGTTGCAAAAATAATTAAATTATTTTCAAATATACAACAATAAGGGGGCAAACGAGCAAATCACAGGTTTACGCGGGCGGCACACGATGGGCGGCACTACTGATTTTTCCAAGAAGCTGGCGCCGCTGTTGCCGCAGGCCTTCCGGCAAGGCATCGAAGCGGCGAGACGGAATGATGATCGCAATCCCTATGTCCCGGACACCTATTTTTATCATGCCTGGATCGCCGGTTGGGCGATGCTCGCGCGCGGCTGGTGCGACGGCGGCAGTTTGTAACCGGCTTTAACGACGGCGAGGCTGAAATCGGAGCGTGATCTGGCCCCCGGCCGGATCTCAGCCAAACCCTGGGACGGCGAGCGGCGCGGGCCGCTCCCGCCACCAGGCGATAAAACTTGCTCGGGCGCGCCCGGCCGATCCATCATCGGGCTTCGCCTCACTTACTTTCACTCAAGACGGGTATCGATCCATGCGCAAACTGTTTTCGCTGCTGCTCGCCAGCAGCTTGTCGGGTCTTACGCCGGCCTGGGCGGCCGAAGGCGACTGGGATCGAGCCAGAGCGGCTCACGAGCGCGGCGATTACGCTGCGGAACTCGCCATCGTCCGACCGATGGCCGAAAAGGGTTACCCTTTCGCCCAATTCAATCTCGGCGTGCTCTACGATGAGGGTAAAGGCGTGCCGGAGGACAACGCCAAGGCGATGGAATGGTATCGCAGAGCGGCGGATCAGGGCTTTCCGCAGGCCCAGGTCAATCTAGGCATCATGCACCAACACGGCGAAGGCACGCCGGCGAGTCCGGTGGCAGCCTACTTCTGGTATGCGCTGGCGGAAAAACAAGGCGACGGTCAAGCCGGCCAAGCCAAACAGGATATCGCCAAAAAAATGACGCCCGCGCAAATTCAAGACGCGGAACGGCAAATCCAGAACTATCTGGCCACCCATAAATTCACCGTTCCACCCGCGCCGCCCGCGCCGGGTTCCGGCACCAAGCACGGCAACGGCTGAACTCGGAACGGCCCCGCCTTGGGGTCAGGACGTGGGATAAACGATCAGTTTTTGACCGGCCTTCAACACGCTGTTCACGCTCAGGTTGTTCCACTGCGCCAGCGCTTGCGAGGACACGCCGTGGCGCTTGGCGATAATCGCCAAGGTCTCGCCTTTCTTGACCGTGTAACGGTTGGGGGCTATCAAGCGCGCGCCCGGCACTTTGGCGACAAACTCCTGGGCTTGCGCCGAGGGCAGCAATAGGTTGTAAGCGCGCGACGGCGGTTCGACGCCGGCTTTAAAACCTGGATTGAAGCGGAAAAAATCCTCGGGCGACATACCGGACAGCGCGAGCGCGTCGGCGATCTTGACCTCGGGCGCAAGATCGATCCGAGACAAATACGGATGGTTGTCCATCATGGCCAGCCGCAGGCCGTAGGCTTCGGGATTGGACACGAGCCGGGCCAGCGCCAAAATTCTCGGCACGTAATCCTGGGTTTCCTTGGGAAGCTTCAGCCGCCAAAAAACCGACTCCGGTTTTTCCGGCGGGGCTTTGGCTTGGTCCGGTAATTTCGCCTTGGCGAATTGGGTAAAGGCGGTGTTGCGCCCGAGCGGCGCGGGCGGCGGGACCAGCGCGGCGGACCCCGCGGGCGCCGTCGTCGCGACGGCCGGCGATGCGGGAATCGCCGCCAGCGCGGGAAGCGGGGCTTGAGCGACCGGCGGCAGATTCGCCAAAGGTCCGGAAAACGGACTGGATGCCGGTTGTTGCGCCGCCAGCTTCATCGCCTCGGCTTGTTTCCTCGCCTCCTCCGCCAGGCGTTTGGCTTCTTCCGCCGCCTGCTTCTTCGCTTCCGCCGCCGCCTTGGCTTCCGCGCGGGCGTTGTTCTCGATGGCGTCTTGCACCGCGCCCGGACCGGCGTTGTAAGCCGCCAGCGCCAGCAGCCAATCACCCTTGAAATAGCGGTTCAAAAAGCGCAGATACGCCAGCGCCGCGCCGGTCGAGGTGTGAATATCGAGCCGGCCGTCATAACCCTCGGCAATCAGCAAACCGTGCTCCTGTCCGGTCGACGGAATGATTTGCCACAGACCGGCCGCCGCCTTGGGAGAAACCGCCGTCGGCTCGAAGGCGCTCTCCACCATCGGCACCAACGCGAGATCCGCCGGCAAACCCCGGCGGTCGATCTGCTCCACGATGTAGTGCAAAAACGGCCGGGACCGTTGCGACAACAAATTCAGATAACCGGGATTGCGCTTCAGAAACGCGATCTGTTCGTCGATTCGGGGATGTTCCACCGAGGCCAGCACCGACCGACCCCGCACCCGACCCCACAAATCCTTGCGGACCGGCCCTACGAATTTACGCTTTTTAGGCGCGGCCGCGACCGGATGACGGCGCTGGCCCTTGAGCGCCGTGGGCCGATCAATTTTGGCGGCCGCCGGTCCGGGGGGAGCCGTTTTGACGGGTTCCGAAACCGTGGCGGCTTGGCCGGGTTGCGCGGGTAAAATCATGCTGACCCGGCCGCCGGCCGCCTTTGCGGGTGCGACCGGTTCCGCCGCTGGAACGGCCGGATTCGGCTGGATAGGAACGGTCAGGCTCACTCTGGCATTCGGGCTTTTGGCATTTTTTTTGGTTTTGCCGGCCAGCACCACATCCTTGGATGAACCGACCCGCTTGCCGGCGATTTTGCTTTGACGGTACTCGGATGGATCGCGCGTCTGCCAGTAATCGACATAGGGCTGCTCGGCGTCGCCCTTCATCCGCCTTGAGGATTCCCAAACGCCGGTCAAGGGCAAGTCGGCGCAAGCGCTGAGCAGCGATCCCATGGATAGCGCGATGAGGCTGGTTCGGATAGCTTTCGTCATTGTCGTCTCTCGATCACATGGGTGGTTCTGGCGGACCGCGACCAAGCCGCCGCCGTCTCGCCGGTTGCACTCACAGTTCGTCATTCTTAAAAAATAAAGCCCCTCTAGTTTCCGCCGCCGCCGCCGATAACATGATCAAAGGCCGGCAACCTGCCCGGATACGATACGGTTTTCCAAAGGAACGAATCATGAACGGCAACACGATTCATTGCAAAGCGCTCGATAAAGCCAGTTTTAGCATGGCGATGGCCGAACGGGTAGGTCTACACGGCTACTCCATTCTTTCTTATGCGATTTTCAGCCCCAGACGCGCGCACGGCTGGACCTTCACCCGTAAAGGGAGCATTGAGGTGATCCGGGTCGAGGCGGAAGCGCTCGCCCAATTGTATCCGAGCACCGGACGCGAACCCGCAGCGGTTTGAGCGGTTTTCCGGCATGTCGGAACCGTCAAGGGCCGATTCTGATCCGCCGCGCCGCTGGTCACGCGCCGGTGGCGACCGGTCGGGCAGGGTCGCGAATCCACTCGCTCCACGAGCCCGCGTACAGGCGCGAGCCGTTCAATCCGGCGGCTTCCATCGCCAACAGGTTGTGGCAGGCCGTCACGCCGGAACCGCAACTGTGCACGACCGCCGACGCCGGCCGCCCGTCCAGCAGCGCCAAAAATCGTTCCCGCTGCTCGTCGGCTGGCCGAAACCGGCCATCGGCTGTCAAATTGTCTTCCGTGGGTAAATTGACCGCGCCCGGAATGTGGCCGGCCACAGGGTCGATAGGTTCCATCTCGCCCCGATAGCGGGCCGCTCCCCGCGCATCCACCAACAGCTCTTGCTCGGCCAAGGTCGCGACCCGCGCCGCCGTCAACCACAAGCGGTCGTCCGGCCGCGCCTCGAACCGCAGGGGCCGGATCACGGGCGGTCGCGCGGCCAGAGGCAACCCGGCTTGCAGCCATGCTTGAAAACCCCCGTCCAGCACCGCGCAAGCGCCGTGACCCAGCCAGCGCAGCAGCCACCACAAGCGGGCGGCGGCCAGTATCCCACCCATGTCGTCGTAGGCGATGACCTGGGTGTCGCGGCCGATGCCCCACGCCCCCAGTTTTTGCGCCAGCCGCGTCGGATCGGGCAGTGGATGGCGACCGGCGGCGGGCGTGATGGGACCGGATAAATCTTCATCCAAATGAGCGTAACGCGCGCCGGGGAGATGGCTTTGCGCATACGCGCGCCGGCCGGCTTCGGGATCGCTCAAGCTGAAGCGGCAGTCCATGACGATCCAATCGGGATCGTCGAGATGAGCGTTTAGGGTTTCGGGGTCAATCAGGGTGTTGTAGCTCATGAGTGTCCAGGACGTTCAAGGCGCGGGAGCCAACCATTCTAGCCGGGTTCGAGCTTCAACGCCGAGCCGCAGCCGGCGCGATAGTTCGGGCAGCCATCGCTTCAAAGCTCGATCGAGCTTCCACGGCGGATTGATCAGGATCATACCGCAGCCGCGCAGCCCCGGCGGCCCGCCATCCGCATAAAGCTCCAGTTCGGCGCACAAAATCGCGGGAATCGCCGACGCTTGCAAGGCACGCTGGAACCTCAGGCTCGGGGCGCGGTCGAGGATCGGATACCAGATCGCGATGATGCCGTTGGCCCAGCGGCGGTGGATCAGACTCACCGCCCCCGCCACCCGTTCAAACTCGTCCTTGCGCTCGTACGCCGGGTCCAACAGCACCAGCCCGCGCCGTTCCGGCGGCGGCAGCAACGACTCCAGCAGCGCATAACCGTCGCCATGTCGGACCGCTACTTGCCGGTCGCCCTCGAACTCGGCCGCCAGTTGCGGAAACTCACCGGGATGAAGTTCGGTCAGCACCAACTTGTCGCCAGGCCGCAATAAATCGCGAATGATGCGGGGAGAGCCGGGATACCAGCGCAGCGGCCCGGTTGGATTGAGCGCTCGAACCCGTTCCAGATAGCCATCGAGTTCGAGGCCGAGCCCGGTTTGACCCCACAGCTGACCGACGCCATCGTCGAACTCGCGGTTTTTTTGAGCCGGCGCCGAAGTTAAATCGTAACGTCCGGCCCCGGCGTGCGTGTCGAAGACCCGAAAGGGTTTGTCCTTGTCGCGCAGCGCCTGAATCAAAGCCACCAGCACCGCGTGTTTAAACACATCGGCGAAATTGCCGGCATGAAACCCGTGACGGTAGCCGAGCATCGTCGGCTACCGTCGGTCGGCCGCCGAGCGCTCAGGCCGCATACTGCCGGAGCCGCACCGGGCGCCGCCGCGCCCCCCAAGTCCCCGGCTTGGCTTCGAACACGCCGGCGCAAGGCGCGCCGCACGCGCCGCAACATCCCTCGGCGGTCAGATTCCAAGCCCCCAAAGCGTACCAGTCGCGGCCGATCAATTTCTGGCCGCAGCCGTGACAGTAGGTGCTGCCGCCCTTTTCATCGTGCACGTTGCCGGTGTAGGCGTAGCGGACCCCGTTCTTGATCGCGATGCGCCGGGCCCGGCTCAAAGTCGAGGGCGGGGTCGGCGAATGGTGGCCCATCTTCCAGTCCGGATGAAAGGCGGTGAAATGCAGCGGCACATCCGGTCCCAGATTTTCCACCACCCATTGGGTCAGCGCCTCCAGTTCCGCGTCGGTATCGTTTTCGCCGGGAATCAATAAGGTGGTGATCTCAAACCAAACCTGAGTTTCCCGCTTGAGATAGATCAGCGTATCCAGCACCGGCTGCAAGTGGCCACCGCAAATCTTCCAATAGAAATCGTCCGAGAACGCCTTAAGATCGACGTTGGCGGCATCCATGTACCGGTAAAACTCCCGGCGGGGCTCGTCGCACAGGTAACCGGCGGTGACGGCGACCGACTTGATGCCGTACTCCCGACAGGCGCTCGCCACGTCGATGGCGTATTCCATGAAGATGACCGGATCGTTATAGGTATAGGCGACGCTGCGGCAGCCCAATTCGTGCGCCACCCGCGCCAGCTTCTCCGGCGAGGCGGCGTCGGCCAAGGTATCCATTTCGCGGGACTTGCTCATGTCCCAGTTCTGGCAGAACTTGCAGGCCAGATTGCAGCCGGCGGTGCCGAACGACAGCACCGAGGTGCCGGGCAGGAAATGGTTGAGCGGCTTTTTTTCGATCGGATCGATGCAAAAACCGCTGGAGCGGCCGTAGCTGGTCAGCTTGATCGCGCCGTCGTGGCAGCCGCGCACGAAACATAAACCTTGCTGCCCTTCGTGCAGCTTGCAGTAGCGCGGGCAAACATCGCACTGGATCCGGCCGTCGTCGAGGACATGCCAGTAGCGGGTCGGGAAAAACTCGGTGGTCAACGGACTCATCACGGCCTCCTTCGCAAAGGCTCTCATCGTTAGCCGGCCGGCGTCGCCGCCGGCCGCCTAAAGTTTTATACTACTATTTTCCCTATCATCGGATGAAGTTTGCGCCCTATACTCTAATTAAGCAGTATTCGCAAACTCTCGGGAGGGCGTCATGCACACCGTACGCACACCTGCCGTCGCCGGCTTGTTCTATCCGGCCGATACCGCTGAACTGCACGCGCAAGTGCGGCATTTTCTGACCGAGGTCGAAGCGCCGGCCGGTTCGCCGCCCAAGGCCATCATCGCCCCGCACGCCGGCTATATCTATTCCGGACCCGTCGCCGCCTCGGCCTACGCGCGGCTGCAAGCGGCCCGAGGCTTGATCGCCCGCGTCCTATTGCTTGGACCCAGCCATCGCGTGGGGTTCCGAGGCATCGCCGCCAGCGCGATGACGGCGTTCGAAACCCCGCTCGGTTCGATCCCCGTGGACCAAGAGGCAGTGACGGCCGCCCGACAATTGCCGGATGTCGGCGTTCTGGAACAGGCCCACGCCCGCGAACATAGTTTAGAGGTGCATCTACCGTTCTTGCAGGAGGTGCTCGGAAGCTTTTCGCTGGTGCCGCTGGTGGTCGGCGAAGCCCGGCCCTCGCAAGTCGGTCAAGTCTTGGAAACGCTGTGGGGCGGCCCAGAAACCCTGATCGTGATCAGTTCCGACCTCAGTCACTACCTGGACTATCAGAACGCGCGCCAACTGGATCAAGCCACGTCAAAAGCCATCGAAGCCCTGCGCTTCGAGGACATCAGTTACGAACAAGCCTGCGGGCGCAATCCGGTCAACGGCTTGTTATGGGTGGCGCGCCGCAAGAACTTGCAGGTGGAAACCCTCGATTTGCGCAACTCCGGCGACACCGCCGGCTCGCGCGATCAGGTGGTGGGCTACGGCGCTTATGCCTTCCACTGAAACACTGTCGCGCCAAGACCGCGCCAGCTTGCTTGAGGTCGCCCGGCGGTCGATCCGGCACGGCCTGGAACAGGGCGAGGCGCTGGCCGTCAATCCGGAGCTCTACCCCGAAACCTTGCGGCCGACGCGGGCGACTTTTGTGACCCTGGAACTCGACGGCCAACTGCGCGGCTGCATCGGTACGCTGGCGGCCCATCAGCCGCTGGTGCAAGACGTGGCGGAACACGCCCATGCCGCCGCT
>ERZ761594.227-NODE-227-length-21925-cov-4.996662_pt1 | contig 21925 bp, 29 predicted proteins | sample MGYA00511036_ERZ761594 | MGnify/ENA primary metagenome ERZ761594 (study PRJEB28899, sample SAMN03785561) | bioreactor sludge metagenome | biome: EBPR Sludge; feature: EBPR Bioreactor; material: 0.22µm filtered reactor supernatant | place: Saint Lucia: Queensland... | reverse complement strand
CCGTGGCTCAGCTCTACTTCGGGCAGATGCCTCGTGCCGGCAATTTGTGGTGGGTGGTCGCAGACTTCCAGCCTGAGCCCATCATGGATCCGACCCTTGAGCTCGAGGCCGGGCGCGCGCTGGTGGTGCCGAGCATGCGCGTGGTGGAGGAGCTCATCTTCGCCTCATCGAGGCGGTCATGACCGACCAGTCCGCCCCCCAGTTCTTCGTGGCTGTTCGGCACCCAACATCGGGCGCGGAGGAGCGGGTCGACCAGAGCGAGCGCGTGCTCTCGATGTCCTTCGAGGACACGGAGGCGAAGGCGGACAAGCTGGTGCTGAGCATCGACAACTACGACCTGAGCCAGCTGGACTCGCCGCTTTGGCAGCCTGGCAACATCGTCGAGTTCTCGTTCGGCTACCCGGGGGCGATGAGTCCGACGCGCGAGATGAAGATCCAGACCGTCAAGGGCTTCAACCCACTGCAGGTGGAGGCCCTGGGCGACGAGACGGTGTTCAACCGGCGCATGGACACGCGCGCCTCGTGGGAGAACGTGAAGCGCAGCGACGTGGTGAAGCAGATCGTCGCGGCGTACGGGTTCACAGCCGAGCGCGTCCACATCACCGACACCAAGCTCATCATCGACCGGATCACCCAGGGCGGCATGACGGACCTGCAGCTGATCAAGTCGCTGGCGTACCGCGAGGGCTTCGAGTTCTACGTCGATTTTGACGGCGTTCACTTCCACCCCAGAAACCTGGGGCAGAAGCCGATCCGCGAGTTCACCTACTTCACCGACCGCACCGGGGACATCATCTCGGTCTCGGTCGAAGACCATCGCGTCCCCGGGAACGCTGGCAAGGTGACCGTGGCCGGGCGCGACCCGATGAACAAGGAGACCTTCAAGGTCAGCGCGGACGACAAGAGCACTCCGCGCACTGTCCTCGCGGCAGAGCGAACGCGGTACACGCCCGACGACACCAAGGACCCGAGGGCCACGGCCGACCTCTCCCCAGCGCTGGCCAGCGAGTTCGTGCTCGAAACCGCCGAGACGACTGAGGCGGCTGCGCTCCGTCACGCGCAGGGACGCTTCCAGAAGCTCGATATGCGCTCGGTCCAGATCACGCTGCAAGTGCTCGGTGACCCGTTGGTGTTGGCCAAGTCGATCCTGCGGATCAACGGGCTCGGTGCGCGGTTCTCCGGGCTCTACTACGTGCTGAGCGCCAAGCACGACCTCGGGGCGGGCTACGTCACGACGCTCAAGCTGCGGCGCGAGGGCCTCAACAGCGCAGCACTCGAAGGCCCGATGAAGCCGACCACGAAGCCGACGGAGCAGAAGGTCAACACCGAGAAGCAGCCCGAGCCAGAGCCGGAGACAGTTGGGCGCGAGGCTGGTGCCGTCGAAGTTCGCTACGTGATCGACGAGAGGACGGGCGAGAAGCGCGCCGTTCAGACCGTGAACTACGGCCGCTCGAGCGGCACAGGAGACGCCAAGTGATCAACATCGTCTGCCCCAGCGGCTTTGCCTTCACGATGCGGGTGATGACCGTGACTGAGCTCGCCCACCTCGGCCAGGCTATCGAGTTCAACGAAGCCGACGGCGGCCTCACGCGAACGCTGAATGCTTGCTGGGAAGACCTGGTCGACCCGGGGCCATACAGGCTCAACCCGGGCACCAAACCCGACTGGAACAAGGTGCTCGACGGGGACGTCATCGTCGCCACGATGAAGCTCCGGATCGCGTCGCTCGGTCCCACGCTGGCCTTCAACTTCGAGTGCGAGCGCTGCGGGCGCAAGCAGCCCGACGAGCTCGATGTGGACCTGACGGGCTTCGATGAGAAGATGCTGCCGGAGGCAACTCGTCATGCGGTCGAGACGGGCGTGCCGCTCGTGGCCCAACAGCTCAATGGTCAAGCGGTGCACTTCCACCCGATGCTCATTGGGCAGCTGGCTCGCCTCACGCAGATCAAGCGCCAGCACGTGAAGCGAATGAAGAGCGCGAGCACCAAGGACATTCAGCGCGAGATGAAGGCGCAGCCCTGGGACTTCCTGGTGCGCCAAGTCACGCGTGTCGAGGCTTTGGGTGACAAGGCGGAAGACGTAATGGCCCGCATGGACTGGGCTCGGCACATGCCGCTCGACGACTTTTTCCACCTGCGTGACCAACTCGCCGAAGCTGATTGCGGTCTGGACCTGTCGATCGAGGCCACCTGCCAGCACGTGAACTGCGGCTGGGAGCAGGAGGAGCTGACGCTCCCTTTGCGTGGGGCCTTCTTCCGACCGCCCACGAAAAACCGGAAGAAGGCGACCGAGACGAACGACCAGCCGAGCGAGACCTGAGCGACCCAGACCCGCGCCTCTCCACCAGCTCCCAGCTCGGCATGTTCACGCTCTTCGGGCGGCCCACGCCGCGCCGCATCTGGGAGGGCATCCACGCGCTCTGCTACACGAGCACGCTGGCTGAGGGTGGTGGCTGCTACTCGTTCACGCGCGCCGACGTGCTGGCGATGACGGTTCGCGAGTTTCGTTTCTTCCAGAGGCGGATCGGTGAAGCGGTCGGCGCTGAGAACGAGGTCCGCCGGAAGGCCGCCGCAAAGACCAAGGGAGGGAAGTGATGTCACAGCTGGGACTCGGGTTCTCGTTCACGGCGAAGGACAAGTCCGCCGCGGTCTTCAAGTCTATCGGTGCCGCGCTGACCGGGCTGCAGAGCCAGGCCAAGAAGACGCAGACCGAGCTCAGCCGCGTCGGCCCGATGGGTGGCGGGGTGGCGGGAGCGATGGGTGGCGGTCGACAGCGCGATGCGAGCAGCGGGCGCTTCGTAGGGGGCGCTGCTGCTGACGGCGGACTCGGAGGTTTGGCTGCAGGAGGCGGCGGTGCTGGCTTCGGCCTCGGCGGCATGATGAAGCTGGCGGCCGGCGCGGGTGGTGCGCTCGCGTTCAAGCAAATGGCCGACCAGGGCGCTGTGCTTCAGCAGGGGCTTGCGCGGCTGGGCGTGATCTCGGGCGCTACCACCGAAGACCTGAAGCGAATGCGTCAGGCCGCGATCGACATCGGACTGTCCACCAAGTTCTCGCCGGACCAGGCGGTCGATGCCCTTACTTCGCTCTCATCCGCGGGACTCACCGCGCAGCAGTCGCTCGACCTGCTCGGTACCACCATGCAGTTCACCGCGGCCGCGCAGGGCAAGCTCAGCAGCGACCAGAGCGCGAACCTGCTCGCCCAGTCGATGGCGCTGTTCAACATGGCCTCCAAGGACGGGCAGATGGCCGGCGACAAGATGGCGAAGACCGCCAACATGTTCGCGGTGAACATCGAAGACCTGCCGCTCGGCCTCGCGAACTCGGCTCGTGGCGTGACGGCCTTGGGCGCGTCGATGGACGACACGCTGATCAGCTTCGGCTTGGTCCGCAAGCTGCTGCCTCGTGTCGAGAGTGCCGGCACCGCGGTGGGCGTCGCGATGGAGAGCCTCGCGAAGCCCGAGGTGCAGCAGGCGCTGAAGGGGATCGGCGTCAGCGCAGTGACCTCGGCGGGCAAGTTCCGCCCGTTCCTGGACGTGGTGAGCGACATGCTCCCGAAGATGAACGCGATGACCGACGCCCAGCGCGCGGCATTCCTTCAGTCGACGTTCGGAGCGGACGCGGTGCAGGGTCTCGGGGCCATGTTCACCCAGCTCCGCGACGGCATCCCGGGCGCGAACGGTCAGCTCTTGAAGGGAGCGGAGGCCGTGAAGTTCCTGCGCGGCGAGATGGGCAACGCCAACGGCGAGCTCCAGAAGTTCTCGGACGCGACCAAGACCGGGTTCGGTGGCGCGATGGACTCCGCGATCGCGAAGCTGACCACCGCCAAGCAGCTGTTCGGAGAGGCGCTCGGCGATGTGATCGCACCTGCGATCTCCTCGCTCGGTGACGGGGTGGCCAAGCTGGTGCGGAGCTTCGAGCAGCTGGACTCGAGTGCCAAGCGTAACATCGTGGCGCTGGTGGTGATCGGAACCGTCGTCGGCGGACTGGTCGCCATGTTTGGCGCTGTGGGTGTCGCTGTTGCCGCTGGGCTCGGCCTCGCAATGGGCGTCGTGTACGCCTTCAAGGAGGCCATCGAGCGCAACATCGGCGGCATGGGCGACCGGTTCAACCAGGTGAAGCTCGCGTGGAGGGCGCTGGTCGAGGTGTTCACGACCGGCAGCCTGTCGAGCGCGGTCAACGCGGAGCTCAACAAGGCCGAGGGCGTCAACGCGTTCGTGACGGCCGTGGTCACGTTCGTCGGACGAATCAAGGCTCTGTTCGCGGGCATCGGCGACGGTTTCAGCTCGGGCCTCGGTCGCGCTGGTCCGACGTTCGAGCGGCTGGCCAACGCGTTCAGCTCGCTCGCGAGCGCGGGCGGGCTGCTCGGTCAGAGCGCGGGCGGTGCGACCTCAGCGTGGCAGAAGTTCGGTGCGGTCGGGCAGTCGATCGGCGGCGCACTGGCCAAAGGCTTCGACCTCGCGGGCCGCGCCGTGTCGGCGGTGCTCGAGGTAGGCGCTGGCTTCATGGGGCAGATGGGTGGCATCAAGGCTGCCGTCGAGCCGCTCGGCGTCATCTTCACGACGATCAAGCAGAAGGTGCACGACCTGGCATCCGCAATGGGGTTGATGTCACCCACGGGCGCGACGAGCGGGTGGCAGAAGTTCGGCGAGATCATCGGCAAGGTGGCTTCGTTCGTCGCCGCAGTGATCACCGGCATCGCGCGCGTCATCTTCGGCATCGCAGAAGCGATCGGCGGGTTCGTGCAGTTCGTGGCTGGGATCTTCGCGGGTGATTGGAGTGAGGTGTGGCTCGGCGCGAAGAGGGTGGTGTTCGGATTGCTGACCGCCGTCGTCGAGATCGCGATGGGCATCGTGATGACCTTGGCGAGCATGCTCGACGCCGCCGGCAGGATCGCGAAGGTGAACATCGGTGCGACGGACAAGGTGCGCGGTTGGCGTGACGAGGCCCGCAAGGCGCTCGACGTCACCAACCTCGAGGAGACCCGCGACAACACCAACCAGGTGGACGACTTCCGCAGCAATGCGCAGTTCAAGGGCCTCGAAAAGATGGTGAAGAGCCAGGGCTCCATCGCGATCCCCACCACCATGGACGGCAACTCCGCGCCCGGGTGGCTCGGTGGCTTGACGGCCGCGCTGAAGGAGAACGCGAAGGCCACGCTGCCGCCGCAGGTGATCAACTTCCAGATCGACGGCGAGACCGTGGCGTCCCTCGTCACCGGGGCCGATGGGCGGGGCACCCAGCCACGGTTGGGTGCGGGGTGATCGAGCTGGGGCCCGGACTGGTGCCAGCGCGACCAGCGAGCGCGGACCAGGCAGCGTCAGCGAACCATGAGCGCTGCGCATGCCATCGCCAAGTCGTACGGTCTCCCGACCTTCATGCCTGTCGCGCGTCAGGTCCAGAAGGCGCCCCCGCTCGACCGCTCCAAGCCCGGCCGCCCGATGGGCGACAGCAAGGCGCCTAGTCACCACGGGCCCGTGCTGGACACGCTGGCGGACGTGCTCGAGTCGATCGGCGCGCTCGCGGTGGACATCAGCGACAACAGCCACCCGACGAGCGACGACGTGATCGCGCAAGGCATCCAGAACGCGATCGACAAGCTGAGCTCGCTCATCGTCATGGAAGAGCCGAAGCCAGCGTCCAAGCCCAGCCCCGGCGGCAAGCCCGCGCCGGCCGCGCCCACGCCGCCCGCGGCCAAGTCGATCGAGCAGAAGCTGGACCACATCGCGAGCCTCACCGTGCGCATCAACAAGGTCACCCAGCGGACCGTGGCGCCGGTCGCAAAGTCGCCGCCCCAGGAACCCCAGCGCGTGCGGTGGCCGCTCGATCTGTCGGCCGACGTGGTGGCGAAGCAGGAGGCGGAGCGCACCAAGGCGCTCGCCGAGCGCGCCAGCAAAGGGCTGCGCATGGGCTACGACTCCGACCTGAGCGCCCAGGTGGTCGACCAGGCCGACGCTCGTCGCGAGCTCGCCGCGCGCGGGCAGCGCCTCGAGGGCCACGACTGGCTGTACCGCTGACGGCGGCTGTTACGCTCACGAACGGTGCACCCTTGTGTTCGCCTCCCTGTTCAGTGGTCGCAAAGTTGGCCCGGAGCGGGCGGGCGATGGAAAGGTGCCCCGTGGGGCAGAACAAGAACCAGCTGTTTTACGGGGACAATCTCGACGTTCTGCGCCGACACGTCGGTGACGCGACGGTGGACCTCGTCTACCTCGACCCACCGTTTCAGAGCGGGAAGGACTACAACCTGATCTTCGAGGCTCGGCAGGGTGACCGGGAGCGAGCTCAGGCGGAGGCGTTCTCGGACACCTGGTCGTGGGGGCACGAGGCGGAAGAGATGTTCGCCGAGATCGATCGGATCAACGGCCGCGAAGACGATGCGGGCTCTGCGAACGATCCTCGGTGAGAGCGACATCATGGCCTACCTCTGCATGATGGCTCCGCGGCTCGTGGAGCTGAGGCGCGTGCTGAAGAGCAGCGGGAGCCTCTACTTGCACTGCGACCCGACCGCTAGCCACTACCTCAAGGTATTGCTCGACAGCATCTTCGGGCCGAACTGCTTCCGCAACGAGGTCGTGTGGCGATACCGTCGGTGGCCGACCAAGTCGCACCGGTTCCAGCGCATGCACGACGTGCTGTTGTTCTACACGGCGAGCCCAGGCAACGAGCACACGTTCAACACGCTGTACGGGTACGAGAGCCTCGCGGAGTCCACGCTGAAGACGTTCGGCACCAAGAAGCAGAAGGCGGACTTCTCTTCAGGACACCGCAAGCCAGGTGTCGAAGATGAGGACACCGTGGGCCCTCCACTCTCGGATGTGTGGGAGGTGGGCATCATCGCGCCCATCGGCAAGGAGCGCACCGGGTACCCAACCCAGAAGCCGGAAGCGCTTCTGGAACGCGTGATCAAGGCGAGCTCAAACGAGGGCGACTTGGTGCTCGATCCGTTCTGCGGATGCGGAACAGCCATCGCGGTTGCTGAGCGGCTCGGCCGTCGATGGGTCGGCATCGACGTCACGCACCTAGCGATCAACCTCATACGCACGCGTGTTGCTGCCAAGGGCTTCGAGGTCATTGGCGAGCCAGTCGACTTGGATGGCGCTGAGCAGCTGGCTCGCGAGGATCCCTTCCAATTTCAATGGTGGATCCTTGGTCGAATCGGGGGTCGGCCCGCGCGGCCCAAGAAGGGTGGGGACGCTGGGATCGATGGTGAGCTCTTCTTCCGCGACATGGCGAACGCCCCCGAGCGACGCGTCATCGCTTCCGTCAAGGCAGGCAAGCTTCAACCGGCTCACGTGCGCGAGCTGCGTGGCGTGCTCGAGCGCGAAAGTGCGGAAGTAGGCTTGTTGTTGACCCTGGCTACACCAAGCGCCGGGATGCTTCGCGAAGCCGCCACGGCGGGCTTCTACGAGAGCGCTTTCGGCCGCCATCCGAGGATTCAATTTCTCACGGCCGCGGAGGTGCTCGCGGGGAAGTTGCCGGACTTCCCTGGGGCCTATAGCGCGGCCAAGCAGGTCTCGCGTGCGAGACCGCGCATGAGCAGCCGCCGGGGGACATCGCTCTGCCAGCGACTCTCGACGACCGCCCACTCGTGGTGCTTTTGCTCGACGCTGCGACATGACTACCGTCGGGTGCTGACCGTCATCAGCGTTCAGCTTCGAACACCCAGCTCTCGTCCTCTGCGTAGTTGAGGATCGCCTCGATGCCTTCCGCTTCCGGCCCATCACCCAAGGCCGCTGCCAGCTCGCGGTAGGCTTCGACGAAGAGCTCCTTGGTGAGCGTGCCCGCGCGGGCTGCCGCGTCCACGCACTCGATCGCCGCGCGCGTCCGTTCGGCGTCGTATGTCATCCGCCCTCGCTCTCGGCAAGTGCCGCGACGTCACGCGCGAGCGCCTCGAACCACGCGAGCTGGTCAGGCGGCAAGCCAAGAAGCGTGAGGTGATTGCGCGCGCGCTCGGTCGTGGTCGGCGTCGCTGTGCGCACGATGGTCCAAGCCTCGAGGCGAACGTTCAGCAGCGGATCGCCGCCCCCGTAGGCGAACGGGTCCGCGAGGTCGGTCGAGAACGACCAGTCCCGCGGCTGCCCGAAGTCCCAGCACTCGAGCACGCGCACCGCGCGCTCGGCGGGCGCGGCATGCAGGCACCTCAGCAGCTCCGCCTTGAAGGCCCGCTCGAGCTCCGGCGCCCGTTCTCGCAGCATGGGCCCGAGCGTGGCTTCCTTGATCAGCTCGGGCGCTGGCCCGTCCGCAGCGGCGAGCAGCCGGCGGATGGATGCTAGAGCTGGCTCGAAGTCGCTGGGGGCCACGCCTGCACCGTAACCATCGGCGCGAGCGCGGAGCGGGGCCAGGTTATTATTTTGCCGGGAGGTTATGGAACGCGGATCGGGTTATGAAACCACCACGAATTTCCCGAACACCGGCGGCCGGCCTGGCCCCCACTGTCGGTGCGTCAGGACGGGGTAGCATCGTGGTCCCGACGTGATCACCAGGAACCAGAGCATGCTGCTCGGTGGGGCAGTCGCGTTCTTCGCGGTCGCGCTCGCGTACTACCTGGCGCCTTCGTCGCCGCCGCGAAGCGCAACAGATGACGCTGCCACCACCGCGCCGCCCGCACCCACATCGCCGCCGCTGCCCTCAGCTCCGAGCTCGGGGGTGGGCACCACGTCCTGCGACGATCGGGCGCTCTACGTTGCCAACCTGGACGCGGCGAAGGGCGACCAGCAGAAGGCGGAAGCCCGCACGGTCGAGGTGGTGAAGGGCTGGACGCCGGAGTGCCGGTGGCAGGCCTTCGAGAGCGCGTGCGCAACGCGTTGCTGGGACTTTGAGACCCAGCGACTGATCACCGCGGCAGGCACTCCGGCGGAAGCGACGAAGCTGCGCTCGGAGCGCTTGCGTCGCAACGAGCAGGCCGAGCAGAAGCTGAAGGACGTGCTCGGAAAGGTCGCCGCTCTGGTGAAGCACGCAAACACCATCCGCTCGAGCGCCCGCGGAACGACGGGACCTTGCATGACGCGGATGGCCGAGGACTTCTCCACGATCAAGAAGCTCAGGGCCGAGGTGGACAAGCAGCTCGCTGAACTGCCGGCGGGGAGCGTGGGGCTGCGGCAGACGCTGGGGCTCGCGAAGGCGTGTGTCGACTGCAGCACCAACCGCGTGCCGTGCGACGACATGAACGAGAGCCTCAAGATCGACCGGGAGGTGCTGACCGAGACGACCAACCAGAACACGAGGGACCGCGCTGCGCTGAAGGCGCGCTGAAAATTCGACCGCCCGAAAGCGATATCATTCGAACAACTTAGAGATATTCGTCGCGCGGGGGACTTTTCGAACCTAGCTCCGTGTGCATACTTGGGGTCCATGACGAAGCGCGGAGCACAGAAGTTCAACGGCGTCTCGGTGCGCACCGACGGCGATGGGCTCGACGCCCGGATTGAGCGCGTCGTGGCCGAGCTCGCGAAGCGTGGCGCGGGCATCGCGCCCAAGAAGAACACCGTCGCCCGGAACGCCATGCTCCGTGGCCTCGAAGCCATCGAGCGCGAGCTGGGTCTGGGTCTGGGCTGACGCGCCCGGTGCCCCAAAGGCACCACCCGACGGCAGGCGATGATGGGTGTTATTGGTTGACAGAAACAGAAGGGAGGCGCACATGGAGATCAAGATGCTCGCGACGTTGGCCGACTTCGAGCGGATGCTGGCAGCAGCCGACGATCGGGCGATCTCCCAGCAGGAGCTCGACCTGGTGGCCGCGGTCCGCTCCAAGGTCGCGATGCTGCGGGCAGCCTGGAACGACGCTGCGCAGGCGCTGGCTGGGCTCGAGTCTATCGCGACCCGCCCGGCGGTGGCGCGGGTCCGCTCGGTCGCCAGCGTCAGCCAGCCGGGCACGAAGCACACGCTGCGACGCGTGGGCTCGAGCTGGGTCTGCTCGTGCCCCGGCTACAAGTTCCGCGGGCGCTGCCGCCACGCTTGGGTGGCAGCGTGAGCCGACGTCGAGCGGGAGATCCGATGCGGGCGCTGGCCTACCTGCGCGTGTCGACCGATGAGCAGCGGCTTGGGCCCGAGGCCCAGCGGACCGCGATCGAGGCGTGGGCGGCTCGAGAGGGCGTGGCGATCGTGGGCTGGTTCGTCGACCAGGGCGTGAGCGGCGGCTCCGAACTCGACGCCCGGCCTGCCCTCGTCGAAGCCCTCACCCAACTGCGGGTGACCAAAGCCGGCCGACTGCTGGTCGCGAAGCGCGATCGGCTCGCACGCGAGGTGGCGGTGGCGGCGCTGATCGATCGAGCCGTCCACAAGGCCGGTGCGGTCGTTGTGTCCGCGGACGGCGTAGGCAACGGCACCGCGGCCGAGGACTCACTGATGCGCACGATGTTGGACGCCATCGCGGCCTACGAGCGCGCCCTGATCCGGCAGCGCACGCGCTTGGCGCTGGCCGAGAGGAAGAAGAAGGGCAAGAGGGTGGGGACGGTGCCATACGGCTTCGAGCTCGCTGCGGACGGCCTGCTCACCAAGAACGAGCCGGAGCAGGTGGTGATCGCGCTCGTGCGGCGCCTGCGGGCCGAAGGCCTCTCCCAACGCGCGATCGTGTCTCGGCTCGCGGCCGAAGGCGTGGTGTCCCGCGCAGGTCGACCGCTGCAGCAGACCCAGGTCGGGAGGATCCTCCATGCCGCATGACGAACCCATCCGGCTCGACACGGTCCGTTCGACGCTCGACGAGCTCGGGCGCCATGTAGCCGCGCATCCCGAGCTGCAGAAGCCGCCCGCGCGCGAGCGCCTTGCCGTCTTCCTCGAGGCCGGCGAGCCTTCCCCCGTGGGCCGACCACCGAAGGACGAGGACGAGCGCAAGGGCGTGCAGACCGCCATCCGCCTCACGCAGGCCGAGGTCGACGAGATCGATCGGGTCGCAACCGAGATGGCCGAAGACTCTGGGCTCGAGGTGAGCCGCGCGGCAGCGATGCGCGCGGCCATCACCGAGGGCCTGAAGGTGATCGACGAACGCATCAAGCGTCGCCGGCGCAAGAAGTAGCCACGCAACAAGAAGCCCCGCGCCTGCGGAAACAGGCCGGGGCCGTGACCCACGAGGAAGAAGCTCATGAGCCATTGCAACGTGTCACCGGCCCACGCGGCCGGCAAGCCCCCCGTCCGTCTCGAGCTCGTCGAAGGGCTCGAAGACTTGGCGCTGTTCGTCGCCGAGCTCGAGGGCCGGCTGACCAGGAACGAGATCTCCACGGCGATGCGCAAGCTCGGGGCGCTGCGCAGCACCGTGATCCAACTGCAGGAGGTGGTGTGATGGAGACGATGAACCAGGGAACCACGACCGTGAGGGCGCCGTTGGCGAAGGCGGCCTTGAAGGTGCTGGAACTGGAGACGGCGCTCGGGGACTCCGCCTCCCCGCATGCGCACCGGTTGCTGTCCTCGCTCCGCGCTGAGCTGGCCAGTGCTGCTGGTGCTCTCGAGCTCGACGACCAACGCCGTCAGGAGCAGCGGAGCGCCGCTGCGGCCTGGCCGCGCAATCTCGAGCTGGCGATCTGCTGCTTGGAAGATGATGACGAGGGCGCGCTCCCCGAGGTGGTCACCGCCATCCTTGCTGGCGTGCGCGAGCGGTCCGAAGAGGACCAACCTCTCAAGGTGTGGAGGAGGCTGCTGCGCGGGGTGAGCGAGGCCTGGGCCGCAGCGTTCGACGGCAGCGCTGATGACGATCCTGGTGCTCCGCCGAGCCTGGAAGCGGTGGCATCGATCAACCAGGGAGATCAGGCGTGCAGCAGCAAGGCACGCTCACGCCGGCTCAACGCGAAGAGCTGAACGAGGTGGCCTCGATGGAGGTGCAGCATGGGATCGCGTGACAAGCAGCTGGCGGTGGTGGAGCGGCACGCGGAGGCGGTGCTGCGGGCGTTCGGCCTGTTCGACATGTGGCCCAACGCGAGCGTGTTGGAGTTGGCGCGCGCGTGCGGGGTGGAGGTGCTCCACTACGACGCCCACCCGACCCTGCTCGGCTCGAGCCGCTCGCTGTTGGTCGAGTATTGCGGCCACCGCACCATCGCGCTCGCGCGCGAGCTGGATCCGGCCGTGGGCCGGTGGGAAGTGTTGCTGCGCGTGTCGCAGCACCTGCTGTGCCTGCTCGAAAGACGCGGCCGTGAGCCGAAGGCGGTCGCCCCGCATCCCGAGCCACGCCTGGCCGCGCTGGGGCTGTGCGTCGTGCCGGATCAGGCTGGGGCGATCTCGCTGGCGTTGGCGCTCGCGCTTCCGACCGAGATGCTGTGCGAGGAGTTGGAGACCAGGCTGACTGGCAACGCCGGTGACATCGCGCAGATCACCAACGTGCTCGCGGCGACTGCCGAGGACTTCGCGGTCCCGTTGCCCGTGCTGCGCAAGAAGCTCGAGCTGCTCCGCGGCACGAGCTGGCTTCAAGATGGCGTCCCGCTGGCTGCCAAGCTGTCCGCGGGCGAGGCCGCAGCGGCCCGGGCGTGAGCCGGCCGGCGCATTGCGTGACCTTCCACGCCGCTCAGCGAACGTGATGATCTCGGACCATGAACGCCCACAGCGAACGACTGGCAAAGCTCGAAGCTGACCGCTTGATCCTGCTCGATGCGCTGCCCGAGATCATGTGCCGCATCGGAGAGAGCGAACGCGCCCGTTGGGTCCTTGGCTCGTTCCTTGGTGGCATGAGTTCGGGCGTGTTTTGGCTCGACCAGACCATGCGGCACCAGCGCAGCGCCGAAGACCGCAGGATCGCTCGCGCGATCGATCGGGTGCTGCTGTTGTTCGACGCGGGGCGTGGTGATGAGGTCGAGCAGGCGCTGCGCGGCTTTGCCGCGGATGAGACTGACTCGACGGAGTTCTTGTACAGGACCATCACGGACGACTTCATGACTTGGGCCGATCTGTCTCGCGCGCTCCAGGGCTGCTGGGCGGAGATGCGCGGCCGGCTGGGCGGCAGTGCCGATGGTCGACAGAAAGCCATCGCGATGGAGCTTCTTCAGCTCGCAGTCGAAGGTGGGCGGCAGCTGGGAGTCACCGCGATGTACAACCGCTTGCTCGCGAGTGCCTTTGACCGTGCGGGAAGGGGAATCGAGATCCAGATGCGGCTGGCAACGATGCTCGAGTTAGTTGCCGACCCCGAAGCCGCAGCGGCCGCGACGCTGCGCGCGATCGGCTACGACGCCAAGACCGCTGACCGCCGTGCGCGCGGAGCCGCACTGGCGCGCAAGGCCCGCAGCAAGGCCCGCGCAGGCGTTCCTTACGGCACGGTGGGTGGCGAGGAACAGCCGCCCACGGCTGCCAAGAATGCCGGCAAATCGCGTTCCTCACGCAAGCCTGGTGGCGAGGACACCCGTGCAAAGTCACCGCCGGATCCGCAAGCTCCGAAACGTGACAAACATCAAACGTACAAGGCCACTCGACGCGGGGGACCGTGACCGCCTTCAGCGCGTCGTCGCAGAGATCGGCGAGGTTGCGGCCGCCAACGAGCTCGCCTGCTCCCGGCTCGCGATGGTCCGCGCCCTGGCCGGTCTGCCCATCCGGCTCACGGTCGCGACCACCTTGCGGCTCCATCTGGACCGTCTTGGGCGTGCAGCGTGAACGACGCCAGCACCGAGCTGCGGCACGCCATGGCGAGTGGGGATCTCGGGCGCGTGGCGCCCGTGCTCGAGAAGCTCGACGACTTCCGCGGCGCGCTCGACACGCTGGCGCAGCGAGGCGACCAGTGGTGACGGCGCTGCTGTCGCGCGCGCAGGCAGCGCAGCTGTGCGGCGTCAGCTTGGACACCTTCGAGCGGCATGTGCAGCGCCACCTACCGGCTATCCGCATCGGTCGCCAGCTCCGCTACGACCCCAGGGACATCGAACAATGGCTCGAGCAGAACAAGCGTGGTCCCTCCGACCGCGAGGCCCGCAGAAGATCCTCCATGTCCGCTTCCGGTTCGACGGCGCTCGCGTCGAAGAGTCCACCGGAACGCGAGATCCTCGCACGGCTAAGAAGGTCGCCGCGCAGATCTACGCTCGACACGTCACCGACCAACCGAGGCGAGCCGAGCGCGCGCCGCGACTCCCACTCGACGAGCTCGTAGCGCGCTGGCTGGCCCACGGCCTGGACGGGACGCATGCGGCCAGCACGCGGAAGCTCTACGAGATCCACATGCGCGCCCACATCATCCCGTTCTTCGCGCGGCTGGACGCGATCACCATGGGCGGGATCGCCGACTACTCTCGCGCGCGCCTGAAGAAGGTGGCGCGCGCCACCGTACGCAAGGAGCGTGGCACGCTGTCGACGTTCCTGCACTGGTGCCACGAGCAGGAGATCCTCCACGCGCTGCCACAGTGGCCGACGCTCCCGCGGGGCGCGACGGGCACGCGCGCGTCAAAGCGCAAGTCGTCAGCGGTTGCCGTGTCTCCCGATCAGGTGGCGGCGTTCCTGGCCGCCCTGCCAGAGCTCAGCACCGGCAAGCTTCACGGCTCCAAGCGGTTCATCGTGCGTCAGCGCTTCGTCGTCGCGTGGGAGACGGGCCTGAGGCCGTCGACGATCGACCGGCTCAGCGTGCCGGAGCACTACCAGCGTGGGGCATCCGAGCTCGTCATCACCGACGAGATCGACAAGGCCCGCTACGGGCGGAAGCTGCCGCTCACCGAAGCCGCTCGAGCGGCGCTCGACGCCTCCGCCCCCAGGAGCGGGCTGATCTTCGGCCATCACGAGCACAGGCAGTACGTCGAACGCGCAGCGAAGCAGGCCAGCATGCCCACCGGGTTCAGTCCCTACGACCTCCGCCACGCGCGCGCGCTGCTGCTCACCGAAGAGAGCGGCAACCTCCCGGGCGTCGCCTTCATGCTCGGCCACAAGCAGGTGACCACGACCAACCTCTACGTGCGGTCACCGCGGCGTGCAGCCGACGAGGTGATCGCCTCGCTGGGGGCAAGGCGTGGGGGCAAGGGTCCGGACAAAGCAGAAAGCGCGCCCGAGTCGCGCGCGCAAACTGTTGACATCATTGAAGGAGTGCGAAGGAGGGGACTTGAACCCCTACGGTGTTACCCGCTAGCACCTCAAAGCACCGACATCCGAGAAAACCCGCGGGAAACGAGCAATCTGCCGACCGCAGAGAACCGCAAAATCCAGCAACTCGCGGCGCTCGCTGGGGGCATGCCCCCAGAACTCCCCGGCTTGGCCAAGGCGACGCGTGCGCTGGTCATCGACTGGGACCTGCTCGAGCTGGCCGTCGGAGACGAACCGTGACGGCGGATCGAGCGCGCGCCGACGCGACCCGCGGGGTCCCTGTGGGGACGGTGGGGAGCATGACCTCCCCGGTACCCTCTCCGCGTCGGCCCTCTCACGGCATGCCGCTCGCTCCACCCATCGCCCGGCTGCTCCACGCTGCACTGATGGCCGACGGCGAGTTACAGACAGCGCGGGCCACCAGCACAGCCCTGAAAACCGCCTATCGCAGCGCCTTGGGGCTGCCGGTCTCGCCCGCCACCCACGAGGCGCTCTGGTCCTGGGCCGTACGCGTGCTGCTCGTGGCCGGCGCGATCCAGCCCGGCGCCACCGAGGACGACATCCTCAGCGCTGCCGAGAGGCTCGCGGCGGAGTTCCGCGCGGGGGGAGCCAGATGAGCCCCCCCACCAGAAGAAACGCCCCACCCGAGGCACGATCGGATGGGGCGCAGGGCACTGGCGGTGCACCCCAGACGATGCCACGAGCGGAGCCGCCACGCCCGTCGGCGTGGCTGGTCGAGGAGCTGTGCCTGCCTGGGCACCACAGCACGGGCAGTGCTCTGCGCGCGATCGTGCGTGCGTACGGCCAGCGCCATGACTGGGGGGTGCTTGCTCGCGCGGTGGGGGTCTCGCGCGCTGACCTCGTCGCCGCCATCGCTGCCGGGCGGCCAGCGGAACCGCTGGTGCGTGCGGGACTGGTACTGCTGCTCGAGCGCGGGCGCATCACCACGACATCGACGGCGGCCGAGGTCGGCCACACCGCGTGGCTCGCGGCGCCCTACGACTGGAGCTACGGATGGTGACCACGGCACAACGACGTGGCGCCCAGCTCGAGCGCGACGCAGCTCGGGCGCTCGGCTCTTCGCGCGCCACGCGCGTGGGCTCACGACGCCGCGAGCCAGACGTGGCGCCGATCGATCTGCCGTGCGGGCTGCGGCTTCTCGCGGAGTGTAAGCATCGACGCCGACTGCCTCGGCTGCTCACGGACGCAATGGCCCAAGCTCGTGGATATGACCATTGCGCTGCTCCTGCCGTGGTGCTCCGCGAGCCGGGCGGCGATGCCCTGGTCGTGCTCGAGCTCGCTGTGTTCGCGCGCGTGGCGGGGATCGATCCGTGCGTGCTGCCCACGCGGCATCGCGTCACGCGGCGCCCCAGCAAGCAGCTTGAGATGTTCGCTAGCGGGGGTGCGTGATGGCCGGCGCGAACGGGCGCGCGCCCGCCAAGACCAACGGGGCGGTGCGCGTGGTGTCCGAGCGACGACCGCCGGTGCCTTGCGATCTGGATGCCGAGATCGGCATGCTGGGCGAGTGCTGCCTTCGGCGATCGACTTTCGACGCGTGCGCGGCGGTCATCCGTGGCGGCGACTTCTTCTCGGAGGCGAACACGCGCGTCTGGTCGGCCATGACGGAGTTGTACGCCGCGGGCGCGGACAGGATCGGGTCTGTCGAGCTGGCCGCAGCGCTGCGGGACCGTGGGCAGCTAGGTGCGGTAGGCATGCCCCACCTGGCGGACGTGTTCGCCGCGCCCGTCTGCGCCGCGCCCGCGGCAGCTGCGCGTCTGGCTGAGCTCGGCCGCAGGCGCCGAGCCATCGCGCAAGTCCAGCGGATGGAGATGGAGCTCCGCTCGGGGACGATGCCCGAGGGCTGGGCGACGAGCTACCCAGCGGGCCTCGCGTCCATCGGCGAGGGCCCCACCAGCACCGCGATCCAGTGGCTCACGCGAGACCAGCTCGAGGCCCCGGCCGAAGAGCCCGACTGGGTACAGCGCGAGCTCGGTCTCTGCCCGGGTCGGCCCGGTCTCCTGATTGGGATGGGCTACTCCGGCAAGAGCATCTTCGCGGCGGGCCTTGCCCTCGCGATGGCGACCGGAACCCGCTTTCTGGGGCAGTTCTATTGCCGTGAGGCCATCGTCTGCCACCTCGACTACGAGATGGGCGAGCGTCCCACCAGGCGCCGGTATCATCGACTCTGCAATGGTCTGGGCATCGACTGGGCCGAGGCCCACCAACGCTTGCGGATCGCCTGCCGCCCGCGGCTCTCACTCACCGATCCAGACGCCGAGCGCGAGCTGGAGCGCGCGCTCAAAGGCGCGCGGCTGTGCATCGTGGATTCGTTGCGGCGGGCCGTCCCCGGCATAGACGAGAACGACTCACGGATCACGATGTACCTGGACCTCTTGGCTCGCGTATCGGAGCGCGTGGGGTGCGCTGTGCTCGTGCTCCACCACGCGAGCACCAAGCCGTCGCAACCCGGACCCAAGGACCTCCGGGCGGTGGGGAGAGGCTCCTCGGCCATCTTCGACGCCGCGGGGTCCTACATCGTGATGGAGTCGTCTGGGCCGGGAGAGCCTGCCCACGTCCAGCACGTGCGAGAGCCACAGGAGGGCCGGACCTTCGTGCCGTTCCATGTGGCGATCGAGGACGTGGCAGGTGGTGGCGATCCCAAGGCCGGGCTGGCGCTGCGCTACATGACTCCCGAGCAGGCCACGCCGCCGACCAGCGACACCTTCGCGTCCCTGAAGGCCGAGGTGGTGGCGGTCGTGCGCCGGCATCGCGAGCTCACGAGCGCGAACGCGATCTGCGCGCGCGCCACGGGCAACAAGGCGAAGCTTTTGGAGGCGATCCGCGAGCTGCAGCAAGAGGGCCGACTTTTCCATGTGGGAGGCTGTTTCCGTGCTTCGTGAGCGGTTCTCCCCTTGTTCTCTCGGTTCGGAACCGGTTCCGCCGGTTCCAGGAACCGGTGCTGGTGGTGGTTCTCCCCCTACGGGGGAGAGAACCACCGGAACCACCAGCGCCCAGCACCTGGCGGGAACCAGTTGCCAGGGGGTTGCTGACGCCCGCGTCAGCCGCCTGGTGCGTGCCGAGCTCGAGCTGTTCGCCGGCCAGCGCCCGGCTTGCCTCTGCGCCACCTGGGAGCTCGCAGCGCTCGGCCGCTGCGTGTGCCCGTGCGCGCGCGACCACGAAGACGAGCCGGCTGACGCCGGCGGAAGGAGACCCACATGACCCAGCTCAGCGACCTGTTCCGCACCATCACAATCAACGGTCAGCCGCTGACGACCGACGAGGGCAAGGCGACGTTCTTGCTCGAGCTGGCCACCGCCAAGGCGCCGCTCGAGTGGCTGGAGGTGTTCGGGCTCGCGCTGCTACCGAGCGGCAGCGAGCTCGACAAGCTCGGGGTCGCGCGCATGGTCACCACGCTGGCGCGGATGAAGTTGAACATCACCGCCGACGAAGACTTGGACGCGGCGGTGAGGGCTGAAGCCGAGCGCCGCCAGCACGATGCGTCCGAGGGCGAGCTGGCGGTGTTGCTCGCCGCCGAGCACGGGCTGGACTTGCTCCGCACGTGGATGGCGCTCCGCCACGTGCAGCGGGCGCTGACACCGCGCCCCACCGCAAGCGCGAGCCTGCCGTCGTGACCAGGAGCACCTCGATGACCTCGTCCTGGATCGCGTCCGCCGTCGGCGTCTCCGACCGCATGCAGACCTTGAGCACCTGACGCTCGGTGAGAAGAGCGACCCTGGCAGGACGCCCGGAGCTTTGGCGCACCGTGCGCCGAAGTTCAGAATCGTTGAAGATTCTGGCGATCAGCTCACGGACCTTCCGCCAGTTGTTTCCGAGACGTGCATAAGCTTGACACCATTGAAGATATTGTCGGCCGCCGCCATCGGGGCGAGCAAGGCAGCGTGATGGTGCTCACCTCGGAGAGAGCACCAGGCGACGTTGCCGCTGGCGAACCGCACGTTCGCGGCGCGCTCGATCCGACCGACGGCGCCACGGGCTGCGGTCTGGCCAGCGTCGGCGGCTGTTGGCCCCGACGTCCGGAGCGGCGGATCCAAAGACGCGTCAGACGGGCAGCCAGGCGCCTTCGCGGCCCGGTGCCTTTGAAGTGAGCGCCGGCAGGAGCGCCGCCGAGTGCTCACTTCAAAGTGAGCGGATGGATCACGATGCTACGCGGTGCCGGGGGCGCGAACAGCACCGGAGGTTCTCCCTTCCTGGAAGGGCGAAGGCCAGGGGGGGCGCCTTGGACGCCCACCTCCGCGATGAGGAAACCACCAACGATTCCGGGCTTCGCCGTGCCACGCGGCAAAGCCAACGATTCCGAGCTTCGCGCCGTTCGGTCGCAAACTACCGGGCGTCCAGTGATGGCTCGAAACAGGCGCCCACGGCTGGCGCCAGCGGAGCCGGCGCACACCATCGTGGTGCAGGCCCAGATCGCCGGGCTGCCGCTCGAGGTCGTGGAGGGCGAGTGGGTCACGCTGCGGTCGCTGTTCGAGCCCTTCGGGAAGGACGTGTCGAAGCAGATCGGGCGCCTTGAGACATGGGCGAACGTGGAGAAGATGTTGATCCGCCCCAGGAGCGGATCAACGGATCCCCGGGCAAAAGAGGCCTGGTGCATCGACCGCCGGCATGTGGCGCAGGCCATCGCCGAGCTCGGACCGCGCGAGTGCTCAAGAAGCCAATGGGCGTCCGAGAATTGGCCAGGTTGGTGGGATGCAGCGCGAAGCACGTGTCCACAGTGCTCGCTGGTGGGGGAGCGTTACCTGGTAACGCTCCTCCAGGACAAGATGAAGAAGGGGGCCCGCGTCGGTGCGCGCTCTTTGGGCGCGAGTTGATGCGGCACTGACCAGCCATCCTTCGCGACCGTGCGCGCCCGAGGATCACGTTCTCCGGCTTGAAATCGCGGTGGACCATGGGCACGAGCAGGAACCCGACGGTCCGTGCTCACTTCTGAGGCACCACCCCCCGGTGAACCGTCCTGGCGGTCGTCGATTTTTCCGCGCCGACGCGCCACGGCCGGGTCAGTCCGGCGAGTGTTGGGCGCGTGACGACGCCCCGCACCTCAAAAAAAGGCAAGGCGCTCCCGCTGGCTTTCGCTGCGGCGTTGCGACGCCTGGCCGATCTGGACGGGATGCTGGTGGCTGGTCGCGCGACGGGCGTCGGCTCTGAGGCGCTGCTCGCGGCGATGGCGGAGCGCACGCTACACCGGCGCACGTTCGATCGGGTGGTCGCCTATGTCGCGGCCTCGCTGGTCCGGCTCGGTGAGCTGCCCCAGGGCGCCGGCGCCGCTGAGGCCGAGATCGCCGCCGGCAAGTGGGCCGCCACGCAAGCTCGAGAGCGAGGGCTCTCGTGAGCGGGCGGACACTCACCGTCACGAGAGGAGCCAAGATCGCAGCCCTGCGCGCCGCGCACGGCGTGGTCGCGCACGCTGCGGCCGCGCTGGGTGTGCATCGGGTGACGCTGGCGCGGTGGATCGCCGCTGACCCCGATCTGCGCGAGGAGCTCGAGATCGCGCGGGCGGTGATCGCCGACCTGGCCGAGACGCGGCTGCGCGCCATTCTCGAAGACGAGGACCACCCGCAGCACTTCGACGCCATCGTGTTCACGTTGCGCACGCTCGGTCGCGATCGCGGGTATGTGGTCGCTCCCCCGGCACGCCCCCGCGCGGAGCAGGTGCACGTGCAGTTCTACGCGCCTGCGATCGCAGACCAGCAGCCGACCAGCGCCACGCCGGCGCAGGAGGCACACGACTGAGGGGCGGCCCCACAACCGTGGCGCCGAAGTCAGGGCGCCAGCTCGGCCACCCTTAGGCTTTCGGGCGTCGAGTCCCCCAGCTGCTTCTTCCCGCCACGCACCAGGAGAAGACCGATGTCCCGCAAAGAATCGTACGTCGACGAGTCCGCCACCGCCCAGGAAGCATCCGCGGAGCCCGTGTTCCTCGTGCGCATCCGCCCGCCGCTGCGAGTCAACGAGTTCAACGAGTTCTTGTACGGCAACCCACACGATGAGCCCAACGCCCCGCTCTGGCATCGCGTCGACGCATCGAAGGCGGCTTGGTGTCGCACGCGCAAGGCGAACGACATGCGCGGCGCGCCGCCGCTCGTGTTCGACGTGATCGAGGCGAGCTCACTCGACGAGGCCGCGGTCAAGGCGGAGGCGCTCGACGCCTCCTACACCGCGAACGACTACGCAAAGATCGAGGATTTGTTCGTGCGCGAGGGTTGGAATGGGCGCGACACGCTGTTCAGCGAGAACGCGCCGAGCTCGTACGATCGCAAGCGTCGCGGCTCTCCATGGTCGCCGATCGAACCGCCTGCGCCCCGCGCCGCACCGGCCGCTCCATGAACACCAAGCAGACCGCCGATCTGCTGCGTGAGTTGGTCGCGACGCATTACGTCGAGCGGCTCTCCGGCGCTTCGGCCGACAGCCGACCCCCGATGCCGCCATCACAGGCGGACAAGATCGAGATGCTGTTCGCGGCGCTGGCCGCGGCACGAGAGATCGCTCCACAAACCCGAATGAGCGAGGCCGGAAAGGCCGAGATGCGTCGGCTGCTCGAGCCGCTCCTGCCGTTCGCAGGGTTGCCGGTGCCGAGGAAGCCGGGAGTCACCAAGCGCGAGGCCCCGCTGGTGCGGGTGCTCACGCCAGAAGAGCAGGTGGAGATGGAAACGCGAGCTCGGGAGCAGCGGGAGCTGGCCGACCGGATCGCGAAGCAGATCCGGTTGCGGCCGCACATCAGCCGCAAGGTGCTTTGGCCCAACGACCTCAGCGAAGAGGTGCGAGCCGAGCAGGCGGCCAAGCGTGCGGGGTCGCCGTGAGCGACCGCTCGGCGCCGCAGTTCCTCATCGCGGTCCGCCCACCGAAGGCGGACTACGTCGTGCGCCAAGTGGAGAGCCGCGTCACCGGCTTCTCGTTCGAGGACACGGAGGCGAAGGCGGACAAGCTGGTGCTGAGCATCGACAACTACG
>ERZ761594.223-NODE-223-length-22154-cov-6.990181_pt1 | contig 22154 bp, 32 predicted proteins | sample MGYA00511036_ERZ761594 | MGnify/ENA primary metagenome ERZ761594 (study PRJEB28899, sample SAMN03785561) | bioreactor sludge metagenome | biome: EBPR Sludge; feature: EBPR Bioreactor; material: 0.22µm filtered reactor supernatant | place: Saint Lucia: Queensland... | reverse complement strand
GAGACGAGCACGCCGACTGCAACCCACACCCCGACGCCGACTGAGACGAGCACGCCGACTGCAACCCACACCCCGACGCCGACCGAGACGAGCACGCCGACTGCAACGGAGATCGCACGATGAAAACAATGCTGCTGCTTTTGTTGGTTGTTCTGCTTGGTGGACTCACGATGATACCAATCCCAACCGCCGCGCAAGCCGGTGACTGGTGTTTTGAGTGGGATTTTACGCGTGGTACGTACATGTGGAACGTGACGGCGGGCGCGTACAACTCTATTTTTGGCGCGTATCAGATGGAAGTAATCGACGAAGAGGATGGAATTTGGGGCATTGCTGCGAGCTGGACACATGAACGTGATGTGTTTGCGAATCGCATTGAAATTGATATGCACCGTGCATACGTCACCGTGCAGGAGAAATATGTGGCGTGGTACGTTGATTTGTTTGGCATCAACGAACTGGGGCGCGTTGATCTGGCGGCTGGTGAAAATTCCTATACGATGATCGTGGAACCTGACAGCGCCGGCGTGGGCGGTCCGTCCATCAATTTTGCAATTCAATCTGATGTTCCCAGCGGCATGCTGATAGATAGAATGCGGGTTTACGGCTGGGGAGCCGCTCCGTTTGAAGCTGCGCCGATTTTCGATGAGCTTCCGCTTGTGGAGTGTGAAGCGCTTGCTATCACATCTACGCCAACTACGACGCATACACCGAGCGCATCACCGACAACAACGCAATTGCCGACCGATACGCCAACCCCTACCGCAACGCCCCAATGTGACGCCACAGATACGGTCAATTTTTTGACGTCAGACGGCGGCGCAACGTCGCACGCATTCGATACCTATTGGGTGTCGGGAGTTGGATGGAGATACAACGGCGTATCCTTGTATCAAGGTGTGTATCGACATAGAGCAGCTATAAATTTGGTGCACCCAATCGATGGTACTGTAACCGGCATCGACGTAGATTGGGTTCGCATCCCGAATGGTACACGTGAAACAGGGGACGCAAATTTAGAAGTATTTTCGCTCAGCGGCGTGTTGTATCAGTCTGAACAGCATGATGCGAACGCGTTTACACGCACCAATCTGTCGCTATTGGGCGTTGAGTCATTCCGCTTTAGCATCGCCATAATAAACGATGGTCCTGCCATACGTTCGATCACAATCTCCTATCGTCCGTCTGCATGCATAACCCCTACCACAACCCCGTCACCAACAACGCCGCCGAACACGGCTACGCCTACCGCAACCGCAACGCGCGAGCCAACACGGACGACGAATCCAAATATCACGCCAACCGTGACAAATACCAGCTTGTTTTTCTTCACGCCGCCGCCATCAACGGCTACACCGTTGCCAAGCGCTACATTTATTCAGCCAACGCTGCGCCCGGCAACATACACCCCAAGACCGCCGCCAACTGAAATTCCGTTTGCGACGCTGCCGCCGCCCATTCAGGCGACGCTCGGAACGCTGCCGCCGCCCGTAACAGGTACGGTCACAATGACGCCAACCGGCACTCCTACGTCAATCGGCGGACCCGGCAACGGCGGCGATACGATCTACGGACCCGGCGAGACTGAACGCGGGATCGGCGGTCTATTCGGAGCAATCATTGGCGTCGGTCAAAACGGCTTCACTATAGCGCGCCGGTATTTAGAAGAAACCATCGCAATCCTCGGAGAGTTCACCGGCGCATGGCAAACCGCGCCCGTGTTCCCTATCGAAGGGTTGCCCCAGTGCGCGACCAACCGTCTTGCCTCTGAGCTGTGCGCCATTTATTACATCCTTACCTATACAGTGTTGTCGGGGGCGCTGGGCAGCGTCATCATGCCCGCCGCGCTCGTGGTGCTCGATATGGCACTGCTGTTTAGCTTCCTCAAACTAGCACGCGCCATTCTCGCCCGGTTTGCTGAGATCACAAAGGTGTGATCATGAGATTGATAATCGTTATCGCACTGCTGCTGATGCTCGCGGTTCCGGCATCAGCGCAAGACATCACGGTCGGAACTATCGATTTTGAAGGCGAAGACACACTCGCCTACACAATCGTGAGCGGATCGATCAATTCACAATATCCTGCATGGGGATCATATGCGCTTGTCGGTTCGCCTGTGAGCAGCAATGTAAAAATTGCAGAGATCGCTATCCAGATTCCTGATCGTGCGGTGCTTGATGTGCTGAAAATATACATTGCGCGTATCAGTGATGCTGAGAGCCATCTAGCAGAATTGATTCTCAGAACGCCTGTAGGCGATACGCTGCTGGCATCTACAACTGACGTGGCAATGGAATATGAGTCGTGGTCTTTGGCTGCTGACACCGCGCCGCGGTGGGTTGGCGGCGATCTGCTTGTGATTCGATCAACCGTAACGCGCGCATCCGGATCGCACGAGTTCAATACGTTCATGGATTCGATCTACATACGATGGACGTATGACCCCTACGGCGAAGTTGCAGATGATGAATGGTATTCCGCCCTCGACGACGCGAATAACGCGCTAGGCGGGCTAAACAATCCACTGACCGCGCCGGATGGAACGCCGCTGCTGCCAACGGTCAATTGGGCGATGATCTTTGGCTATGCCAAGTGGTTGATCAGCCCCGGCGCGGCTGATGAATTGGCGGGGCCATTCGCGGGGATATTCATTCATCTAGGAATATTCCTCGCCATGCGTTTCGCGTTGATCGTCGTGTACATCGTCGTGTTTTTGGCGGTCTACTTGATCAAATGGGTGGTGTGGCTGTTCAAGTTCCTTCTTACGGTCATCGGGGCAATTAGCGGCTTGATCGATCTCGTGGGGGGAGTCCTCGGTAAGGGAGTCGGATGGCTCGTTAAGTTCGTTGGAGGGTGATGTGATTTATCTCGTGATGCTGCTTCAGCAGATTCCCCCCACGCCAACCGGACTGCCGCCCGGCGTGCCGCGCTTCACCATTCCAGATAACTATTCGCTGTGGTCAGCAGCTCCCACAGCAGTACAGTCATGGAATATGGCGGGTGAGCTGCGCGGGATATTTCAGGCAATTCTCTTGATCGTTTTGATCATTGCCGGGATTTACATCGTGTCGCGTTTTATCCGTGACTTTACCAGAGAGGACAGCGAAGAATGAATCTGCTCAAATACCTATTTTATCGCTCACTCTGGCAACGGCTGCCGGTGCTGCCGCGCATGTATTCGACTGAGTATCACGACGTGGATCGGGACACCGCCACGTTGATGCAGATGACGCAAACGCGCTGCCCGCAGGGTGTTGAGGTGCTGAAGAAGCGGCACAACGCGCGCACCGCTCAGGAGTTGATCGCCACGCTGCCAGCGCGCCGGCGCAAGCGCCGCCCGCTGCGCAGATTAACCAATTTGTATCGCCGGGCAATGGGTCTAAGTGACTATGACCCGATGAAACGCTACGCACGCCAGTACAGCCATCAACGAAAGGGGCGAAGATGATCCTCAAGCGTCTGCAATGTTTGCCACGCCGGGTGAAGGTCATCACCTTTGCATTGCTGTCAACCATTCTCAGCATCCTGCTTTTTGGTGTGCTAATCATCATATCCTTGTCCTCTCCCGATATGACAATGCGCGCGGGCGTTGCGATCATGGTGTTCTTTGGCGGTATCGCGATCTTAAATTGGTTGGAGAGTTTACGATGATCCGCAAATGGTGGTCTAAGCAATCACGCGGAAACAAGGTCGTCATCAGTTTTTATTTTTTGACATCCTCCTCAGCATTCCTCATCACCTTGATCGTAGGCTTGGAGGCGATGCGCGATCAGGTAATTCCATTCCTGTTTAAGGCTGTATTTGTTGGTGGGCTGTTTGTAGGTTTGCTGCTCATTTCCTTCCGTGTTTTCCTTACGATTTTGACTGGAGAAGAACCCGATGACGACATATCCTGACGGCTACGATCGCGCGCTGGACATCCCGCCGCCCGGCAAGCGCCCGCGCCCAAACAACTTTGCGTACAACAACCGGACTAAATTTGAATGGCGCGATATTCCGCGCGATATGTGGAATGAATTGATCTCGTCCGCGCGCTGGTTCTCGCCATACGTGGTTGCGGCGGCGCTGGCTATGTTATACGTCGTTGGGATGTTTTCGGTCACTGAGGTTGTACGCAACGGCGATCAGATGTCAGCGAACGGTATTGGTGCGTTGATCATCATCGTGAGCCTCTTGGCGATGAGCATGGGTTGGCGCGGGGTAATCTACGTCGTGCTGTGGTTCGCGCTCATGCCCGTCGCGGCTGATGTTTTGGAAGCGAGCATCAACGATCCTCACGCGGGTTTCACGCTCGCCGGACAAGCTACGATTGTCTGGGTGTTTCTCATGCTCTTCTGGGACGACATCCTAAACGTTATCGACCCGGCGCGCCGGGCGGAAATGCAGCGGCGGCGCGGGCTGCGCAAGGCGATGCAAAATATCCGGCATGAACTCATGGCACACTTCATGATGCAAAATCGCCGGGTGCGCTGGCGGCTGCGTTTGAGTGTGATCGCCACACGCGAACAGTTTGTGGTAGGGGTGTATCACTTTGGGCGGTTTGATCTACGCCTTGATCCGGATGCGATCAGCAAACTTTTTGATGTGACCGTGACGTGTGTTGACGGCATCAGCTTATCCGGAAAGCCGATGACCGACATTCACATTCCGCGCGAACCGGGCGACGCGGATCGCCTCTTCGACGAAGACCCGATCATCTACCTCGAAAATCTATGATCGACTCGACCTTCCTTCGTTTCGTGACGGTGGGCGCGCTGAGTGTGGGCGTTGATTTCGTTGTGCTGACAACGCTCGTCAGTCTGGGCGTGCCGCCGCTCGCTGCCAATTTGCTATCGTTCCCATCGGGGATCGGCACGAATTACGCGCTGCATCGGCTCTGGACATTCCGATCAGCCGCGCCGGTGCGGACTGAACTCCTCCACTTTTTAGGAGTCTCGCTGACAGGCGTTGTTATCGCGCAGCTTGTCATGTGGTCATGGTCGGCAGTAAGCGAGAGCTACCTGATCGGCAAGGGCATCTCGATTGTGATTGTGTTCATGTGGAACTACGGCATGAATCGAGGATGGGTCTTCAGATGAACAGCGAAGAACGCGCGGCAGCGATGATCACGGCGATGGTAGTAATTTACCTGCTGTGTTTCCTGTACATGAATTTGGGTCTAGCTGCGTCGGTGCACTGGTGATAACGGTTATCAGGATGGTACATGAGGACATTCAAAATTGGCGTGCTAATCGCAACCAACCCAGATACCGGGATGCGTTACGTGCAGGTGTGGCGGGTCGCTGATGTCATCACGCCATTTCACACCGTATATGTTACGCGCTGTTGGTGGATTGCAAAACTGGTTCAAAGACGAGTACGGAAACATCTAGAGGCTTTGGAATGGTGATGAAACCTGAAAACAAGAAAAGTTCGCTGTCTCTCTGGTTGTGGTTGCTCTTCGCGATCGTCGCGCTGATTATCGGAATGGCAAATCAAGATATCCTGCTGATCCTTGCTGGTATCGTCGCGGCGGGCGGTGTGTTTCTTCGAACGCGCAAACTGACTGGTAACGTTACCAGTGATTGACAACGTTGCCCGCTTTCGTGATACAATGAGCGTGATGGCATTCACCTGAACAACGAACCATCAAACAGAAAGCACCCTCTACCGGGTGTTTTTTGTTGCCTGATCGAAAGGTTCAGAAAGGGTCAGAATGGCTCACATTATTGCGTATACTTTTGAGAATACGCAATGATAATCAACGCGCGATCGGCGGCTCTGGAGTCGGTGGTTGTGGCGCTTCGATGCCTGCCAATTTTGGATCGCGGGGGTTGGGGCGCGGCTCTGGATAACGACTCCAGCGGTAGCGACCGCGCGGTTCCGGCAGCTCTCGCCAGTCACGCGCCGGATTATCCGGCGGCACGCGCATCGCTACATCACGCCCCGGAACGCGGCGCATATAGACATTTTGATAACGCGAGTCGCGCACGTCGTTAGGCGATGGCATACGCGGCGCGCGATGCGCTGATTCCGGCGGCGCAAAACTGACCGGGCGCTGCTGTGGTGGTGCATTCGCTCGACGGCGGCGAGCGGCATCAATCGCGCGCATCAACTTATCTTGACGTGTGGCGAGATGCGCCACGCCAAAGCAGATCAGCGCGGTGATCAGCCCGTAGATGGGCGCGCCCACCGACTGCGCGAAATAGACGACGCTATCCCACGCATTGATCGATGATGGAATAGTGCGCATGACTGCGACGCGGGCAGCTTCATACAGTGACCACGCGCTGTAGAGCAGTGTAATCGTGCCGATAAGCCGAAACAGAATTGACATTACAACACCCGTGCTACCTGAAGCATCTGATTCCGTTTCTCTGGAGACTTTTGGCGAAATATCTCCAAAAGCTGCTTTTCATCATCATTGAGATCGCCTGATGTGCGCATTTGGCGACTTGGGTCATCGGTTAAGCCAAGTAGGTAGTCAGTTGTAGTTTCAAGTGCGCGGGCTAGAGAGGCAAGTACATCGCCGGTTGCATCGTTTACGCCATGCTCGTACTTAGAAATTTGCTTTTGGCTTGTTCCAACCAGTTCAGCCAATTCTTCTTGGCTCATTTCTAAGGCACGTCGGCGCTGGTAGATTCTTGTACCCTGAACGCCCATAGCCACCTTTTACCACCTTTAGTTCTAATCCTATATTCGATACCATATTGACACCATACCCTTTAGGGGTTAAAGTCTAAGAACTAACGGAGGTGATCAATTTGTTTGCCTTCGAATATCCCCTAAAGGTATGGAGTTCTAGAACGACGATGACAAAGAAAGGGAAATATACCCAGATCGAAAAACAATTCGGAAAACCCATGAATGAAATACTGGTCGAACTGTACGCGAAACATCAGGGAGCGACTCAGGTTCAACATTCTGTGGCAAAGGATTTGGGAGTCTCACAGGGAACAGTTTCGCTTTGGCTGCTGCGTTGTGGACTGCGCCAGACGGTGCGGTTGATTGATCGCGAGGCGGCGCAATGAAACGACTGCTGATCGTCATGCTCATCATCGTCATGATCGCGTTGCTGCTGTTCGCAGTGGCTTACGCGCACATTCCGCTGTTCCGGTTTCATGCCAATGTGCTGGCGATGGTGTATGCAGATGAGCTGCGCGTGGTGCTCGGTGGTGTGTTTCTGGCATTCGCTGTGATGTTTTTCGCGGCAGCCGCGGCGCTCATGGAAAGCATGTGGTGGCACGAATGACAGAGCTATCCCAGCATATCGCAGACGTTTTGCACATGGTCAACACGCTCATACCGAACCCGGAAACGGCGTTCATTTTCTGCTACGCATTTCCGATGGCGCTTGCAATGCTGTTTTACGTGGTCAAGTTGCTCTACAAGGCAATGAAATATGGCGACGCCTCCCCTACTCAGCCAATTGAGATAGATACACGTCCATTCTGGGATGCGCTCAACAACGGCTTAGCGGGTGATTTCCGTCTCAGCGATGAGAAGCGCAAGAATGACGATGACGAGGTTTTCGACGAGAAGCGCAAGCGGATCGAAGACGAGGAGGTTGACGAGAGTTACTGGACGGTTGGCGACGATGGCGAGCTGGTCGAAGAAAAGAGGAAACGTTGATCAAGTGGCGTTTTGTTCTGGCGTGGGCGTTCATCTTGGGTTCATTGGCGGCAGTGCTGACGTTTGCCTTTGTCGCGTTCGTCGCGTTGGAGTTTATCCGGCTGCCGCTGCTGTTTCTTCCGGCTGCCGCGATCTTCATCAGAGTGTGGTTCTGGTCATTCGATTACCTAGAGAAACGTGAAAACGCACGATGAAGACAGATGACAAGCTCATGATCGTGATAGGGGTCTTGATCATGTTTTTGGGACTGACCACCCGCGAGACCGCCGAAACGTGGCTGAAGCTGCTCTACATGATCAATCTGGGTGTGCTGCTCCGAACCGTGTATCGCGCTGGCAAAGCGAGCGGACTGCACGAAATCGAGACACTACGGGACGTGATGCGTGGCGATCAGGAAGAGCTTCAGCGCTTGCAGCGTGAGGTGTACGCAATGAAAGAAGAGGTTGATGCCCGGCACTGATAACGGTTATCGACTGGAAACATTATCAGTGAGGTGAAACATGGTCAGACGGTGGTTTAGAAAGCCCAAGCAAATGACCGAAGCGGAAATCAAGCAATCACTTGAACGCTTGGTGCAGATGGGTCTCTGCGAGAAGAAGGTGAACGCGGACGGGGAAACTGAGTACCCGTTCACTGAGAAGGGGCGGCGGATCGCAAGCTTGATCAACCGTGGCAGCGAACAGGGATACGTAGAAATGGCTGACATGTTTAAGCGGTTCATTGAGGGGGGTGGTTACGAGAACGAGAACGGTAAGTCATAACAGTTATCAGACGAAAGGTCAGAGATGAGTATAGGAAGATGGCGGGCGTTCCCGCCGCGGACAATCGTTGAAGCAAAACAAAGCGCGTTGGGCTGCCGGGCAATCACTCAGGTGCGGGCGCTGACTGTCGCAGGTCAACTGTATGTGAACTACGCGCACGACATCCACTGGGATGAGAGTAAACAGGTTGCAGAAATCTACGTCGGGCGTGAATGGATCGCGCTCACCCGGCTGGGTCTTGAAAGCTGGGCAACCGAGGAAGGGCTGAACATTCTCAACCCGGATAACACGGTTACGCTGTGCGCGGACGCAGTTGACGGTGATACGCCGATTCTCGGTATGGCTCCGGTGGGCGGCGGTGGCGGCGATCCTGAGGGACTTATGAAGCACGTCACGCCCGGCTTGTTTAAGCGCGGGGATCGTGTCTATCAGGTGCTCGTCAATCCAGAGACCGGCGATGAAAAGAACTATTATGGTACGGTTGATGCGGACGAGATCGAATACCGGGATATGGTGTTTGTCAAATTCGATGACTCACCCGCTTTTGCTCGCACTGTCGCGCCGTGGTTCCTGTGGCTGGTCGAAGAGGACGGTGAAGCGTGAACGACTTCTATGAGCGCGACCGCGCAGCCGCGATCCAATGGGCGCGCAACTTAGCGGAAAATGATTATGTGATCCTTGACACTGAGACCACCGGACTCTACGACGCTGAAATCGTGCAGATCGCAGTCATTGACCGGAACGGCGATCCCCTGCTTGACACGTTGGTTAAGCCCGTCAACCCAATACCGGCTGATGCAACCCGTGTGCATGGCATTACGAATGATATGGTTGAAACCTCCCCCGGTTGGGAGTCGGTGGCGCGGCGGCTGCTGCAAATCATCAGCGGGCGGCGGGTCATCATCTACAACGCTGATTATGACATCGGGATCATGTACTCAAGCACTGCAACATGCGGCATGGAAAAAGTGCAATTTACCGAAGTTGCCACTTTCGAATGTGCCATGCTTCAGTACGCGTGTTTCTGGGGGGACTGGAACTCCTACCATCAATCGTATCGCTGGCAAAAACTCACTGCCGCGTGTGATCAACTGCGTATCAACCAAGACGAAATTGACGCACCCGCTCACAGCGCGCTTGGGGATTGCCTGCGAACGCTCGAACTAATTCGGGCGATGGCGAAAACAAAAGCCGCCCAGAGCTAACCTGAGCGGCTGACGACGGCGAACTTAGACGACGGGGCAGCGCAGCACCGCTGCCCCAAAAGGATACAAGGGACATGGATAGCTTACGCGAAACAGCGCAAGCGGGTCAAGGGTTTCCGCTATGACGCTTACTAAAGTATCGCCACTTGAGGCATATGCGCTTCGGCGCGCGTTGTCGCGCATGAAGCAGCCGGATGGCGTCACCGTTAATGGTTGGGTCGGATTGCTGCTTAGCCAATTCGACACGGGCGATCCGGATGACTGGTCAAAACTCAGCGCGATCGTGAATGCTGATCCTGATTTGAGCCGCGCTGTATTGGCAGTTGATCCAAAAGCTGCACCACCCGTAGCACAGCGCCAGACCGACGCGCCGATTATCCCTGCGCTGCCGTCGAAAGCAGCGCTCAGCAAAGAGGCTGAACGTATGGCACTCACAGCGGGTCGCTGGGTTGATAAATGTATCGCGTGGATACATTCACGCGCAGCGATGAGCAGCGCCATGTTTATCGAAGCCGGCGCGATCTGGGCGGCGAGCGTGGTGATCGCTGGTCGATTGCGCCTTACATTCGATTACGAGTCGATCAAACCGCACCTGTATATGCTGCTTGTCGCACCCACTACGTATTACAAGAAGACAACGACACTGCGCGCAGTTGAGGATTTGGTACGAGCCGTCGCTCCTCATCTCATGGTTGCATCGCAGAACTCACCGGAGCTGCTGCTGTACAAACTCGCAGGAAACCGCACAGCGAACTTTGACAGCCTCAGTCAATACGATCAGATGGTTGAAGATGCGGGGCGTCAATTCGCAGCCCAGCGCGCGATCATCGCTGATGAGGCAACGCGCTTGCTCAGCGATAAGAACTACATGAGCGGGTTTGTCGAAAATCTCATGGAGATGTTTGACGCGCGTAAGCAGGTTGAACGCGAGCTGCGCAGCGATGGCAAGCTGATCATTCGTGACAGCAGCATGTCACTGTTTGGAGCAACCACCCCTGCGCGGTTGTCGATCAATGTTGGCGAGGAACAATGGCACGATGGCATGTTCGCGCGCTTTGCGCTGATCACGCCAACCGAGATGCACATTGAACGTCAGTCAGCGACAGTCACGAGTGAACTGAAGCCACCGGATGAACTGCGCGACGCCCTGCGCAGGCTTTACGACGCGCTGCCAAAACCACCCATGCCTGATCCGCTCAATGACGATGGAGAGCCGCCAGAGTTTCCATCCCGCAATGTGCAGATTACGAAAGAAGCGCTTGCTGCTTACAACCGCTACGCAGATGCACTGCATGAAATGTGCGCGCCGGATCGCGGCTTGGATGAGCGGGTGAAGGGTAACTACGGGCGTCTCGACAAGCTGGCGATCAAGGTGGCGATTACACTTGCCGCGCTGGACTGGGCACAGGAACAAACGCCAACAGGTGTGCCGGTGATTGATTTGGGACACTGGGCGCGTGCTCAGCAGGTCGCGGAACGGTGGCGCGAATCGCTGCATCGGCTGCTCTTCGGACTGTCACGAACCGAGGACAGCAGAACTGAAATGAAGATTATGGACTTGCTGACAGCATCACCACAGCCGCTGTCACGTCGTGAACTGTATGTGCAGACCGGCAGCCGCAACCGCAAAAACTGCAACGATGCCATTGATGCGCTTGTCGATGACGGTTTGATCATCGAAGTGGATCGGCAAGGCGCACGCGGACCGGCAACAAAAGCGTATCAGGTGTCACCATGAAAAACCCGATCACATTTTTATCGAGTTTTTCAAAACCCGATTCCCGATTCCCGATTCTTTGTGATCGGGTTTTTTAGGAAAGGAGTCACAGAGTGGATCACAGTGAACTGCTCCAACAAATAAAAGATCGTATCGCGCTTGAAACCTATGCGATGCGATACGTCAGCAATATGAAGAAGTCAGGCGGTTGGTACAAAGCTTGCTGTCCATTCCATCAGGATGAGACGCCTAGCTTTGCCATCAACATCGCTCGTCAAACATGGCAGTGCTTTGGAACGTGCAACGATGGCGGCGATCTGGTGAGCTTTGCCATGCGTGCGAATGGTTGGGACTTCAAGACCGCAGTCTCAGAACTTGCGAAAGAAGCCGGTCTTGATCCATCTCATCGTTCCTCTGCGCGCCGGTCCGCTCCGCCACGGCAGCAGCCACGTGAAGAAGCGCCAGCGCAGCCGCCTTCGGTAGAGTGGCAAGACTACGCTGAACGCATTGTGCGTCGCGCGCAGGCTACGCTGTTCAGTGAGAAAGGCTGGGCAGCTTATAAGTATCTGAACGAGACACGCGGGTTAACCGAGAACACGATCCGCGCAGCTCGCCTCGGATACGTGCCGGCAGCAAATGACATTGATGCGAAATATGGTCGAGTCATTTTCGATAACTGGCTGAAGGATGACGGCAAGCCGCGCAGGGTGCCCTGCGGGATCACCATTCCGCATATTGTGAACGGCGCAGTGTGGGGCGTGCGCGTGCGCACAGACTCCGGACAGCCGAAGTACGGCGGGATTGAAGGCGGGCAAAAAGCCCTGTACTGGGCGGATCATGTGATGCCCGGTACGCCGGTGGTGATCACTGAGGGCGAGTTTGACGCGCTCATTCTCTGGCAAACCTCTATGAAGCTGTGGATCGATGTGAGCGTAGTCAGTTTGTGCAGCGCTGCGAACAAAGACATCAACCGCGTTTGGTGGCGCTATCTGCAAGGCGCGCCGGAACTGTTCCTGCGCGCTGATGACGACGCAGCCGGCGCTGCTGCTGTCGCGGCACTGCGCACAGTCAGCGCCAGTGTGCGCGCAATTCAAGTGCCAGAGACGAAAGACATCAACGACTATCACCAAAAGTACGGCACGCTCGCGGTGTGCAATTGGATCGAATGTGCGATGGGTATTCAGACAAGCGAGGTGGCGTGATGATCAGACAAATTCGTCTCGGTCAAATTGAGATGGACTCTCGGTTGCAATCTCGGCAGTACGGGGTGAATGGAACCGTAGCAAGTGAGTACGAAGAACTCATGCGAGCAGGTACTGAGTTCCCGCCGATCATTGTTTTCACTGAAGACGGGGATAAGTTTTTTGTTGGCGACGGCTGGCATCGTATCGCAGCGTCAAGGAGGCTGTCGCGTGAGACGATCAAGGCAGATGTGCGCGACGGTGGTTTGAGACAAGCAGAGCTGTATGCCATGACCGAAGCAAACCGCGATCACGGCTTGCAGCTCACGCGGGACGACAAACGTAAGCGCGTAATGCACCTGCTCAGTGATCCAGAATGGGCAAGGATGAGTGATCGCCAGATTGCAAAGCTGACCGGCACATCTCACCCGTTCGTTGGCATTTTGCGAGAACAGGCGAGTCGCCAGAGTGGTAACGTTACCACCCCAGTACCTAATGATGATTGGCGTGCATCCGTGCCAGCGTTCATTAAGAGCGGTCGCGTAGTTGCAAAGCCCATCTTTAACGGAAGCTACGTTTTAGCACTCGTAGATGGTGAAGCAACAAAAAGCGGACCATCGATCAGCGTACCGATAACCTACAAGGGCGACGTCGGCTATCTTGAAACGTTGTGCGATATATCGCTGCTGGTCGATCCCTTAGGAATGCGTGTTCGCATCCCCAGCGGCATTGTCGGAACAATTCAGAATGTGCGTGAGGATCGGCTCAGTGTCACTTATCCAAACGGCGACGGCGGGAACCAAACCAACACGCTCGACTGGAGAAACTGCACACTGACCACTGACGAGGTGACAACACCAGCGCAGAGTGGAAACGTTACCACTACGGAATCGGTTCAGGCAGCTAAATCATTCCGCGATTTATCGCCCGAAGAGCAAACTGTGTGGCGCATGAAAAATGCGTTGCGGTCACTGATTGCACATCATCCGAAGTGGGCTGGCTTGCCTCCAACCGCTGATGCCCCATTTTCATTTCAGGGGATGAGCGACACATTGGATAGTTTGATCGCGGCTGGGTTTGTCGAGCACGAGCTGATCGAACATGTTGATCATTATGAACACCGCGTGCGCATCAATGCAGCAGGCTGCGCGTTTATCGGCGCTGCTTTGCCTGACACGGCTCAAGAACCAGTTGCACAGCATAACGACGATATTGCAATTGATACCTTCGAGCGCATTTGGGATGCGATCAACGAAATTGACTCCGCGTTGAAGATTATCGCACCGGATGACGATAGTCCGGTGGGCTTATTGAAACTGCACGTGCAGCAGATGCGCGGGATTATGGAGGCACTACCGGTATGAAAACGCGCTAGCGGTGAGAGCGCCAGCGCGTGTTTTAGACAGACGACAAGCATCTATCTAGAGGAGATTGTACCATGCAATTGAGTATCAAAGCGCTTACAACTGACCAGTATGAGCAGGCACGTGAGAAGGCAATCGAGCGCGTGAAGTCGCGCATCGGGCAGCGCCCAAAGCGTGACGACTTCAAGCGCGAATTAGGGAGCGTGTTTACCGCGCTCGATTATCTGGCGATTGTGGTATTCGTCGCCGCGCTGGTTATCTCCAGCGCGCACATCATCACCCACATGGGACTGCTCGCCTCAAACAGCTATTCAGCAGAGGCAAGCGCCGGAATCGTCCTCAGCCTGACGACGTACACGATCGCGCATCAGCTCGCCATGATCTTTCTAGCTGAAGCCTCCATGCTGTTGTTCATGGTGCTGCACGGCATGACGAGCGGACAGCGCGCCGGGCGCGGTCAGTGGACGCGCTGGTTCAGTATTCCGCTGCTCCTGTCGGGAATCGCGGGCGTGTTCGTGTTCGTCGCAAACTGGCAAAGTGGAATCGGGCTGCTCGAAAGTTTGATGCCACCCATGTTCACGATCGGGATCGGATTCCGGCTGGAGTCACTGATTGTTGAAACGCTGCGCCGTCGCACACAGATTGATCACCGGTATCTCGCTGCGCTTGAGATTTTCGAGCACGCCACAGAAGACCCTACGCGCCACCCCGATTTTGTACCGTTCTTCCGTCAGGCGATCTGGGAGAAGTTGATCAGCTTGCCAACAAACAAAGACTGGCGGGATGCGCCACGCGGGGTTAAGGCTGCTGCCGTGCACCGCGAGATGGAGCGCGATAACTGGGCGTATGACGTCGCGCCGGTTGAGGTAGAGGAGTGGCAGCCGCCTGAAGCTGCGCGCCCTACGAGCGGGCGCAGCAATCGGAGCGCCCGTACTGGGAATTCAGCCCTCGATCCGGACGAAAAAGAAGATACTCAACCGGTGCAGATCGTCAGCGAGCCTATCGAGTCCGAAAGCGCAATTTAGCTCAAAGCGTTACGAAGTAAAGGGGATCACGGGGCGGGCGTTCCCGCCCCATACACAATGACCGCGCAGAAACAGCCTTATACGTTTTAACCCGGCGCTGATCAGCAGCGCCGGGCGCTATCACAATTGACCTAAAAAAGATACTCATTTACGGAACAAAGCGCACAGCCTAAGCTTTGCTCTTGCCTAAAGGCGAAATCATGAACCTAGACAAAGCAGCACGAGAGTTTTTAATCGCACAATCTGCGGATGGCAGAACAGCAGCCACGCTGCGCTGGTATCGCGTGCTGATTGCCGAAATGCCCGGCGCGGTGATTCGATGGCTCAGCAGCCGCGGCGTGCACGAGCTGGAGCGTGTGACGACAAACGATCTGCGCCTTTATATTGTTTGGCTTCGTGCACAGGTCAGCGAGCGCACCGGCGCGCCGCACAGCGAGAGCACGACGAACAGCTACATACGAGCGCTGCATAGATTTTTCTCATGGTGCGCTGTGGAGTATGACAAGCCTAATCCGATGAAGGGGATTAGGTTTCCAAAAGAACCGGAACAAAAACCGAAGGCGATTGATCTTGAGGACGTGACAAAGATGCTCGCCACGTGCGGCGAAGACGCATCCGGCTTGCGTAATCGGGCATTGATGCTGTTTCTGCTCGACACCGGCGCGCGCGCCGGGGGAGTGTGCGGTTTGCTGGTCGAAGATATTGATCTTGTCAATCGGCGCGCACGAGTCACGGAAAAAGGCGGTAAAGAACGGATTGTGGTGTTCACAGCCTTTACCGCTTCTGCGCTCGAAAACTGGGCAGTTCAGCGCGCCGGCGCGCCGTATTTTTTCTACAACCTAGAAACATTTCAGAAGCTCACGCCGGACGGTCTACGGCGCATCCTATTGAACATTGCACGGCGCGCGAAAGTGACCGGGCGTGTGAATCCGCATTCGTTCCGGCACGCATTCGCGCGTGAGTACCTACTCGCCGGTGGCGATCTGGCAACATTGTCAAAGTTGATGGGGCATCGTGACGTAAAGACGACAGCGAGCAATTACGCGGTGTTCACCGATCCAGAACTTGCAGATCGGCATGAGCAGTTCAGCCCGGTCAAGAAACTGGAATCAAAAACGCCCGGCGATCCGGGCGCTGCTCCATCTTAGGGTGGCTAAAGGGACTTGAACCCTCAGCCTGTTGATCCACAAAAATCGTGCTACCCCCCACGTCTCGCTCCAAATGATAACCGTTATCAATCAAATGCACAGCACACAATCTCCGTGATCCATTATCTGACCGATAAAATCAAGCGTTCGCAGTGGATCAAACGGAAACAATGTCAGCAGCAGCACGATAAATGCCAGCATGGCTATTCCCTGCTCAGCAAGTCCGCCCGTGCTGATCAGTCCCAGCCCCATCCGGCGCGGCGCAAACGGCGCAAACAGCGCGATCCCGTGCTTTGTGAGCATATCCGCGCATAGGTGCGATGCATATCCAGCCGCGATCGCCGGCGCAAACCGCGCATCAATCAGCAGCGATGCCAGCGCCACGAGTACGAGCGCAGTCACGCTGTGAGTGAAACCTCGATGCGTTAGCCGACTAAAAAGCGCGTGACCAAGAATGCCGGAACGCCGCCGAAGGATCGATTTTGGATGGTCAACGTCTGGCAACAGCGCGGCGACCGCACAGATCGTGCCTGTTGCCAACATTGTCAGCGGTTGATCAGGCTGCACGAGATGCACGCCGATCAACGCGCCGATTATGAGATGTGTCGTGCCTTTCATTCGGACTCCGTATCGGGCAATTCAACGGCTTTAGCCATATCAGGATCAATGTCCGATTGATCCGATATGTCAACCAGATAATAGGCGCGTTTCTTTTTTGCAATTTTGTATCTGGTATCCGTTTCTACCCATCGCACATAACCGAATGATTCCGCTTCATCAATGATGCGCCGGCACATTTTGCGCAGATGGCGTTCACCGGGGCTTTCGTCGCCTAACGTCTTGTGCAGTTTCTCTCCGCTTAACTGACCTTCGAGCCAATCAATGCACGCAGCGAGCGTGCGTTGCTCATCCCACGTTTGCAGCGCTGGCATACCTGCCATATCCACTAGATCGTTTGCGACATTTGTATATTTGCGCTGGCACGAGCTGACAATCCCGGCGATGTCATCATCGGGCATGTACGGGACCTGAACGATCAACGTCTTGAGTCCAACGACAATCACGAATCGACCCGGCACAGAGGGAATGCGCGCCGCTTCTGGGTTATCGAGTACGATCATGCTCGCTGTGACGGTGGGCATCGCACCGCACGCGCGCAGACTCATATTCGTTTTGATTCTGCCGGGGATGACCTTTACTTCGGGGTGCTGCGTGCACGCGATAACATGCACGCCTGCCGCGCGCCCCTGACTGACAAGCAGCATGATCAGGTTGTGAATACGTTCAGTTTGCGCGCCCAGCCCGACGAACGTATTCATTTCGTCAATGATCACAAAGACCTGTTCAAGGCGGTTTTCAACATCAACACGCCCATTGTATGACCAGATGTCTTTAGCTTTCACCGACTCAAACATGGACATTCGGCGGCGCATGACCGCCACGACGCGGTTTAGAACCGGTTCCACCTGATCAACTGTTTTGACCATCTCCCAGAGAAGATGCGGGATTTCTTTCCAGTGGGTGAACTCAACGCCACCCTTTTGGTCAATGAGTACTAAGCGCAGCTCTGCGGGTGTGTGCGTCGATACGAGCGTCCCAATCACACCGTTTACATAGTTGCTCTTGCCCGATTGGCTTTTGCCCGCAACGAGCATGTGCGGATCGCTGGCAAAGTCAAACCAATGGAACTTGCGACCTTCCGTCACTCCAACCGTGTAAGGTAACTTTTCGGCGCGTTCTTTGGGAAAGTATTTCATCGCGTCACGCCAATGCACCTTTTTAGGCAGCGCATCAGGGCTATCAAGACGCGACACGCGATACATCATCTGACCCTGATCGGTCCACACAATATCAACTTTGCGCTTAGTGGCTGCTCGCATGTTTTCAAGCACATCAGGCTCTTGTAGGCGCGGGATCGTCACGCTGTACGGCAGTCTCCAGCGCCAGCCTAAGAGCTTGCGCTTTGATGCTGCTAACACGAAGTAATGCGCATCAGGCATGACGCGCTTACGCTCAAATTTTGGGGTTGTGGTGACTTCTTGCCCGTCCACCGTTTTGATGTGGTGGCATCCGGGCGTTTTCTTGAATACATCAATGAGAAGCTGCTCAAGCCATTTTGCCTCTTTGCGCATCTCTTTCCTGATGCGCTGTTCGCGCTCTTGCTCCTCTCGCAGCTCGCGACGGTGCACCCGCTCGTAATCAAGCCATCCTTGATAGTGGCTGTACAGCTCAAACGTGCTTTTAAGGTCATCAACCCGCGCTTTGATGACTCGACCTTGATCGAGGATCGCCTGTACTTCAGCGCGTGCAGCCTGACGAGCGTCGTCATTGATAAAGGTTGTTCGCTTATATGACGCATGGGCGCGCCGGAACTGGCGACGAAGTTGATCGAGCTGCAAAACAAGTTGATTGTATTTCGCGCGCCGGAGCTGCCGGGCGAGACTTGCTACATACATACGCAGTCGCCAGCGCTCGAATCTCCCCAACAGCCGCCAGCGCATTTCCTCGCGTTTGAGCAGATCGCGGTTTGCAGGCGCGATGTATTCCTGTTTGAGGAACTCAAGCGGGGGAGGTGGGGCTTGACTGAGTTCGTCCTCTATCAGCGGCGGCGTTGGATGTGCTGCCATCGGGTCTCCTGTAGCGATACCCGATACCCTGCTCAAACGTGCTGATCACGTGACCATGCTTGATTAGACGACGCAGCGCGTATTGCACAGTGGTAAGCGGTACTCCTGATCGTTGGGAGATAAGCGCTTGACTGATGACAGCATCGCTGCCGAGCTGGTCGATCAGTTCGTATAAGACACTTTGTATGATTGTGTCACTGTACGCCATGCAACCTGCCATGATGGTTACGCTCATCTCACATCCTCAATCATAATGCGCTGCGTGCTGATGTAGTACATAGTGTATCAAAAGCTGATAGAGTCCGCATCACAATTACCCCGTACCATTTGTAATGAAGGGAGAAGAGCAAGTGGAAACGGAAACCCCCACACCAACGATTACGCCGACGCCGACCGCCACACCTGATTACTACGTGACGATGACGACGCCCGGAGGTGAGCCAGCTCGTATGGTGCGGGAAGTTTATCCCGATGAGCTGATGACTGTTGCGCTGCTCGTCGCTCTTCTTATCTCAATTTGGCTGCAATACATCATCAACCGCCTGAAAGGAGATAAACGTGGGTGATCTCATCATCGCTAGTCTGGGCGGCGGACTCCTATTTCTGCTGATCGTGCTTGGCGCGTTAGAAGTGCTTGGCGCGTTAGCAGGTACGGTGCGCGCTGCGATGAAAAGGATCACAGATGAGTGACGCTGTGCAGTGGTTTATCGACCTTAGCATCGGCGACGTGGGGCGGATCGTCGCTGGACTGGTGGTACTGATAACCGTAATCGAATTTCTCGCCTCGTTCAGAGATTGGACAAAATGATCATGGAACTGGTTTTGATCGTTTTCGGGTTCGTCCTCGGACTCGTGACAGCATACGTATGGACTGCGATGCATATTCGCGGTTCAAAGCCTCGCATTTCAGGGAAGACGCTGCAAACCGTTATGGTGGCTGCGCTTTTCGTCGGCTTGATGGTCGCACAGGTAGCAGTGAGCTACGCGCAGACCGCAACCCCTGTTCCGTTGAATATCCCAACCAACCAAATTTTTACCGAAACCAATTCGTGGATGGCGACGTTTGCACCCGTCGCGGCGATTGGGATCGGAATCAGCATCGCGTTGGCTGTGCTGGGCTATTTGGGCAAGATGATCAAATCGGCGTTCAACTAACGAGAATGCCGAACCTCAGCGGACGAGCGCGCGGCGTTGGCGCTCGTTTCGCGTTTTCGTTTTTAATCGCTAAGGACACGATGAGATGCGTTATTCGATGAAACCCCGCACGCGCAAGTTAATCATGCTGGCGCTGCTGCTCGTGCTCCTCCTGATACAGGTTGCGCCGATCTTTGCGCAAACCAACACCCCGATTCCGCCCACCGCTACGATTGTGCCGCTCAGCATCCCCACGAATGCGATTTTTACCGAAACCAATTCGTGGATGGCAACGTTTGCACCTGTCGCAGCCATCGGGATCGGAATCAGCATCGCACTAGCTGTACTTGCCTATTTGGGCAAGATGATTAAATCGGCGTTCAACTGATCGTTATGAAACGCGCCGCGCTTCTTCTCCTCCTGTGTTTCGCCGCGCTCGTAATTTCGGGCGCGGTGTTTGCCGATCCGCCAACTGATCCAACGCCGCCTGCTGGTTATGTTTATGATGGTTCGCAGACTGTCAACGCCGCGCTTTCTCAAAGTGTTGGTTCAAACATCATCAATGATCCGGGTTTCGATTACGGTTGGTGGACGCTGGAAAGTGGCTGGTCAATTTCCGGAGGCGTTGCCACTCACGTCACTGGCGCGAGTTCGGCGTTTTACCAGTCAAATTCGCTTGTCGAAAACGATTTTTACGAAGTGCAATTTGACATCGTCAGTGCGAGCGGTAGCGGTTGCGTTCAAATGTTTCTGGGTGTTGGTGGCAGTGCCTCATCGTGTTATGGAAGCGTGGCGACATATCAATCACTGCTGCGTCATACAACAGCCGTAGCAATCGCGGGTCTTGGAGCATCCTACGATTTTCACGGTTCTGTAGACAATATTGTTGTTCGCCCCTTCACGCGCGCCGCGACGCACAGCGCGACCGCGGACGGCACGCATACTTTAAACTTTTCGCTGCCAGCATCCCCGCTTGCTGGACAGCGAATCGAACTTCGCTATCGTGTGGCGGACAATGAAAACTACATGGCTGCTAGGTTGCAGCGAAACGCAGCCAACACGAACTGGGATGTGTCTCTGATCAGCGTGACTAATACAGTTACAACAGTTCGTATTTCTCAGTCGAGCGTTGGCAACATCACCGCGCTGCGCGTGATGAGCGTAGAAGACTATCACTACGTTTACGCCGGAAGTGGTGGATCATTTACTTACCTTTGGACAATCAACGATGCGTCGCATAACAGTGCGACCGGCGTAACTGGAATCTGGAATGATGCATTTAGCAGCGTTTCTGTGTCGTCATGGTCGATTGTAGATGAGTCGTCCATTACCCCCACCCCAACAACAACCGCAACCGCACCGACAGTTACACCAACTGCCACCCCCACACCAAACTATTATGTTGAACTCGTAACGCCCGGCGGTGAGCCTGCACGCCTCGTGCGCGAAACGCGCCCGGCGCAGCTTATGACGAATATTTTGTTATTTGCTCTGCTCGTTTCGTCGTGGTTGATGTACATCGTAAATCGGCTGGGCAAACAGAATGTCAAAAACTGAGCATCTCCCGATCGGTTACGATCCGCGCCTTGATCGTGTGCAGCCTGAGCCATTAGGCTGTATGCGGATCATTTTGCCACTTCTCATTTTGGGAGCTGCCGCGCTCGTAATTGCGTGGGGCGTATCACTGGCGTTGCCTCCACAGCAGCCGGTGATCGTGCCAACGCTCGCCGCGCTACCAACCGAAACGCCAACCGCAACCTATACCGCGCTGCCAACTGAGACGAGCACAAGCGCGCCGACGAGCACGCCGGACGCATGGGGCGCAACCGGCACGGCGATCTATTTGGGGCAGATCACTGTTACCCCGTCAGCAACACTCGACTATTGCTACTGGCTGACGCCCAGCCCAACGCCCAGCCCGACTCTTGCTTATACACCTGATAGTTGGGGCGCAACCGGCACCGCGATTTACATGGCGACACACCCCTATGCAACCCCCACGCCCGCGCCGCCGCGTGAGCTATGCTGGGATGTGCCAACGTGGACGCCCGCACCTACACTGACGCCGCTAGCGTTTCCTAATCTTTCTGAAATTACCGAAGAACCCGACGCTGAAGTTTCTCCCGCGTACACACTCGAAACTGCGATTGCGTACACATGGACTCCCGCGCCAATGCCTACGCAGCCGCCGCAGGCTGCGCCCCCAGAGCAGATCATTCAACCGCCGCCGCTGCCAACCTACACGCCCGCGCCGCCGATAATCATTACTTCGCCGCCCCAAGCGATCATCATTGTGATCACTGCTACACCGCAGCCGCCGACCGAGACGAGCACGCCGACTGCAACCCACACCCCGACGCCGACTGAGACGAGCACGC
>ERZ761594.212-NODE-212-length-23411-cov-8.549966_pt1 | contig 23411 bp, 18 predicted proteins | sample MGYA00511036_ERZ761594 | MGnify/ENA primary metagenome ERZ761594 (study PRJEB28899, sample SAMN03785561) | bioreactor sludge metagenome | biome: EBPR Sludge; feature: EBPR Bioreactor; material: 0.22µm filtered reactor supernatant | place: Saint Lucia: Queensland... | reverse complement strand
CGCTTTATCGCTGGCGCGACGATCAAGGCCGCGAACAGATCACCGACAAACCACCCCGTAATCGGCCCTACGAGACCATGCGCTATCGTTCCAACGCCAACGTGGTGCCGCCGAAGCAGTAGCCGGCCGAAAAAAAATCGCCCCGGATCGACCGGGGCGACGGATGCGTCAAAGGTTTATAGCCGTTCGCTCAGGGCGCGTCTCGCTTCGGCTGTTTGACCTGGGCGGCGCGTTGGTTCAAGGTGTCGACGGCGGTCGTGTCGTCGTAGATCCCAGCGCCCACCTGAATGTCGGGTTTGAAGGAAACCTCGGCGCTGTGGATGTAGGAAATTTTGCGGGACGACTTGGCTTCGCCCGGTTTCGGCCACCAGTATTCGACCCAGCCGCCGTCGGTGTTGGCGCCAGCCTTGCACATATCCTGAAACAGCAGGTGGTCCTTATCGTCCTTCATTTGCAAGATCGGTTTGCCCACCATGTCCGGGCGCAGCGGATGGGCGATCATCACGTTATCCCGACAGCTGTAGACGAAGACGTAGCTGTCCTTCCACACCCAGCGGGCATCCTTGTTGTTGTTGAAATCCGAAAAGCCCGCCAAGCCTTTGTCCTTGAGGTACTGCACGGCTTCGTGCACCTTGGTCACCACTTCATCGGACGTGGCGGCGTTGGGGTTTCCCGCCGCGCCATCAGCCGCGCCGACCCAGGCCGGGGCGGCGGTTAGAGCCAAGGTCACGCCGGCGACACCGAGCATTATTTTTCGCATTTTACAATCCTCCAGAAATTTGCTAGCGAATAGGGAAAGCCGTCTGCTTAGGAAACCCAAGGTTTGCCAGCCGGTAAGACTTCCCTGCCGTAGAGTTCGTTCAGAATAATGCGGGCCATCATGTACCAAGCCGCCAAGGCGCAGATCATCAGCTCGTAGCCCGCCACCACGGTCAGGCCCGGATAGCCGAAATGCGCCAGATCGAGCAGGATGAAACCGATCAGCAGGGTGGTGAAGGTAAAGGCCATGGCGCCGTGGATGCGCAGCGCGCCAATCCAGAGGATCACGGTAAACAGCGTCCAAGCCACCAGGAACCAGCCGACATCTTCAGTGCCCGCCTTGAACAGGTCGTACTTGTTGCCCAGCAGCATCAGACAGAGGGCTATCCAGAAACCGCCATAGGACGTGAAGGCGCAATAGCCGAAAGTGTTGCCGGTTTTTTGTTCTTGCAAGCCAGCGATCAGTTGGGCGGTTCCGCCGACGATGAGGCCCAGCCAAACCACCGGGCCGATGCTGGGCATCCAGCCGACGTTGTGGAATTGCAGGACCAGCGTGGTTAGGCCGAAACCGGCCAAGCCGACGACCGCTGGATTAGCGAGTTTTACTTCTGACATTGAGGTGCCTCCCAAGATTTTTATACTGTATCAAAATTTTTACAAAAAAGGGTCGTGTAGGTGATACAGCTTTTTTTACTTTAACATTATGGCCAGCTGGAGAGAAACTAAACGACCTCTTTTATCGCGTGGGAACTACTCAAAAAATCAGACAGCTTCTTTGCGGGATGCCCGCTTGCGTTCGTTTTCCAGCAACAACTTCTTGCGCAGCCGGATCGATTTGGGCGTCACTTCGACCAGTTCGTCGTCGTCGATGAACTCCAGGGCTTGCTCCAGACTCAAGCGCGCGGGCGGGGTCAGCAGGATATTCTCGTCCGAACCCGCCGCGCGGATGTTGGTGAGTTGCTTGGCCTTGAGCGGGTTGACCACCAGATCGTTATCGCGGGAGTGCAGGCCGACGATCATCCCCTCGTACACTTCGTCGCCGGGGCCGACCATCAGCCGGCCGCGGTCTTGCAGGTTGAACAGGGCGTACGCCAGCGCCTTGCCGGTGGAATTGGCGATCAGCACCCCGTTGATCCGCGCGCCGATGGTCCCTTTCTTGGCCGGCGCGTAACGGTCGAAGACGTGATAGATCAGTCCGGTGCCGGAGGTGGCGGTCAGGAATTCAGTCTGAAAGCCGATCAGCCCGCGCGCCGGAATCAGATAATCCAAGCGGGTCCGGCCCTTGCCGTCGGGCTGCATATCGAGCAGCTCGCCGCGCCGGTCGCCGAGTTTTTCCATGATCGCGCCCTGATGTTGCTCCTCGACATCGACGGTCAATTGCTCGTAGGGCTCGTGCGCTTCGCCGTCGATCTCGCGCACGATCACCTCCGGGCGCGACACCGCCAGTTCGTAGCCTTCGCGGCGCATGTTTTCGATCAGGATCGACAGGTGCAACTCGCCCCTGCCGGAGACCTTGAATTTATCCGGATCGTCGGTGTCCTCGATGCGCAAGGCCACGTTATGGATCAGTTCTCGATACAGGCGCTCGCGGACCTGGCGGCTGGTGACGTATTTGCCCTCGCGCCCGGCAAAGGGCGAGGTATTGACCTGAAAGGTCATGCTCATGGTCGGTTCGTCCACCTTGAGCGGCGGCAGCGGCTCGACCGCGTTGGGGTCGCAGATCACATCGGAAATCCCCAAGCCGTCGATGCCGGTGAAAGCGATGATGTCGCCGGCCGAGGCGTCGGGAAATTCGATCCGTTCCAGTCCCTGAAAACCCAGGATTTGCAGGATGCGGCCGTTGCGGCGGTTGCCGTTCGGGTCGAGAATCGTCACCGGAGTGTTGGTCTTGACCTTGCCCCGGCGGATGCGGCCGATGCCGATCACCCCGACGTAACTGCTGTAATCCAGCGAGCTGACTTGCAGTTGAAACGGCCCGGCGGGATCGACCCGCGGTGGGCTGACGTGATCGATGATGGTGGTAAACAGCGGGCTCATGTCGCCGTCGCGCACCGACTCGTCCAGCCCGGCGTAGCCGTGCAGGGCGGATGCGTAGATCACCGGAAAATCCAGTTGCTCGTCGGTCGCGCCCAGGCGGTCGAACAGATCGAAGGTGCGGTCCAGCACCCAATGCGGCCGCGCGCCGGGACGGTCGATCTTGTTGATGACCACGATGGGTCGAAAGCCCATGGCGAAGGCTTTTTGGGTGACGAAGCGGGTTTGCGGCATCGGGCCGTCCACCGCGTCCACCAGCAGCAGCACCGAATCCACCATCGACAGCACCCGTTCGACCTCGCCGCCGAAATCGGCGTGGCCTGGAGTATCGACGATGTTGATGTGGTAGTCGCGCCAGTATAAAGCGGTGTTCTTGGCCAGAATGGTGATGCCGCGTTCCCGTTCCAGGGCGTTGGAATCCATCACCCGTTCGGGCGGCGCGGCCCGGTCGCCGAGCGTGCCGGATTGTTGCAGCAGTTTGTCCACCAGCGTGGTCTTACCGTGGTCCACGTGGGCGATAATGGCGATGTTGCGAAGTTTTTCAATCACGGCGTGACTCTGTCAGGGTGGGGCGGGCGTGGCATTATAGCGGAGCGGCCAGAACGACGAAGCCCCGCGCGGAGCGGGGCTTCGGCTGATGGGTTGGTGGAAAAGCGTTTTATTTTGCAGCCGCGAATTTTTTAACCATCGTGGCTTGTGGACCTTTGGGCCCGACTTTAACCTCAAATTCAACTTTTTGATTTTCCGCCAGGGTCCGGAAACCCTTGCCCTCGATCACCGAGTAATGGACGAACACATCGCTGCTGCCGTCCTCGGGGGCGATGAAACCGAACCCTTTCGCTTCGTCAAACCATTTCACAGTGCCAGTACGCATTAATACAACCTCAAGACAAAAATATTTTTCTGCCGGGCCGCCGGTTGTACCAACGCTTTACGGGAACGTTGGCAGCCGAAAGCCGACGTTGGGTCTTTGAAGTTCTCGTCCTCCACCCGCGGCCGAAAGTACGTGAAAGCAGGCCGTTCCGCAAGCAAATTTTGTGTGCGTTCGCACATGCTTATGTGAAAATGCGTGCCGCTTTCACAGCGGGCGACTGGGGTTTTTCAGACCAAAATTTTCGGTTGAATGGTGGAACAGCTTCTCCTTTCTCTACAAACACGGTTGGCGGATTGTCCGGTTCGGGATCGCGCCGCGTTCGGCCGCCGCCTGCGCGGCTTGCTCGAGCGCGCGCGCGATGGCAAGCCGGTGGAGCGCGGTTTGGAACAATTGAGCGCCGGGATCGAGGCCGCCGCCGCGCGGCTGCGCGCGCGCCGCGCGGCGCTGCCGGTTCCGGAATTCGACGACAGCCTGCCGATCAACGCCCATCGCGAGACCATCGCCGCCGCGATCCGCGACCATCAGGTCATTGTGGTCTGCGGCGAGACCGGCTCCGGGAAAACCACCCAGTTACCTAAAATTTGTATCTCGCTCGGTTTCGGAGCCGCCGGGTTGATCGGTCACACCCAACCGCGCCGGATCGCCGCCCGTTCGGTGGCGGCGCGGATTGCCGCTGAATTGAAAACCACCGTGGGCGGCTGCGTCGGCTACAAGGTGCGCTTCTCCGACCGGACCGGTCCCGATGCGGCCGTCAAGCTGATGACCGACGGCATCCTGCTCGCGGAAACCCAAAGCGACCGCCAGCTGGAACAGTATGAAGTCCTCATTCTGGATGAAGCTCACGAGCGCAGTCTGAACATCGATTTCCTGCTGGGCTATCTCAAGCGCTTGCTGCCGCGCCGGCCCGATCTGAAGCTGATCATCACCTCGGCGACCATCGATCCGGCGCGCTTTTCCCGCCATTTCGACGGCGCGCCGGTGATCGAGGTTTCCGGGCGCGGCTATCCGGTGGACATCCGCTACCGGCCGCTGCTGGCGGAAGACGAGGACGGGCGCGACCGCGATTTGCAGCAGGCGATTCTGGACGCGGTGGACGAGGTGTGGACGGAAGGGCCGGGGGATATTTTGATCTTTCTGTCCGGGGAGCGGGAAATCCGGGAGACGGCGGAAAGCCTGCGCAAGCACCATCCGCCCAACACCGAAATCCTGCCGCTCTACGCCAGGCTGTCGGCCGCCGAGCAAAATCGGGTGTTTCAGCCGCACGGCCGGCCGCGCATCGTGCTGGCGACCAACGTGGCGGAAACTTCGCTGACCGTGCCCGGCATCCGCTACGTGATCGACCCCGGCGCGGCGCGGATCAGCCGCTACAGCCCGCGCGGCAAGATCCAGCGGCTGCCGATCGAGAAGATTTCCCAGGCCAGCGCCAACCAGCGCGCCGGGCGTTGCGGGCGGGTGATGGCGGGCGTCTGCGTCCGGCTGTACGCGGAGGAGGATTTCCGGTCCCGTCCGGCGTTTACCGATCCGGAAATCTTGCGCACCCATCTGGCGGCGGTGATCCTGCAAATGAGCGCGCTCAACCTGGGCCGGCCGGAAGAGTTCCCGTTCGTGGACCCGCCGGATTCGCGCCAGATCAGCGATGGATTCAGGCTGCTGTTCGAACTGCAAGCGGTGGACGAGCAGCGGCGGATTACCGAATTGGGCCGGCAGTTGGCCAAGCTGCCGCTCGATCCGCGATTGGGTCGGATGCTGCTGGCGGCGCGCGGCGAGGGCTGCTTGCGCGAAGCGTTGGTGATCGTCGCGGCGCTGTCGGCGCAAGACCCGCGCGAGCGGCCGCTGGAGCGCCAGCAGGCGGCCGACGAGAAGCATCGCCGGTTCCGCGACGACCAGTCCGACTTTCTGGCGCTGCTCAACTTGTGGGATTACTACGTCGAGCAGGCCCGGCAACTGTCCAAGAATCAGTTGCGCAACCGCTGTCAGGCCGAATTCCTGTCGTTCGTGCGGCTGCGGGAGTGGCGCGACCTCCATCACGAATTGCTGGGGGCCGTCACCGAAATGGGGATGCGGCTGAATGACGCGCCCGCGCCTTATGGCCAGCTCCATCGCGCGCTGCTGGCGGGCGTGCTCGGCCATGTCGGCGTGAAGCAGGAGGAAAACGCCTACCTGGGCGCGCGGGGCCGCAACTTCTATCTGTTCCCCGGTTCGGGATTATTCAAAAAGCGGCCGCGCTGGGTCGCGGCGGCGGAACTGGTGGAGACCAGCCGCTTGTACGCCCGCACCGCCGCGCGCATTGATCCGGAATGGCTGGAGGGGTTGGCCGGGCATTTACTGAAACGCAGCCATGCCGAACCGCATTGGGAAAAGCGCTCGGGGCGGGTGATCGCCTTCGAGCGGGTGACGCTGTACGGCTTGCCGATCATCGCCAACCGCCGAGTCCATTACGGACCGCTCGATCCGGCGCTGGCGCGGGAAATTTTCATCCGGCAGGCGTTGGTCCAGGGAGATTTCCATTGTCACGCGCCCTTCTTTCAACATAATCGCCAGGTGCTGGCCGAACTGGAAGAATTGGAGACGCGAGTCCGCCGCGATCTGGCGGCCGACGAGGACACCCTTTATCGCTTCTATGACGAGCGCATTCCGGAAGGGATTTATAGCGGCTCGGGCTTCGAGGCTTGGCGCAATCGCGTCGAACGAGAGCAGCCGCGCTGGTTGTTTCTTGATCGCGCCGCGCTGCTGGCGGACGCGGGGCCGGCCATCGCCGACGAGCGCTTTCCCGATAGCCTCGATCTCGACGGTTTGAAGCTGCCGCTGACCTACCGCTTTACGCCCGGCGCGGAAGACGACGGCGTGAGCTTGACCGTGCCGTTGGCGGCGGTCAATCAGGTCGATCCGAAACGGCTGGACTGGCTGGTGCCGGGCTTGCGGGCGGAGCGGATGGCGGCTTTGTTGAAATCGCTGCCGAAAGCCGTGCGCCGCAATTTCGTGCCGGTGCCGAATTACGTGCAAGCCTTGCTGGAGGTGATCGAGCCGGATGCGCGGTCGCTGACCGAGGCGATGGCCGAGCGTCTGGAAAAGATCGCCGGGGTGCGGATTGCCGACGAGGCTTGGAATCCCGATGCGGTCCCGGCGCACTTGCGGCTGCGGGTTCGGGTAGTGGACGCGGAGGGTCGAGAACTGGCGGTCGGGCGCGATTGGGCCGCCCTCCAAGCACAATTGCGCGGTGAGGCCAGGACGACTTTCGCCGCGCTGCCGACGCCGGAATTCGAGCGGGATCGGGTGCGCGATTGGGATTTCGGGCCGCTGGCGGAGGAGGTCAGTTTCATCCGCAACGGCGTCCAGCTGCGGGGTTATCCGGCTTTGATCGCCGAATCGGACGGAACCCTGGCCCTGCGCCTGCTGGATTCGCTAGAGCGGGCGCAAGCCGCGACCCGGATCGGCTTGCGGCGCTTGATCGGCTGGCGGCTGGGGCCGGCGTTCAAACAGCTGGCGCGCGATGTGCCCTATTTGCAGCAGATGACCTTGCATTCGCTCGGCTTGGGAACGCAGGAAACCTTGCGCGAGGACCTGCTGGCTGCGATCCTGGATCGGGCTTTTTCGCTCGATCAGCCGCCGCCGCGCGACCGGGAGGCGTTCGAGGCGCTTCTGGCGCGCGGCAAGCCTCGACTGGCCGGCGTCAGGGCGGAAGTCTGCGCCATGGCCGCCGAGATTCTGGCCGCCTATCATGAGGCGCGTCGGGTTGTGGCAGCCGCCGACGCCGCCATCTGGGCCGAAGCGTTGGCCGACGTGCGCGAGCAACTTGCCGGGTTGGTGTATCCGGGTTTTCTCAGTCAGACCCCGCCGGGATGGTTGGCGCAATTGCCGCGTTATCTGCGCGCCATCGTTTTGCGCCTGCAAAAGCTGCGGCAAGCGCCGGACAAGGATCGCCAGCGGCGCGGCGACATCCTGCGCTTGTCGGACCGCTGGCGGGTGCAGAACGAACGGAACGTCCGTCGGGAAAAACATGATCCGGAGTTGCTCCGTTTCCGCTGGTTGTTGGAAGAATTGCGGGTGTCGCAATTCGCCCAGGAGTTGAAGACGGTGGAGCCGGTTTCGATCAAACGGTTAGAGGAGCAGTGGCTTCGCGTGAACGCGGGCTAAGAGTCTGATTCATGGCGTATCGCAAAAACGGGTTGTTTTCGGATCGGCGCGGCGCGCGGAAGTGTTTTCGATTTCGGCTTTTTTTGTGCGTCCTTGAGGAAAGGGCGGGTCTGAGCTGCCAAAATCGAGAGAGTCGCGCGGCGACATGGCAAAGGGCGCGCGGGATCAAACGGTCGGCTTGCGACGGCCCCGCTCGCCGCGCTCGGCTTTGACGGCGGATGTGATCGGAGATTGCAATGGCGAAAAAATTTCCCAAACTTCCCAAACACCCCGAGCGGATCTGCTGGGGGTGCGACCGCTATTGTCCGGCCGATTCGCTACAATGCGGGAACGGATCGGAGCGCACCCAACATCCGGCGGAAGTGTTTGGAGAGGACTGGTTCGAATGGGGCATCGACTTTGCCGAGGAACCGACCCCAACCGCAAATCGCTCGGATTAGCGGCTTCACCCGCGAGCGCGGGTTCGACCCGTGATCTCAATCCTCAATCCCCAACCCCCAACCGACGCCTGGTTTGACCTGCCCTTCGGACATCGGATAGAAGCTCGGGCGGTTCTCTCATCGGCGATGGTCTGGCGCGGCCGTCCCTTGGCGACCGGGTTTCGCTGAAAGCGTGGATTCAAAAATGAAAATGCTATGGATCGGAATTTTTAGCGCGGTGCTAGTTTGGTCGGGCATCCAGCCCAAGGATTATCTGACCTGGTTTTTGGAGGTGTCGCCCGCGATGGCCGGCGCGCTGGCGCTGGCGCTCACTTATGCACGATTTCCGCTGACCCCGTTGGTCTACGTTTTGATTCTGATCCATTGCCTCATTCTGATGGTGGGCGGCCATTACACCTATGCGGAGGTGCCGCTGTTTGATTGGCTGAAGGAGCCGCTCGGCTTTGAAAGAAATAACTACGACAAACTCGGTCATTTCGCTCAGGGTTTCGTGCCGGCCCTGATCGCCAGGGAAATCATCGTGAGGAAAGATCTCATCAACGGCCGCGCCTGGACCCATTTCTTTGTCGTCTGCTTTTGTCTGGCCTTCAGCGCGGTTTATGAATTGATCGAGTGGGCGGTGGCGGTCGTCAGCGGCGAATCGGCGGAAGCGTTTCTCGGCACGCAGGGCTATGCTTGGGACACGCAATCCGACATGGGGTTTGCCTTGTTGGGCGCGGTCGCGGCGCTCCTGTTGTTAGCCAAAGCGCACGATCGCGCGTTGGAACAACAGGGCCATCTTGTATCGGAGGCTGACCGGAAACAGCAGTATATGACGAGGTAAGTCAGGCGGAGGAGACGAAGCCCGCTAAATAATTATCGAGCAGCGAGCCGGCGACCTCGTGCATCGGATGGCCGCCGATGCTCTCCAGCTTTCGGTCCAGGCTCAACATGCACACCCCGTGAATGCCGCTCCACAGCGCGCGGGCGGCCAGCTCGACGTCGTTGGAAGAACGCTGCGGGCACAGCAGCGCCAAGTGCTGCTGGACCAAACCAAAGATTCGACTCACTTTCTCGCTGAACGAATCGGGCATGACCTGATCGTCTGGCATTCGGTGTTCGTAGAGCGCCAGCCAGCGATTGGTTTGGGTCAAGGCGAATTCCAGATACGCCTGAGCCAGCACCCGGATTGCGGCCGATGGGGGCGGGCGGTGGGCGAGCGCGCGCTCCAGCGCTTCGTAGAGTCGGTCCAGGGTCCGTTCGTTCATCTGAATGATCAGATCGTCAAGATTGCGAAAGACCATGTACAGGCTGCCGACGGTATATCCGATGCAGGCGACGACCTTGCGGGCGCTGAGTCCGCCCAAGCCGTTTGCCGCCACCAACTGTTCGGCCGCCTGAAGCGAAATTTCCTTCAATTCTTCGCGGGTATGTTCGTTACGTCTTCCCATGGAAGTCCTCTGATGGGTCCAACTTGTTTAATTGGAATGGTTATGCAAGAAAGCAGCCAAGTTGGGATAAAAAACGCGAAGGTCGGCGCGGGCCTGTGCTTCCTGCATCGCTTGGCGGATCAAGGCGATATTCAGTTGCGCCCGCTGCTTGACCAGGTCGGTTTTGATTTTAGTCAGTCCGTCGGGGCCTGCCAGTAGTTCCTGTTCGAGCTGGGCGCGTTGTTGGGCGTAATGTTGCTGTAGAGTGGCAATCTCGGCAGGGTCGGGGCCTTGCAAGGGTTGGTAGCGGAAACGCCGTTCCAGCGACTGACGCCAATCGAGTAAAACGGCCGCCCGCTGCCGGCCACGGTGCTGGCCGAATCCGGGCACGGTTTCGATGGCGGCGGCGGTGATGTCTGCGGCGGTTTCGATGCCGTAGGAGGCCAGCGCCATCCGGTCGGTGGCGTGAATGCCGGGAAGCTGGACCGAATCGATGAAGTAACCTTCCAGATAGCGTTGTAGTTGTTGCTGGCGCTGATCGGCCTCCAGGCGTTGCAGCTCCTTCTGGAAAGCAGCCGACAGATTGTGGTAGCGCTCGCGCGCCACGTGCAGTTCGTGGAGTTTGCGCATGAAAGCCTGCTGGGTGCCGCGCTGTTGCCAGGCTGCCCGCAAATCCGTCAGCTCGCGGCGCGCCGCCAGCAACGCCAGGCGGCGTCGCTGGCGTTCGCGGCGGATCGCCGTGTCCCGGACCAGCGACCAGGCGGCGAAGGCCAGCGGCAACCATAACCAGACCAACTGCGGCCAGTTTAATGTGGCGACTGACGCCGCGCCGCCGATAGCCGCCGTTTTGAGCCAGTTCAAGAGCTGGGCTCGTTTGAGCGATTCCGACAACGGCGTAGGAACGGTCGGCGCTTGCGGGCCCGGTCGCGGCATGGCCTCAATGGCGGGCGGCGCGACCGCCAGAATGCGGTCCCACACCTTTTCGAAGTGAAAATCCGGCGTTCCGATGACCGCCTTAGTGGGGGTGGTCGGTTGGGGAGCGGCAAAAAATGCGGTCCCGCTGGCGCTCTCCAACGCGCACCACGGACAGCTTGCCGCCGCTGAGGGGTATTTATGGATCGCTTTGCGGGCGCAGGTGCGTAATTCTCGATTGAGCCGCTCCAAGGCCGAAAACCATTCCCGCGCCGCGGGCCGGGGCGTGGCGGGCGTGGAGACGCTGAAAGCCCGCTCGAACAGGAGCGCGACCGGCTGCGGCAGGGCCTCGAACGGCAAGGTGTGAGGCGGCGGCTCCATCAGCCGGCTGGCGGCCTGTCGGCCGAAGGCGAAGCGGTATTCCTGGATGGCCCGTTCGATCGGCATGTCGCCCTTGCCCCGGTAGCGTCCGGCGAAGGGATGCCGGCCCATGAACAACAGGTGGAAGCAAAGCAGGGCGAGTCCGAAAACATCGTGATTCGGGGTGCGTTGCAGCCCGTGAAATGGCCGGTCCTGCAATTCCGGAGCGGTGAACTGCGGGACGCCGACCTCGCATAGAAACAGCTGGCTGCCGGTGTCGATCTGAAAGGAGTCGCAGTCGATCATTTTGACCATCGCCTGGCCCGACACCACCACATTGCCGGGGTTGACATCGCCGATGACGTTGCCGCGCGCGTGAATGGTTTCGAAGGCGCTGGCCAGATTGCGGGCCGCATGGACCAGGAACGACCAGTCGGCTTGAGGGAAGGTCCGCTTGCGGTGCGAAGGGCCGTAGAGGCTGTGGATTTCGTGATAGCCCTTGACTTGGGGCATGATGAAGCCTTGAACCGGGCCTTGCGGGCCGACCCGCAGCACGTCCACCGGCCAGGCTGCGATCTCCAACAATCCGGGGTGGGCCTGACGGGCCATGCTCTCCAGTTTGAGCGCTTTATCCGAGTTGACCGGCTGGTGGTAGATTTTGGCGACAAAGCCCGGTCGGCCCTCAATTTCGTGCACCGCCCCTTCGCCGCCCCGACCCAGCAATTTGCCCGGTTCGAGCGAATGGCCGTTGCCGCTATAAAACTTCGGCACCGTTAGCGTCTCGCGGCAAGCGCTCCGACAGCGGGGTCTCGGGCACGGCGGGGTCGGCCTCGGACACGGCGGGATCAGCCTCGGACACGGGCGGGATCGGCCGCGAAGGGGGCTCGCTCGCGTTCGCTTGGGCCGAGGCTTCCAGGCCGGCTGGAAGATCCAGGCGGGTGGCCAGCATCAGGGTTTTATCATCATGGGTCCGCTGGTTGACGGCGGGGCTGTCCAAAAAGCTTTCCAGCGCGGCTATTGATGATTCCGAACACCCTGCTGGTGAGATGGCGCGCAACTGTTGGAATAAGGGTCGAAAGAACGGGACATGCGCTTGCCGGAGCTGGTAATGCAGCGCCAAGGGTTGCAGGCCGTCGGTCAGCAGCGCGATTTCGGCGATCGGTTCGGCCAAGACTCGACATTGCAAATAATCGCCGGCGTCGGGGTCGGTTACAAAACGGGTTTCGTTGGCGTACTGGCCGGTCTGCGGCCAAAACACCGGTTGGTAGCCCGCGTCGTTTCCGATAATGATCGCCCCGTCGCCGATTTGCAGGAAGAAACCGTGATCGGCCGCCACCGCCGCGCCCAATAAAGTGCAGGCATAGTCTCTAAAGGACGCCTCCGCCGTGGAAGCGTCCTGAGCCAAAGCAGTTCGGATGTTCTCCAGCAGGGTTCCAGCCAGGGTCGGATTCCAATCGTTTGGCGGCGTGGAGACCAAACGGGTCGCGAGTTCATCTAAAAGGAGCTGGCAGGCGCGCTCTGCCCCCTCCCGCGCTCGCGCGGCGCTGCCCGCGCCGTCGGCGGCGGCCAACAACAATAACGGGCCGCTTTCCGGCATCGACAGGACCGACACGAGGCGGGCCGCGCAAGCGTCCTGACATTCAATGGCGGCGCTTGCGTGAGCCACGCCGCGGACGCTGGCGTAAACGTACCGCCAGTCGCCCGCCGGATTCATACCGAGGCCCAGCCGTCGGGGTTGGTGGGGTTGATCAAGGGCACTTCAGTGCCCGGCACCGAACGCGAAACCGAACGCATCGAATTGGATAGCCATTGGAACAGTTCGCGGAACCGCAAGCCGCGCAGCTGCAACGGTTGGCGCATGGAAATTTGTTGCAGGATATCCAGATTCGCCCCTTCGACCCCGACGGCGAAGAACGCGAACGCCCGGCTTTCCTCGCCCTTGCGGACTTCGTTGGCGGCGGCTTTCCAATCGTCGGTCGGCGTGCCGTCGGTGATCAGGAACACCCAAGGCCGGAAGAAGGGGATGCCGTGTTCCCGGTACAGCGCCTTGCGCTGGTTCAGCAATTCGAGCCCTTGGAGGATCGCGAGTCCCATCGGCGTGTCTTTTTGCGCGCTCAGTTGCGGCGGCAGGAAGTGTTCTGCGGTCTGGAAGGGGCTGACCACCTGGACCGGTCCGAAGCTGACGATGGCGATTTCGACCCTTTTGGCGGCGAGGCTGTCGGCCAACAGCTCTTCCCTGAAAGTGGCCAATCCATCGTTGAGTTCGGCGATGGGTTGGCCGTTCATCGACCAGGAGTTGTCCAACAACAACACGCAAGGGCAACGGGGCTCTGGATTGTCGGCGAATTCCGCGACGCTAAAATCCAGGCCGAACGGCGTTTGTTTGGAAAGATCGGGTGTGTTCATTAGGTAATCCTAGCGCGGGGCGCGGCGGCGGCGAATGCAACTATACCGTATCAACGAGGGTTGTAAATAAACCGCTAATCGGGGTGGCCGCAAGCGCGGATCGCGGGCGAGGCTCCGCCCGATTACAACAAACCGCGTCAAACGACCCAAACCACCGACCGAAAGCGAATCGGCCGGGCCTTCGACGGTTCGCGGCACTTTCGGAAAGTCGTGACCGACCGCGCGACGGCCGTTTTGGCCGCGGGAGTGGTTTTTGTGGCATCCTAAAGTGACCCTGTGGCTCCAGGTTGAGCGAATGGTTATCGGGCTGTTGTTTTTAAAAGAAAAATAGCTCCTTGGCTTACCCTAATATCCGGTTATTTTACTCCCATGAACCAGACCCCCACGACACCCTCGGCGTCTGACGCGCTGTTGTTTCGACTGTTGTTTGACCCCGATCAGAGCGATGCGGTGCGGGAAACGATCCTGCCGCGCCTGGGGGAGCGATTGACTCACAAACTGCCTTACCGCCTCGGCGAATTGCCGGACTGGCCGGAAAACGTCACGGTGTTGGCGTATCTGGACGATGCGGCTATCGCCGAATTCGCGCCGCAAGCGGCGGTCCGACAGTGGCGGATCGCTCTATTGCCCCATCCCGGTTTAGAGCAGGCCCGGCTGTACTTCGGCGTTGCGCAGGATCTGAGCGGGGCGTTGGACAATGCGCTGGCGGATCAGAAAGAGCGGCGTTTCGATCTGTTTTACTGCAACGGCCGGCTGGTGTTTCATTCGGTGGTGGTCGGCAAGGTTTTTTCGCTAGGCGGCGAAACGTTGAGCGGCTTCGAGCGAATCTGGAATATTTTGTGGGTCATGGTGGCCGGTTTCAGGGCCGTTAAACCTCACGCCTATACCTTGGTGACCGCGAAGGATAAAAAGCTAGACACTGCCGCGCTCGGTCTGGTCATGGTGGAAGAAGGCGGCAGCTCGCTGCTATCGAGAAGGATTTTGGACGACGACGGCAGCAACGACGGGATGCTGGACGCGCTGGTCCTGGCCCCGCGCAGCCGGATGGAAATGGCGCGTTTTCTGCTGGCGTCTTTGCTGCCGGTCAGCCGGCGCAAGCGGTTGCCGCCCTTCGTCGGCCACCTCAAGACCGAGTCCTTGACCGTGACCAGTCCGGAGCCCTTGGATTACCTGCACGATGGAGTCTGGACCAGCGCGCGCCGGCTTGAGCTAAACGTGAGCGCCAAAGTCTTGCGCTTGTTGCCGGGCCGTTACTTGGACCTTCGGGAGGAGGTTTGTCAGACCAAGGAGACCTATAAAGTTCAAAGTTTGCCGGCGGGAGAAGCTAAAATCGCCATCGCCAACAAGGCGTTGCCTTGGCTGCATCGGGCCGGTCCCGAAGAATTCAAGGAACTTTATTCGACGTTGCGGGATAGCGCTCGCGCTTCCCCGGCCTATCTGACCTTGATGGTGCTGTCCACGATATTGGCGACTATCGGTTTGTTCGCTAACTCGGCGCCGGTCATCATCGGCGCGATGATCCTGGCGCCGCTGATGGCGCCCATTATCTCGCTGGCCATGGCGGTGGTCCGGCAGGATAGCCCGCTGCTGGCCGACTGTCTCAGAACCTTGGGTGTCGGCATCCTGTTGGCGGTCGCCTGCGCGGCGGTTATGGCGTTGCTGGTGCCGCTGCGGTCGGTAACCGACGAAATCGCCGCGCGGCTCAGTCCGACCTTGCTGGACCTCGGCGTCGCGCTGGTTTCCGGCGCGGCGGGTGCGTACGCCCACGCTCGCGAGGAAATCGCTAAAAGCTTGGCCGGGGTCGCCATCGCCGTGGCGCTGGTGCCGCCTTTAGCAGTGAGCGGCATCGGTCTGGGTTGGGGTGATTGGATCATTTTTCAAGGCGCTTTCCTGTTGTTTTTGACCAATCTGTTCGGAATCCTACTGGCCGGCAACCTGGCTTTTCTTGTGTTGGGTTTCGGGCCGTTCAATCAAGCTCGGCGCGGGATGCTGGCGGTTTCGCTGCTGGTGGCGGTGGTCAGCGTGCCACTGACGTTGGGGTTTGCGTCTATGGTCGAGCGACAGCGGATCGTTCAAACCTTGGAGGGTGCGGAGATTGCGGGGGTAGTGGTGCGCGAGGCGGCGGTGCGGACCAACAAGCCGATGCACGATCTGGTGGCGGGGCTGACGTCGATCATCCGGCGGCTACAGAATCGGGGGACTCAAGAGCAAAAAGCGCAAGCGGACGAGCCTTTGTATTTGACCGCGCGGCTGTTGTCGCCCACGGCGATAGACAGCGCCGCCGTGGAGCGGGTGAAAGCCGCCATCGAGACGCGGCTCGAACGGCCGGTCGTTTTGGAGGCGACCGTCGCCATCAGCCGCTAAAACTGTTGCGGGCCATCAGGGCCATGGCAACCGGATCGCTGGGGCGGCTCCGGCTCCGACCCCATCAGCCCGACCCGGAGATTCAAAATGCCTGGGCCGCAACTCCCAGCAAGGTCGCGGCGAGGGTCACCACGATGGTGGTGAACGAGGCGGGCATGCTGAACCAGCGGCGGGGTTTTTTCTGCGTTTCCATGGTTTCGAACGCCACTTGCAGCAGGATGAGTTTTTGTTCGACTTCTTGTAGTTGTTCGCCTTGGGATGTTTTCGCGGCGATCAGCTGATTTTGGAATTCGTGGAGCCGCTGGGCGACGTTGGCCGCCATGGTCAGTACTTTTTCTTGGGTGGCGCGGCTGTCGGCGCGAACGGTTTCCACGGTGGCCGCCAGACTAGAGAGCTGCTGGTGCTGTCGATCGAGTTTTTCCTCCAGCGCCGCGATCTGCGAGGCGGGACCGCCGTTTTGGAGCGCCGCGATGCCGTGTTCGGTCTCCCGTTTGATTTGCTGGATATCGTCCGTCAATTGGGCGATTTCCTGTTCCCGAGCCGCGAGCCCTTGTTCGAGAACGCCCAAGCGCGGCGATGGCTCCAGATTCGCAATCTGCTGTTGGAGCGCTTGGAGGTCGCTGTTGAGACCCTGAAATTGCGCGAAATTACTGGTGAACGCCTGCGCCTGACCGGTCAGGCGATTTTCCAGCAAGGCGATGGATTCGTTTAAGCTTTCAAAGCGTTGCCGGAAGTCGTGCCAGTCCGCGCCACCGGTTTCCCGGACGGGTTGTCCGTTTGACGCTGCGGTTTGGCCGCTTTGCTCTCGAATGTCTTGCAGGTCTTGGTGAAAGAGGGCGAATCGCTCGGCGGTTTGGTGCAGTTCCAAGCGCTGTTGATCGAGCGAGGCGGCCTGATCGAGGAGTTGTTGCTGGGTCTCCTGACGCAGCAGAGCCAAGGCGCTGGCTTGTTCCATCAGGCTCTCATGCAGGGGCTGGAGATCGACCTCCCGAGCGGGGTTTGACGTCTGCGAAAAATGAGCGAGCGCGGATTCAAGATCGTTCAGATGTTGCCGCTGGATTTCAAGCTGTTGTTCGACCGATTCCTTCAGTTGCGCCAGCAGTTCCGCTTGGGCGTTCAATGCTTCCCGCAAAGATGAAACTTCGCCTTGCTCGAAGTCGACGGGCGCGAGCGCGGGCGTTTGTCTCAGGTCGGCGAGCGCGGTTTCGAGCTCGCCGAGACGCAGCTGGTGCGTTTGCAATTGCTCGGCGATGATGTCGCGCAGGTTGCTGAGATATTCATGTTGAGTTTGCAGGGTTTCTTGGACCGCGCTCAGTTCGCTCCGGAACCCGTCTTGTTCTTCGCGGGCGGAGCCAAAGGCCACCGCCATTTCATCGCGAATCGCCTGCTGTTCTTCGCAGGTGGCGGCCAGCGACGCGGCGAGCGCTACAAACTGTTCCTGGCCGACGGACGGTTCCGCCGGGGGAGCGTCGGCCTTTAGCTCGGAAACGACGTTGAGAAACGGCGATTCATCCGGGGCTTGCAGGAAGGGTGATTCATCGACGGCCTGGAGGAAAGGCGATTCTTGCGGCGGTTCGAGGAAGGGCGATTCGTCAGGAGTTTGCAGGAAGGGTGATTCGTCCGGGGCTTGCAGGAAAGGCGATTCTTGCGGCGGTTCGAGAAAAGGAGAGTCTTGTTCCGGTTCCGATCGGGCCAGCAGCGTTTGAGGCTCGACGGATGAGCTGGGGTGGCCGGATTCGGCCGCCTTGGTTTCCAGTTGGTCCAAACGGTTTTGATAAGCGACCAGCCCCTCGCGCCACGTCTGGTCGAATTCCCGCAGCGTGTCGCTTTGGATCGTGAGATCGGATTGCAGGACATTCAAAATCTGCCGGGTGGAACTGGTATCCGCCGAGAGCTTGGTGACCAGGGTTTCTAGATATTTGAGACGTTCCTGCTGTTTTTGCAGATCCTGGCGGGTTTGGCCGATCTCCGACAGGGTTTGACGCTGGGTTTCGACTTCGGCGTTCAACCGCGAGAAATCGTGCTGGAGCGTTTCAAGGTTCTGGTCGGCGGTGGTCGACGATTGGACGAGGGCGTCCAGTCGGGTCTGTTGCGCGTGTAGCTGCGGGCTGAGGGCTTGACTGGCTTCGACCATCTGGCCGAGCGCGTCCTGCGTTTGGCCGTGCCGTTCGAGGGCCGCGCTCAAAGCCGTTAGGGTGCCGGTGATGATGCTTCCGCTCTCATCGAGCTGTTGGAGCCGAGATTCGAGCGCGGCCATTCGCTCGCGCACCCCGGTCGCTTGCTGGTCGAACCTCAGCAAGTTGGCCAGCGCGCCTTCGATGTGTTGGGCGTGGCCGGCCAGTTGTTCCTCCAGGGCCACGACCCGAGCGGGCGACACGGCGCGCTGTTCGAAATCCGCCGTCAAGGCTTGGCGCAATTCGGCGCTTTGCGCCTTCAATTCATCGACTGCCTGACCGAGGGTTTGGCGCGCCTGCTGCTGGTCCTGTTTCAGAGAGGCGGACAGCGTTTCAAGCTGCGTCAGTTGCTCGTCCACCAGCCGGATATCGTGTTGCAGCTTGAGCAGTTGCGCGGATTGAGTCTCGAAGTGATCGGCGAGCGTGGCGAAGGTCTGGCGGTCGGCCTGACGATACTGTTCGAAGGTGGCTAGCGACTCGGCGACTTGGCGTAACTGTTCGTATTGTGCGCCGGCTTCCGTTTCCAACACGCCTACTTTTCGGCGCAGGTTCTGGAAAAAGTCGATGGTTCCCGCAAGGGAGGACTCGAAATCGGTCGCGTCGTTCATGGGGCGTCACGTCGCTCGGTTGGATCGTAAAATTTTATAAGCATGTTGAGGCAAAACCGGCGCGGCGGGAAGTTATCTCTTTAGGGAGACACAAGACGTTCGCCGCTGGTTCTGGACAACCTCCGCTACGGTTGGAACTCCGTAATGCTAAAGTGAAAATTCTGCAAATGAATATAAGTATGATGGATTTTAATCCTTTGCGGCGCATCCGGCACGGATTGTTCGATTGAAGGCGCAAAAATCACAAAAAGGCCGCGCCGCCGCATTGGCGCCGGCCGGACGCGCGATTCGACAGCTTCTCCGGTGGAAACTATAGTAATTGCAGGGCTACGGGTGACGCCGCGCGCTGCAAAACCAGCCGACCGCCGCGCCGCCGAGTCTCCCGCTCATCCGATTTCGCCAGCGTTTCAACAACCTGAATAAGGAAGCTGTCCATGTCCGTTCCCAGCAACCTGCCGGTCTGGCAACCATTGAAAACCCATCACGCCGCCATCGCCGACCTGCACCTGCGCGATCTGTTCGCCTCGGATCCCGAACGCTTCACGCGCTTTTCGCGGCGTTTCGGCGACCTGTTGATCGATTTTTCCAAGCACCGCATCACCGACGAAACGCTCGGCTTGTTGGTCGAACTCGCCCGCCAAGCGCAAGTGCCGGCCTGGATCGAGAAGATGTTCAACGGCGAGATCATCAACCACACCGAGAAGCGGGCGGTGTTGCACGCCGCCTTGCGCAACCGCGGCAACCGGCCGATCCAGGTCAAGGGCCAGGACGTGATGCCCGAGGTCAACGCGGTGCTGGAGCACATGCGCAAGTTCTCCGAGCAGATCCGGCGCGGCAAATGGCGCGGCCATACCGGCAAGCGCATCCGCGATGTGGTCAACATCGGCATCGGCGGCTCCGACCTCGGTCCCAAGATGGTCTGCCAAGCCTTGCAGCCGTACGCCGATCCCACCTTGCGGATGCATTTCGTCTCCAACGTGGACGGCGCGCACATCAGCCATGTCTTGGCCGAGTGCGATCCCGAAAGCACTCTGTTCATCGTTGCGTCCAAAACCTTTACCACCCAGGAAACCATGACCAACGCGCATACCGCGCGGGCTTGGCTGGTCAAGGAACTGAACGACGAATCGGCGGTGGCCAAGCATTTCGTGGCGGTGTCCACCAACGCCGAGGGCGTCGCTAAATTCGGCATCGACACCGCCAACATGTTCGAATTCTGGGATTGGGTCGGCGGGCGTTATTCGCTGTGGTCGGCCATCGGCCTGCCGATCATCGTCTATATCGGCATGGATAACTTCGTCGAACTGTTGGAAGGGGCGCACGCCATGGACGAGCATGTGCGCACCGCGCCGCTAGAGGAAAATCTGCCGTTGCTGCTGGCGCTGCTGGGGGTCTGGTATATCGACTTTTTCGGCGCGGACAGCCAGGTCACTCTGGTGTATGACGATTACCTGCGCTCGCTGCCGGATTATCTGCAACAACTGGACATGGAAAGCAACGGCAAGACGATCGACCGGGACGGCCAAAAGGTCCAGGTCAAGACCGGGCCGATTCTGTGGGGCGGTTTGGGCAACAACGGCCAACACGCGTTCTATCAGCTATTGCACCAAGGCACCCATCTGGTCCCGTCGGACTTCCTGGCGCCCGCGCAAAGTCCCAACCCGATAGGCGACCACCATCCGATTCTGCTGGCCAACTGTCTGGCGCAAGCCGAGGCGCTGATGGTGGGCAAGACCGAGGCGCAGGCCCGCGCCGAACTGGAAAAGCAGGGATTGAGCGGCGAGGCGCTGGAGAAGCTGCTGCCTTACAAGATTTTCCCCGGCAACCGGCCCAGCACCAGTCTGTTCTATCGGCGGTTGACGCCCAAGGTTTTAGGGTCGCTACTGGCGCTCTACGAGCATAAGGTGTTCTTGCAAGGCGTGATTTGGAACATCAATTCCTTCGATCAATGGGGGGTCGAACTCGGCAAGCAACTGGCGAATGCGATCTTGCCGGAATTGAAAGGCACTCAGCCCGCCAAGGGCCACGATGCCTCTACCTTGGGTTTGATCGGTTTTTGCCGCGAGGCGGACTAGCCGGCAAGAGGTCTGGCGCGCGGCGCGCCAGACCTCGCGGGCAATCCGGCTCGCCCGGTTGCGGCGGGCGATCAGGCGGGGATGTTGAGGGGGAACAAAGCGCTCGCTTGGGCCTTTCCAGGCCGGCGCTCAGTAGGTCTTTTTGTCTTCGGCTTTATTCTCGATCCCCTTGCCGGCGGATTTGATGTCTTGTCCGGCGCCCTTGACGGTATTGCAAGCGCTCAAACCGCCTCCCAGAACGAGCGACAATCCGAGCAACACGGTCAAAACCAGCGGTTTTTTCTTCATGATTTCATCATCTCCTCGAAGGTTTCCAGGCGAGATAATCCTAGCAGAAGCGACAAAAAATATCTGCGTGGGCGACTTTGCGTCCCGCGAAAGCGCGCGGGACAGCACCGGCGAGGGTAGGGCGCGAGGCGAGACATTATTGCTATACTTGAGACGCCATCAGCGTTTCACCCGTCCATAACTAAAACCATGCTCGGAGGACCACTCGATGCTTGGAGAGAATCACGATCTCTTCCACGAACTGCCCGAATATACGGATCGCATCGCCGAATTGAAGGCCGCCGATCCGCAATTTGCAAAGTCGTACGACCAGTATCACGCCATCAACGCCGAAATCGAGCGGATCGAACTGCAAATCGAAACGCCCTCGGATGCGTACACTGAAACCCTCAAGAAGCAACGCCTCCATCTCAAGGACGAACTGTATGGATGGTTGAGAAAGGCGAGCCACACCGCGCCGGCGCATTAAGCGAAGGCCAAACCGCCAAAAATCCCTACTTCAGCCCCTCGGAATCCTGTAGCGAGCTGCTGGCCGGGGGTTCGCTGGCGGTTGCCGCGCGACGGACCGGCAATTTGCCGCGCGCCCGTCGCGGCGGTTCGAACAGCGCGTCCGGTTCCGACAACTCCGGGGCGATGGATCGTTCCAGGGAAAGCGGGCCGCTTCGCGCCGCCGTCGAACTTTCGGGGCGGGCTCGGCGCAGCCAACCGAGCAGCCGGCGTTCGACGGCATCCTGACTGGCCGGCGATAAATCCCGATAGATCCATGCGCCGACGCCGAGCAACACGGTCAGCCCGCCCAGGAAAGTCACCAGGGGCTGCATGAACGCGATCGCCAGCAGAGCCGATAGCGCCAATACAATATGCCTGATTTTCAAGGAATCACCTTCTTTTCGAACCTCAGGAGCGATCAGGCGGAGTAACGGCGGGATCGGATTTACGTAATAGAACAACCGTGCAATTGTCATCGGGTTGACTCCGCTGTTGCCGGATGAAGTCGGCCAACTCATCCAACAAAATATCGACCAGATATTCCAAGGAATGTTGCGGGCGATTCAGCAACGAAGGCCAACGCCGGATAAAGACCTGCGGGTTGAGCAAATGCCACAGCCCGTCGCTGGCGAGCAGATAAATCCAGTTCGATTCCAAGGTCAACAGGCGGCGGTCGCCCATCCCGCGCAAAAACAGCGGCAAGTTGCCATCGTGCAGTTCGAACAATTCAGGGCCGATGGCATCGGCCTGCAGATCCGTCACGCCGAGCGTGCTGCCGAGAATAAACGCCTGGCTGATTTGCGAATTGGGCCGGATGTGGACTTGCTGTAGCCAATGCGCGTTGTCCATCAAGCCGAGCAAGGCTAGATGGGTGGCGGGCACGTGATCGACCGTCAGACATTGCACCTGCTCTCGATTGACGGCGTAAACTCGGGAATCGCCGACGTGGAACAGCAGCGCGGGACCTTCGGCGGGAATTTCCAAGACGATCAGCGTGCAGCCTGTCTCCAAGCCCGCGTTTTGAAATTCCTGATAGAGCTTGGCGTGAAGCGCGGTGAGCCCTCGGGAAAGTTGGTCTAAATCCGACGTGGCCGGCAAGTCGAGCAAGCCTTCGGCCGCGCGTTGCGCCGCCTCCCGACCGTGGCTATGGCCGCCCATGCCATCCAGCACGGCGACTCGCCAATGTCCGGCGGGCCAATCGGGCAACTGCGCGCGGGTGACTTGCTCGTCGCGCAGAAAACAGCCTACGCCCTGCGGATCCACCACCAGATAATTATCCTGATTCTCCCGCCGTCCGTGAGCGGTGGGCGAACGGAGCGAGCGCACGGCGACTTCCAACCTGGCGGCGGGTTGAGCGGGTGCGGCTTGGAACGGGACGGGAGTTTTCAAGGCGACAGGATCGAAGCGGAATGTATCGGTAAAGATCATTATGTAGCGCCGGTTTTCATAGCGCAATGTGACGGGTTGCGACAGCCCGCGCCAAGGGCTGGCAAAACGGGGCGGCAAGCGGGGGAAGGCTTCTGCTAGACTAGCGATCAAATGAGCTATGGTTGTTGTTTTAGCGCAATCTTTTCGAGTCTTTTGGTAAATTCTTGGGATATGGACAACGATACTCCTCTTGAAGAACCCGGACAAAAGCGGCCCGGCGATCAGCCGAGCGAGGAAAAACCGACGCGCCGTCGGGAGGCGGATCCAAGCGCGGCGGTCCCGAGCGGACCGGCCGGCTCCTCGGCCGATCCGCTCACGGCGGGCGGGGGGCGAAGCAGGATGGATCTTGGCGGAGAAGGCCGCCAGGATGCGTTGTTGGAGTCCGGGATGTTGGTCGGGCCTTCCGAACGCCGGGTTCGGCTGTTGCACGATCTGAGCGGCGACCGACGGGTGTGGATGGCGCTGCCGGTGGGTTCCGCGACCCAGCGCGGCCGGGGGGTGTCAAATGATTTTCGGGCCATCAAACTGTTTGCCGCGCCCGGCCAAGAGGCGCCGCCGCGCGAAGCCGTCCGGGACGAACGGTCCCAGCGCGCCGACTTCATCGGCGCGCGCGCCTATTGGGTCTGCCCTCTGGTCGAGGAAAGCGAGTTGGTCGAT
>ERZ761594.211-NODE-211-length-23514-cov-9.937892_pt1 | contig 23514 bp, 24 predicted proteins | sample MGYA00511036_ERZ761594 | MGnify/ENA primary metagenome ERZ761594 (study PRJEB28899, sample SAMN03785561) | bioreactor sludge metagenome | biome: EBPR Sludge; feature: EBPR Bioreactor; material: 0.22µm filtered reactor supernatant | place: Saint Lucia: Queensland... | reverse complement strand
CGTCGGCAGCGTCAGATGTGTATAAGAGACAGAACGTAGAGTATTCATTTGAAAGTCCAGTTGAAACTGAACAAATCTCCAAATCCTTAGAAGAAAAAGACATCCGTCCCACAAGCGTACAAAAAACAGGTGATTCTAAAATATATATTCTTAAGTTTGGGGAAGTGAATGAAGAACAAAAAGAAACGATTAACAATTCTTTGAAAGCAATAGGAGGAGAGAAATCTGCTCTGTTGAGATTTGAACAAGTAGGACCGGCAATTAGTGGTGAGCTCTTGAGAAAAACTGCCTATGCAATTTTTATTTCAACATTCGTTATTCTTGCTTGGATCGCCTATCAGTTTAAAAGTGTAAAGTTTGGTATCTCTGCAACAATCGCGACATTTCATGATGCGTTTATTGTACTGGGTCTGTTTTCGTTGCTCGGACACTTCTTTAATGCTGAAGTAGATTATCTTTTTGTGACTGCGCTTTTAACAATACTGTCTTTTTCCGTCCATGACACCATTGTTGTCTATGATCGTATTCGGGAAATTCGAAGAAAGCATGGAGGAAGTGTTGCTGAAGTTGCCAACCGTGCACTTTCAGAGACGATGAAACGATCATTGTTTAATTCATTTACAATTTTAATCATGCTTATTGCACTTGTCGTATTGGGTGGAAACACTATTCGATGGTTTGCGGTTGCACTTATGATAGGAACGATTTCTGGAACATATTCGTCACCATTTGTTGCTGTGCCAGTACTTGTTACCTGGGAACAAATTCAAAAAAGAAGACAAAAGTAACTACCATTCGCTTGCGAGAGGAGCTCTCCCTTCAAGATATTCAGCAATTCTCCGTCTCGTTCCTGGAGAGATGTCTTTTGGAAGATTCTTTGTTGAAAAAAATTGAGCATCTCTCAATTCAGATTTTTGTATGACCAGTGTAGGTCTCTTTGGGAGTGTTACTATAAATACGGCATTTGTTGTATATTTCTTCTCCTTCACACTTTGGTAAACACCAAACAATGAAAGGTCGTGAGCCGTAATTCCTACTTCTTCAAATAGCTCGCGTTTTGCGGCAGTTTCGAATAGCTCAGATTTGCTTACACCACCACCCGGGAAATAATAACCCTTAACATATGTGTGCTTTACAAGAAGTACTTCGTTTTTATAAATAACGATCACCCGGACTCCTAAATTGAGCGGTTTCATAATTGCCCAATACAGCATAAAAATCTTGCGTCCAATAATATTTACGTACTTCATCCTTTCAATTTGTGTACTTCTTGGAGGAGCGTTTCTCGGTCATTCTCAATTTTTTTCTCTATCACTTTGTTAAAGAGCTTCGAAAGGATTTCCCCAACTTCCTTCCCTGGTTCAAGATGAAGGATCTCCATAACATCAGTTCCATTAATTTTTAAATCTTTTATTGCAAATGGTTCTTTTTGCACTTCAACAAGTCGCTCCTTAAACTCTTCAAGACGCCAAGATGTTTCACGAGCTCCTCCGCCGAGACGATCTGCGACACGAAGCGTGAGCATATCAGAAACGTTTTCTAATCCGATGTTTTTAATGAATCGTCGAATTGCAGAGTCCGTTTGGTGTTCGTCGACTGTAAATTGATGAAATCGTACAAGCTTGAATATTTTCTCACTATCACTTTTGGAAAAACGCAACCGCTTCGTAATGTTATTGGCGATACGGCTGCCAACAACCTCGTGATTATAGAAAGTGATGACTCCGTTGTCTTGCTTTTTAAATGTTTGAGGTTTCCCTATATCGTGGATGAGTGTGGCAAACCGAACAATAGGATCCGTCGACTTACATTCTTTAAGAGACATGAGTAAGTGTGTCCCCACATCATGTTTATGGTGTCTTTGGGGAGACTTTTGTTCAACACCAAATGTTTTCTCGAGTTCTGGCAATATCTCTTCAAGTAATCCCGTCTCGCGAAGTAACTCCACTCCATGGACTGGGTTCTCAGCTCCCATAATCTTCATCAGTTCATCATGAATGCGCTCTTTTGCAATTTTATGGATAAGTGGCGCATGGGATTTAATCGCGTTGAGTGTCTCTTCTTCAATCTGGAACGAAAGTTGTGTTGCAATTCGCACAGCTCGAATAAGTCGCAAAGCATCTTCTCTAAACCGCTCTGTTGGATCTCCAACTGCGCGAACTAATTTTCGCTTTATATCATCAGATCCGTTGAATGGATCAATAATTGTTTCAGTATTGTCTTCTTGTGAGAGCGCGAGGGCATTAATGGTGAAGTCTCGACGAGACAAATCTTCCTCAAGTGTTTTCCCCCAATTAACGGCATCAGGCCTTCTAAAGTCAGAATATCCCTGTTCGGTTCTGAAGGTTGTTATTTCATGCGGATCAAAGAGCGGATCTTCGGGAGGAATGCCTACTGTTCCAAACGCGTTGTTATAAAAGCTATCAGGGAACAAAGATTGTATTTGCTCAGGAGTAGCATTGGTCGTAAAATCCCAGTCATTCACAGACCTGCCCATTATAATGTCCCGTACAGCACCTCCCACGAGATATATTTCGTAGTTCGCCTTTTTGAATACGGTAAATATTCGAGTTATTTCGTCAGGAAGCTTTTGCATCTTCATGTTGATTATACGGTAGAATAGGCGATGTTACCTAGAGCATGGAAAATTGAACATAAAAACCCAGAAAATGTGATCACGTGCTTGCTTGAAAGTCGTGGTATCAAACACCCAAAAGCATTCTTCAACCCACCACATCCTTCCACTTTTTCTCTGAAGAAAGTGGGAATTTCTGAGCAAGCGATCGGTCAATTTAAAAAGCGAATACGGATAGCACTAAAGAAGAAAGAAGTCGTTGTTATTTACGGTGATTATGATGTCGACGGGGTATGTTCAACCGCACTTATGTGGCAAACGCTTTCAAGGCTCGGCCTCATTGTTTACCCTTTTGTGCCGGATCGATTTGATGAAGGATATGGAATGTCAGCGAAAGGAATCGACAAAATAAAAGAAAAGCATAAAACTGTTTCATTAATTATTACCGTTGATAATGGAATTGTGGCAAATACTGCAATTAGCTATGCGAAAGAACACGGGATTGATGTAGTTGTAACTGATCACCATGAAAAAGCAGGAAAGAACAACGCCGACATCGTGATCCACACGACGAAGATGTGTGGAACCGCAGTTGCCTGGTATGTCTCAAATGCACTGCTTCCGAAAAGTGATAGGGAATATATAGACGAGGCACTTGATCTTGTTGGCATCGCAACTATTGCGGATCAGATGAAACTCGTGGGTATTAACCGTTCACTAGCCATGCATGGAATTAATGCCGTACGAAGGTCAAAACGTATTGGGCTTCGCATGCTTTCCGAATCTTCAGCGATTGTTCTTTCTCAAGTAGGCGCATATGAAATCGGATTTGTATTGGGTCCACGAATGAATGCCGCAGGAAGACTTGCCCATGCACTAGAAGTTGTTCGATTACTTTGTACGAATCAAAAAGGCCGGGCTTTGGAGATTGCACACATGCTTTCTGAACTAAATACAAAACGACAATCTGTTACGACAGAAGTAATTGATTTAGCCAGAACGCAAGTAGTTGAGTCTCAAAAGATTAGCATTATTCAAGGCAATTTCCATGAAGGTGTTATTGGGCTTGCAGCTGGACGGTTGGTTGAAGAAACAGGGAGGCCGTCTATTGTATTTGCAGTTGGGGAAGCGCATGCAAAAGGTTCAGCACGATCAATCCCAGGATTTCATATCACTGAGGCTCTCAGACAGTTTGAACCCTTGTTATTAAGTGTTGGAGGCCATGAGATGGCCGCCGGATTAAGTGTTTCCGTCAGTCAGTTGCCTGAATTTATTAAGGCATTCAGCGCATATGTTGAAAAGACCATTGAGATTGCAGATTTACATGCAAAGGAGTTACCGATTGACTGTGAGCTTCCGTTTCAATTGATTACTCCAGAATTAGTCACAGCGCTGTCTCAAATGGAGCCATTCGGGAGCGGAAATCCCAAGCCAGTTTTTATGACAGCAAAGGTTGAAGTGCTTGCCGTCAAGCCGCTTGGGAAAGCCGCAGCTCATGTAAAGGTATTACTTGATCAAGATGGAGATCGATTTGAAGGGCTCATTTTTCGAATAGAACAGTTCGAATCGAAACCAAAAGTGGGAAGTGTGCTTGATGTGGTGTATAGTATTGATCAAAATACGTGGAATGGAACCACGAAGACAGAGCTCCTAATTAAGGATTTTAAGACACATGAGTAAACAACAAGCTGATCGTGAGTTCAGACAATTGCTCTCCCTGTTAACTGATCGAACACGGGAGGATTTATCACGCCTGGAACAGGCTTGGGAATTTACGAAACTAGCCCACGGAGAAACGTTGCGGAAAAGCGGGGAACTCTACATTTTTCATCCGCTCAGGGCAGCAAGAATTTTAGTCTCTTGGCATCTTGATACGACCACGATTATCGCAGGCCTCCTCCACGACACGATTGAAGATGGCGGGGCAACCCGGGAAGATATCGTAGAGCGTTTTGGAGAGGATGAAGCGACGCTCGTTGATGGTGTGACAAAGGTCTCAGCACTTCGCTTAAAAGGTAGCACCCAGAACGTGTTCGTGGAGTCATTGCGCAAAATGATTCTCGTTATGGCTCAAGACTTACGAGTGGTATTCGTGAAGCTGGCTGATCGCATGCATAACATGCAAACCCTTGCGGCACTTCCTCCTGAAAAGCAAAAGAGAATTGCCCGCGAGACACTCGAAATCTTTGCTCCTCTTGCTGAGCGACTTGGAATGGGGTCGGTGAAAGCTGAGCTCGAGGATCTCGCTTTCCCTTATTTGTACCCGGAAGAATATAAAACAGTTGTGTCGGGGGCAGAACCATTTTATCGGGAAGCGTCTGAGCATACTGAAAAAATGACATCAGCACTAATATCATCATTACAGAAAGAGGGAATAGAAGGGAAAGTATACGGACGCCAGAAGCATCTGTATTCACTCTGGAGAAAGCTCTCCCGAGCAGAGATCGAAGGCGATTTTATGAAAATTCATGACATTGTTGCCCTTCGGGTACTTGTTCCAAAGGTGAGCGATTGCTACGCTGCGTTGGGAATTGTGCATTCGTTATATAAACCAGTTCCACACTTGGGAATTTCTGACTTTATTGCACAACCGAAGCCGAATGGATACAAGTCTATTCACACCAAGGTCTTTGGACCTGGGGGGCGTATTGTTGAAGTGCAAATTAGAACCTTTCAGATGCACGAAGAAGCAGAAAATGGTGCTGCTGCGCACTGGGCATATTCTGAAGCAAAGTCACATGGGGCAAAGTCAGAGGCACTCGAAAAAGGGACTGCGACTGCGAATGCAACAAAGCTCTCATGGGTAAAAGAGCTTGTTTCTTGGCAAGATCAAATGACTGATTCAGAAGAATTTTTAAAAGCTGTTAAGTTTGATGCGTTTCAGCATCGCAATTTCGTCTTTTCACCAAATGGAGACGTGTACGACTTGCCAAATGGAGCAACACCAGTGGACTTCGCATTTGCAGTTCACACGAAGCTTGGCTTCTACATTCAGGGCGCGCTTGTTAATGGAAAAATTGTTCCACTGACATATCATCTGAAAAGTGGCGACGTTGTAGAGATTTTGAAGAGTAAGAATATACACGAACCAAGTCAACATTGGCTCGACTCAGTTGTTACGACAACTGCACGGCGCCAAATAAACCGCTATTTCCACAAGAAATAGTGATATACTAGCCGCATGAATCGTACTCGCATTTCAGAAACCCCACAGGCAGTTGGACAAAAAGTACTCATTAAAGGATGGGCTCAAACGGTGCGCGATCACGGGAAAATCACCTTCATTGATGTTCGTGACCACACCGGTATCATTCAATGTGTGGGAGTCAATCTCACAAAAATCCCCGTTGAAAGTGCAGTTTCACTTGAAGGAACTATTGTCGCTCGTCCCGAAAAACTCGTGAACAAAGAAATCGTAACTGGGACAATTGAAATGCAAATTGAAACTGCGACAGTATTACATGCAGCTCACGAGATGCCTTTTGATATGGGGCAGAAGGAGTTGAATTTAGAACTGCCTACGCTACTTGACTGGCGAGCACTTACGTTAAAGCATAGTCGAGAACAAGCAATCTTTCGTCTCCAAGCCGCAGTTGCTCAAGGGTTTCGAGAATCAGCGGAAGAAATGGAATGTATGGAAGTATTCACTCCAACAGTTGCAGCAAGTAGCACTGAGGGTGGAGCTGAAGTATTTAAAGTGCAATATTACGAACACTCAGCCTTCTTAATTCAAAGTCCACAGCTTTATAAGCAGATAACGGCGGGGGCTTTTGAGCGCGTCTATGTTATTTCTCACGTATATCGAGCAGAACCTTCTGTGACAACCCGCCATTTGTCAGAAGTTGTACAGATGGACTGTGAATTTAGTTTTCTCGAGTTCCCTGAGCTCCTTGATGCATTGGAGCATGTAGGGACAGGCATGATTAAGTATGCGGCTGAAATGCAACCAGATGTTCTTAAGCTGTATGGGATTGATCACCCGAAGGTTCCAACCAAGGTTCCACGGTTAAAGTTACGAGAGGCACAAGAAATTATTAAAGAAAGAACAGGTCGAGATGTAACCAAAGAACAAGACTTAAATCCTGAAGATGAACGAGAAATTTGTGCATGGGCGCTTGAAATGCATGACTCCGACTTTGTAACGATTACCCATTTCCCAACGAAGAAACGCGCTTTTTATACAATGCCTGATCCTGAGGATCCGGAATTCAGCTTGTCATTTGATTTATTGTTCCGAGGCATTGAAATTAGCAGTGGAAGTCAACGAATTCATGATTATGATGAACTGGTCACGGCCATTACGAGTCGAAATATGAATCCAAAGGATTTTGAATTGTACTTACAAGCATTTAAATTCGGTATGCCACCTGAAGGGGGATTCTCGTTTGGATTGGAACGAGTCACAATGAAAATTCTTGAGCTAGACAACGTTCGACGCGCCTCCCTCTTCCCCCGAGACATGGAGCGAGTTGACGTTCGGCTCGCCACCCTTCAGGATAAAGCGTAACCTATGAAGCTGCTCATACTCTCTTCTACTCTTTTTATCTTGTGCGTGGCCTTAGTATATGTGAATCAAACAAAAACATCCCCGGTAATCGTTCCGCATATTTCAAACGCTCAAGATATCGCTACCCCAATCCCTAAACGTGCGGTTCTTACCGAAGAGCCTCCATATACCACAGCAAAAGCGCTGTATGTCTATGATATCCATTCTCATGCACCACTTTTTTATAAAAATGCTGATCAACTCATTCCACCTGCTTCAACCACAAAAATGATGACGGCGCTTGTCGCCTCTGAAGTATATGAACCTGACATGATTGTGACAGTCCCGTACTTTACGATTCAAGGGCAGAAAATGGATTTGTTTTCAGGTGAAAAAATGACTATTGAGAGCCTCTTATATGGAACACTGGTCGAATCGGCGAATGACGCAGCTGAAGTACTTGCTCGCGTATATCCGCTTGGCAGAGAAGCCTTTATCGAAACAATGAACATGAAGGCTCGAAAGATAGGAATGACAAAGACAAATTTCAAAAATCCAACCGGACTTGATGAAGCAGGGCATTTAAGTACAGCGCGGGAAATGTCTCTCCTCGGTCTTGAGGTTATGAATAAACCAGTTCTTAGACAAATGGTTGGCACAACCAAAGCAACACTTATGAGTGCTGATGGAAAACGCGCTCATTACTTGTCTTCAACTAATGCACTGCTTGCAACGATTCCTGGTGTTATGGGTATTAAAACAGGGTGGACTGAAGCTGCTCATGAGAATTTGGTGACTTACGTGGTTCGAGAGGACCATCCTATTGTCATTTCCCTCTTTGGAAGTGATGATCGATTTGGAGAAACTAAAATGTTGATTGATTGGATTTATACAAAAACGAATTGGTAGTTACTTTCCGTAGAATTGATCAGTAACTGCAGGAACGTATGCCACGAAGTCCCGATCTCCAGTGAATACAAATACCGGTTGATAAAATTGCATCTCAGTTTCTGCATCGTAATATGCGAGCGAAACATTTCGTATCGTAACGTTTCCATCTTTATTAATACCCAAATTCGCAATATATCCCTTTCCTGCTTTCAAATCTTCAAGCGCTTGACTCGTTGTTTTTAAGGTATATGTCTCGAATTTTTTCTCATCAATTGGGTAATAGCGGTATTGTGCCGCAATAATACTTTTTGCCTTATCACTGTCACCTGAAACGATGAACCAGGCAGTACCTTTCTTTGGATCTGCCGTTACTGGCTTTAATTTGTCATATTCTCTTCGTCTTAAGTTAATTCTCACGAAATTGGCTTCTGAAAGTGAAAGTGCCTGTACAAGGTTCTGTCCTTCAACTCGTAAAAATTCGCTATCAAAGGTTCCTGTTGAAAGGTCCTCTGGAAGATTGCCAGACGCTGAGAGTAATTGTTTTACTAGATTGGCAGCCGCTTCAGGAACTGGTGGTACCTGAGCAAGGGGCGATGGGTTTGCAGCTAAATTGTAGCTAATAGAAAACGCACTTGTCACAATATTCATTTCCAATGTAGCTGGGGCTCTCTCACTGGTGTATCGGTAGAGTGTTTCAGAAAGTTGAAGTGGAGTGCCATCGAAACCTAGTGATTGTGCTTTTTTAAGCGCATTATCAAAGGAGAATAAGTTTGTTGTATATCCAGGCATATAGAATACTTTCCCTTGTGTCGCAAAGGTGGGAAGCGTTCCTGTTGTAGTTTCTACAGAAATTGTGAGCGCTGGAAGCTCTTGGTTCGGTTTGGGGAACGGTAGTGCAGGAAGTGGCCCAAATCGTGCAGTTGGTGCAGCTGTCGGCTTTGGAACGACTGCGGTATACACGTTTACACCAATTCCGACGACGACTCGAGCAACAATCATAAGCAAGATAAACAGCACCCCATAGCGGATAACTTTCCGTGTGGAAATCGCAACTGTCGTGAGGTTAGCAGCCATATTGGTATTGTGGCATTCTTCGTTCGAAGTCTCAAGCCTATGATACAATCTAGCCAATATGAGCAAGAATTCAGTCATAACACGAATGGCGCCGAGTCCAACGGGTGAATACCACATTGGGCACATCCGTACAGTTCTCTACAATTGGGCTTATGCGCGACAGCAAAAAGGGAAGTTTATTATTCGTATTGAAGACACTGATCGCACTCGGTTTGTAGAAGGTGCAACGGATCGCATTTTACAAGTCATCAAAGATTACGGCTTCAACTGGGATGAAGGACCAATATTTCAGTCAGAACGGCTTCCTATTTATAAAGAACATGCAGAGCAGCTGATTGAGAAAGGCGCTGCATACTATTGTTTCTGTACATCTGAACGTCTTGAGAAAATGCGCGCTGAGCAGCAGGCAAAGGGTATGCCAACAACTAAATATGACAGACACTGTCTGCATTTGAGTGAAAGTGAAATACAGGAAAAGTTACAAGCAAAAACTCCGTATGTTATCCGCCTAAAAGTACCTGATAATCGCAAAATTGCGTTTGATGACCTTGTATTTGGTCATATTGAAATTAGTAGTAATGATCTTGATGATCAAGTACTTCTGAAATCTGATGGGTTTCCAACATACCAACTTGCAGTTGTTATTGACGATCATTTGATGAATGTGACGCATATTATGCGAGGAAACGATTGGCTTCCTTCAACACCGAAGCATGTTCTGCTCTATGAAGCATTTGGATGGGACATGCCTACACATATTCATCTACCAAATTTAAAGGAGTTGGGTGGCAATAAAAAACTCTCTAAGCGCTTCGGAGCAGTGTTTGCTCAGGAGTTTTTAGACGAAGGATATTTACCTGAAGCATTACTGAACTTTTTGATGTTTCTTGGATGGAACCCCGGAGGGGAGCAAGAAATGTACACACTTGATGAGTTTGTAAAAGTTTTTGATATTAATAAAATCCATAAAACAGATTTAGTCGCATTTGATAGAAAAAAACTCGAATGGTTCAATCTCCAATACATAAAACTAAAATCGAACGAAGAACTTACTCAATTGTTGGTTAAATACGCCCCTAAAGGAGTCGATGTGGCTTTATTGGGTAAAATAACACCTCTCGTGAAAGAACGTATGAAAAAACTTACTGATTTCATGTCACTTGCACAGTTTTTCTTCTCAGAACCTGAAATAGATACCTCATTATTCAGTCAAAACGTTCGAAAACATTTATCTGAAGCATCCGATTCTCTAAATCAATCACCTGAATGGGATGTTGATGCAATTGGAAGTGCGCTGACTGGAGCTGTTGGAACTAACGCTTTTAAAGCATCAGACTTCTTTATGGATTTGCGCATTGCTGTGAGTGGACAAAAAATCACTCCGCCGCTTAATGACAGCATGGTCATATTGGGCAAAGATGTAGTAATGAAACGTTTACTACACGCAATTGAAAAACTTGGGGTAGAATAAAACATGGATCCTGCCACACCGATTGCTTCAGACTTCATTAGAGCAAAGTTGAAAGTAAAAAATCTCGAGACTCGTAACTCATTTTCCCAGAAATACCAAGCAGCCGAACAGTTTTTACACTCAAAAGGTGTTTCGCTCCCTAAAATTCGAGAACACTCTGCAAAACTTTTAGGAGCTGGAATGATGTATGGAACCCTTCTCCTCGCTCAGCCGTCAACTGTTGCATATCTTCCTCGAACTGAACTCGAAATGAATAAAATGATTGCACCTGAAGCTACTCCAATGCCAGCGTTTTCTCCGTACGTGAAACTAATGGACGGCTTAAAGAGTATCTTGCCAGAAAAGCCTCGTCCACTTGAAAGAACTGAAGAAAAAGCACTTGAAGCTCTCTTTAAAGAAACGCTAAAGGTTCCTGCAAAGGCAACACTTGAAGGAGAACACTTAAATACGACATATGGATATATTGGGGCCGAGCAACATTTGCGACGATATCCGGGAGATACTATTGATCAACACGATTTAACAAAACTAGATGAAGGTATGGCACCAGGACTTGGTGCATGGGGGTATTTTGCACCCTCAAAGGAAGCGATGACTCCAGAGCTTGTGCAAACTGAGAAATGGTACGCAGTTGCGCAAACGCTGTACTTGCCTGATTGGAATGTTCGTACTCGATATTTGAGAGATTGGTACAAATATAGAAAGGTCCTAATCGTAAATACCACCAATGGAAATGCGGTCGTGGCTGCAATCGCTGATGCGGGGCCTGCAGCTTGGACTGGAAAGCAATTTGGAGGAAGTCCTGCAGTTATGAATCACTTGGGTGGCGAGCGATATAAGAAGGGTTCGGTCGTCTTTTTCTTTGTTGATGACCCGCATAACGAGATACCGCTTGGTCCAGTGTCGTATAATTAAATTTACATGAGCCGCATTTTCTATGACCACCTCCTTGATCTCTCTGAAGTCGAGAAGGAATTAAAAAAACACGTCAAAGACCCTGATGAGCGTGCGGAGCTCTATCATTTGATCGACGAGATCGTACATCATCGGGTTGTAGGGTGTATATTAGAAAAACTCCCTGAGCATCACCACAAAGAATTTCTCACAAAACTGACTGATCATCCTCACGACACAAGTATTCTTACGTATCTGGCACAAAGAATGTCACAAGACGTTGAACATTTTATACGTGCGGAAGCATACTCACTCGGATCAGAATTATTACAGCTTATTAAGCCTCGTCAAACATAAATATCGTATGGATCCGCATTTTGGTGGTGTTATCTGGACAAAGCATGCATTGCAACGCTTATCTCAACGAGGCATTCGACAGGGGGATGCATGGGCAACATTTCAAAGGCCGGAACAGAGTCGGTATGCAAAAACGCAAGGTGCGTGGATATATTACAAAACATACGGAAATGAAAAACTGGAAGTTGTCGCAAAGCAAAACGATCGAAAAGAATGGGTCATACTGACGGTCTGGTCACGCCCGATTTATGAACGATATGGGAACAAACATACCGAGCGAAAAGGTGGAGGATTTATTGGATTTGTGCGAAGGCTCTTAAATATATGAAAAAAATATTTTTATTCATTGGAATTATTGCAATTATTGGTATTATTTTTCTTGTTCGAAATCAGAGACCGCTTATTACTTCAATCCCGAACCTTCCTGCTCCTGGTGAAACAGTTAATCTCGCAACCGCAAACCCGTATATTCAAACAAAAGAACCGAAAGAGGTTGCCTTTAAATTTGAAGAGTATACCAGAGGATTGAACACCCCATGGGCAATGGTATTTACAGATCAAACACGGGTAGTTGTTACCGAGCGCTCAGGAAAGCTTCGGTCGATTGAAAATAAGGTGCTCACGCCCGAACCATTGCTGACCTTTGATGAAGTAACGGCACAAAGCGAAGACGGGTTAATGGGGCTTGCCATTGATCCAGACTATACAAGCAATAAGTATTTATATGTTTGCCTGGGTTATAAAGCAGATGATCAACTCTACTTAAAAATTGAACGGCTGAAGGATAACGGAAAAAGTGTAAGTAGAGACAAGGTTTTAATAGAAAAAATTCCAGCTGCACCACTTCATGTAGGGTGTAGGATGCGGTTTGGACCTGATAAAAAGCTCTATGCCACAGTAGGTGATGCAGGGAAAAAGGAACAAGCACAAAACAAAGACATCTTTGCCGGCAAAATTCTTCGTATAAACAATGATGGAACATTCCCGACAGACAATCCATTCCCAGGTTCACCAGTATATAGCCTGGGTCACAGGAATCCGCAGGGACTTGATTGGTATCCACAAAGCAATGTGTTGTACTCAACCGAACATGGTCCTTCGGGCAATGACGGACCTCCCGGTGGAGATGAGGTGAACGTGATTGAAGCTGGAGCTAACTACGGATGGCCGGTTGTCTCCCACGAAAAGACAAAAGATGGAATGGTCTCACCTAAAATACTGTTTACGCCGGCATTTGCTCCTGCTTCTGGAATGTTTTATTCAGGACGGGTATTCCCACAGTTCTATGGCAATTTCTTCTTTGGAGGATTGAGAGGTGAAGGGATTATGCGTGTTGTTGTGGAGCAAAGTAACCCAAGTAAGGTGTTGTCCTATGGATTGCTTCCGGGCGTTGAATTTGGCCGCATTCGAGATGTGCAACAAGGGCCAGATGGATATATTTATTTTACAACAAGTAATCGTGACGGTCGTGGCTCTCCTCGGGATGGCGACGACAAGATTTACCGGATTGTAAGGAAATAAAGGTACTCAAGCAGTTTCTGCCTGTCTTTTCTCATATTGTTTTCCCCACTCATCCATACTTTTGAAGATAGGAAGAAGCGTTTTTCCAAATGGGGTGACTTCATATTCAACACGTGGTGGAACTTCAGGATATGCAGTGCGTGCAATAAGCCCATCATTAACCAATTCTTTTAATTGTTGCGTTAACATCTTTTGAGTAATGCCGTTAATCCCTCTGGCAAGTTCACTAAATCGCAATTTCTTGTTTCCGAGTACGAATAAGATTAATGGTTTCCACTTGCCTCCAATTACTTTTAGCGTTGCTTTGACGCTGAGACATTTTGTTGGTTCGTGCGCATTTTTCATAGTAACAATGTAGTAAGTCACTTACATTAAAGTGGGTACTAGCTAATAAGTAACTTAGTATGCATATAATACCACTATGAATTTTAAAACGGTAGCAGACGACACTACATTGAAAAAAGTACAAGCTGCGTTAAAAGATAATGGATTTGACACTCAGATAGTCGAAAGTCTGGTTCAGGCTAAAGATGTCGCGCTTGCAATGATTCCTGAAGGAGCCGAGGTTATGACATCAACTTCAGTAACGCTTCATGAAACAGGAATTACTGAGGTTATCGAAGAGTCTGGAAAATATAATGCCGTAAAAAAAGCACTCGCTGAAATGAACCGCGAAACTGATCACCGAGAAATGCAAAGGCTTGGTGCAGCACCGGAGTATGTTATTGGAAGTGTGCACGCTGTAACAGAGGACGGAAAAGTGATAATTGCATCAAACACCGGAAGCCAACTTCCAGGGTATGCTTATAGTGCTGATCACGTAATTTGGGTAGTGGGTGCACAAAAAATTGTGAAGAATGTCGATGAAGGAATCAAACGTATTTATGAATACGTTTTGCCTTTAGAATCAGAGAGAGCACATAAAGCGTATGGAGTTGAAGGGAGTTTTGTCTCTAAGCTACTCATAATGAATAGGGAACCAAACCCTAATCGAATTAAAATCATTCTTATTAAAGAACCTGCTGGGTACTAATATCTTTGAATTCTCTCAAGTCTTTCTCAGTTAAAGCCGATACATATAATATGCACGAAGGAGGTGGAGAATTATGAATGAAGAAACACAAGTAACCCAGACCTCAAATTCTGAACCTAAATCCGTTAATCCTATGATGATTGGCGCTATTGCCCTCGTTGTACTCGTTGCCGGATTTTTCTTGCTTCGAATGAATACAGGAACCACAGGATCAAACAGCACCGCTGATCAGATGGTCACGGAAGATACCGCAACTCCTGAAGTAGAAGGAACAGCGAGCGCAGACACCCAAACGGATGCGGGTAACGTTCGAACAGTACAAGTAAATGCAGGGGCGTTTTATTACAAGCCAAATGTTATTACCGTCAAAAAAGGTGAGACTGTAAAAATTGTTATGACAAGTGATGACATGATGCATGACTTTATTATTGATGAACTCAACGTAAAAATACCAATCACACAGAGCGGAAATACCAATACTGTTGAGTTTACTGCAGATAAAGTTGGAACATTTGAATATTACTGTTCAGTTGGTCAGCATAGAAAAAACGGTCAGATTGGAAAACTGATTGTTGAAGAATAAGATAGAAGAATGAACCCTAAGCTGCCGATAGCTGCACTAGTGTTTAGTCTTTTTGTTTTTGGAGGTGTTGTTTTTTATAAAATTGCAAATCCTATTGAGATCGAAACGCTTGAACCAGTGACACCTATTTTAGATAGTCAGGTTCCGCAGCTTGAGGCAACTTATGTTCCGATAGATAGTAACCCCGTCCGTGGCTCCATTGATGGAACAATAACTGGTGCTTCGCTTCAAAACCAAACCCTCTATGCGTGCCCCATCACGAAAGGAAAAGTTATCGAGAAAGGCGGGTACTGGTACCTTACCTGCCCTGAATCTGCTTTGAAGTCAGTGTCCATTCGTGAGGATAATACGTTTTCAATCTCGCTGTTTTCTGATACTTATTTTCTTCATATAAAAGGACAGGAGCGCACGCAAGATCGTGTCTTTCCGGTAAAGGTGTCCGTCCACAAAGGAAAATCTGCCAAAGTGACAATTCCCTTCTGAATTTTCTTGCGATCGCAACAGTGTTGCGTTAAGATGTCCTCACTATGGATGTACTTCGCACATTGGCTCTAGAGGGACACCGTCTCACCAAAGCCCGTAAAGAGATAGTAAATTTATTTCAGTCGCAGCATAAACCCTTGAGTGCACTCGAAGTGAAACAAATACTGACTAAACGAAATGTCCACGTCAATAGAACCACTGTGTATCGTGAACTCTGGTTTTTGAAAGAAAAGGGAATACTGCAAGAAATATCGTTTGGTGAAGGAAAATCTCGATTTGAAATAATTACCGCTCACTGTCACCATCACTTAGTTTGCAACAATTGTGGTGGAATTGAGGATATCATTGTTGATGAGGATTCATTGATTCAAGCAGTACAAAAGAACTCTCAATTTACGGTAGAAAGACACCTCATTGAATTTTTTGGAGTTTGTGCAAATTGTAAGTAAAAGTAGCCATATTGCACAAAAACGCCTATACTAAAATTCTATGCTTACGGCGCTTCAAGTACTGAAAGAAGAATTAAAACACGCACGGGAAACGTTTGAATCTACTGCAAATGACATCGCAGAGGAACATCTTCATAAAGATTTGGGTGGTCTCTCTCATCCATTGGGCGCAACCTATGCACACCTCGTATTTTCTGAAGATGTAATCGTTCAAGGAATGTTGCAAGGGAAATCTCCGCTGTATGAAACAACATGGAAGGATAAAACTGGTGCCAGTGAACCGATGCCTGCGATGGATGACCATTGGAGCGAAAATAATACCAAGTGGGGCAAGAGTGTTCAGATTAACTTCCCGCAAATGAAAGAGTATGCCAAAGCAGTGTTTGATACAACTGCCCAGTATGTGGATTCACTAAAAGAGGAAGACTTAGAGAAAGAAATTGATTTAGGATCATGGGGCAAGAAGCCATTAGTGCACATGCTCTATGCGTTTTTAATCGGCCACACATACTCACTCGCAGGCGAAATTTCTGCGTTGAAGGGTGTAAACGGAGCAAAAGGGTATCCGTTCTAAAACGAGTCGGGCATTGATTGTTTTTTCTTCATTTTTAAATTTCCCTCTTGCAATTATATTAGTATATTATAAGATTCCTGAATCGACCTATGTTTAAGCGTGTTATTGCAATCATTTTGATCACTGTTTCTGCCCTGATCGGGTTGCATTCCATCGACTTTGCAAATGCCGCAGGTCCAAATCTTGTTCCAAACGCTTCATTTGAAACTGTAAACCCAACAGATACAACAAAACCTCTGAATTGGAACACTGGTCGTTGGGGTACGAATACAGCCTTGTTTTCGCACATTTTAAGTGCCCACACGGGTTCACGAGCCGCACGAGTTGAGTTAACAAGCTATACCGATGGAGATGCAAAATGGTGGTTTGATCCGCAGCCTGTGACCCCAGGGAAAACATATACAGTATCAAGCTTTTATCAATCAAACATCCCAAGTCGCATCGTCATGATGTTTAATTTGGCAAATAATACTCAAAACTATATCGAGCTTCCTCAAGCACCAGCATCAACTGGATGGGCTCAATACACAAGCTCCGTTGTTGCTCCTGCTAATTCAGTCACAGCGAGCATTTTCCACTTAATCTCACAAGTTGGATGGCTTATCACTGACGATTTTGTTTTTTCTGATGCATCAGTCTCAACCCCAACCCCAACCGTAACGCCTACACCTACACCAACCATTACTCCGACCCCTACCGTAACGCCTACTGCGACCCCAACAGCAACCCCAACCGTAACGCCGACAGCTACACCGACACCAACAAGCTCTCCGGTTCCTACGAACCCTCTTGGACAAAACATGATTGCAAATCCATCTGTGCAAACTCAGAATGCGACAAATACAAATCTTCCAAACAAATGGCATACCCAAAACTGGGGCCAAAACACGGCAGTCTTTACATATGTCAAAAACCAAGGATATGCAGGGAATCGATCAATTAAAACAGTAGTTTCAAATTATGTTGACGGGGATGCAAAATGGTATTTTGAACCAATTACAGTTCAGCCAGGTGAGACCTACACATATACTGATTGGTACAAATCAAATGTAGAAACAAACGTCGTTGTCCATTTTACATACACTGATGACACAAATTATTTCCTCGAATTAAAGCGCGCACCAGCCTCTTCATCATGGAAGAAATACTCTGAAGCATTCCAAGTTCCAGCTCGTGTAAAGCATGTAACTGTTCTTCATTTATTACGATCAAACGGGTCATTGCAAACAGATGCTCATTCTTTGGCACGCACAACACCGCAAGGTTTTAGTCAGCCAATGGTCACTTTGGCTTTTGACGATGGTTGGGAAGATGATTCTCTTACAGCCCTCCCGATTTTAAATAGCTATGGATATAAAGCAACCTTCTTCTTTGCTACAACGTATCTTGAAAACACCCCGCTCGTTGGGCCAATCAATATTTCTGGTCCTACTGCTGTTAAAACAATGTTCAGCCAAGGTCATGAAATTGGTGGGCATACAGTAACTCACCCATCTCTTCCTTTGTTGAATACTACGGATCTTAACTTTGAATTAACAAATTCGAAGGCTTATCTTGAGAGCTTAGTTGGCGTGGGGAATGTATTAAACTTTGCATCACCATACGGTGCGTACAATGACACAGTATTGAATGCAATTAAGCCTTTATACCGATCTCATCGGCCGACTGATGAAGGATTTAACACAGTTGAAAATAAAGATAAATATCGACTTAAAGTACAGAACATGCAGGTTACAACCACATTTGCAGAATTTAAGAGTTGGATTGATCAAGCAGTTCAAGACAAGTCATGGTTAATTCTCGTTTACCACAGAGTTGCTGAAAATAACCTAACTCAATTTGATACCCCACTCGCTGATTTCATTGCACAAATGCAATATGTAAATAATTCAGGCATTCAAGTAAAAACGATGAATCAAGGATTAAACGCTGCTGGTTTGTAAGTTAAAGTCCGCGTTTAGAAAGCGCTTCCAATACTTCTTCTTTATTTGAACATTCCATAAGTACTGCTCTTAACTGCGCAGCCTCGGGGAAATTATTCACATACATTTTGAAAAACTTTTTCATAATGTCAAAATGTCTATCTACTCCCCAGGTGTCGACATACAGCGTTAAGTGCTTTTTGAGTACTGCAATGTATTCAGTGCGATCACGATGAACCGGAGTAACGGTTTTTTCAAAGACCCACGGATTTGAAAAGACTCCTCGTCCAATCATTACCCCGTCAACATGGTGCATTTCATGCGCTGACAGTGCTTCTTTGTAACTTTTAATGTCACCGTTACCGATAATAACGGTTTCGGGAGCAATAGTGTCGCGCATCGCAATTGCTTTACCGATCTCATCCCAGTTAGCAGAACCATTTGATCGTTGTTTTGCTGTTCGTCCATGAATGGTTAATGCATCGACCTGTTGTTCAAGTAAAAAAGGAATCCATTCTTCTGTAATAATCTTATTGAAGCCAAGTCGTGTTTTAACACTCACGGCGATCTTTGGTGCACCTTCTTTTACTGCGTGAATAATTTCTTTGGCAAGGGCAGGGGTTTTGCACATAGCGCCACCCGCTCCTTGCTTCATGACAGATTTATCCGGGCAACCCATATTGATATCCACGCCATCAAAGCCGAGTTCCTGTACAAGTGCCGCGGTTTGATTGAGCGTTTCGGGACGGGTTCCCCAAATTTGTGCGACGATTGGATGCTGTTTACTGCTGTACTTAAATCGCTGAATCGTTGGTTCTCGTCCTGCGGAGCAAATGCCATCTGCACTCGTAAACTCGGTAACTAAGACGTCAGGGCGGGGAAGGTCAGTCATTATCTCTCGAAACACAAAGTCAGTTACTCCTTCCATAGGAGCGAGCACTAAAAATGGACGTGGAAGCTTTTTCCAGAAAGATGACATAGAAGGGCTTTAGGCAACAGACGCAAAAGCGTCTTTTGCTCGTCGTATTTCTTTACATGTATCAGAACAAAAGGCGAGACCAGTTTCAGGATCTAGGCAGTTTTTGCAGCTAATAAAATGCAGGTGGCATGCATGATTCATGCAGTTAACGTATGTATCTGCTTTCGTTCCACAATGCATACAGGTTCCGACAATTTCGTGATTCGGATCATCGGTATTAAATCCAATGGTCAATCGATTGTCAAAAACATAGAGCTTACCCTTAAAGTGGGTATTTGGATACTTTTCCATATACGTTTGAATACCATCAAGTAGTTGATACGTATCGTTAAATCCGCTTTGAACCAAAAACCCTGAAGCCTTCTCGCAGCGAACACCACCAGTGCAAACGGTCACGATCGTTTTTCCTCTCAGGTGGTTTAGTTTTTCTACAATCCCCGGTAAATCTTTGAAGTTTTGAAATCCAGAAAAAATAGTCCCTTCAAAGAATCCTGAAATGTACTCATATTCATTTCTCATGTCGACAATATAAAATTCTTTTTTGTCAGTAAACCACTGGTGCAATTCATCAGCTGTAATGTACTTGCCGGTTACTTTGTTGGGATTAAGATTCGGGACATCTGAAGTTACGATTTCGTCTCTCACCTTAACTGACAGTTTTGGGAATGCGTTGCCATCGCCTGGACTTTTTTTATAATGGATCCCAGCAAACATTTCATTTTTCTCCATATATGCGATATACCGCTCAGTATTATCGATTGTGCCTTCTATCGTTCCATTAATACCTTCTTTCGACACAATAATTCTTCCCGCTAAATTAAGAGCACTGCAAAGCAGCCGTTGTTCACTCATTACTGCTTCAGGGTTATCTATCGAAACGTATTTATAGTACAGAAGTACTTGAAACTGAGAATCTGACATCGCCTATTATATCAAAACTATGCGTAGTTTAGCCTAAATGAGAAGTACCGTTGTTTTCACGGATCAATCGTTCCTTTTTTGCCTTAGATAATTGCTTTAGCATGTACTCTCGTTGCATGGCTTCACGTCTTGTTCTGAAGGGTTCTGTATACACAATTTCAAATGAAGGAAATGCACGTAAGTACTTTGCAGACCTAATTGTTTTTGATTTATGCTCACGCATCCGCCTTTCTATGTTATTGGTTTGTCCGATATAAAGAGTGCCTTTTGAAGTACGAAGAATATACACCATATATGACATAGAGGAATTCTTATAGTACACCATATAGTTTTTTGATTTAAATAACCACAGCTTTATTCTGAATACTCGATGAACTAAGGGCCTCCATCTGCTAGAATCGTTCCTATGTTAGGTAACTTTCCAATTGTCGACACTCTAAGCATTTTTTATGCAATTGTTGTGGAGAGTTTACCGTTTGTAACTTTAGGAGTTCTCATTTCAGGTGTAATTAGCCTTTTTGTATCAGATGAGCTCCTTATAAGATATATTCCTAAGAAGGCTATTCCAGGTCATATCGCTATCGCATGTGTGGGTTTTATTTTTCCTGTATGTGAGTGTGGAAATATTCCGCTCGCACGGAGGCTAATATCAAAAGGTGTACCTCTCTCTCAAGTGGTTACCTTTCTATTAGCTGCACCCATATTTAACCCTATTGTGATAATAGCGACGCTGACTGCCTTTCGATTTGCGCCACAAGTAGTCGTTTTTCGTGTTGTAATTGGGTTGGCAATCGCAGTAATCGTGGGACTTATTATCTCTCGAGGAAAGAATAATAATCGTTACTTGACTGAAAATATGATCATGGAGTGTAAGCTGCATAAGCATTCGCATAAAAGAAAATCATTGCGAGGAACAGTCAGCGATCTCATGCTCATCATAAAAAATGAAGTGTTTTTGGTTTTTACTTCGCTATTACTCGGCGCCTTTATCGCTTCAGTGGTATCCACAATTTCACGAGACAATATAATCGGGATAGCAACAAGTCCCATTCTTTCAATAGTTGCCATGATGATCTTGGCTTTTATCATGACAATTTGCTCAACAGTGGATTCATTTGTGGCTCTTGGTTATGTGGGAATATTTCCACTGAATGCAATTGTTGCATTTTTAGTTTTCGGACCAATGATCGATGTACGGGTACTTACAATGCTATCAACTACTTTTAAATGGAAATTAGTAGCATTTATAACGTTTCTTGTTGTGAATTTAGTACTGACATCTAGTCTAATGCTATACATCCTCGGAATATGAAAGTATCAAACATAATATCAAGTCTGGCATTAATCTTTCTAGGTGGGTTTTTGATGTATCTGAAATGGATGAACTTGTTGGTCTTCTACATCAGACCGGACTATGACCTTTTTACTACAGCAATGGGATTTGTGTTACTTCTCTCAGGAGTGTGGACACTCTTATTCTCGCATGACAATCGAAGCAATCACCACGCCAACGAGGTGAAAATGTTCACAACTGCCGCTGCTTTTATTTTTGTAATCGCAGGAATCCTGACGCCAAGGCAGTCGCTCTCCTCAAATACTGCTTTTCGAAGAGGTCCAAATCAAAACATGCAAATTGGCGCACTCGATAGTAATCCGAGTACTTTGGTGAGCCCACTTCTTCAGAAAGTCGAAAGCACCAACTATACAATTGCGGATTGGATAAAACTTTTGCAAATAGACCCAGAGCCAAGTAATTATGAAGGGAGAGCTGTTACTGTTGATGGTTTTATCCAGCCTAAGGAAAATGGATATTTTCTGGTTGCTCGATTCGTGCTTTCTTGCTGTATAGTTGATGCTTCACCGATCGGAATTTACGTAAACCAAAAACTTGATGATCTCCAAGCTGATGAATGGGTAAGAGTGTCAGGGAAATTTATTGTCCAAGAAGTGGATGGAAAGCGCGTACTTGCGATAGATCCCGACTCTATAATTAAGATACCTGAACCGTTAAATCCATATTTCTACTAACCATGCAAAAAAATTATGTCATATCCGCCGCTATAATATGCATTGTAACAATTGTATTGGCGGTTGTTTCAGCGATTATCCCTCCTCGAGTTACAAATATAGAGCTTCGGTATAGTCGAGATCTAATGGCGCAAGTGAATAATCAGCAGATAAAGATTTTCTTCTCAAATCCTATGGATCAAGAATCTGTTGCAAAGGCATTTTCTATTTCTCCTGATGTGGATGGAAATATAAGCTGGGTAAATAACATCCTACATTTCACGCCTGTAGATCCACTTTCTCTTGATACCAAATATTCGATTCAGCTAACTGAATCAGCTCGTGACGTGTATGGAAAAAATATAAAACCGCACCAGTTTGCCTTCACAACAGTGAAGCCAACTGTAGTCTATATTGGGAATGATGATCAGCTCTATGTATCGGATTTAGACAAAAATACTAAAGCACTTATTACTAATGGCAAAGTAGAAGAGTTTGCAGTCGCACCCAATACAAATACGGTTGTATATATAGATAAGACGTCTCAGAAATACACATCCAGAGTTTATGTCATCAACATTTCCACGATGAAAGTAGCAGAATTGTTTCAAAACATAAAAGCAGATTTCTCTAACCCAGTGTTAACTCCTGATGGATCAGTGTTGTATGTCCTCGCGAGAGGAGAGGATAAGAATGGGTCTTATTCAGAGAAGAGAGTGTATGAGTATAATTTCAAAAGTGAAATCGTTACGAATCACACTGAAGTCATTAATGATCACCCATCATTAAAATCCTTTTGGTTAACGCCTGATGGGAATACCATGCTTATAAATGATAGTGGTGGTAATTACTTTTTGAGACCTATTCACAATAAAACCAATACACTCATTGGCAAGTTTAACGATTATGGAGGGGTGACTATGGACGGGGAGGAACTGCTATTTACATTAACAGATGCTGAAAGTAGCTGGATGCCATATTTGATTGCTTATAATGGCGAGACACGGAAGATAAATGTAGAACGTGACGCTGTTGTTTTTCCGAGAATAAGTAGTGATGGTCGCTTTTTTGTTTACAGTTATTTTGAAGGTGACGAAATAAATGAACTTAAGGATCAACGGACTGGTGTGAGAATAATTGATGCTAAAAGTGAAGAAATAATTCTTTCATTACTTGATGATAAAAAATCTTATGAAAGAGGCAGCTTATCTCCAGATAATAGAATTGTTGCGATCGAGGCCTACAAACGTGAGGGACATTTTATGTATATATCTAGTAAGCCTCTTGTATATGA
>ERZ761594.210-NODE-210-length-23618-cov-74.552816_pt1 | contig 23618 bp, 27 predicted proteins | sample MGYA00511036_ERZ761594 | MGnify/ENA primary metagenome ERZ761594 (study PRJEB28899, sample SAMN03785561) | bioreactor sludge metagenome | biome: EBPR Sludge; feature: EBPR Bioreactor; material: 0.22µm filtered reactor supernatant | place: Saint Lucia: Queensland... | reverse complement strand
AGTCTCGTGGGCTCGGAGATGTGTATAAGAGACAGCCTGGGTACCCTGGGGGGGTATGCGGTTACCATCGGTGGCCTAGGAGGTCAGGATGCCGCCACGTCGCCGCCAATCGGTGCCATCGCACACCGAGGCGCTTGCGGGGGCGTTGGCTGCGTTGGACCTGGAGACGGTGGATGACGCGGCGAAGCGGCTCGCCCTGGGGTACGCGTCGATGATCGACGCGGACGCTACGGCGCTCCAGCGGATCGGGAGTCACTATCTGGCTGTCCTGGCTGCTCTGGGGTTGACGCCGGCGGCCCGTGCGTCTCTGGCGAAGGGGGGCACGGATGGCGGCACGCCTGGCCTTGACGACCTCGCCCGACTCCGGGCCGAACGGTCTGCCTCTCGGTAGGACGACGCCGCGGCTGTTCACGCCGCCGCTCGTCACCGGGCCGCCGGGGCCGTGCGGGTGCGGGTGTGCGCTGTCGCCGTCCACGTCCTACGGGTTCGCTGTCGCGGACTTCGCCGCGAGCGTGCTCCGGTTGCCGCTCGATCCGTGGGAGCGGTGGGTGGCGATCCATGGTGGGGAGTTGCTCCCGGACGGCCGGCCACGGTTCCGGGTGCTGCTGGTGATCGTTGGCCGCCAGAACGGCAAGTCGTGGCTGCTGACCGTGCTGACCCTGTTCTGGTTGTTCGTCGAGGCGTGGCCGCTCGTGCTTGGCACGTCAACGAACATCCGGTACGCGCAGGAGCCGTGGGAGAAGGCCGTAGCACTCGCCACCGACAAGCTGCTGCCGCTCCACAAGCTGATGCCCCCGGGCGTGAAGGGTGTCCGCCGGGTCAACGGTGAGCAACGGCTCACGACGGCCGAGGGGTGCCGGTATGAGATCGCTGCGAGCAACGCCCGCGGTGGCCGGTCGTTGAGCATCGACCGGTTGGTGCAGGACGAGCTGCGCGAGCAACGGTCCTGGGATGCGTGGAACGCTGCTGTCCCGGCGACGAACGCCCGGCCGAACGCGCAGGTCTGGTGCATCAGCAATCAGGGCGATCACCGGGCCGTTGTCCTGGACTCGTTGCGTGATGGCGCGTTGGCGTTCCTGGACACGGGGCAGGGTGACGAGCGGACCGGGCTGTTCGAGTACTCGGCCGAGCCGGGCAAGCCGATCGATGACGTGGAGGGCCTGGCGCAGGCGAACCCGAACGCGGGCCGCCGGATTGACTGGGACACGCTGCTGGGGACGGCGCGGCGGATCATCGCGTCGGGCGACCTGGAGGCCGAGGCCGGGTTCCGGACGGAGGTGCGCTGCGAGAAGGTCGCGACGCTGGCGAGCGCCATCGACTTGACCGCGTGGGCGGCCGGCAGGCAACCGGCGCCGATGGACGACTTGCGGGACCGGCTGGCGTGCGTGTTCGACGTGTCCCCGGACGGTGGGCACGCGACCCTCGCCGTGGCCGCGTTCACGGGCGAGGCGTACCGGGTGGAGATCGTGAAGGCGTGGGATGGCCTCGACGCAACGGCGTCCGCTCGCCGCGAGCTGCCGGCCCTCGTGGCGCGGGTGAACCCGTTGGTGTTCGGGTGGTTCCCGGGTGGCCCTGCTGCCGCGCTGGCGGCTGATCTCCGGGCCCGGTCGACGGCCCTCGGTTGGCCACCGAAGGGTGTCAAGGTCGAGGAGATCAAGGGGGACACGAGCGCCGCGTGCATGGGGTTCGCTGACCTCGTCAAGGCGGGGGAGGTGTTGCATCCCGGTGACCCGTTGCTCGATGCGCAGGTGGACGGCGCGTCAGCTCTGCGGACGGGTGACCGGTGGGTGTTCTCCCGGCGCGGGTCGGGCACCTGCGATGCCGTGTACGCGGTGGCGGGGGCGGTGCATTTGGCGCGGTCGACGCGGCCGGGCCCTGGCAGGCCCCGGATTCTGGTGTCGCGGGTCTAATACCCCCTACCCCTATGGGGTATGCGATACTTCGGGTCGTGAGGTTGTGGCCGTGGAGTCGTCCAGCGGTTCAGGCTGCCCTCGCCGCCCAGGCCGACCTCGTGGCCACCGACGAACCCGCGGCGTCGCGTGCAGCGTTCACCGTGACCGTGCCGCCCGAGCTGTCGGGCATGTGGTCGTCGGTGTCCGGGGTCGGCAAGGTGTCCCGCGCTGACGCGCTGTCCGTCCCGGCGGTGCTCCGGGCCCGGAACCTGATCGCTGGCACTCTCGGCGCGTTGCCGGTGCACCTGCACGGCCCTGACCGTGCCGTGGTCCCGTCGAACCTGCTCGACCAGCCCGAGGCCGCCGCGCCCAGGTCGGTCACGATGGCGTCGTTGTATGAGGATCTGCTCCTGGAGGGCATCTCCTGGTGGCGGATCACGAAGTTCGCATGGACGACCTACCCGGAGCGGGTGGAGCGACTCGAACCGTCCCGGGTAGCGGTCCTGCCGACGGGGCAGATCACGGTTGATGGGCGCTTGGAGCCCGACGCCGACAAGATCTTGATCCGGTTCGACAGCCCGCACCCGGGCTTGTTGACGGTGGCGGCTCGGGCGATCCGGACGTGTCTGCTGCTCGACCAGGCCGCCGCGAGGTATGCGGCGGAGCCGATGCCGTCGGGCTACTTCGAGCCGCGTGAAGGTGCCGACCCGGCCGACGACGACACCGTGCAGGAGTTGCTCGATGACTGGGGGCAGGCCCGGAACACCCGGGCCACGGCCTACATCCCAGCGTCGGTCACGTACACGACCGTGCAGTGGTCGCCGGAGCAGTTGCAGCTCGCCGACGCCCGCCAGCACGCGGTCCTCGAGATCGCCCGGGCGGCCGGGATCGACCCGGAGGAGTTGGGCGTCTCCACCACGTCGCGCAGCTACTCGAACCTGGAGCTGGACCAGCAGAAGTTCCGGGCGCAGACGTTGAACCACTACTCGACCGCCGTCGAGGAACGCCTGTCGATGGGTGACGTGACCCCACGCGGCTACTACGCCCGGACGGCGTGGGATGCGTTCCTGCGCACCGACACGGCGTCCCGGTACGCGGCCTATGAGGTGGGCTTGCGGGTCGGCGCGCTGGGCGAGTCCGAGATCCGCGAGTTGGAGGACAAGCCAGCACTCACCGCGGCGCAGAAGCCGAAGCCGCAGGCCCCGCCGGCGCCTGCCGTCACCGAACAGGAGCCGCAGCCGATGCAGTCGACCAGGCAAGGGGTCCTCGGCCAGTTCACCGCCGAGGGCGAGACGGTCACGTTGTCGTTCGCGCCGTCCGACGTCGAGGAGTTCCGCGCCGACCCGGAGAAGCGGACCGTGTCCGGGATGCTGCTGCCGTACAACGTGCAGACCACGGACGGCCGGCAGATCCGGTTCTCGCCGGGGTCCGTGTCGTGGCAGAAGGCCGCGGTGTCCCGGGTCAAGCTCGACCGTGAGCATGACCTGCGTGAGCTGCTCGGGTCGGCCACGAAGGTCAGCTCGTCCGAGCACGGCGTGTCCGCGGCGTTCAAGGTCGCTCGGACGCCGGCCGGTGACGAGGCGCTCGCGCTGGCCGCTGACGGCGCACTGGACGGCCTGTCGGCTGTCGTGGCCATCACCGACGCCATCCCTGACCCCGTGCACGAGGGCGGAACCCTCGTCACGGCGGCGCGGCTGGTCAGGGCGACCCTGACCGCCGAGCCCGCATTCGACGACGCCCGGTTGACGGACGTCGCGCTGTCCCGCACCACCGACCAGAAGGGGGCCACCGTGCCCGAGATCGACCAGGGCGGGACCGCAACCGCGACCGCCCCTGACCTGACCGAGTTCACCGCGTCCATCGGTGACGCCATCACGACCGCGTTCGAGTCGGTCGTGGAGCGCCTGGCCGCCCCGCAGGGCCGCGAGGTGGTGCCTGCCGGCCGCGCCACGGGGTTCACCGTGACCGAGCCGCCCGTGTACCACTTCGAGCCGGGGTCGCCGCACAGCATCGTGCGGGACACGTTCAACGCCCGGGCGAACGGTGACCCGGAGGCCACCGACCGTCTGCGGAAGTTCGCCGCGCAGCAGGCCGAGATCGCCAAGTTCGCGACCGTGAACCGGACCGTGGGCGCGAACGTGATCCCGCCCGGGTACCGGCCCGACCTGTACGTGCCGCAGCTCTTCCAAGGCCGCCCGCTGTTCGACATGCTCTCCAAGGGCACGCTGACGGACGCGACGCCGTTCACGATCCCCAAGTTCGGTTCGGCGTCCGGCGCCACCGCCGACCACGTCGAGGGCACCAACCCCGCGGACGGCACCCTGACCCTCGGGTCGGTCACCGTGACCCCGGGGGCTGTCTCGGGCCGGTTCCGGATCACCCGCGAGATCATCGACTCCTCGAACCCGGCGATCGACGCGATCGCGATGGCCGCGATGCGGGAGTCGTACTCGCAGCAGACCGAGGGCAAGGTCTACACCGCGCTGAACGGTTCGACCGGCCAGGGTGGCACCATCACCTCCGGGTTCGTGCCGTCGGGTGCTGCCGTGGTGACCGCGACCGGGGTCGGCTCGACGGGCGCCGCGGGCGTGGCCCTGCTCGACACCTTGCGCGACCAGTTGGTGGCGTACCCGTTCCGGCGGTTCGCGGCCCCGAACCGGCTGGCCCTGGCGCAGGAGGCTGCCACCCAGCTCGCCAAGGCGAAGGACACCAGCGGCCGGCCGCTGCTGCCGCGCCTGGCCGCGATGAACGCTGTCGGGAACGTGGACACCCTGAACCAGGCGTTCGACGTGGACGGCCTGCCGGGTGTGCCGGCCTGGTCGATGACCGGGAACGCTGCCGGTGACGCGGACACCCTGCTGTGGAACGCGCAGGACGTGTGGGCGTGGGAGTCGGCTGTCTCGACCTTCCGGTACGAGGAGGTGGCGGGCCCGGCGAACGTCGACCTGGTCCTGTTCGCCTACTTCGCGGTGGCCGTGGTCCGTGCGTCCGGCATCTCCGCTGTCCGGCTGACCGTCACCTGATCCCTGATCGCAGGGTGGGCGCCCGCGATGGGCTGTCCGGGCGCCCACCCTGCCACCAACCAGCAGAAGGGCGGCCGAGCGTGGCTGAGAAGAAGGTCGAGATCGTCGACACCGCAACGGTTGCCGACGTCGTGGAGCCGGTCCGTGCGGGCGGTCACGTTCTCGTGGATGGCCGTTGGGTGATCGAGGGAGAGGACGAGGTCTGATGCTCGACCAGTTGGTGTTGAAGGGCTACGGCGTCGCCGAGCTGTTCAACCAGGACGACGAGCTGATCCGGGTCGTCCAGTTCGAGAACCTGATCACCGACGCCGGTGACCTGTACATCGCGCAGAAGATCATCACCGGGATCAGTCCGGCGAACCCGTCGGCGCCGACCGCGATGACCGGGATGAAGCTGGGCACCGGTGCGACCGCTGCCGCCAAGTCCGGTGCCGGTGGTGCCCTGGTGACCTACCTGTCCGGGTCGAACGTCACGTTCGATGCGACGTACCCGCAGACCGCGAACCTCGGGGCCGGGCTGGGCGTGAACGCTGTCTACCGGTGCACGTGGGCGGCCGGGGTCGCCACGAACGGCGCGATCACCGAGGTGGTCATCGTCAACGACGCTGCCACGAACGCGACCAGCACCGCGGGGAACACGGCCAGCCGTGCCCTGTTCGGGTCCGCGATCAACAAGACCGCGACGGACTCGCTGGTGGTCACCTGGAACTGGAAGGCGTTGGGGGCGTAGCCCGATGGCAATCACGACGCTGGACCTGCTCATCGCGGGCATGTTGCCTGCCGAGGAGATCGTCAAGTCGTCGTTCACCGGCGAGGCAGTCGGTGGGCTGCACTCGACGTTCTACGTTGCCGGTCGCCCGGGTGCGGCCACGGTGCCGTCGCCGGGGCTGGCCGGCGCCGCGCTCACCAGCTACGCGGGGCAGATCCCGTTCCCGGCCGCGGTGGGCGGCAAGAACATCCACCTGGCCCGCTTCGAGGCCGCCCAGACGTCCAGCGTTGGGTCGGTCATCCTGTGCGACCGGTTGTGGCACAACTCCGGGATCGTGGTGACCACCACGACCGCGCAGACCGTCAACTCGGTCACCTGGCCGTCGCGGGACCGCAACGGCGCCACCTTGGGTGATGGCGTGATGGTCGGTATCGAGGTCAGCACGGCGACCACGAACGCGGGCGCTGTCACCAACACCACGATGAGCTACACCAACCAGGCAGGCACGTCCGGGCGGACGGCCACGATGGCGTCGTTCCCGGCGACCGCGGTCGCGGGCACGTTCGTCCCGTTCCTGCTCGCCGCTGGGGACACCGGGGTCCGGTCGATCCAGTCGGTCACCCTGGGCACGTCCTACGCGGCGGGCGCCGTCCACCTGGTCGCCTACCGGCGGATCGCTGCCCTCGGCACACCGCAGACAAGTGTCGGCGTGTCCGCCGACGGCGTGTCCCTCGGGCTGCCGCGCCTCTATGACAACTCGGTCCCGTTCTTGGTCTACACACTGTCCGGGACCGCGGCTGGCATCGTCGTCGGCTCCGTGACGTGGGCGCAGGGCTGAGCCGTGATGACCCTGACCGCCGCGACCTTGGTCCGGTCCGCCAATGGTGACGCCGCGTGGGCGCTCGCCCACGACGAGGTGTTCGGCACCGAGATGGTCGGCGGCGTGACCACCACCGAGGACTTCACCGGCGCCGACGGCGCGGCGTGGCCTGCGCAGTGGACGACCGGCTACACGGGGCCCGGTGCTGCCGCGACGATCCAGACCAACCGTGGCCGCCTCGCCTCCGGCACCCAGGGCGGCTACAGCGGCGCGTCCCGGGTCACCCGGCGCCTGACCACGCCGGCGATCGACGTCGACATTGCCGGGACGTGGACCCCTGACGCGAACGAGCCCTACGGGTTCGTGGTGGCCCGCGGGTACGGCGACGGTGACACCCAGCACGGGTACATGCTGCTGCTGAACAAGTCCGGGACCCTGCACGTCGAGCGGGTTCTCGACTACGCCGGCCGCAGGATCGGTTCGGTCACGTTCGCGGCGTCCAGTGGCACCACCTACGGGTTCCGGTTCCGGGTCATCGGCGACCGGGTGCAGGCACGGCTCTGGTCCGGGGCCGAGCCGTCCACCTGGGATGTCGACGTGGTGGACACGGCGATCCCTCGCGGTGGCGCCGTGGGCCTGTCGAACGCCTGCGGCAACGCCACGGTCAGCCACGTCATCGACTTCGACGCGGTCACGGTCACCGATGGCACGGCCGGTGGCGGCACCGAGTTCACCGAGACCGTCACCGACGATGTGGGCGCCGTGGACGCGCTCACCGTGGCGTTGGGCTACGGGCGGACCCTGGACGACTCCCAGGGGCTCGCGGACACGCTGACGGCTGCACAGGCCATGTCCCGGGCCCTCGACGACACCGCCGGCACCACCGACACGGTGTCGGCTGCGCTCGGCATCGTCCGGGCGTTCACCGACGCCGCGGGCCTCACCGACACGTTGGCCGCCGAGGTGGCCCGCACCGTCACCGTGAACGACCCCGTGGGCGTCGCTGACGCGATCGTGGCCGCGGTCGCGTTCGGACGTGCCATCACCGACGGCGCGGGCCTGACCGACCCGCTCACGGCGTCGCTGGCTCTGGCCCGGTCCCTGAACGACACGGTGGGCGTGGCCGATGCCCTGGCCGCCGAGGTCGCCATTGCGGTCGCGTTGAACGACCCCGTGGGCCTGGTCGACGTCCTGTCGTCGGCGCTGGCCCTGGCCCGCACCGTCACCGACCCTGTGGGGCTCCTCGACGCGCTCACCTCGGCCGTGGCCTACGCCCGGACCGTGGACGACGCCGAGGGCCTGGCCGACACCCTCGCGTCCCAACTGGGCAAGCTGGTGCAGGTCGATGACAGCGCTGGTCTGGTCGACCTGGTGTCCCGGGTCATCGCCTACGCCCGCACCCAGACCGACCCGGCTGGCCTGGTCGACCCGCTCGCCGTGGCTGCCGCCTACGGGCGCCCGGACACCGACTCTGCCGGGGTCACCGACACCGTGATCCCGGCCCTGACCATGGGCCGGTCCCTGGTCGACGTAGTGGGCCTCGGCGACGACGTGATCGCCGCCGTCACCCGTGGCCGTGCCCTGGACGACGCCGGGGGCATGACTGACTCGATCGTGGTCGAGCTGATCGCCGGGGACGGCACCCGGGGCGTCATCACCGTCGGTGTCCGCAGTGCCCCCGGGCACGGCATCGGGGAGCGGCCAGCCGTCGAGATCCAGTTGAGCACCCGCGGCGGTGGCCCTGCCCGCGCCGCCCGGCCCGCGTGGATGCTGGCCCGCGGGTACCGGCCCGCGCCGACCGTGGAGGTGTCCGACCGTGACTGAGTACCTGCCGGGCGCCGTGGTGCCGCTCACGTTCACCGTGACCGACGCTGACGGCAACCCTGCGAACGCCGGGGCCGCCGCGCTCCTCATCACCCTGCCGGACGGGACCACGACCGCGCCCACGCTCGACAACCCGACCACGGGCACCTACCAGGCCGACTACACCGCCGCCCAGGCTGGCCGGCACGTTGCGCGGGCCACGTTCACCGGCGCGAACGCTGGCGTCATCGAGGACGTGTTCGACGTCGGCCCGCTCACCCAGGGGCACGTCACCGTGACCGATGTCCGCGCCTACCTCGGCGAGACCTCGGCGACGAACGAGACCCTGGCCGCGGTCCTGCTCGCCGAGCAGTTCGCGCAGGCACGCCGCTGCCGGGTCGACCCGTACCCACCGGATCTGCGTGAGGCCCTGCTGCGCCGGGTGGCCCGAAACCTGGCCGCTCGTGCTGTCCCGGTGACGTCGTTCACGTCGTTCGACGGTGGTGGCACTGCTACCCGGGTGCCGTCCACCGATCCCGAGATCGTCCGCCTAGAGGCACCGTTCCGAAAGCTGGTGATCGGCTGATGTCGCTGTCGAGTGTGCGCGCCGAGCTGGCCCTCGCCGCGTCGATCCCAGGGGTCACCGTCCGGGCCTGGCCGACCGTGAAAGCCCCTGTGACGGGGGACGGTTGGGTGGTGGTCCAGCGGGTCACCCCCGGCGGGTTCCGGTCCTGTGCGGTCACCTGGACGGTCGTGGTGTGCCTCGGCTCGGACACCGCGAAGGCCGAGGAGCTGTTCGAGGAGTGGGCGATCCCGGTTCTGGACGCCGTCACCAACACCGTCGCCTGCGCTGCCGTGTCGGTGGAGCCGGTGGCCCTCGCAACCGAGCAGGGCGGCACCCTGCACGGCTTCACCCTGACCTGCACCACCGACGCCTGAGGAGGCTGAAACATCATGGGAGCACTAGGTACCCGGGCGCTCGTGGTCCGGATCGGGGCCACCGACTACAGCGACGCTGTGGCCGACGTCCGGATCAAGTCCGACGAGGACGACTCCGATTTCGTGTCGTTCGCGCAGGCCGCGGCCGGCGGTGCCCGCAAGTACGTCCTGGCCCTGACCATGGCGCAGGACACCGCCAGCACCTCGCTGTGGTACTTCCTCTGGAGCCAGGCCGGGACCACGCAGACCGTCGAGGTGTGGCCGAACGGCCGGCCGGTCAGTGGCACTGCCACGGCCACCCAGCCGAAGTTCACCTGCTCGGCGGTCGTGTCCGAGCCGAACGGGGACCTGCTCGGCGGCCAGGCCGACAAGTCGACCACGGCCCGGTTCGTGTCCGAGGTCGAGTGGGAGCTCACCGCCAAGCCCACCATCGCGATCTCCTGATCCCGGAAAGGACTGAACCGCAATGGCTCTGCTCACTGCACAGGCGGTCGTGAAGACCGGTCTGGCCCCCGTCTACAGCGCTGTGTCCGCGTCGGACACGGTCACCCCGGTCCCCGGGTCCAAGCTGTTCCTGCACGTGAAGAACGGCAACGGCTCGGCGTGCACGGTGACCCTGGTCGACGGTGGCCGGACCCCTGCCGGGTCGGCTGCGACCAATCCCACCGTGTCGGTGCCGGCATCGACGGGCGACCGGATGATCGGCCCCCTGCCCGCCGAAATGGCCGATCCGGCAACGGGGCTCATCACCGTGCAGTACTCGGTCACGGCCACGGTGACCGCTGCCCTGGTGGTGGTCTGAGCCGTGGCCGGTATCAGCGGAGGCGTCCGCGTCGAGGGACTGAACCGGGTCGTCCGGGACCTGCAGTCCCTCGGGCTCGAGCTGGACGACCTCAAGGACGCTTTCGCTGAGATCGCCTCGGAGGGTGCCCGGCTGGCGTCGTCGTTCGCGCCGAAGCGGTCGGGTGCCCTCGCTGCGTCGGTGCGGGGGAACCGGGCCAAGAACAAGGCCGTTGTCGCGGCCGGCAAGGCGCGGGTGCCCTACGCCGGGCCGATCAACTACGGGTGGCCGGAGGGTCAGCGGAACCTGCGCGCCAAGCCGCGGCGCCGGGGTGGTTGGCCGATCGGGATCCAGCCGTCCGAGTTCATGCAACGGGCCGATGAGGCGATGCAGCCTCGGGCGCTCGCCGAACTCGACCGGGCCATCGTGAAGCGCATTCAGGAAAGGGGTTTGGCATGAGCGAGGACAGCAGGCCGACTGTCTCGGGCGTCGCAGAGTCGATGACCGGGTTCGATGAGATCGCCATCGAGCAACTGTTCCGGACGCCCATCGAGAAGCTGTCGGGGACGTTGCAGATGCGGGCCATGGTGTTCGTGCTGAACCGCCGCGACGGGATGAACGACGCCGATGCGTTCAAGGCCGTGATGAACCTGCCGTTCGCTGAGGTCGACGCCCAGTTCCGAGACGAGGACGAGGTGCCCGAGGTGGGAAAAGAGCCTGCCTCGAAAAGGAGTGGGCGCAGCTCGTCATCCACTGCGGGTTGAGCCTCGCACCAGAGCAGTACATGGGCTTGACCAGCCGCCAACGGGCGGCCCTGATCGGCGAAGCGCAGAAGAGGTGACACCGTGGCCGGAACCATCCGGATAGCGATCCTGGCGAACGCTGCGAGGGCGCGTTCCGAGATCCAGTCGGTCGCCAGCACCGCACAGCAGACCGAGGGCAAGCTGTCCAAGCTGTCGGGCCTGTTGAAGGGTGCGCTCGCAGGTGCCGCCGTCGCCGGTGGGCTCGCTGTCGGGAAGGCACTGGTCGACTCCACCAAGCGTGCCTCCGACCTGAACGAGACCCTGAACAAGTCGCGGACCATCTTCGGGGCCCAGGCCGGCGCGATGGAGCAGTGGGCGGGCTCCGCGGCGAAGTCGGCCGGGTTGTCGCGGTCCGCCGCGCTGGAGGCCTCGGCCGGGTTCGGTGACATGTTTCAGCAGATCGGCCTCACTGCGGCCGCGTCCGCGAAGCTGTCCCGGGAAACCGTTCAGATGGCAGCCGATTTCGGGTCGTTCAATAACCTGGAGACCGGCGACGTCCTGGACCGGATCAGTGCGGCCTACCGCGGCGAGTTCGATTCCCTCCAATCGCTGATCCCGAACATCAACGCGGCCAGGGTCGAGCAGGAGGCATTGACCCTCTCGGGCAAGAAGTCCACCAAGCAGTTGACCGCGCAGGACAAGGCGCTGGCCGTGAATGCGATCCTGCACAAGGACGGCGCCCGCGCCATGGGCGATTTCGCGAAGACCAGTGATGGTGCGGCGAACAAGCAGAAGATCCTCAAGGCCCGGCTGGAGGACCTGTCTGCGAAGGTCGGTCAGAAGCTCCTACCGGTGTTCGACAAGCTGCTCGACATCGGCGAGGGGGTCCTCGACTTCTTCGAGGGTGCCGGCAAGGAAGGGTCCACGGCGGGCAAGGTGTTCGGCGCCGTGAAGTCGGCCGCCGGTGGATTCTTCGACGCGCTGCGCAAGGCGAAGGACACCGTGATGCCCGCGATCAGGAATGCGATCCGGAGCGTCTCGGATGCCCTCAACGACCACCAGGGCGCGGTGAACTTCGTTCTCGGCGTGGTGAAGCTGTGGGGCACGTACATCACCAAGGTGGTGATCCCTGTCATCGCCAAATGGGTGTCCCTGATCGTGAAGTTGTGGGCCCCCGCAATCCGGGTCATCGCGACGGTGATCGAGAAGGTCGTGATCCCCGCCGTCAAGGCGCTGCTGAGCACCTTCACCACCGTGATCGGCGGCATCCTCCGCACGGCGGCCGGGATCGCCGAGAAACTGCACCTGCCGTTCGCGAAGGAATTGCGGGCCGCGTCGAACGAGTTCGACAAGCTCGCCCGGAACGCGAAGGCGGCCCTGAACGGTATTCCGTCCAAGAAGACCATCAACGTCGTTGCCCTGGTGAACGGGAAGCAGCAGACGATCCAGCGTGCCATCGGCTCGGCGAACGACCGTGAGAGCCGGGGCATCTCGTTCGGTGGCGCCAGGGCCCGTGGTGGCCCCGTCCGGTTGGGCCGGGCGTACCTGGTCGGCGAGCGTGGCCCGGAGCTGTTCGTCCCGGGCGCCTCGGGCACGATCGTCCCGAACGGTTCCGGTGGTGGGGCCGGGGTGCAGGACGTGAACGTCACCTTCGGGTTCGACGCCGCGAACTCCGGTGATGCCCTGATGGACGTCATCGTGAACCGGTTGCGTGCCAGGGTCCGTGCCGGCGGCGGCAACGTGCAGGCCGTGCTGGGCGGCCGGTGATGGCCGTTCCCAGGCTCGGTGTCGAGCTGTACGTGTCGGGTGCGTGGGCCGACATCACCGACGACGTGCACGAGAGCGGCGTGTCCATCACCAGTGGCCGCGCCGACGAGGGCGGCCGCCCCGACCCGGCCCGCATGTCGGTGAAGCTGCGCAACAACGACGGGAAGTACTCCCCGCGGAACGCTCGGTCGACGCTGTTCGGCAAGATCGGCCGGAACACGCCGATCCGGGCATGGGTCGAGACCGGCGAGCCGCGGCTCGTGCAGGACGCGGGCGGGCAGTGGTCCTGCGCCGACGCCGCGCCGTTGGACATCACCGGCGACCTCGATGTCCGCGTGGACGTCGAGATGCGTACCTGGCGGCCGGCGGGCACCGGGTGGCTGGGCGTGCTCAAGAACGGCGCGTTCGGCCTGCGGCTGCTGTCGAACGGCGCACTCCAGTTGCTCTGGAACTCACCGACCGAGAAGACCATCACGAGCACGGCCCCGGTCCCTGGCGGGATCACCGGCCGCAAGGGCGTGCGGGTCACGTTGGACGTCGACAACACGTCCGGGCAGCACGTGGCGAAGTTCTACTACGCCGAGACACTGGCGGGGCCGTGGGTGCAGTTCGGTGGCGCCGTGGTCGGGACCGGCACCACGGCGATCGTGGCATCCACGGGCACGATGACGACCCTGACGACCGACCCCGGCGAGGTGTTCGGGGTGCAGGTCCGCGCCGGGATCGGTGGCCCGGTCGTGGCCGAGCTGGTGCCGACCGAGCAGACGTCCGGCACGGTGTCGGTGGCCGACGGGTACGGCAACACGTGGACGCCCGCCGACGCCACCAGGGCCGCGATCACGAACCGGCACTACCTGTTCGTCGGGGAGGTCACCGCGTGGCCGCAGCGGTGGGGCGCGAAGGGCGCGCCGTCCGCGTACTCGCCGATCGAGTGCTCGGGCATCCTGCGCCGCCTCGGGCAGGGCTCCAGCCCGGTGAAGTCGACCCTGCGCCGTGGCAGTGAGGCCTTGCCGTCGCTGGTGGCGTACTGGCCTCTCGAGGACGGGCCCGACGCCACCCAGTTCGCCCAGCACCGGGGGCCAGGGACGGGCGTGATCCAAGGGGCGATCAGCCCGGCCGCCTACGACGGGTTCGTGTCGTCGGCCCCGATCCCGACGTTCGGGACCGGCCGCGTGTACCTGCCGATCCGCCCGGCCACCCCGACGGGGCTGGTGCAGTGGCGGTTCCTGGTGCACATCCCGAGCGCGCTGCCGGATGACACCCTGTTCGCCCGGCTCGGGACGTCGAGCACGTTCGGGCGGATCGACCTGCGGTTCGACGCCGGCACCGGCGGCTACTACGCCGAGGTGTACTCGGCAGCGGGCGTGCTCGCGCACACCACGTCGATCCTGCCGGTGAACCTGGTCGACAAGGACATGCGCGTGTCCGTCGAGCTGGACCAGGACGGCGCCAACGTCAAGGTGCGGCTGGTGGTGATGGAAGAGGGCGCCACCGGGGGCACGTACATCGACTCGACGGCGACCGCTCTCGTCCTGGGCGCACCGACTCACGTCTACCTGAACCCGGGCGCGTTCGACCTGGGCGGCACCGCGATCGGGCACGTGACCGTGCAGAATGCGATCACGTCGCTGTTCGACCTGGCGTCCCAGTTCAACGGCTACCGGGGTGAGCGGGCCGACACCCGCATGCTGCGCCTGGCCGCCGAGAACGGAATCAGCCTGGCCGTGATCGGCGCGGGCGCCGGTTGCGAACGGATGGGCCCGCAACAGTCGGCCGAGCTGGTGACGTTGCTCGGCGAGTGCGAGGAAGCCGACCAGGGCCTGCTGTTCGAGGCGTCCACTGACCTTGCCCTGCGCTACCGGACCCTGGAGTCGCTCTGGAGCCAGGTGCCCGCGGTGTCGATGCCGTTCGGGGACGGGTCGATGTGGGACATGGAGCCGGTGGACGACGACCAGGGAACTCGCAACGTGGTCACGGTGACCCGCGTCTCGGGTGGCGAGGCGACGGTGCGGGTCACGTCGGGGCCCCTCGGGACGGCGCCGCCACCGGTCGGGGCCGGGGTCTACGACGAGTCGGTCACGGTGAACCTGGCCACTGACGCCGCGTGCGTCCACCAGGCCGGGTGGCGTGCCCACCTCGGCACCGTGGACGAGGCCCGGTGGCCGGTCATCGCGGTCGACCTGGCGCACCCGGACCTGCAAGCCGACCCGACCCTCACCCGCAAGCTCCTCTCGGTCGGCATCGGCGACCTGGTCGAGATCACCGACCTACCGTCATGGCTGCCGCCCTATGACGTCCGGCAACTCGTGCTCGGCGTGGCAGTGACCGTGGCCGCGAAGGACAACGACGACCGGTGGTCGATCAGCCTCGAATGGAACTGTGTCCCGGCCAGCCCGTACCAGGTGGGCACGTGGGTGCAGTCCGGCTACTACGACGAGACCGACCCCACGACCCTGTTCACCGAGGACTTCACCGGCACGAACGGCGACGCGCTGCCGGGGGCACGGTGGACGACCGGCTACACCGGGACGTCGTCCGCGTCGGCGACGATCCAAGGGAACAAGGGCCGGTGGCTGACCGGCACCGGCACCGGGTACTCGTTCGCCGACAAGGGCATCACCCGGGCGTTCGTCACCGATGACCGGGCAGACTCCGAGGTGTCCGGGACCTACACGCCGCAGGGTGAGTGCTATCCGCGGATCGTCCTGCGCGCCACCGACACCGTGTTCGACGGCGCATCCGGGTACAGCTTGGTACTGCCCACCCAGGGCGGCGCGGGCGGCATCGAGATCAGGTCGGACGCCACCGCCTACGCCGGGACCCTGCTCGGCTCCCACACGTTCGCCGCATCGAACGGGGCCGCGTACCGGTTCCGGTTCCGGATCTTGTCCGACCAGCTCAAGGCGAAGATCTGGGCCGCGTCGTCCGCCGAGCCGACCGGGTGGCAGGTCGAGGTCACCGACTCCGGGATCACCGCGGCCGGCAACTCGGCGATCGCCGTGTCCCCCGGGAACGCCGCTGCCGCCTACGTCGATTTCGATGACGTCACGATCACCAACGGTGTCGGCGCCGGGTTCACTGCCTACTCGTCCGCGGACTCCGAGACCCGGTGGAGCCCCGGGGCGTCCGCGTTGGCCGCGACGGTCGGCCCGGACGACACGGCACTGTCGGTGGCAACCACCGTCGGGCCACTGTGGACGGTCGACGCCGACGACTTCCCGCTCGACGTAGCCGTGGCCGGCGAGGTCATGGAGGTCACCAGCATCACGGGCTCGAGCTCCCCGCAGACGTTCACCGTCACCCGGGGCGTGAACGGCATCCTGAAACCACACGCCGCGGGCACCGCGGTCGACCTGGCCGGAGCGTCGTTCTGGGGTGCTCGGCCGACGGGTGGCGCCGGGTTCGGCACGTCCGGTGACACCGGCGGTGGGACGACGCCCACCGTGCAACCGAACACGGTGCGGATCGGGACGGCAACGTGGCCGCTGTCCGGGCTCAACCCCGGCACGGCGACCGGGTGGGGTGGGGACCTCGCCTACCCGGGTGGTCGTGGCCCTAACCAGCTCATCGCCTACACCCAGCCGAGCGTCTCGACCACGGTCACCAACCAGTGGGGTGCCGAGGTCCCGGCCGATGCCGACTACCTCGTGAACTCGGTCAACGACCGGCAGACCACGGGCTCCACGTCGGGGACCGCTGTCCCGTCTCCGAGCGGGATCGTCCTGTCCGGGCACGGCACCGCCCGGGACTGGTTGCTCGCCCAGGCCCAGGCCGGCGACCTGATCGAGCTGATCTACGTTGCCCCCGGCACGGGTGGCGGCGGTGGGACCGGTGGCGGTGGGACCGGTGGCGGGACCACGGGCCCGGCGCCCGCGTACTCCGTGTGCTGCTACCACCTGGTGTACTCCTCGACCGGGGCCAGCCCGGCATCGTGGGGCGCCGGGATGAACGAGATCCGGCTCTCGTTCGCGTTCGACCAGGCCGGGGTCCTCAAGCTCGCGGACAACAACTACGCCGTCGGGTCAACGGCGTGGGTGAACGCCCTGGCCGCGTTCCGGGCCGCCGGGAAGGTCGTCAACATCTCGATCGGTGGCGCGGGCAACAACATGGCCACGGGCGACCCCGCGGGCAAGGCCGCACAGATCGTGTCCCTGGCGAACTCGATCGGCGGGATCTCCTCGTTCGACTGGGACATCGAGACCGGCTCCAGCTTCCCGACCGCGGCAGCAATCGACATCACCCAGCGGGTCAAGAACGCGCTCGGCGCATCGTTCTACGGCGCGTCGATGGCCCCGAACGGCAACAACATCGGCGCCTACCTGCCGGCCGCCGTGCAGCTCCACCAGAACGGATTGTTGTACTGGATCGCGCAGCAGTACTACGACTACCAGAACCCGTCCTACGCGGACGTCCGGTCCCGCCTCTCCGAGGCGATCAGCCGGGGCATCCCCGCGTCCAAGCTGGGCATCGGGTTCGCGCTCACGTCGCCGGTGGCGAACGGGGCGTGGTCGCAGGCTGCCGCGCTGTCCGCGATGCAGCAGGCACGCGCCGAGTACGGGGTGCGCCGGGCCTACCTGTGGACCGAGCCGGTGCTGTGGAGCAACGGCCAGGCCAACCAGTGGATCAGCAACGCGGCGAGCGCGCTCGCCTGACAGGAGAGGAAGCCATCATGGTCGTGAGAGCGGGCGCCAGGCTGGACGCCACCGACTTCGCGCTGCCCGACGTCGTGGCGGCCACCGCCGGCGGGACCGGCACCAACACGATCACGGCCACGTCCTGGGCGGTGCTGCCGTCGAACACGTGCACCGCGGCGATCACCAACCCGCACCCTGAGATGGCCCTGCTCGTGGAGGTCACATACTCGGCGTGGATGGTGGCCACCGCGAACGGCGTCCGGATGGCCCTCGACATCTCCGGGTCGGTGACCATCGCGCCCGGTGTCGGCGCGGGCGCTGCTGTCGGGTGGGGTGAGATCCCGTTCTGCGGTGCGGCGACCACCAACCAGTACGCGGGGTCGTTCACGGTCGAACTACCGGTGAGCACGACCGCGGCGACGTTCAAGGTGTACGCCTACCGGGACGCCGCGTCCGGCACCCAGCAGGTGAACTATCCGACCATCCGGATCAAGCCGTTGCGGTTCGTGGAGGCGTGATGGTCGAGGAAAACGGCGTGACTCTCGGCGAGGTGGGCAGGAACGTGGAGCGGCTCACGCACGAGGTGGCCGGGTTGGCGAAGCAGGTCGGTGACTTGGCCGTGGCTGACGCCAGGCAGGGCGAGAAGGTCGACCGGCTGGAGAAGGTGGTCTACGGCGCGCTGGGCGTGGCCGGCGCGTCCTTGGTGACTGCCCTGGTGACCGCGGTGGTTTCGGTGTCCCGGTAGTTGGGGCGCACGTGGGGCGCGCCATGGGCTGACACGACGTGATTCAACGTGACGCGACATGACAGCAATCTGGTTGCCCAGCAACGGGTTACAGGCAACACGGCAGGTCACGGAACCGGGCGGATCGGTTTCCTAAACCGTGAGTCGCAGGTTCGATTCCTGCCGGGGGCACACCACCTGACCTGCACAGACACCGTCAACCCTGGGGCGCGTCGCCTGGCCCGGGGCGCACCTGGGGCGCGGCAGCATCCAACCGGGCCGCCACATCATCCAACCCGCGGTCAAACAGGCCCCCGTACACGTCCAACGTCATCGCCGCCGACGCATGCCCGAGCATCCGTTGCACCGTCCGGGCATCCGCTCCAGCCGCGACCGCCAGGGCCGCGCAGGTATGCCTCAGCCCGTGCGGTGTCAGCCCCTCGACGCCGGCCGTCCTGGCAGCCGTGTCCCACCACTGCCGGCGGGCGTTCTGGACGCGCAGGAACGACCCCCGGGGCGAGGGGAACGCGAGGTCTGCCACTGCCCGACCCGCGATGTGTTCGGCCACGGCGTCACGAACGACCCGGGGCATCGGAACCTCGCGCCGTTGGTGTGTCTTCGGGGCACCCTCGATCATGTGCCCGTCCACGTCGACCACGGCCCGCTGAACGATCACCCTGGACCGGGTCAGGTCGATGTCACCGACCCGGAGCGCGGCAGCCTCACCCCACCGCAGACCGCAGTAGCCGAGCAGGAGCACGAGCGGCCGGTAGTCGCCTGCCGCGTCGGCCATGGCGTGGAGCTGCTCGTGGCTGAGGTAGGCGCGGGTGGTGGTCCGCAGCCGGGGGAGCCTGACCCCGTCTGCCGGGTTCCTGACGAGTCTGCTGTCTCTCACGGCAGCGTCGAGGAGGGCCGTGAGCAGGTGGTAGGCCTGCCGCACCCGGGACGCTGACAGGCCCTCGTCCGCCATGGCCGCCACCCATCGGGCGACGTCCTGGTGGCGTACAGCGTCCAGTCGGACGGCGCCCCACACGGGCTCTACGCGGCTGCGCCACAGTGATCGGACGCTGGCGCGGCTCTTGGGGGTCAGGTCGACGCGGCGGTCCAGCCATGCCCGGCCGTAGTCGCCTACCGTCTCCCGACCCGCTTCTGGTGTGACATATGTGCGCGTGTCGATGCTTGCCTCGATGGCGCGTAGGTGTTCCTCGGCGTCGCGCTTCCGGGTGAACGACCGTTTCCGTTGGGTGCCGTCTGGTTCACGCCACCGGGTTATCCACAGGCCGGGCCGCCCGTCAGCGTCTTTCCGCTTGCTCACACTCCCCACGGATCGCAACCGTACCGGGGCACAGTGAGACCGTGTGTGACTTGGCGAGACATCGCGAGTATGGCGAGACACTGTGTGTCACGAGGAGCAATGCGCGGCGTTACGTAACGTGACATCCCGCCCCGGGGGGTATCCGCGGTCGCGCTACCGACACGTGTCGTCTACCTGTGGACAACTAGGTCACGCCGGGTCACGTTAAGGTAACGCTAAGCGCGTAGGTGCAGGTCAGCGCGGCGAGTCGCCGACGAATCACACTCGTGTCATGCCGCTTGCGCGCACCTAATGATCCGCGTAGCGTCCCCGATGGAACGCAACGGAGCGTCACAAGCGACCGGACCGGCTCGGGCAAGGAGCCGGCGAGGTGCAAGACCCGGACCACCCCACTCGAAGTTGAGGAGACCTCATGGACACCACGCCAGCCGCGCCCGAGTACCTGACCCACACCGAGTGCGCGGACCTCATCCGGCGCACACCGACGGTGCTCCGCCAGATGAACTACCGGAAGGTCGGCCCGCCCCGGATCAAGGTCGGGAAGCGGGTGATCTACCCCCGCGTCGAGGTCATCGCCTGGCTGGAGTCCCAGCGCGTCGCCTGACACAGAAATGCCCCCCGTCCCGGGCAAGGGGACGAGGGGCCATGCCGGACCACCCCACTCGAAGGAGTAACCAGCAATGTCCACGCTACACAAAACCGGTGACAACGTCACCACCGTGCACGACGCCAAGATCGAGATGGCCGGCAGGTACGTCGCCGCCCTCGGCGCACAGTGGTACGACCTGACCCGCGAAGACCGCCGCGAGGCCACCCGCACCATCGGCGAGCTGATCGTCAGCCTCCACGTCCTGGGCGTGCGCGTCGAGGGCGTGACCGCATGAGCGACTACGACAGCGACCTCCTCGACATCCTGGCGTCACGTGACGTCCCGGAGGGCCACACCGACGGCGCACAGCAGGCCGTCGACAACGCCGACGAATGGTGGCGTTCCACGGCCCTGCTGGCGATCCGTGAGCTGGCCGCCACCGGCCGCGAGTTCACCGCCGACGACATCCGCGACCTGGGCGTGACCGAGCCCGACCAGCCGAACCGGTGGGGGGGCGCGTTCCTCACCGTCGCCCGTGAGGGCCTGATCGAGGCTGTCGGTGCGCGCCGGTCGGCCCGCGGCCCCCGGAACGGCTCGTTGGTTCGCGTGTGGCGGGGGGTGGCGGCATGAGCGACCGCTACGACCCGGCCAACTGGTCGCCGACGGCGTGGAAGTGGTTCCTGTACGGCTACGGCAGGGGCGTCCAGTCAGGCATCAAGATCGGCTACCAGGCTGGCCACGTCGACGGTGAGTTCGCCGAGGCCGCCCGCAAGGGGCCAGCCGTCCACGTCCCCGACGAGATCGACGCGGCGTTCGACCACGTCCGTGCCGTGAAGGCCGCCAGGCGCGCCGAGACCGCGCACAAGCCGCTCACTCCTGCCGAGATCCGCGAACGCGCCGCCGCGTCGTGGGCCGCTGTCGAGGCCCGGATCGGGGGTGCCGCATGACCACCGAGGCTCCAGAATGGCTGGCCGGGCTCGAGGAGCCCCCGGACGACGACATGCCGCCCGAGGGGTACGCCGCATCGGATGCATCGCTTGCATCGCTTGCATCGGATGCACAGGTAGGCATCGCATCCGATGCGATGCCGCCCGACCGCCTCGGCAACCTCCTCGTGAACGACGTTCGCGCATGGCTCGCCCGGTTCATCCTCACCATGACCCCCGGCGACCTTGACCTCCTCGCACTGTGGGCCGTCCACACGCACGTAGCCAGGGAGTGCTACACGAGCCCACGGCTACAACTCGACTCACCGATGCCCGGCTCGGGGAAAACGACAGTCCTCGACCACCTCAACCGGTTGTGCCACTACCCGGTACAGATGGCCGCGGTGTCGTCGTCGGCGCTCTTGGCCCGACTCCTCGCCAACGACGTCCGCACCATGCTCATTGACGAGGTGGACCGGACCCTTGACCCCAAGCGGGAGGGCTCACAGGACGTCATCGCCATCCTCAACTCTGGGTACAGGGTGGGCGCGTCCCGCCCTGTCCTCGAACCCCGCAAGGGTGGCGGGTGGGACGTCGTCGAGATGTCGACGTTCTCGCCCGTGGCGATGGCAGGGAACAACCCGAACCTGCCCGACGACACCCGGTCGCGGTGCATCCGCGTCGTCCTGCTCCCCGACATGGATGGGCAGACGGAAGAATCCGATTGGGAGCGCATCGAGGACGACGCGACCGCCCTGGGCCGCAGGATCGCCGACTGGGCGAAGCTCAACGGGGGTCGCATCCGGGACTGCCGCCCCAACCTGCCTCAAGGGATCATCGGCCGGAACCGTGAGAAGTGGTCGCCGCTGGCCAGGGTCGCCGCCGTGGTCGGGGGAGGGTGGCCCGCGTCCGTCGAGGAACTGGCCCTGGCTGACCTTCACGAACAACTACGTGACCGTGAGGACGGCCTGATCAAGGAGTCGCCGGCCGTCGCCCTCCTGCGCCACATTTCCGAGGTGTGGCCGGGCGGGGCACCGTTCGCTACGTCCGAGCAACTGGCTACCGACTTGGCGATGGAGTACCCGGAGCAGTGGGGCGCGGCGTCGCCGTTCGGCAAGCCGCTCACCACGAAGCGGATGGCACGGATGCTCACACAGGCGTTCCGTGTCCACTCGGTACAGCCCGAGCGGGGTGCGCGTCGGGGCTACACCCTCGCGTCGCTGGCGCCCGCGTTCCGCCGCATGAAGATCACGCGGCCTGGCGCATCGGATGACCCGGTACCCCTCCTCGCATCCGATGCAAGCGATGCATGCGATGCATCCGATGCGCGGGCGGGCTGCCAGTGCCCGAACGGACGCCACGGAATCCACAGACCAACCTGCCCAGCAGCCTGACCCGAAGGACGCGACCATGCGCGACACAACCAAGACCGCCGACTACCTCGCGGCCCTAGCCGCGATGCCCGTCCACGTCGACCGCCCTTCGCCGGAGCTGTGGGTGGGCGACTCCTCCGGAGACATCGACCCAATCGCCCACCTCGCGGCCTGGCTTGGGTTCGACCCATTCATCGTCGACCGGATCGACCTCGACCCGTGTCTCGGTCAGATCGTCGTCACCTACCTCGCCGAGCCCTTCGGCCATCCCGTGCAGCACGTCATCGAACTCGAAGCGTGACCCCCCCAAGCAGAAGGAGAACGCAATGACCACCGACCTGAACACCACCGAGGCCCTGGCCAAGCTCGACCGAATCACGGCCGAACTGGACCTCATCCGGCTGACCCTGCGATCGATGGACAACAAGGTCGACCTGCTGACCGCAGGCCCCGACCCCATCGACCTCGCCACATGGGCCAACACCCCGGTCCCCGACGACATCAAGGCGAGCATCCTCACCGCCGCCAAGCCCACCCTGCGCGACCGCATCACGGCCTGGAAGCACGAACACCGCGTCGGCCTAGGCATCCTCGCAGCGGGCGCCTGGACCACCGTCTACGTCGCCATCGTGGCCCTCGCCGCGCAGGCACTCGCAGGGATCGGCCAGTGACCATCGTCTTCACCGACCCCGCCCTCGCCGAAGGCCTCACCTGGCTCATCGGCGGCAGCGTCTACATCCTCGGCAAGGTGATCTCGGACCTGATCCTCTGGCACATCAACCCATGAGCAAGGCATGGGGCAACGGCAGCACCCGCGCTTGGAGACAACTCCGGGCGTGGGTGCTCGCCCGTGACAACCACCAGTGCCAGATCCGGCTACCCGGCTGCACCGGCCACGCCAACCACGCCGACCACATCGTGCCCAAGTCCAAGGGCGGCACCGACCACCCGGGCAATCTGAGAGCAAGTTGCGCAGCCTGTAATATTGCTCGGGGTGCAACCTACGACCCCGACCCTCCGTGTAGGCCGATAACCAGGTGGTGACCCCCCATGCAGGGCACGTGCTCGCACTGCGGCAAGGAAGGCCGCATCCGCAAGGGGCTATGCGACGCGCACTACTTCAGGCAGTGGCGGACAGGCGACCTCGGGCCAGTGGACATCGCCACCAAGAGGCCAGGAGCGACGTGCACGGTCACGGGATGCGACGCACCGCACGGCGCACGCGGCTACTGCGCCAAGCACCTGACCCGCGTCATCCGACACGGCGACCCGCTCACCGTGCTCACCCCGGCGGTCAAGCGGGGCGAGGCGAACCCGACGTGGAAGGGGGATCTGTGCGGCTACACGGCGGCCCACGACCGCGTGCGTCGGGCGCTGGGCTCGGCCAGGAACTACACCTGCGAGTGTGGGGACAATGCGGCGCACTGGGCCTACGACCACGCCGACCCATGCGAGAAGCGCGGACCCGAAGGCCCGTACTCCACCGACCTGGCGCACTACCGGCCCATGTGCGTGCCCTGCCACAAGCGGATGGACCTCGCCCACCTGTCGCAGTAGTTCTCCCCGGGCCGGGGGGGCAC
>ERZ761594.208-NODE-208-length-23843-cov-11.078233_pt1 | contig 23843 bp, 43 predicted proteins | sample MGYA00511036_ERZ761594 | MGnify/ENA primary metagenome ERZ761594 (study PRJEB28899, sample SAMN03785561) | bioreactor sludge metagenome | biome: EBPR Sludge; feature: EBPR Bioreactor; material: 0.22µm filtered reactor supernatant | place: Saint Lucia: Queensland... | reverse complement strand
TCGCGTTCGCGTCGTCGAAAGCGGGGTTGTGGGCCTTGATGGCCTCGATCATGCGTTGGCGCAGTGCCATGTCTTCATCCTCCAGGGGGGGGAGCGGGTTTGCTTGGGCTTCGACGATGCGCAGCAGGGCACCGCCCGCACCGGGTTCAACGATCAGGTCAACGCTGTTGACCTTGGTGATTTGCACGGCGGCACGCACCTTGCGCCCGCCGATGGTGGTGACCTTGGCGCGCGCGTCGGCGTCGATCGAGAAGCCGAACAGGCCGGCCATGCCGCGGGCGTGGGCCTCGCGCACGCGCACGGCCACGTCGCCGTCGGGCTGGATGAGGTGCAGTTCGGCCTGGATCTCGCCGGTGTCGGCCGCAGCCCCTTCGACGAAGCGGGCGTTGCGCAGCTGGCCCACCAGGTTGCGAAAGCTCTTGCCCGGCGCCACGGCCTGGGTGCCGGCCGCGACGTGCTCGGCGTCGCTCTTCTCGAAAACGCGCGCGCCTTCGACCAGGCGCACGGCGTCACGCAGCACGGCGTCGGGGTAGTAGTTGCGGTTGCCGGATTCACCAGCGCGGATCACGCGGATCAGCCACACGCCGCCGGCAGGCTCGCCCACCGCTTCGATGAAGGCCTGATCCTGCTGCGACTCGGTCATGCGCGAGGCGGCATCCACGTGCTGCATCACCACCTCGCGCGGCGCGCCCACGGTGACCGCGTTGTCTTCGGAAAGGGTGAAGGGGTAGGCGTAGTAGCGGCCGTCCTTGTAGACGACCACGCGGTCGGGATAGACCGCCTCGGCGCTCGCATATTCCGCCACGTGCCCGGCCTGGGCCAGCGCACGCATCACCAGGTTGAGCACTGCGCGCACCTCGGTGGTGGCGGCCTCGATCAGCCGCGCCCCGACGATGCCATGGGCCGGGATGCCTTTCATGGTCAGGCCTTGCCGCCCTTGCTCGCCGGCGCCTTGCCGGTCAGCTTCTCGCCCAAGGTGGTCACCACGGTGATCACGTCGCCGCGCACGCGGTTGGCGAAGACCTCATCGGCGCCGATCTCGACTTCGGCGTCCTTGCCGGTGGGCTTTCCATCGGCACCGAACTCGGGCGCCAGGCGCTTGACCAGCTTGGCGGCCTGCTCGGCGGGCAGGTCCATGGGGTGCTGCGGGTTGGATTGGTCCATCGTTCTCGCTCCGTCAAGGCGTTGTGGATTCATTCGAGGAATGACGGAGCGAGCTTGCCCCACGCGCGGGGGGGCGCATAAGTAAAGGGGTTTTGGGCTTCTGCGGGGTGCGCCCCCGCGGGCGGGCTCAGCCCTGGCGGGCGGCGTTGCGCACCAGCTCGCGGGCGCGGGCGTTCTCGGCGGCGTCGTTGTCGGCGATCTCGTCGACGATCGTGCGGCGGATCCCGTAGGGGTTGTCCTTCGGCACCACTGGCACGGCAGCGCAACCGCAGTTGATCGTATGCCGCGCCGGCGCGCGCGGGTCGCCGGGGTACATCATCTTCACCGCGCCGCCTTCCAGCACGAACGGCTTCTCCACCGGCTGCGTCTGCCCATGGATCGCCACATGCTCCGGCCGCGGCTCGCGCTTTCCGCTCCGCAACCACCTCTTCTGCAGCCCGGGCACGTACTGCGCGCTTTGCTCCATGCGCAACTGGTTTGCTGCCGCAAAGGCGCGGTTGAGCTCGGTCGCAACGATCGTCGTGCCCCGGCGCAGCGTCTTCTCGCCCAGCGCCTCGCTCACGGCCTTGATCGCATCGAATGGCGTCTTCACACCAATCGTCACCAGGCCCAGTTCGCTGTTGATCAGGTTCGCCGCGTCCAGCGTCACGTCCTTGATCTTCTCGGTCAGAAACTGCCGCATCGCAGACAGCTGCCGCGTGTCCAGCTGCGGCATCACCACCGACACCGCCGACGCCGCCAGCACGCCATCCACCATCGCGGAGCCCTGCCGCCACGCCGCGACCTGGCCGGCATCCACCGCCGCCGCCACGTCTCCCGCGATCAGCTCGAGCACGCGGCGCACCTCGCCCTGCAGCTGCGGCAGATACCACGCCTGGTAGTCGCTCGGCAGCGCCGCCAGAACCGCCAGAATGTCGGCGTCCGCCTTCTGCAGCAGCGCGCGCAGCTCGGCCAGCGTGCCGTTGATCAGCCGCGTGCGCCCGCCCAGCGCCGCGTTGAAGGCCTCGGTGGGCGTCGTCACAGCCGCCCCTCGGCCTCGGGGTCGTCACGCCGCCGGCACGGCGCGCGCGTATTCCACGCGCAGGTCGCCGCGTACATCGCCTCGTCGCGCAGCCCATGGTCCGGCCCCGGGCGGTACTGCACATCGTGCCCCTGCGCACGGCACTCGATGCAGCAGCACAGCGCCCGGCGCGCGCCCAGCATCCAGCTCACGTCCACCATTTCCGCCACGCCACCGCAGAACGGGCAGGGCAGCAGCTCGGGCAGCTCGGGCAGCGCCTCACCCCGCAGCAGCGCGGCCGGCATCATCAGCAGCCCCTCCGAGGCACTCGCGCTCACGCCTCACCCCGGTCGGCGCCCGGCGCCGCGTCGGGCTCCGGCTCCGGATCCGGCCCCACAAAGGCATCCCGCGCCGCGCGCGTCTCGGCGCCCTCGCGCGCCTGGCGCAGCTCCTCGGCCGGGTCGATCTCCACCCCCAGCCGCCCCGCCACCGCGGCCACCAGCGCCACGCCGGTCTCCTCGCCCATCAGCCCAGCGTTGATCGCCATGCTCACCGCCTGCACCACCTGGGCCAGCGCCGCCGCGTACTTGGTCGTATCGCGCGCCGTCATCTCCGGGAACACCGCCTCGCACGCCAGGCGCTCGTCCCACCAGTCCGGCTCGCCGCCCTCGGCGATCAGCTTCTGGCGGATCACGTAGCGGCCCACGCTCTCGAGCATGTGCTTCAAAAAGCGCTGGCGCATCGAGAAGGCCTTGAATGTCGGCTCGCCCATGCTGTCTCCGGTCGCGCGATTCACATCGCCGCCACCGCCGAACCAGTGCTCCGGAATCGTCGCGCCGCCCAGCACGTGGTTGCGGAACAGCCGCGCCCCGTCGGCCGTGTCGCCGGCCTTGATGTCGGGGCTCTCGGCTTTCCAGACCTCGCTGTCGTTATGCACGCGCACGCTACCCGGCGCCGGCGCCTTGATCGTCCGCGCCTTCTCCTTGATCTTCGACTCGTCCGCACCGGTCACGGTCACGTCCCACACGAAGGCCCGCAGAAAGTTGTACCGCTCGATCTCGCCGAACAGGAACTGGTCATAGGCATCCACCCAGTCCGCCGGCGCCCGCAGGTCGCTGCGCCCGCGCCGGCTCACGCTCAGATCATTCACCGTGAAGTAAAACGCCTCGCCATCCGCAAACGTCTTGCGAATCTCCTGCGTGCGCTGGGTGAAGACCGACTCCGGGCCATTCACGATCACCCGGTATCGCAGCGCGCGCCCCTTGCGGTCGCGCACCGTCACGATCCCGATCGGCTGCTCCGGGTTGTCCGGGTCCACCACCACAGTCTCGATCAGCGCCGGGTCGAGGTAGCCCAGGCGAACATGCCCATCCACCGCATTCACGAATGTCGGCCACACCTGCTCGCCGAAGATGCTGAGCTCGCGCACCTTCTTCGGCAGCTTCACGTCCATGCTGTTGATCGGGTCGCTCCAGAACCGCCCGATCGTCTCCTGCATCGCCGGCTCGCCCGCGCGCAGCTCCACGCCCTCGGCCAGCATGTAGGCCAGCGGCAGCTCGACGATGCGGTTCGCCAGCAGGTTCGCGTCCCACAGATACAGCGCGGTCTCGCGCATGCGCGCCTGACTCAGCGGCGACAGGTCGCGGTCGGCGTCGCCACTCAGCCGGCGCCAGCCCTCCTCGTCGTCCGGGTCGATCGTCGCGCCGGCCGCTTCCACCATGCGCCCGGCGCCCTCGGTTTCAGAGGCATCACCCCCGCGGCGGAACAGAAAATCCAGAATGCCCATCGGCCTAGCCTCTCGGTGTTGGTTATAACGCGTGTTACACGCCCTCAGGCGGGCTTACACGCCTTCGGACGGGTCATCAGCCGCCCCACGGGGCGCGCAGGGCGCCACGGGCCGCGCTTGCGTTTTGGTGATCTGCTGTTCGCACCATCTCCACACGCGCCCTTTCCAGCGGTAGAGCTCGCCCTCGTTTCCTCTCACAAGCAGTGCACCGAGCGGAGCGGGCTCGAAGCCCTGCGCCTTCGCCTCGGCTACGAGGCCGGCGAAGTGGGGGTCGGTTTCACGGGATGCGAATCCCTCGCGAATCTGCTCCTGCGCCAGCTCATCCCAGCCATCAATGTGATCCATGCTCTCTGCCCGCCCCCTGAGCCCACAAGCCACGCTGTCCAAACTTCGGCCGCGGCGCGCGGTACGTGTCCGCCTCGGCCTCCACCGTCTCACCGGCCGCCGGCGGCACCTCGGCGCGGCTTGCCGCGTAGGCCAGCATGATCGCCACCGCGGAGTCGCCGTGGCGCTTGCCCCCGTCCGCGCCATCGGTGCGCACGTCCGGTATCAGCGGGATGCCCTTGTCCACCACCACCAGGCGCAGGTCATCCAGGATGTAGCGGTCCATCGGCAGCTCGATGCCGCCATCCTCGAAAGCGGCTTTCAGCGGGGCCGTGTTGTCCCGGTACCAGGGGCGCGACAGCATCACCTGCTCGATCAGCGTGGCGCCGTAGCGCTGCATCGCCTTCTCGCCCAGGTACTGGCCGTTGCCGCGCGCATCCAGCTTGCCGGCGCGGAACCTCGGCAGCCGGTCGCAGAGGTAGAAGAACGCCTCGCGCTGCTGGTCGAACGGGCAGTTGCGCAGCTCGAGGAGGAACGGGAAGCGCCGGCGCAGGTTGGCCAGCAGCTGGCACGGCGCCATTACCGTCAGGTCGCCCGTGCGCCCGAAGTCCTCGCCGATGAAGCTCGGCGCCTCCGGGTCCAGCGCCAGCAGCAGCGGCAGCACATGGGTATCGAGCCACTCGCGCATCTCGGCCGTGCGCAGGTGCTCGGGCCAATGCACAAAGTCCGGGTCCGGCGGCGCCCAGCGCAGCACCGGCAGGTCCTTGTTCATGCGCGCTTCGATCAGCGCGCGCGTCAGCCAGCTGCCCGATCCGTTCTTGGGGATGCAGTCGAGCTCCTCGCCGGCGTTGTCGCCGTACTGGGCATAGATGCCCTTCACCCAGATCTGCTTGTCCGCCTCGGTGGGCTGCACGCCCCGGCGCAGGCACACGCGCTCGTACAGCCCGCCGGCCAGCGCATCCTCGAAGGTGATGCGGTGCACGCTGTACGGGTACTTGCCCGCGCGGATGTCCTTGATCCACTCGTTGAAGGGGTTGGCGTCGCCGTCGTGGGTGCTGATCACATGCACCTGGCCCCCCCAGATCAGCAGCGCCATCGCCGCCTTCAGCAGCTCGCCAAGGTTCGAATGGAACGCCGCCTCGTCGATGATCACCCGGCCCTGCTTGCCGCGCAGGTTGCGCGGGCTGCTCGACAGCGCCGTGATGCGGTGACCGGACGCGCAGCGGATGGTGAAGGTGAGGATGCTCTTCTTCTCGTCGCCATCGATGAAGACTTCCTCGCCTTCCTCGATCTCGCTCGCGGCCATGCCGTAATACTTCAGCCAGTCGCCGCAGTCGCGGATGAACTCCTCGGCCATGTCCTTCGTGTAGCCGATGTACCAGACATCCATGCCGCTCACGGACGCCGCCAGCAGCGCCGAGTCGCCGGCCTCGCCCCAGCTCAAGCCGATGCGGCGCGACTTCTCGCAGAACTTCACCGGCGTGGTGTCCTTCGCCCAGCGCTGCTGATAGGCAAGGAAGGCCATGGGCGTGCGCTGGTCGCGGGACTCCAGCGCCTTGGCGATCGAGTTGACCTGGGGCGTGCTCATCCGCGCACCCGAAACAGCAGGGCGAAGTCGGCAAAGCCGAGCGCGCCAAGCAGCCACATCAGCATCACCAGGTAGCCGATCACGGTCGCAGCGAGGCGGGAGAGGTCGACGAGGAACATCAGGCGTCTTCCTCTTCCTGAGCGTCCGGGAGCGTCGCAACCAAGGCCCGCACTGCAAGAACGATGTCGTCGATCTCGAATTCGCGGCGATCGTCGCCGAGCGCGGCACGTATCCGATGGATGCCCGTCTCCCAGCGGTCCTTGCGCACGACCTTTCCGTCCGCCCGGAACTCATAGTCCTTCGGGTCTGCATCGCGGAATTCCGGCATCCGGAAGTCGCGTTCAGTCACCTCACGGTTCGCCATCACACCACCCCCAGAATCTTCTGCCGGATCAGGTCCGCCGCCTCATCACTCAGCCCGCTCGCCTTGGCCTGCTTCACCGCCTCGGTCGCCGCGCGCTTCGCCACTTCCTGGCGGATCATCAGAATCCGGTCCGCCGTCAGCTTGTCGGTAGAGGCCAGGTCCTTCATGGCCTTCGCCAGGAACATCACCTCCTGCGCGTCGCCGCCTTCCTCCCGGTCGCCGATGCTGCCCAGCGTCTGGAATGCCACGCTGCGCAGCATTTCGGGCAGCAGCCGGGCCACGTCGCCGTCGGGCTCGCTCTCCAGCTTGCTCACCCACACCTTGGCCACTTCCTGCGCTTCGCGGTACCGGCGCATCTGCTCCTCGGCGCGCTGGGCGTAACGGCCCAGGGCGCTGCGGCTCACGGGCGCGGCGCCGCCGTTGATCGTCGCCAGGTGCGTCAGGATGTCGTCGAGCGTGTGGCGGCCGTCGCGCAGCAGCTCGTCCACCGCGCTGCGCAGGCGCACATCCAGGCGCTGCACGCTGCTCTTGCGCGCCATCGCTCAGGCCCCCGGCGCGGGGCGCGCCACGCCCGGCACCACCACGCGGCCGTGCGCCACGTCGGCGCCGCGCTGGGTCAGGGTGGCAATGCTCACGCCGCCCACCGCCTCGAGCTTCAGCAGATCCTGCTCGGCCAGCCACGCCAGGTCGGTGTCCAGGCGGTCCATCCCCACCGCGTGCCCGAAGCCATCCAGGGCGCGCTGCAGCAGGTAGGCGTTGCCGCGGTAGTCCGGCGCCTGCTCCAGCAGCCGCAGCACCACCAGGCGGCGGTCGGCCGTCACGTGTTCCGCAAACGAATTCACTGCTTGCCTCCGGTCATCAGATAGGTGTGGATCAGGTGCAGCGTGTTGTTCGCGCCCTTGAATTCGCCCTGCAGGCTCGACAGCGTCGCGCTCACCTCATCCATGCGCGCATGGATGCGCTTCAGGTCGTCGTGGCTGGGCGCGTGCTGGATGTCCTTTTCCACGCGGCTCAGGCGGTCGCCGTGGTTGTCCATGCGGTGGTCCATGTCGCTGCGCAGCCCCTCGATCCGTGTCTGCAGGCTGGCCTGCAGACTGTTGATGCGCTCGGTGGTCACCCGGTTGCGGTTGGCCAGGTAGGTGTAGATGGCCGCAATCCAGATCACCAGCGTGTTGGTGATCTGCAGCCACGTCTGTAGGTCTTTCAGTTCCATGCTGGCGCTCTGTCTCGTTTTCGCGGGTCGGGGGGCTCGTGCCAGTCGATCAGGGCACCGAGCCGGCGGGCGCAGTCGTCGTACTGCCGCCCGGCGTCGAGTGCCCAGCGCGCCAGGTCGGTGTCGGTGGCGTAAGGCTCGGCGTCGCGCTGCTCAGCCCGCTGCCCAGCCCCATCTCCACCCCGCTGCGCGGAATCGCCGGCAGCGTCGGCGCCACCCGCTGCAGCAGCGCGGCGGGCGGGCGCGGGCACTCGGGCGGGGGCGGCAGCGATGCCGGGGGCACGGTCGAGCACGCGCAAAGCAGCAGCGTCCAGGCAGGCGCGGCCCTGCGTAGCCAGGTCGATCTGTTCATGGAGTTCTCCTCGCAGGGCGTCGGCCTGCCGACTGGCGGCCGCAAGTTCTTCGGTCAGGGCATCCCCACGGGCTTGCGCGGCCTGCAGCCGTGCGGCCGCAGCCTCGGCGAAGATGCGCCACTGCTCGGCGTGCTCGCGCTGCACAGCCTCCAGCGCGGTCTGCAGGTGCGCGATCTCGCGCGCCTTGAACACGCCGTTGATCCACCCGCCGGCCATCGCGGCCAGGCTCAGCGCCAGCGTTACAAGCACCATCTTGGCGCCGCCACCAAAATGGTCGACCAGCCATGCAATCGGGTTCATGTGCGGATCGCCTGGTTGGTCACGATGCGCAGCATCGCGTTGATCACCGGCAGCCCCACGGCGATCGCGGTGTAGAGGTTCACCGGCAGAAGCGGCTGCAGCAGCCCGGTGCTCGCCTCCAGGGCCACCAGGCCGGCTGCGATCACGTTCAGCCAGATGGTGCGGCTGTGCCACCAGCGCTTGCAGGTCGCGATGTGGACGTGGTCGTCGGCCTCCAGCACGCCGACGGCGTCGGCGGCGTCGGGCTCCACCGCGTAGTCGCGCGGCGCCTCCATCACGCGCACTCCTGCGCATCGGCATCGCCCGCGGCCGCCTGCGGCAGCTCGCGCACCACAAGCACATGGCCGCGTTGCAGATGCACGATCGCCGAACCACCCGGCGGCAGCTCCTGCGATCGCACCGGCCGGTCGTTCACCTGGCCGCAGGCATCCACGTGGAACACGTCCGCGCGCAGCCATGCCGCGCTCTCCGGTTCGTGATGCGTCACCGTCACGCACAGGCTCACGGCAGCATCCTCCACTCGGTCAGCACGTTCTCGGGCTGCGGCTGCAGCCCGTTTGCCAGCCACTGCTCGACCGAGAACCCCGGGCACGCCTTGCGCGCCCCGGTGTCACGGTGCCCGCACACCCCGCGCCAGTACGTGTCCGAGTTCGCGTGCTGCAGCGGCACGCCGTACTTCGCGCACAGGTAGCGCACCTGCTGCGCGAGCTGGTCCCACTGCAGGGCGGTGAACTGGTCCGTGCCCACGAGGCAGATCGAAAGGCTGTTGCCGTTGTGCCCCCGCGCATGCGCGCCCACCTCCGACGCATGCCGGCCCGTGGCCAGCCCGCCGTTGGTGTAGATCACCCAGTGGTAGCCGATGTGATACAGCTCCGGGTTCCACTTGCGCGCCTCGTCCGTCTTGGGCGCGCGGCGAAAGCCGGCCTCTTTGTGCCAGTGGTCGATATCCAGCACGCTGGTCCAGCGCCCGTTGGGCGTGGCCGCGCAGTGGATGATGATGGAGTCGATTCGGCGCAGGTAGCTCATGCCCGCAGGCTACGCGTGCGGGCGAGGGGGGCCGAAGTAAAGCGGTTTGGGGTTATGCGGGCAGATGCGCCCTATCAGTCGCCCTTGGGCAAGGGTAGATCCAGCAGATGCGCCAGGGGCCAACGCAGCACGCCCACCGGTCGGCGCACACCGCCCGGCCTCGCCGAAGCCAGCTCGTTCTGGCAGATCCGCACCAGCACCCCGAGCGATGCCGGCTCGGTGGCCTCGAGCAGCGCGATGCGTGCTTCCCAGTCGCGCAGGTTGTCCTCGGTGTAGTCGCGCTCGCCCACGCGCAGCATCTCGGCCAGCATCTGCTTGAAGTTGCGCGCCAGCTCCGAATGTCTCCGGGCCTTCTCCCCGAAGCCCAGCACCAAGGACAGCGCCGAAACCACGGTGATCACGGCCGCTGCGACCGCCACCACCTCGTCGGTTCCGAGCTTGTACAGCGCGGCTGACCCGCCGACGATCGACACCACCTTGGCGCCACGGTCGCAGAAATCGAAGAAGCGCTCACGCTTCTGGTGGTACAGCGCCGACAGCTCGATACGGTACAGCGCCGCGTGGCGCCGGTTCCACAGGTAGTCCTGTTCGAGCTCGTCGTCGTTCATTTTTCCAATCGCTTCATGGGTGGCCTGGGTGGAGCGGGCGGCGCCGGATCGCGCGGAGCCACTTCCCTTGGCCGGTCTCGCACGCTCTCTCTGAATCGCTCGACATCCTCGTGCAGGCGCTTGTTCCCGTCATCGCGCGCAGGCGGCTTCGAAGGCTTGTCATTCGGCATTATGGTCAAACTCCGCTTTAGTGGAGTGGCTGCTTGCCACTACCGGATCAGCGCGCCTCTTACGGCCGCACCCTCGACGCAATCCGCACCGCCGCATCCGCCAGGTCCGCCAGCATCAGCGACATCTCGCGCGTCACCTTCGCCACGATCAAGAACAGCAGCCCAAGCACCACCCCGCCGAAGACCCCACCCACACGCGCCGCGCCCACGCTGTTCCACGCCCCCGCCAGCGCCCCGGCGAAGCACACCACCGCCAGCACCACCCACACCCAATACACCAGCTGCACCAGGCTGCGAAACGTAGGGTAGAGCGACTCCAGCCGCAGCCCGATGGCGAACTCCTGCACCGATTCCGCAGGCTCGTGCGCGATCGGCGGCGCCGGCCTGGCTGCAGACGGCGCTGCCGCCGGAACTGCCCCGGCATGCCTCACACCCCACGCCGCCTCCACGCGGCTGTAGATCGCCCCGCACCCCGGGCAGGCCTCGAGCGGGTCGCCGCTGGCGGTCGGGTTCGGACGGCCGCATTTCAGACAGGTCCTGGTCATCGCATCGTCTCCGTCAAACCGACACGCAAAAGCGCGCCCATCGCATAAATCGCTCCTGCCCCCGTGTCTTGGCGCCGATCGTCATCAGATCGCCCACCAGCACGACGCCGTTCAGCAGCTCTGCGAGCGTGTGCATGCGGGCCAGCGTGCGCGGTGGCAAGCGGTCCGCGCACTCGATCACCACCCGCACCGGCAGGCCCCCCGCCGCCGCGTAGTCCTGCAGTGCCCGCGCGCCCAGCTCAGTGCTGTGCCGACTCACCCCTGCATTGCGCTCGAGCGCGCGGACCAGGCTCTGCAGCGACTGCCCCGCACGGGCCTCCACCGCCCACACGCACACGCCCAGGCCATCCCGCGGCCGCTCCTGCATCACCAGCACCATGCCGTCCCGGGCGTCTGCCGCCGTCACGCCCGCGCTCGACATCCAGATCGGTTCTCTCATCGCATCCTCCGCTCATCGGTTGCCTACACCTGGCGCCGCCGCGCCGCATCCGCCCGCCATGTCATCACCCGGTCCAGCTCCTCGGGCGTAAGGCACGACGGCGCGGCCTGCATGTGCAGCACCACATCGCCACCCGCCACGTAATGCACCGGCCCGCAAAACTGCTGCGTCAGCCGATGCGTCCGCCGTTTCCCTGGTTGATGTCCCCCGTGGTGATCTGCTTCACATCGCGCCCGGCCACCGTCTGCACCGCTGCGCCTGGCGGCTGCCCCGGCGCCCCCTGCGTCAGCGCTTCCATCATCGCCAGCACCGCCTGCCGCCCCTTCGCGTCGAGCTGGCGCCAGCCCTTGATCAGCCCCAGCTCCGGCAACGTCAGATGCCCCACCGAGCCGGGCTCCGACACGGCCAGCCCATTCGCCGCCGGCGCCCGCCGGCCGGTGAGCACGTAGAGCACATCCACGCCGATCGCCGCCAGGCGCTCCAGGTAGGCGGCGTCTGGATGGCGCTGCCCGTTCTCGTACTTGAGCTGGGCCTGCTTCCGCACGCCTGCCGACTCCCCCATCAGCTCCTGGCTGAGGGATAGCCGAACCCGCTCCTCTCGCAGTCGCTCTCCGATACTCATTTGCGTACAAACCCGTTGACAGATACGCGATTGCGTACCATCATTCATTCACACCGTCACACCTCGAACGGCAACTAAAGCGACACGCGCCAACGTGCCGCCATCCCCCGAAGGAGCTTCACACCATGAAACTGCGCACCGCGGACGAAGCCCGCTCCGAGCTTCAGGCCAAGGGCATCTCGATCACCCAATGGGCGGTCGCCAACAAGTTCTCGCCCAACCTCGTCTTCGAGGTTCTGGGCGGCCGCAAGAAGTGCGTCCGCGGCCAGGCCCACGAGATCGCCATCAAGCTCGGCCTCAAGTCCGGCGAGATCTGCGCCGACCCCGCCCGCGCCCTTGAGCGCCCCCGCCAACGCGTCGCCGCCTGAGGCCCGCCATGCACATCAGCTCATCCGCTACCGGCAACGTCGCTCGGCTCTATGAGCTGGCGACCCCCGTTCAACGCACCGAAAGCGAATTGAACGAAACAGCCGACACCTTCAAGACCCGGCTTCGCAGCCAGGGCAAAACCATTCGCCAGTGGGCGGAAGAAAACGGCTTCCCGCCGCTTGCCGTCTATCGCGTCCTCAACGGTGTCGAGAAGGCCCACTTCGGCCGCGCCCACGACATCGCCATCGCCGCCGGCATCAAGTCCCGCAACGCCGACCACATCGCCGCCTGAGGCCCGCCATGCGCTTCCCCCGCCTTCGCTACCTGCGCCAGCAGTCCTGCCCCTTCCTGGCCGACCTCAGCGTCGACTACCAGGAGGCCTTCTGCGCCCTCACCGCAGCCCACGGCATGGATGCCGCCCGCTGCTACTGCCTCGGGGCCTAAGCCATGCCCGCCGACCTCGCCCCGCAGCTCGACCGCCCCGCGCCTTGCGATCCGGCACGTTCCGCGCAAGGCCCCGCGCAACCGGCTCGCCGCAGCCAGCTCGTGGATCCCCCGCCGCCCCGCGACGCCGCCCCGATCGAGCAGGACGAATGGGCCTACCTGGTCCCGTGATCGCCCCTCGACGACACGACCCGATTTTAGCCCGCCGCAAAGCTCTTTCGCACCTTCCAAACATCATTCGTTTTCGCCCAACGTTACCCAGGTCACATCCAATGAGCCGCCATCCCTCGAAACCCCAGCCCACCAGCCTGCGCGCCGCCTTCGAAGCGGACAAGGCGAACGCCATCGCGCGCCGCCGCCTCGGCGTCGAGCGCCTCGCCGAGCTCATGGCCACCACCCCGGCCACCCTCTACAAGTGGCTCGAGACCGACGCCATGCCCATCAACCGCCTCGCCGCCTGGGAGCACATCACCGGCAGCGACTGCGTAGTGCGCTACCTCGCCGCCAGCGCCCACCGCGTGGTGATCGACATCCCCCACGGCAGCGCCACCGGCCCGCAGGACGTGCAAGGCCTGCAGACCACGCTCAACCACGCCGTGGGCGCGCTGCTGGATTTCCATGCCGGCCGCCTCGACCGCGACGGCTGCATGGCCGCGCTCACCGGCGGGCTCGAAGTGCTCGCCTGGCACCGCGAGAACGTGCGCAAGAACGACCAACCCGAGCTGGAGCTGAACTGATGAGCCACAAGTACGACAACGCCGGCCAGCAGCGCATCTTGCGCGCCCTGCTGATCCTCGCCGGCAACGAGTTCAACGGCATCGCCCCGGGCGAGCTTGCAAAGAGCATGAGCGAGTCGCCCAGCACCGCCACCCGCGACCTCCACAACCTCAAGGAGGCCGGCTTCGCCGAACAGATCCAGGAGACCGGCCGCTGGCGCCTGGGGCCGAAGGTGATCCAGGTCTCGCTCGCATTCTCACAAGAGCTCAGCCGCGCCCGCGCCCGCCTCGACGAAGTCTCCAACCGCTACACCCGCCTTCCCTGATCAAGGATCCGAGCCATGGCCCGCACCGCACACACGCCCGTCATCCACGCAGCACCCGAGATTGCCCCCGCAGCCTATGCCGAGGACGCGCGCGCCCTCGACATCGTTGCCGTCGCCGACCAGCAGCAGAACGCCCGCGTTCGCGCCGTTGCGCTGCGCGTCGGCTACCAGCTCCCGGCCGATGCGATCGACCCCGACCTGATCCAGCGCGACATCGCCGCCAACATGCGCCGCAGCGTAGAGGCCTGCCTAGAAGTCGGACGCGGGCTGGCGGTGCTCAAGGAGGCCTGCCCCCACGGCCAGTTCATGGCCAGGCTCGACGTTCTCGGCATCGAAACGCGGGTGGCGCAGCGATTCATGCAGACGGCGGTCAAGTTTTCAAATGCGTCGTCAACGCCGCTTTTGAAAGCCGCCGGAAACCAAACCAAGCTGTTCGAAATGCTCGTTCTTGATGACGAACAGATAGACGAGCTCGCGCTCGAAGGCCAAACCGGCGAGCTCAAGCTCGACGACGTAGCCACCATGAGCGTGAAGGAGCTCCGCTCCAAGGTGCGCGATGCCAAGCAAGAGCGGGAGGCGATGCAGCGCCTGCTCGCCGACAAGAACGCCAAGCTCGACGAGCTCAGCGCGGCCAAGCTTTCCGTCTCCCCATTTGACGAGAAAGTCAACACCTTCAAGACCGGTATCGCGCTGCACTTCGACCGCCTCGACGAGGGCATCGCCCAGGTCTACCTGCTGCACGGCGCCATCCTCCAGGAAGACACCCAGTGGGGCGGCGACGACGAGCAAGAGCGCCTGATCCTGCGCCAGTTCTCAACCCTCTACGGCGACCGCCTGCGCCGCCTCACCCAGCAGATCGCGGAGCTGCGCGACCACTACGAGGCCACGCTGGCCGGCTGGGCGGCCGAGCTCGACAACCGCAATCTCGACCTTTTCCAGGCGGGGCAGGGCGGCGATGACGACGTCGGCGTCTCCGACGTGCTGGGCGCCTGATCGGCCAACCGAGGACATCATCATGGCCACCGCGCCCACCCCCACCCACGCAACGCGCCAGTATCTGTGCGAGCTTGCGCGCCGGCTCGACGCCGCCCAACACGGTGGCAAGGGCGCGCTGCTGGCCGAGGCCTGCGCCCTCTACGGCTGGAGCACCGGCAAGCTCTACACCGAGCTCGAGCGCCAGGCCGGCTGGACCAGCGGCCGCAAGACCCGCGCCGACAAGGGCCGCACCCGCCAGGGCGAAGACGCCCTGGCCATGGTCGCCGCCATGCAGCGCGGCAGCGTGCGCGCCAACGGTAAGCAGACGATGTTTACCCCGGTGGCCGCCAGCATCCTGGCCACCAACGGGCACGACATCGCCGTTTCCACCCGCCAGCTCAACCGCCTCACCCGGGCGCGCCGGCTCGGCGTGCGCCAGCAGGCCGAAAGCCACGCCCCGGTGCAGCTGCGCAGCCTGCACCCCAACCACGTGCATCAGGTCGACCCCTCGCTCTGCCTCGTCTATTACCTGCGCGGCGAGCAGAAGATCATCCGCGACGACGAGTTCTACAAGAACAAGCTCGATCGCCTGGCAAAGGTGCAGTTCAAGTGCTGGCGCTACGTCGTCTATGACCACGCAAGCGGCCTGGTGCTGCCGTGGTACGTCGAAGCCGCGGGCGAGTCGCCGCTCAACTTGTTCAAGTTCCTCATGCACGCCTGGGGCGAGCAGCCCGGCAGGCGCTTCCATGGCGTGCCCAAGGTGCTGATGTGGGACAAGGGCAGCGCCAACACCGCCAGCGCGGTGCAGAACCTGCTCGCCGCGCTCGAGGTGCAGAGCATCACCCACGCCGCCGGCAACGCCCGCGCCAAGGGCGGGGTGGAAGGCGGCAACAATCTGGTCGAGACCCAGCTCGAAAGCCGCCTGCGCTTCGACCCGGTGCACAGCGTGGCCGAACTCAACGCCGCCGCCGCAGCCTGGTCCGAGGCCTACAACGCCAACGCCATCCCGCACCAGGACACGCGCCTGCGCCGCAACGGCATGGAGCCCATCGCCCGCTACGACCTGTGGATGAAGATCCGCGCCGACGAGCTGCGCATCCTCCCGCCCGTCGAAGTCTGCCAGCACTTCCTCGAAGGCAAGCCCGTTACCCGCACGGTGTCGCGCGACCTCACCCTCACCTACGCCCACCCGCGCGCAGAGGGCAGCCGCACCTACAACGTGGCAGGCCTGGCAGGCGTGTGTGCGGGCGACCGGATCGACATCAGCCCGCTGCTGTTCGGCGACTGCGCCATCCGCCTGCGCGTGCCGCGCTTCGACGGCGAGGACTTGCTCTACCGCCTCGAGCCCGAAGCGCACGAGCTCGATACCTGGGGCCGCCCGCTGTCTGCGCCGGTCATCGGTCAGGACTACGCCCGCCGCCCCGACACCGACGCCGACCGCGCCGGCAAGGCGCTCGACGGCCTGCTCTTCCCGGGCATGTCGGCCGATCAGATGGACAAGGCTCGCCGCAGCAACGCCGCGCTGATGGGCGGCATGGTCGATGCCATCCGCCACCTGGAACACATCGACATCCCCGCCGCGCTGCCGCGCAAGGGCACCGACATCACGGTGGCAGCGCCCGTTTTCGAAGCCCCGCCCATGACGCACTTCGAAGCCGCCAAGGCCCTTCGAAGCCGCGGCATCGAGCGCGCCGACCTGCATCCATGGCTCGCCGCCGCCTATCCGGACGGCGTGCCCGCGGCCGAGCTCGACACCATCGTCAGCCGCCTCAAGGGCACCACCCAAGCCCCGCGCCTGCAGGCGGTGGGGTAACAAGAATTCGGCCCGGTGTGCGCTAACACACCAGGCCGAGAGGTGGGTAACGCAGGGCCAACTGCGAAACCCGTTTGCAGCAACAGCAACAACTGCACTGGAGATTGTACCGATGGAAGTCCCCACCAAGGGCAAAGGCACAGGCACCCGCCTCGCCACCCAGCCCGCCCCTGCGCCGATCCGGCTCAAGGCAACGCTGCTGCGTCACGGCATCCGCCACGACGAGGTCGCCGACCGGCTCATCCAGGCCGGCGGCAGCCGCGCCGGCCAGCCGCTGTCCCGCAGCGCCTTCACCCTGCTGCTCAACCGCGGCTGGCGCCCCAGCCACACGCCGTGGCCGCAGATCACCGCGGCGATCGAGACCTACCTCGACGAGCGCGGCGTCCCGCCCGACGAGATCGCCGAGATCTGGGACGAAGACACCGTCCGCCACCACAGCACCAAGCCGCTCAACACCCGCCTGGGTGAAGACCGCAGCAGCCGCCCCGCCAACGAAAACGCCATCGAGATCGAGCCCGAAATGCTTTCTGCCCAAGCCCGCCGCCACTTCAGCCTGTTCCGCGACCCGTTTGTCGACGACGTGCAAGGCCCCGATGATTTGTTCATGTCCGCCGATCAGCGCTATGTGCGCGAGGCCATGTTCCAGGCGAGCAAGTCCGGCGGCTGGTTCATCGCCGTGGTGGGCGAGTCGGGCAGCGGCAAGACCACCCTGCGCCGCGAAACCATCGACCGCATCAACCGCGAACACGTGCCGGCCGTGGTCATCCAGCCGAAGTGGTTCGGAAAAACAGTGCTCAACGCGGCCCATATCTGCTACGCCATCCTGGGCGACGTGAGGCCCAACGAGTCGCCCAAGCGCAGCCTCGAGGCGCTCGCCCGCCAGGTCGAAAAGGCCCTCACGGAATCGTCCCGCAGCGGCCAAAGCCACGTGCTGATGATCGAGGAGGCGCACGACCTCAACATCCAGACGCTCAAGTACCTCAAGCGCTTCTGGGAGATGGAAGACGGCTTCAAGAAGCTGCTCTCGATCGTGCTCATCGGCCAGCCCGAGCTGGACGAGAAGCTCGACGAGCGCCGCTACTTCGAAGCCCGCGAGGTCATCCGCCGCTGCGAGGTGGTCCGCCTGCTGCCGCTCGACAACCAGGTCGGCGACTACCTCAACCTCAAGTTCCGCCGCATCGGCGCCGACCCCGCGGCCATCCTCGACCCCGCCGCCATCGACGCCATCCGCATGCACCCCAAGCTGTCCCGCACCGTGCGCGGCAAGGGCGGCAACGAGGTCATCAGCCTCACCTACCCGCTGGTGGTCAACGCGCTCATCACCCGCGCGATGAACGAGGCCGCGCTGCACGGCGCCCCGAAGGTCACCGCCGACATCATCAAGGGGGTGTGACATGGCCACTCAACACGAAATCGAAATGGCCCTCAACCTCGCCGACCGCGGCGCCCGTGTGGCCGTCACCGCCGGCGAACTGGACAACGGCGACATCAGCCTGGTTGTGCAACTGGTCAGCGGCTGCAGCACGCCGCGCCGCGTCGGCCGCCTGCGCCTGTCCGAAGCCGCCGCCCTGGCGCTCACGGTGCAACTCGGCGAGGCGCTCGGACTATGAAGCTCGCCGATCTCCTCGCCCCCGCCTTCATCGAAGGCCGCGTGCTGCCCGTAGTCCTCGCCTTCGCCTTCGGCGTGCTCGTCCACGACATCGCCGGCGACGCCGAAGTCGACCGCGCCCGCATCCAGGCCCGCCAGGCCTTCCTCTACGCCGACCAGGTCCGCGCCCTGTGCGGCGCCGAGCCCGACCCCGACCGCGCCGTCCAGGCGCTCGCCCATCAGGAGCCCCGCAAATGAGCCGCAAGCCCGCCCACGCCCCCGCGCGCGCCGCCCTCACGCCGCCGCCCGCCACCGGCCCGCTCGACTACCGCATCCTCGCCACCATCGCCCGCGCCAACAGCAAGGCGCCGGCCAACGCCGACGATGTCGCCGCCCTGGTGGGCGGCCCCGCGGCCGACTTCTGGAAAGCCTTCGAGCAGCTCAAGCGCGAGCACCGCGTCAACGTGGCCATCATCCGCCGCGCCACCGACCCGGCCGAATGGCTCGCCATCTGGCCTACCGGCCTGCCCGTCAAGCACGAGACCTGGCTCGACCAGAACCGCCACGGCGCATTCGTCGCGCTGCCCGCCGGCGCCATCCGTCAGCACCTGCCCACGCGCCCCCACCTCGACGCCGATCCGCGCCCCGACCTGCGCGCCGTCACCGCCGGCCGCACCACCACGCTCGCCACCGAGCGCCGCAACCGCATCGCCGCCCTGGTCGCCGGCCGCCCCCTGGTGCGCGGCCTCACGTTCAAGGAGGTCGCCGACGCCATCGGCGTCAGCGCCAGCGCAGTCCACTACCTCTACGACAGCATGATCGAAGGCGACCGCGTCGCATCCGGCCGCATCCCCGGCGAGACCAAGGTGTATCGCCTCTACGACCCCAAGGCCGAGGCCGCCGAAGCGCAGCGCCTCGCCGCCGGCCTCCAGGGCCGCATCGCCGCCCACCAGGCCCGGCGCAACCCCAGCCATCAGGAGGCCGCATGATCGCCACCCACCCCCGTGCCGCGCGCCGCACCGGGGCGCTCCCGCCCGCGCTCTCGCTCGTCGCGCAGATCCGCATCGCCGCCGCCGGCACGTCCGACGAGCGCATCCAGCGCGTGCGCGACCGCCTGCTGATACCGCGAAACAGCACCGAAGCCCGCACCCTCCCGCTGCGTCGCGCGCTGCTCGAGCTCCTCGCCCACGGCGGCGAGCTCGACATCAACGCCCTGCGCGCTCGCCTGCCCGCCGACCTCGAGCACAACCACGAAAGCGCCCGCCGCCAGCTCGCCCTGCTCCAGCAGTTCGGCTGGGCCGAATCCCGCTGCGCCACCAGCCGCCGCGGCATGACCGTCGGCAGCCCCCGCGCCCGCCTCTACACCATCAACGCCGCCGGCCGCACCGCCCTCGCCGACGCCGCCACCGCTTCCACCACCGGAGATCACTGACATGGCCCGCAAGCGCCTTTCCGCCACCACCCTCGAATCCTGGTCCGACGTCGACGCCTGCCTCAAGGCCATCGGCGAGGTCGACCGCGAGCTCGGCCTCCTCGAAGCCGCCCAGCAAGAGCAGATCGACGCCCTCAAGTCCGCCACCAAGGCCGCAGCCGAACCCCTCCAGGCCAAGAAGGCCGGCCTCGAGCTCGCCATCCAGCAGTACGCCGAAGCCAACCGCGCCGAGTTCATCAAGGCCAAGACCCGCGAGCTCACGTTCGGCACCGTCGGCTTCCGCCTCTCCACCCGCGTCGTCATCAAGAACCTCGGCAACACCCTCCAGGCCCTCAAGGACTTCGGCCTCACCGGCTGCATCCGCATCAAGGAGGAATGCGACAAGGAGGCCATGAAGAACCTCCCCCTCGAGCAACTCCACGCCGTCGGCGCCGCCCTCAAGCAGGAAGACGCCTTCGGCTACGAAATCAAGCGCGAACTGATTCAGGAGGTGGCGTGATGGCCAAGGCAATCATCATCCTCGACGACGACGGCCCGGACGGCGAGGTCAACATCCACTTCCGCTTCGAGCCCAACGGGATCGACGAGCAAAGCAGCGCCCACGCGCTCGCCGCCCGTCTCCTCGGCACCGCCAGCGCGCTGCACCAGCCGGACGTAGGGGGAGGGCGCGTGATGCCCGGGCGGATCCACTGCGCGAACACCGAGCTAAACACCGTGCATGTCGAAGACGTCTTTCAGCTCACCAATGGGAACCGCTACACGCTCATGATCGGCGCGGAGTCCAAGGCTCCGATCATTCGATCCGGGAATACCGGCAAGATCTGGGCCATCAATTGGGAACAGCTGATACAGATGGCTCGCGATGCCGGGGTGGACGCCGACGCGGGGGGGCTCTGATGAAAGCCGCCCCCTCCGGCACCCCCGCCGAGCGCGCCCGCGCGCTCATGGGATGGAAGCCGCGCGCCCAGATCCTCGCAGACGGGGGCGACATCACCCGGCGCTGCGAGCGCTGCCGCTTCCGCTGGCTCGACCGCAAGCGCACGCACGACGAGCGCGTGGACTTCGCGTCGGTGTGCGGCCACCCGGACGCCGCCGGCGACCACGGCCACGCCACCCGCGAAAGCGCCACCTGCAACCACTGGGAGCTCTGACCATGCCCGACCGCACCCTGACCCTCAAGGCCAACAGCCGCGGCAGCTGGGCCAACGTCTGCACCCTCACGCCCGCCCAGCTCGCCAACGTCAAGGCCGCCGCCCTTCAGCTCTGCCTCGCCGCCAACGCATGCGTCAGCTTCAAGGTCTCCGACGAGCGCGGCACCACCCTCCACAGCCTCGACGCGCGCGGCCCGCTCGTCTGGCAAGACCGCACCTGATTGCATGACCGAAGGAAACCGACGGGCACATATCGGAACCAGCCGGCACGGAGACAGCAAAGGCCCGCCTTGGGGAAACCCGAAAGGGCGCCGGGAACCGGCCCCCCCACCCAACCGCAGCACCACCAGGAGCATCCGCATGAACAAGTCCGAACTGATCGCCGCCATCGCCGCCGACACCCGGCTCGCGAAGCATAACGTCGAGATCGTCCTCGACTCCCTCGCCAGGGTCGTCTCCGGCCACCTCGCCAGCGCCGACCCCCACGTCGACGCCGAGGTCACGCTCCCCGGCCTGGGCAAGCTCAAGACCACCACCCGCGCCGCCCGCACCGGCCGCAACCCCCAGACCGGCGCCGAAATCCAAATCCCCGCCAAGCGCGCCCCCACCTTCACCCCCGCCAAGGCGCTGAAAGACGCCTGCAACGCCTGACCAGGAGAACGCCATGTGCGAATGCCGCAAGAACATCGAAGAGAAGCTTCTAGCCAGATTCATAGAGAAGTCGCCGAACGCCTCGAACCACGAGGTCAGCCTCAAGGGATACGCGATCGTGGTCGGCGAAACCCTTAGCTCGCGCCCCTTCATGCCGGCCAGCCTCAGGGCTGATCACCCGCTAAAGAGGGGCGGCCTGAAACGCAAGACGGAAGAGATAAACATGTTCTTCAACTACTGCCCGTTCTGCGGCACGAAGCAAGCCTGACCGCGCAGCCAGGCTCGATGGCCTGCCCCGCGCGGGCCTTCCATCAAGCCCCGTCCTTCCCACCCCTGTCCGGAGACAGCCATGCAAGCCACCACCCCAGAAGACGCCCGTGAAGACCTGCGCGAGCGCGCCGCCCGGCTGCGCGCCGACGCCCGCCGCGTGCGCGCCGGCGCCGCCTACGCCGACGGCCAGGCCTACCGCGACGACATCGCCCTTGCCGAACTCCTCGAGGCCCAAGCCCGCGAGTTCGAACGCGAAGCCGACGAGTCGCAGCCCCGCTAACCCACTCCCCCAGGAGCCCGCCATGCTGCAACCCCTCGCCGAACACCTCGCCGACCTGCTGCTGGCCGCGCTCCTGTGGCTCATGCCCATCGACGAGGAATGATCATGTCTCCGCAAGACTGGAAGGACATCGAGCAAGCGCTCGCCCACCCCTACCGCCAAGCCAAACTACTCGCCGATGGACACGAGCTCACACTGGCGGTCGAGCGCGGAAAGGGGCTGCGCTACGTCGTCGTCATCTACATCGACGGCAAGATCGAGTGGATAAAGGCCGTACGCCCCGAGGCCGACGCCATCGAGCGCAAGTTCTGGCGCGCCCGCCGCACATTCCTGTATAGCCCCAAGGTGCGCGCCCACGCCGAGGCCCAGGCCAAGCGGCGCGGCACGCCCGCCGATCTACGCAGGCTCTTGGAGAGGCAGGCCGCGGCCCATTTCGAAATGCTTGACCCCACCTTCGCGTCAGCCCGGGCGGCGTGCGCCCATCTGCGCCGGCACTGCACCACGGTCGAGCGCATTTCCGGCGCAGAGCCGCCCACGCCCGCCACGCAGGAGCGCGCACAATGACCGCCCAGGCCCGCAACGCCCGCACCCACCTGATCCGCCTGATCCACGTCGCCCGCCGCGACCTCGACATGGCCGACGACACCTATCGCACCCTCGTCGGCCAGCTTGCCGCCGGCAAGACCAGCTCCGCCGACTGCACCGTACCCGAGCTCGAGCGCATCGTCGCCCACCTCAAGAAAGCCGGTTTCAAGGTGCGCAAGCCCAAGGCCGTCAAGCCCACCGAAACCCGCGCCCTCGCCACCGACGCCGAATCCCGCAAGCTGCGCGCTGTCTGGCTGCTGCTCCACCAGATCGGCGCCACCCACAGCAACACCGAGGCCGCGCTCGCCGCCTACGTCAAGCGCATGACCGGCGTCGACGATCTCCACTTCGCCCGCCGCCCCAACGACAAATACCGCGCCATCGAAGGCCTCAAGGCCTGGGCCGCCCGCGAACTCCCGGCCGCCATCTCCGCCCGCATCGCCCGCTTGGTCTGCGCCGGTACCATCCCCTCGGGGCTGGATGCCCTCCACATCCACCGAACCCTGTGTCCAACGCTAACCCCTCGCAGCTTCGACGCCTTGAACTACGTCTGGCAGTGGCTCGAGGCGAAAGAGCGCAGGGGCAGCGAGGTATTCGACATCCCACCCGCGCGGGTCGCCTGAGGCCGGCCATGTCCCTCCAACTCGACGACGACTATCCCGAGATCCTGGCGGCCGCGGCCAACGCGGCCTATGCCTGGCTAACCGAGCACCTGCAGCTCGAGCACCAGCCGGCCGCCGAGGCCGCTTTCGCCATCGCCGAGGCCATCCGCAACGATGTCGGCGGCGCCTACGAGTACATCCCAAAGGGCCAGACCTGGCTGCTCTCCCGCCGCGATCGCGAGATCTACGGCAAGTTCCGCGGCGACAACTACCGCAAACTCGCCCGCGAGTACCACCTCTCCGAAATGCGCATCCGTCAGATCGTCGAGCGCTGCCGCTCCGAAGACATTCGCGCGCGCCAGTCCACCCTGCTCTGAGCAACAAAAAAGGGCCGTCCGGCCCCTGATCCACATTTGCGCCACGCGCAACTCATTTGCTGCCGGCGTCCCGTTTCCTCCCCCTCCGTCCCACCGCATCCCGCATTTTTCGATACGACAGGCCCCGACTTTTCCTGTCTCCCCTCAAGTGTGATCGCCACCGCGACGCCGGCGATGTTGCCGGTGCCCACGCGCGCGGCGAGCGAGGTGCACAAGGCCTGGAAGGACGAGATGCCGGAGGCGTCGGACTGGCGGCTGCCGCGCAGCACGGTGAAGGTGTGGCCGAGGTGGCGCAGCTGGATGAAACCCAGGCGCAGGGTGAAGTAGATGCCGGTGCCGACCAGCAGCCAGATCAGGATCTTGCCCCAGAGCAGGCCGTTGAGCAGGTCGACGACCTGGTTCGCGAGTGCTTCCATGTTCGTTCTCCAGCCGCGGGTGGCGGCGTTTCGTCATGAGGCCCGGATCGCGGGCGCGTTTGCGAGGGCGCGATTCTAGCGTGCCGATCTGCGATCGCCGGCATTTTCGCCGGTATCATCGCGGCCTCGGCCGCCGCCGCCTCGTCGCGCGCAGTCATCCTGCCGCAGGCGCGATCCGCTTGCTGGCGCGGCTCTCGAACACAGGAACCCGACGATGCGCTCGTCCCCATCATGCGCTTGGCGGGCACGCCTCGCCCGCGGCCTGGCCGCCATCGCGGTCTTCGTTTCCTTCCCCGCCGCCGCGCTGGAGCTGCCGCGCGAGCGTGCAGTGGCGGGCGGGCTTGCC
>ERZ761594.207-NODE-207-length-23855-cov-10.689244_pt1 | contig 23855 bp, 36 predicted proteins | sample MGYA00511036_ERZ761594 | MGnify/ENA primary metagenome ERZ761594 (study PRJEB28899, sample SAMN03785561) | bioreactor sludge metagenome | biome: EBPR Sludge; feature: EBPR Bioreactor; material: 0.22µm filtered reactor supernatant | place: Saint Lucia: Queensland... | reverse complement strand
ATATATAACTATAGGATATAGTATGGATTATTACTTTTTTACTAATTTTTGGGCTTAAATAAGTCACCCATAGCTCAGGCAAGAGCAGAAGCATCGAGGTTATAAAACAAAGCACCATATTCACAATAATATTCGCTCTTAGTGAAAAAATGGCATCAAACAACAAAAACGATGTGAAGAGCGTTACAACAAAACTCACACTTTTTGCAGCACGAAGTAAGGCAATCGTTCTTACTTTTGAGACGGTAATAATGTTTGAAGTAAGTGCTAATGCGTACATCCCTATTCCGTAAAGAACGATAATTGGAAGCCGTGCAGCAGCAAGCGATGGTAATAAGAACCAAAAGGACCCTACCCCAAAGGTAAAGAGCGCAGGCAGAATAAAAACAAGAAGTGTTGCATCACGTTTTAGGTTATCTGAGAGTGACCACGCAAATAACCCAATAGACGCAAGAGAAATGATACTAATTGCGAGGAGTTTATTTAGTGATTCTTGAGAAGCGATTCCAAAGAACGCAACGGAGAGAAAAAGAGCGGTAAAGACAAATTTTTGACGTTTACTCATTGAGCATTCACATAAACTTCATCCACATCATCGAGCTCATTTAATGTGTCAAGGAGTGCACTGAGTCGTTCAGAGTCTTTTTCTGAAAGCTCAACTGTCGTTACCGGTTTTTTAATTAATTTTGCTTCCAGTACTTCAATATTTTTCGCAGTAATTGCTTCTTTCATTGCAAATAGTTGCGTTGGGTCCACATAGATTTCAATACCATCTTCAGCTTCCACAATATCTTCTGCACCTGCGTCAATAAGTGTTAACATTTGGTCGTCAACAGGATCAGTCTTCTTCACAAATAGAAATCCCTTCGTTGCAAAGTTAAATGCCACAGCATTTGGTCCAGCCATAGTACCACCTGCGCGGTCTAATGCGAATTTAATTTCTTGGGCACTGCGGTTTTTATTATCTGTGGTTGCTGAAATAAGCATTCCAACACCGCCTGGACCAAATCCTTCGTACAAGACTTCAAATAATGATGCTCCTTCTCCTGTCCCTTTATGAATTGCTCGATCAATATTGTCCTTGGGCATGTTTGCAGCGCGGGCGGTTTCCACTGCAATGCGCAATTTATAGTTTGCCTCGATTAAAGGTCCGCCACCTTCTTTGACTGCAATAGTGATAGCACGCGACATCTTGCTAAAGAGCTTTCCGCGCGCGACATCTTTAATGCCTTTTGCTCGTTGTGTTGTTGCCCAATGGGAATGTCCGCTCATATGATAGGTGTCAATTATACCTCGTCACCACATCGCTTGACAAAAGAAGTTGTGATTGATGTAATGACTTCTAGATTTTTTGAAAATGGACCTTGCCCAAGAAGCTATTCATGCTGCCATTGCCAACGACTGGCAAAAAGCAATTGAACTAAACGAAAAAATAATTGCTCATGATGCCGCAAACATTGAAGCAATCCTCAGGCTCGGCCACGCTTACTTTGAATCAGGTAACACTCCCCTTTCTTTAAAATTCGCCAAAAAAGCCCTCACGATTGATCCGGATAACGTTCTTGCCAAGCGCTGTATTACAAAGTGTAACGTTGGTCGCGATGCTCAACCGACGACCAGACGTACAAATTTAAAAGCATTTCTGGAACAGCCTGGTAAAACTCGACTCGTTAAGCTCGTTCGATTGGGGGAGCCAAAAATATTAGCAGGACTCTCTGCAGGTGAACAACTACGGCTCACCGTAAATTCACAGAAAGTAAGCGTTGAAACAGAATCAGGCCATTACATCGGGCGATTTCCGGATGATATTGCCTCACGTATTATTACAACAAAGACCTCACATCCCTGGGCTGCAATTAAATTTGCCACACCAACGGAAGTATCCGTTGTCATGCATGAAGATTAATTAAAATTCCGCAACAAACGCTTCACCTAATAGTAAGTATGTGTTTTCTTCAGAAGTTGATGAATATCCACATCCTAATATCTTTGCGAGTTTCTCAGCAAAACTACTGTGACCCTTCACTAAACACTTTCCACTCACTTCTTCAGTAAGCGTTGAAACGTCCAAAACTTTCCCTCCTAAATTTGCAATCAAAGTATTCACCGACCGCAATTGAGACTCCCGCATGGTATTTGGTGAAGAGATGGTCACAATACCATCTGTAATAGCTGAGACTTCTTCGCCCGCCAGGATGAGCGAGGTAAGTTTTAACTGACCACTATCAGTTAGACGAGCACGCAAGATAAACCACGCAAGGCGTACTCTGTCTGCAAAGGGTAAATCTGTTTCACGCGGAAGCAGTAATGTTCTGGCAAGTGGAAACGCACTGGGTCCTCCTGAATACCGAAGTACACCTTCGACAGGCAAACCATACCCGCGAACTAAGCTTTTTGAAAGCATATCGCCACCACCTTTATTCTCTTGCTCACCCAATTTCCATAAACTTTCAACCTTCCATTTCCCGAGGCCGTATGCTGCTTCTACTTCAACGGTTTTATCAATCGAAAAGACACGGGCTTCGTCACGCTTTGGGTCAAAAAGAATATATGAAACATTTCCCTCAGGATTTCCCACTACTAATCGAAATCGACTAATACCATCCCAATAGGAGTTTCGACTTATAACAATAAAGGCCACAACAATTATCACAATAAAAAAACCGAGACCTCCTTTCACGACGGTTCGCATACCCTTACTATTTCATACATCGCAAATACTCTGCAACTAAAAAGAAACAAAAGAGACCTGTGACATACATATCACAGGCCTGTGCGTCTTCTATCTCGCTTGCGGATGGACAAGCGGCAGATAACGCCACATACCAAATGTTGCTATGAACTCAGCAAATAGCCCTACCGGGAGCCAGAAACCCCAATCATTCGCTGGCGTTGCTATTACACATAAAATGGCATACCCAGCAGTACCTGTGACTACCATACCCATAAGGAGCTCCATCGCTGAAACTCGAACAACATATGAGTCATAGTTTTGTGTCACCGCTTCAAGTCGCAACCCATAGCGGCTAAGCAAAACAGATACCAGCCAGACATACGCAATCCCTTCTATCAGAAACACGAAAGGATTCCCTTGCCGTAAGGCCAACGTCATTAATATCACACTTACCGTACTAAGCGGCGCTATTAATACCAGAACCCGCACCATGAAGCAGCTAGATTCGACTTTGGTCATCCGTTGTAAATCTGAAAAGATGTGCCACCTTTGGAAACTCCACATCACGAGTCCCATTGGAATCCAAAACAGTAGCTCATACCACGATAAACGTCTCTTCTCACTGTTGTCCAAATTGCCCTCCTAAAGACTAGATACTATGGGTGTATTTTAGTACAAACCTATGGTTTAAGAAATAATGGAGAGCGTTTTTGTAAGATCTGGTGGAAGAGGTGCATCGACTGTTACTTCTTCACCAGTGACAGGATCTTCAAATGAAAGAGATGCTGCATGCAAAAACATTCGCTCGCTTATGAGCTTATCCTTTTCAACACCGCTTCTCCCGCCATACAAGGGGTCTGCAACAATCGGATGATGGATGTATGCCATGTGTACGCGCAATTGGTGTGTCCGGCCTGTTTGAGGAAATAGTGTAATCAAGGAGTACTCTTTGTTTTCGTATATAAAATTTTTAGTTGCCTGAAATACTGTTTTGGCTGGTCTCCCTTCAGGAAGCACCCCGAAACGAGTTCTGTTCTTAGGCATTCGCATAATAGGAGCATTAATAGTCCCACCACTTACCAATTTTCCATGCACGAGTGCTGTATATGTTTTATTTGTTTCCCGATCAGCGAATTGTTTTTGTAAGGCGTGAAACACATTGTCTTTTTTTGCAATCAGAAGAACCCCACTGGTTTCTTTGTCGAGTCTGTGCACAATGCCATTCCGAAGTTCAGTATTTTGTGAGAGTGGAAAGTCGAAGTTTTTTGAGACCCAATCTTGGACAGTTGGATTTCCGTGCGCAGTTTTTGAATCATTTACAACCCATCCAGCAGGTTTATTAATTGCGAGGATGGTAGCTGTATCAAGAAGTACTTCTGGTTCCCTCATGCCGTCGCTTTTCCTTTTTCAAGTTTTCGTTCGCACGAAACACAAAGGGTGGCTTCTGGGTAAATCATCAAACGATCTGTATCAATCATGTTTCCACATTTTTCACAAATGCCGTAGGTCCCGATTTTTACTCGTGCGAGTGCACGTCTTGTTTGGACAATATTTCGTGAAAGCTGAACTTGTGTGGCGATTGATCGTAAATGTCCGATTTGTTCTTCGGCCTCAGCATCAGGTGCACCCTTCTCAATTTCGCGATTTGGGTTTTTGAGTGGATCATCCTTCACTACTTTTTTCTTCGTTCTCTCAAGCTTTTTGAGTTGAGCACTTAAAAATTCTCCAACAGGAGCAAGGAGTGTTTTCGGAAACCGCATTTGAGGATTAGTGTTTGCTGTCATACGCTTTCAGATAAATTATAAACTGCAAAGAAACAAAGAAAAGATAAGGCAGCGCACAATACGACTTCTACTTTTCCAATACCTGTAAAGACTAACATGTTACTGCCGCTCAGTGCAAGGATACTCCGAACCAAGAAAAACAATCCCAAGGTAACAAGCCCTGCGAAACCAACTTTTCCGGATTTGTACCACATAAACGATTTGTATCTTCCTCGCAGATAATAATAACAAGCCAATGCAATTGCTGAGTACACCCATTCGCGAGTCAGAATTGGACTTGCGAATAAAAATCCGACAACCGCTGCCTCGAATGCTTCATATAACGGTAACTCAAACACTCGCTGTGAAACAACAAACCCAATACTTAGGCCTGTAAGGGCGCCCCAAAACCAAAGTCCTGTATAGCTAAAAATGGAAGATGCAGGAAAAAGCCGTGGGATAAGATTTACAAAAAGAAGCTCTCCTATCCCCAACCCCATGATCATGAGGAAGCCAGATCTAAAAATAACTGGTGATTCAAAGTCGGTTTTCAGTCGCCTCCAAAAGAAGAAAAAAAACAACAATAGGCTCAAAAAAAACTGAAGCAGGAGCAGAAAAATTGACATGAAATTTAGTCGGAGTATATCATACTTAGTTACTATGCTCGAAGCTCCACACGTTTTAGTTGGTATCGCAATCGCCTCAAAAGTAGGCCATCCTCTGCTTTCTATTCCACTTGCTTTTGGCAGCCACTTTGTTCTCGATATGCTTCCCCATTGGAATCCGCATTTAAATACTGAAATGAAAACCTACGGGCATGTGACAAAGAAAACTAAACTGATTATTTACGGAGACTTAGCACTCTCTTTTGGTATGACTGCGTTTTTTTGTCTCACCGCACTCCCTAACCTGTTCCATGCGGTCACTATTGGGTTATCCGCGATAAGCGCTATTACCCCTGATTTAATTGAAGCACCGTATTTTTTTCTGAACAAAAAAACGGCATTTCTCGAAGCATGGATAAAATTCCAAAAATCAATCCAAACTGATGCTGAACCAATTCTCGGTATTGCCACCCAAATTATCGTAATGGCTGCTTCCCTCATGTGGATTATGAGTTAAGACTTTGAATTTACGCGCGTTCGACGTATTCACCAGTTCGGGTATCAACTTTAATTTGCTCCCCCGCTTTAATAAACAGTGGAACTTTAATGTCACGACCATTTTCAAGGACTGCCTGCTTATAAATATTGGTTGCTGAGTTTCCTTTTACTCCCGGGTCGGTTTCAGTGACTTTTAACGTTACCTTTGGCGGGATATCGGCTTGGAGCGCTTTTTCATTCCAGAATAAAATGTTTGCGTCTCCACCTTCTTTCAAATAAAAAATATCGTCACCTAAGATAGAAAGTGGGATTTCAACTTGTTCATAACTCATTGGATCCATAAAGTATGCAAGTTCTGTGTCTTTATACAGATATTGAAGCGATCTTTTGTAGGTTTGAATCTCATCAAAGTGAGCGGTTGATTGGAATGTTTTTTCCTCTAACTTTCCACTTTCAAGGTTTCGATATGAAACGGTAACAGAAGCACCACCTCGTCCAACTTTCATGTGCGCATACTTAACCACTTTGCATGGTTTTCCATCTAAAAGGAATGTAACGTTATTTTTGAGGTCTGTAGCAACGAGCATAGCGGGTGTATTGTAGCCTGAGTAACGATGTTTGGTCAATTCGACCAACAAAAAGAGTGAGACTTTCTGTCTCACTCACTAATTACAGGGTCTGGTCAGAAGACCGCAATTCCGATAATTACCAATATCACGACTACAACGAGGCAAAAGAACGCACAAGTTGCCATTGTCTGCGGACGCTCACGTTCATCTTCAGAAATGCTGGTAAAAAACGCCTCCGGTGTGTATGCCCATTCTTCAACAGGTCGTCGGGCGTCCCGGATAAACACGATAGATGGTACAACAAAGACCGTTATCAAGAAAATGCACAATAGCTGACCTACTACAGAGAGAACATCTGACATAACCCGTCTCCTCTTCGAATTAATATCCTATATATATTATATCTACGCGTTTTGGTATAATCAATTTTCAAGCCGAGGTGGCGGAACTGGCAGACGCGCACGACTCAAAATCGTGTTGGGCTAACACTCAGTGAGGGTTCGATTCCCTCCCCCGGCACACTTAATTTTTAAATAAAAAAGCCTCATCGAATATCGATGAGGCCCTGCAGTGTAGCGGGGAGTTATTCCAGGAATTGCAATTGGCCTACATGATTGCCAAATGAATAGAACCCTTGTACGTGGCTATCAGCACCGTCAGAGATCACTCGTCCTAAAAATTCCACCCGCATCTTCGATTTGTCCATGTGCAATGCATCGATTACAACATTCCGCCTTACACGCATCTTCACTGTACTTTCGATTGGGCCGTGCGTTTCAATCTCAACACACCGCGGACCGTTTGGTCCTACTGGGTCGATCAGTGAAAGGCCCCAATCTAACCGCTGATTTGATGCATTTTTGATGTGATAGGTCGGTCCTGTTGCCTTCTGCAAAATGCTAATAACTTTAACTAAAGTCATTTCGGACTCCTCTCACGATGAACAATTCGGTAGATAATTATACAGTAAAAGTCAGAAGAAGTAAAACTATGGGAAATTTATTCGACTATTAATTTTCCAACCATTCCCTGTTGGCGGTGGTTCCCTACTGAGCAAAACGTAGTAAAGGTTCCCGTTTGAGACGGGGTGATTGTGATACTTGTCGTTTGCCCCCCATTAATTTTATCAATACTTGCTCCACCCATTTTTTCAACTACCCAATCGTGTGGCATTTTCCCCACGTTTTTAAGCGTTAACTTTACCGTTTCCCCTTTTTTCACCCGCACGTCACTTGGAGAAAATTTAAATTCAGAGGCTTCTATGACAATCTCGCGAGCAGCGGTTTGATTCATTCCAATGGTCGCTTCTGACGGCATATCTGAACCCGTGGTTGTGTTTGAAGTAGTTCCTGTTGCTGTCGTTGAAGTGCTTACTTGACGACTGTTTCTGACAAGAATAAACCCAATGAGGCTAATTACTGCGAGTGCACCAACTAAAATTACAATAAGCTTCATAAAATGACTATATCACGCGTGTCTTTTTTGTTCCATTCCATAGTATTTAATTCGATCGCCCTTGAAGTAGAGCGGCACCTGTCCTACTGCACCATTTCGGTGTTTCGCAATATCAAGGTACACATTCTCTAGCTTTTCATCGTCCTCCCGCCAGAGAAACATCACGACGTCAGCATCTTGTTCAATCGACCCAGATTCGCGAAGATCCGATAACTGGGGCCGCTTGGTCCCGCGCTGTTCAACAAGTCGAGAAAGCTGAGACAGCGCAATGACTGGAACTTTTAACTCACGAGCCATGTTTTTTAATCCTTGTGAAATTTCAGAGACTTCCTGTACTCGGTTTTCCAGATTTCTGCTTTTCGCAAGCTGAAGATAATCAACAATAATTAATTCAACTCCGTGCTCAACTTGGAGTCTTCTCGCCTTTGTTCTCATTTCAAGAATAGAGATTCCCGGAGTGTCATCGATATAAATCGGTGCTTCTGCCAATTCTCCCATAGCAAGAGAGAGCTTCGTAAAATCATCCTCATCAAGTTTTCCCGTTTTCAAACGCCATGCATCAATATCAGCTTGCGATACAAGCAAGCGATCTACCAATTCTTCAGAGCTCATTTCAAGTGAGAACATCGCAACTGGTCGCTTATGGGTAACGCCCAAGTGTTGTGCAATATTCAACGCAAGTGTTGTTTTACCCATACCAGGACGGGCGGCCAGAATAATTAAGTTACTCTTTTGGAAACCTGCTAATTTATCGTCCAGGTCTTTGAACCCAGTCGGCACACCGCGCAATCCATCTGCCGTTTTATGCAATTCGTCCAATCGATCAAACGCATCTGCCAACGTTTTCTTAATGTGAGTAAAGCTTTTAGAAATGTTTCGCTGTGTGAGAGAGAAAATTTCAGATTCTGCTTTATCGAGAAGCTCTTCTATTGCAATTCCTTGGTCAGTTGAGAGGTCGAACAATTTACTTGACGCACTCATAAGCTGCCGTTTTGTCGCGTGGTCCTTTACGATTTTTGCGTAATGTACAACGTGAGCAGCTGTCGGGACTTTGTTAACGAGATCAGATAAGTACGAGGCATCCCCTACCTTTTTTAAGACCTTCTCGCCTTTTAATTTTTCAGTAACGGTAATTAAGTCAACAGGAGTACGTGCTTCATATAAGTTAAGTACTGCTTCGTAAATTAAGGAGTGTCTTTCATCATAGAAGTGCTCAGGCAAGAGCAGTTCTGCAATATTAATAATGGCGTCTTGATCTAAAAGAAGTGCTCCGAGTACTGATATTTCTGCTTCTGTCGAATGCGGAGGCACTCGTACATCTTTTCCGTTCATGCTCGATCAAGGATTATAAGTTTTAATTCGTCAGTAATCACTGTTCCCGCTTTAATAGAATATTTCTTCATACGTTCTGGTGTTTGGCCTAATGCTTCAACAAAGCTCTCTACCGTTTGTAGTTCAGCAAATGTTTCATCATTTAATCCATCAGCTTTGTAATGCATTGGAATAACAATCTTTGGGCTAATGGCTCGTGTCACGGCAAGTGCTTCCTCTGCATTCAATGTGTACTTTCCGCCGCAAGGAACGAATAAAACATCAGTGTCCCCAATCGCCTCAATCGTTGCCTCATCTAATGTGTGACCTAAGTCACCCAAGTGAACAACTCGAAATCCTTCTAACTCAAATACGAAAATAGTATTTTTTCCTCGCTCTGATCCTTTTGTTTGATCATGAAATGAAGGGATCCCAATCATTGAAATCTCACGTACCTCATATTCCCCTGGGCCTTGGATTACTTTATGAACATCGCTAATTCCTTCAACGAAATTATGATCTTCATGATCGTGAGAAAGTGTTACAATGTCGGCGCTTGTCTTTGGAAGTTTCAATCCCACCATTTTTGGATCAAAGGGATCGGTTACCACTGATGCATTTTTTCCGGTAATCTTAAAACTAGAGTGGCCAAGATATATAATATCCATCGTGACGCCATACTATCAAAGAAACCCGACTCAGGCAAGACGAAAGCATATAATACGTTATGAAAATTGAATTATTTATTGCAGTTATTCTCGGAACAGTCTTGGGCCTTGGTGGGGTATATAGCATTGTCTTTTTAACAACCAGAGCCGCACCAACTGAGTCTTCAGTTCAGTCACTCACGGCGGTTAGTGAAACGCCGGTTCCCACACAAATTCCAAATACACTCATTACTCCATCTAAATCTGTCAGTTGGGATACAACCCCACTCGTCTTCAAAGGAACCACAGGAAACGCATTTGTATTTCTCTCAACAGATATCGCAGATAGCGCAATACCCACTACAGACAACTCGTTTGAAACAACAATCACTCCCCTGTTAGGGCTCGCTCGATATACAGTGTTTACTCCATCAGAGCAGGTGTTGGGAGCATCAGATGTTGTGAGCTTTCAGGATCTCACCAAAGAACAGCCGCTGACGTTTGGAACAGTCACAGACCTCACATCAGATGGACTTCAAATGCGTGGATCAGAAGGAACAATTGAGCAAGTGATGTATTCTCCAAAAATTACATTCGGCAGCTTTCTCAAAGAGCCAAAGAAAGTAAGTCCGAGCGATGTGGCAATAGGTGACCGGGTTGTTGTCGTAAGTGATCGATCTGAAAAAGCGATTTTAAATGGGTATGGAGTATTTGCTATTCCACCAGAGTACAGACCAAAAGAAATACAACTTTTTGCAGGAGATATTACAAAACTGGGGAAAAACAATGTCAGTATTTCCCATAGTGGAGGAGAAAAACTCTTTCCAGTCACCACCTCTGTTAAGTTCTTCGGATTAAAAGCAGATGGAACTACGCGGAAGCGAACGAAGCTCATTGCAAGCGACATCGGGCGAAAGGCGTACATCACGGCAATCGCTTCAGACAGTGCAACCCTTACACGGTCTATCTTCATTTCTGAGTAAATCCTCTCTACAATGAATTATGCGTCAACGACGATTTACCGCTTATGGAGAACTGCTCTCTGTTGTTGTTATCTGGGGTATCGCCTCTGTTGTAATTAAGGCAACGCTTGACGGAATTGCACCTATCCCATTTCTAACCTACCGCTTCTTCCTTTCCACAGTCGTAGCACTCCCCTTTCTCGGGGCAATTATAAAGCTCTTTAAGAAAAAACCAGAACTGGTACTCCTTACGCTTCTGTATTGTGTTCTCTCGACTCCTCTTGCATTAGGAATACTTTTTATTGGACTTGAAGAAACTTCAGTTATAAACCTCTCTTTAATTCAGGCACTGCAGCCACTGCTCATGGCATACATCGGATCTCATTTATTTCATGACCATTTAACCAAGCGTGCCAAAATTGGGGTCGGGATTGCAATATGTGGCGTATTTCTCACTCTCATTGAGCCGCTGCTCTTTGCCTACGATGGTGGTACCTTAAAAGGCAACTTGTTGTTAACCCTGTACATATTAGCTGACGTTGGCAGCCTTATTGTCTTAAAGAAATTATTAAAGAAAAATGTCTCACCAACGAGTCTCATCCACACATCATTTATCGTTGGATTTATTGTCTTTTTAGGAATCTTACTCGCACAAATGCCGCTCACTCAGTTTGTATATGAAATGCAAATTCTGCCATTCAGATTCCATATAGGAGTTTGGTATATGGCACTATTCTCAGGAACAATTGCGTTTATTCTACGAGCAAAGTCTCAAAAAACCTTAAATGTCACGGAATCTTCCGTTTTTGGGTATTTAAGCCCAGTAATTTCTACATTGTTGGCTATTTTATTCCTCAATGAGCATATAACAGCTTCGTATCTCCTCGGCGCAGCTCTAATCGCCATAGGCGTTTTTCTCGCTGAGTATAAAAGACGGCGTCGAGCGTGAACCCCAATTGCCTCTTTTTGTGTATTCTGATATACTAGCTTCGCTATGAAAGCAAAGATTCACCCTCAATGGCAAGAAGCCGCAGTCACCTGCGCATGTGGAAACGCGTTCACTGTTGGCACAACGATTCTTTCAATTCACGTTGAAGTGTGTTCTAATTGTCACCCGTTTTATACCGGTCAAATGAAGTATGTTGACACCAAAGGACGAGTTGACGCCTTTTTAACCAAACAAGCAAGTGCACAGAAAGATCGAGTATCTAAGAATGAACGTCGACAGGCAAAGAAATCAGCTCAAATTCAAATGGATTTGTCACGACCTGATTCACTTTCTGAACTTCGACAAACAATTCGATCAAACAGTAAGTAACCTCTCCTTATGCCACTATCCTCTGATAGCTGCTACATAGAAATCCGTGGAGCCACTGGCGGCGACGAAGCAAAACTCTGGGGACAAGACCTGTTACGCATGTATTTGCGCTATGCTGTCAAAAAGAACATCAAGGTAATTCCTATTGATGAAGGTGTTATTAAAGTGAAAGGTCCGGCAATTTTTGATTACTTTAAAAATGAAAGTGGTGTTCACCGCGTTCAACGAGTCCCGTCCACCGAAAAAAGAGGTCGCATCCACACGTCTACCGCAACGATTGCAGTACTTCCTGAGATTTCAGAGCGAGATGTACAAATTCGACCTGAGGACCTTGATATCCAGTTTTATAGAGCTGGAGGCCACGGTGGTCAAAACGTTAATAAAGTTTCAACAGCAGTTCGGTTAACTCATAAACCCACTGGCATTGTAGTAACTGCACAAACTGAGCGCTTTCAAGAGCAAAACCGATTAAACGCAATGGCGCTTCTTAGAACAAAGCTGTGGGAAAAAGCTGAAGAAGAAAAAGAAAAAACAGTAGCAGGATACCGAAGCCAAATTGGACGAGGTTTACGATCTGAGAAAATAAGAACATATAACTTTCCTCAAGACCGCGTAACCGACCACCGAATTAATAAGTCCTGGGGAAATCTTGAGAGTATTGTAGAAGGAAATCTCGATAAAGTAATTGAAGCGACAAAAAATCTCTGATAGACAAATAGTGAGGTGAGAGATGTCTCAGTACAATGGTCACAATATCGGTTGGTTAATGGCAGTTTTATTCTTCCGGTTCCCATTTGAAGTGTATTATGCACTGTACTTTGAATGGAGGTACGCAAAGCCATTGGTGGCAACCATCATTGCTGTCCTTGTTTGTGCCGTGATCTTTTTGATTGCAGCAGTAAACATCATCGTTGCACTGATTTTCGTTTGGGTTTTTCCGTATATAGTCGCGGTTATAAGTAGTCTCTGTTATATAGATTTCCGCGACTAATAGTGATGCCGACCTATTTTAAGGACAAGACGCTTTTTCCAAAAACGACGTTGGAATAGCGACAGCAGACTGGCGCAATGTCGCCAGTCTTTTTTCGTTTGTTATAATAGCGAACCATTTAGTAACAGAAAGGATTTGTATGAAAGACCGGGGTATTGTGAAAGTCGGGATTTCATTTCTGGTGTCTCCGGTCTTAGTTGCGGTGACACTCGCCTACGAGTTGTTTTATCGGTGGCGGTTCAATAAGCGCGCGCTCGATGTAGTGTTAATCACGATCTGTGTGATTCTGTTGCCAGTCACCGTTGGTGCAGTTCTTCACTGGATTTTCGGCGTGATTATGCTTTATATCGTGAGCATTCTACTGATTGTAACGAGTAGCCGTGAGGCATTTGCATTCTGGCGAACACCAACCGTCACGACAAGCAAACGTAAGTGACAAACCTTCATTGGCGGAAAACCGGTACGCATGTGCCGGTTTTTTTATTTACCTATAATTTTGGTATAATGCGTGACCGTAACCCAACCTACTAAGGAGCGAATCGTGAGTGAGGATCCTAAGTTTTTTGTCAGGATGGAATCGGATAAGGATGACCAAGACCTGCCTTCACGCTGGAAAATTGCCCTACTTATTGGGTTAACCCCATTATGGGCAGCAATTGTAATTCTTACTGAACTATGGTGCCGGTGGAAAGAGCGCAAGAACGCCGTTCGGCCTATAATTTCGACTGCGATTATGGTTACAGTGAGCGTATTTTTCGGTGTTCATGGGCATTGGTTTGCCACCATGTTGGTCTTATGGCTCGTGCCAATAACGGTCATGCTGCTTAAAAAGGTGGATCACTTTCAGGCATTCCAAAAGAGCTGATCCAGCTAACTAGTACACGAACGGCTGGGCACGCTGGTGTTTAACGGCACCAGCATTTTTTTGGTATCATACATCCGCATCTATCTGTTCAATAAAGGAGATTGTGAGTGAAAGAAGATCAGAATGACACCTGGCCTCACATGATAGGCACGGTGTTCTTTGTACCGTTCTACACCTTGTTTCTCGTGGTTGCAGAGATCGTAATTCGAATTACAAAATCAGAATCGATAGTAAAACCAGTTACGAGTCTGGTGTTGACCATTGCATTAGCTCTTGGGTGCATTGCCATCGGGCAATGGCTTGGGGGAATTTTGTTTTTGTATCTTATCTGTCTCGTCATGATCGGATCAGGACGAATGGAGCATTTTCACTTACATGTTGATGCTCAAGGAGAAGGGTAAAAACTGATACGTATTGTAAGCTGGTGCTGATTTCAGTGCCAGCTTTTTTTATTGGGATGCATTGGTTAAGCTCGCACTCACCGTTTTTTCTTCACCATCACGCCAGAGCTTAATAGTAATTGTTGCACCTGGTTCTTTCTTTGAAACTACCGCCGCAAGTCCATCCTCATTATCGGCAAGCTTTTCTCCATCAATCTCAATGACAATATCGTCAATTAAAATGCCGGCCTTGTCAGCTGGTGAATTAGATACAACGTCCACTACGTATGCCCCTTGAGGAACGTTATTTAAGAGCGCTGCCTGTCTACTCACCATTTGATACTGCACGCCTAAAAAGGCTTTGCTTGCAAAACTGCCATTGGCACTAAACTGATCAAGCCCTTTGCGTAAAATGTTCACAGGAAGTGCAAATCCAATATTTTGAGCGCCTTCTGCAACGGCAACATTTACTCCAATCACTTGACCTGCAGAATTCAAAAGCGGTCCACCAGAATTTCCCGGATTAATTGCAGCATCTGTTTGGATCACGTCATCTAATTTCTCAACGAACCCTTGGTACGGACTCCCTGCAGTGATTCCTCGCCCTAATCCTGAGATGACTCCCGTTGTGACTGTGTGTCTAAATTGACCTAACGCCGTTCCAATGGCAACAACAAACTGACCGGCCTTTAGGTTTTCAGAACTCCCAAGTTCAACAGGAATTAAGTTGGTTGCATCAATTTTTAAAATAGCTAAATCATTTGCTGGATCACGATTGATGGTTTTCACTTCATACTCTGTTCCATCTTTAGTGATGACTTTATATTTTGCAGTTGTGCTTTCAACAACGTGTTTATTCGTGACAATCAGTCCATCCGCCGACACGACAAAGCCACTCCCAATGTCTTGCGGAGTTCCTCCTTGAGTTCTCTGACTAAACCCGCCACCAAATGGATTAAATTCAAGAATTCGCTGTCGCTCCGTTTCAACAGATACGGTAACCACTGATGGTGAAACTTTTTCAGCAATCTCGATAACAATTGACTCTTCATTAATGATCTTTTCATTTACGATTGTTGAAGATGATCGAGGGAGGAATTTGTCTAAGAAAGCAACTCCTTTTGTGCGCTCAATGACAGAACCGCTAACTACAGCTCCACCGATTATCACCAGAAGAATAAAGAGAACGAGAATTCGCTTAAAAGTTGTCACTTGCATAAAATATTTTAATTTCTAAAAAGATATCAACCAACTCTGAATTTTTCCTGAGAATTACTGTTCGAGGAGTTTTACTGCCGCCATTAATTGCTCATCCTCGATAGTATTTACGTCTTGTTCAACTACTGTATCAGGCTCAAGTCCTTTTTCGTGAACCCACGTTCCCTTTGGGGTGAGCCACTTTCGAATTGTTACGTGAATTCCAGTTCCATCAGAAAATTGTCGCGGTTCCTGCACAGTACCTTTTCCAAAGCTGGTTGTTCCCAGTAATTTGTATCCTTTGTGATCACGCAATGCCCCTGCTAAGATTTCAGACGCAGAAGCGGAACCTTTATTAATTAAAATAACTACTTTTCCTTGGAGCAGTTTTCCTTGTGGATCGCTTTTCACTTGCTCTCGGATTTGTCCCCCTGACTCCTCTGAAACAACGACCGTTCCGCGCGGTAAGAATTCTGATGCAATATCTACCGCAGCTTGCAAATAGCCACCAGGGTTATTTCGAACGTCAAGGACGATACCTTTAATATTTGGCTTCCCAAGCACTTCTAGAATCGCCTTATTCCACTCTGCCTTTGTTTCTCCACCAAAGCGTGACAGCCGAATGTGTGCAACGTCTTTGTTTTGCCCTTCATATGTCAGAGTTACACTCGCAACGTCAATATTTTGGCGTTCAACGTCCAAGATGATTGGTTGGTCGTTTCCTTCACGAAGAAGTGCAAGTGTTACTTTGGTTCCTCGTTTTCCACGAATAATTTGAACAGCTTCTGGTAGGCTCATCCCATCGGTTGATTTGTCGATGTCCTTTGAAGGATCTTTAACCGCAATAATAAGATCGCCTGCCAGTACACCTGCTTTTTCTGCAGGAGAATCAGGAAGTGGTGAAATAACAGCGAGTTGTGTACCTTTATATCCTATTTGGATACCAACGCCATCAAAACTTCCTGACAAATCTTCTTCGGTTACTTTCTGCTCTTCTTTATTTAAAAACACCGTATACGGGTCACCGACAGCTGAGACCATGCCTTTAATTGCACCCAATACAAGCTTTGACTCATCAATCTGTGCTGGGTCATAGTATTCAGCCTTTAAAAGATCCCACACTTGCCAAAATTGGTTGAATGTCACCGGTTTACCAGAAGGAAGGTCCCGGGAGATAATTGCGGATTGAGAATTGGGGGTAATGCGATGTCCAGTAATTGCAAACTGATATCCACCAGTGAATCCGATTACAAGAAGAGCCAACACAGCCAAGAAGGTGCTAATTTTTTTGGATGAGAGGTGTGGAAGTTTATTTTGCTTCATGAGAAACCTCTCATGGTATTACATATTCCCTTTAAAAGGAAGAAGACCTAAGTGACGTGCTCTTTTAACCTCACGACTAACGAGTCTTTGCTCTTTAGCTGAAAGACCACTTCGTTTTCGACCAATAATACGAGCACGATCATTAACGATCTTGCCTAATTCTTCGAAATTTTTGTAAGTCACTTCAAAATCAAACGGCGCAACGCGCGGCAAGATAAATCGTGGTTTTGTTCGTTTTTGTTTTTTAGCCATATATATACTTAGAATGGAATGTCATCATTCCCGTCTTCAACTGCCTCTACTTCTTTTTTTGCTTTTGGTTGAGCTTTTTTAACTGGTGCTGCTTCTTCATGTGGTGCATCAGGTCCTTCTCCAAAGTCGACTGGAACATCAATATCTTGATTTGATCCATAATCGCCAGATCCACCTTCTTTACGATCTAATACCATCATGTCAGTAATGACAATTTCAGTAGTATATCGCTCAACGCCATCTTGCCCTGCCCACTTTCGTGTTTGCAATCGTCCTTCAACGAATGCACGTCCACCTTTTTTTAATAACTGTCCACAGAGTTCACCTAACTTATCCCATGCAACGATACGATGATATTCGGCATTTTCTTTTGACTCACCACTATCAGTTTTCCAATATCGATTGGTAACAATCGTAAAGGTACAAACAGCCGTTCCTGATGGTGTAAAACGCATTTCAGGATCGCGGGCGAGGTTTCCTACTAATGTAACTCTGTTAAGACTTCTGCTCATTTGTATCTTCTAACTCTTTCGGATGATTTCTAATTCTAACGAGTTTTGATTCCTTTGTCATTAAAAGATATCTTAAAATGTCTTCTTCTAATCGAAGTCGTTCATTAATAGTCTTCGCAGCTTCAGGAAGCAATTCAACTTGCATAATAAAATAAGCTCCTGATGTGAGCTTCTTCATTGGGTATGCGAGTTCTTTAACTCCCCAATCTAATGTCTCAGTTACTTTTCCCTTTAAGGTAGTAATGAGTTTTTCAACTTTTTCGACAGAAGCTTTGCGTTTTGCAGTGGTTGCTTTGCCGTCTACTACGACTACGAGTTCATATGGTTTCATACGGTTTTGAGTATATCACACGGAGATTTCGGCTACAACCTATACATATGTACCATGTATTATTGTCGTGTTATAATTGTCTATAGGATAGAAATAGGAGCATATTATGGGTGAAGTACTTGTTTTTGGCGGGATTTTACTGCTTAGGCGCGCTTGGAAGATGCGACAGGCAGCAAAACGCACCAAACTGGCTTAATTGAACTCTAATTTCGCCTGCAGCCAGTTGGTGGTATCATCAACTGGCTTTTTTCAATCCACGGGCTGGTGTTACAAGGAGGTTATATGCTTGTGCTGTGTCCGAAGTGTCAAGGATGGAGGCAACAGATGATCCAAATGAGGACGACCCCACCAGATGCACTGGCTGAAGGCTCGTATGAAGTTCTGTTTATGCCCTGCTCTTTTTGCAAAGGCTCGAAATGGGTCACGAACGAAGTGGCTCAGGCATATATTGAGGAGGAGGCAAGATCCAGCTACTGGATAGTACGTGTGTACTTGATCGCAGTTGGTCTGATCATATTTTTAATCGTTGTCGGAATAGTACTGAATATGAGGTCATGAGATGAGCAGTACAATGGAGTGCCCAGAATGTGATGGCGTGGGTGTTAAGGCCACGGTCGACCCAGATACGGGACAGGACGACATCCCATCAAGAGGATTCTTACCCTGCTTTCTGTGTCATGGGAAGAAAGTAATTACTGCGGAGATCTACATGTCGTATGCGGATGAGCAGCTGAGAAAGCGTATGCAGTTGCAAAAGTGGTATCTCGCTTTTGTGGTGGTGCTTCTCGCAGCGATCGTTATCAGCCGGGTCGCTAATATATGTTAAGCAGTTTCATTGCAGCCAGCTCTCACAGGGCTGGTTTTTTTATGCCCCTATTTTAAATTCAACAACATCTCCGTCTTGAACTAAGTAGTCTCTCCCTTCACTTCTCACTTTCCCTTTTTCTCGAGCATTCTTCCACCCAACACACGCTACAAAATCATCAAAGGATACAACATCAGCCTTTATGAACTTTTTTATAAAGTCGTTATGAATTGAACCTGCGGCATTTTGAGCAGTTGTTTCAGTATGAATAGTCCAGGCACGTACTTCCTTCTCCCCTGCTGTTAAAAAGGTAATAAGTCCAAGCGTTGCAAAACCTTTTCGGATTAAGCGTTCAAGACCGGACCGTTCAACACCCAAGTCTTTCAGATAGTTTTCAGCGTCAACTGCATCAAATCCAGACAATTGTTCCTCAGTACGAGCGGAAATCGCTACAACTTGATCGACATTGATGTTAAAGTCAGTTGCATACTTACTTTCGAGGGTTGCGGCATCCTTTAGAGAATCTTCATCGCAATTGAGGGCAATAATAATTGGTTTCATGGACAGCAGTGATAATTGCTTAACCTGCTTTTCCTCTTCATCAGTGAAAGATAAAAACCGTGTTGCTTTTCCTTGCTCAATAGAAGCCTTACATTTTAAAACGACGTCCCAACGTACTTTTTCTTCACGGTTCGCATTGCCTTTTGGTTCTCTTTGTTTTGAAAGTGTTTCTAGGTCTGCCATCATCAGTTCAGTTTCAATGATCGCCAGATCTGAAACCGGGTCAACACTCCCCTCTTTAATAATATCTGTGTCAGTGAATGCCCGCACCACATGGCAAATTGCGTCCGTCTCACGGATATGACTTAAGAATTTATTACCCAATCCTTCACCTTTGTGTGCTCCTGCAATTAACCCTGCAATATCCGTGAATTGAACAGTTGCAGACACTTCCGGAGGAAGTTCTGATAACTTTTCAGACTCTTTCGTTACTTGGGCTAATGTAGCCAAACGTGCATCAGGAACAGGAACAATTCCGATATTAGGCTCAATTGTCGCAAACGGAAAATTTGCAGCATATGCTGCCTGTTTCTTAAGGAGTGCATTAAACAGCGTTGATTTTCCAACATTTGGGAGACCGACTATTCCAATAGAGAGTGACATGAACGTATTTTACATTGAACTGAGCGTGGTTACTAGAAGTACTGCCGAAGTTTAGGCTATCTTGTGACCTTTATAAGTATCCTGACCAAATCCAAGCATAAGCATAAAGACTGGGGGAAGGAAAATAAGCCCAAGTCCAAACAAATCTGATTTTCCAAATACGCGAGCTAAATTCCACTGAATTAAAACATATACAACGAGATTCGCAAACGGGACAAACATGAGTAAGAACCACCATGTTGGCTTCCCTACGATTTGTACTAATAGGTACATATTGTAGAACGGGACAAGTGATTTCCACCCTGCTACTCCCGCTTTCTCAAAAATCTTCCAGGAAGCGACAAGCATGACTACTCCAACCAATATCCAAATAAATGAACCAACAGGAGAATCACTTGAAGTTGAGTATGAATAACTTGCTGAATATCCGTAGTCCATACAGTAATAGTGATTCTAATTGTTGAGATTTGCAACTACGAGTTTTACAGCAATCTGAAGAACATCACGTTAACTCCATAAATACGGCATTTTAGTAACAAATATGATAGAATTCCCTATCGAATAATTGATCTTTTACAGGAGTCCGGAAGATGCAACAACAACAGTACGCTGGCCCGTTTGCACGGTTTGGTTGGCACGACGATTGGAAAGACGGTCTGAGCATTTCAGCAATGATCACTGCCGCATACGCAGTCATCTGCGTGTTCTCAATGACCCTCACCGGACATTGGGAAAACGCTGGCTTTCTCGCCTTTGTTGGCGCGATTGTCCTGGTCGGATATTTCCCGCTGTGCCTTTCAGTTCCGCAGGAGTTCAAGGATCGCTTCCAAATCAACATCACAACGCGTGAGGAAGATGCGATCAGGCTCGGATTGTTCGTTAGTCCACCGTTGGTCTTTATTGCAGGCAGTGTGATAAACGGCGTGTTATACACGTTCAGGACGCTGAACCTGGCTGGAATTTTGGTCTTTGCCGGTATGGCCCTGTGGTTCTACGTCGGATACCAAAATGCACACGATAATGATGAATCCGTAACGGTGCGCGACTGGGCGACGTACTCGGCCCCCATCCCACTGACAATTGTGATGATCACCTTTGTCGGGATGATGTGGTCAATGGCGACCCTGACAATAGTCGGTCTTATTGCGATCCTATTCGTGACGGCGTGTGCGACCATCTACTCATATTTGACTGAAGGCAGCGCTGACACCTATTAACAATAAAGCCGCTATATTCGATGACAGTGCCTGTTCTTTTTTGAATTGGCACTTTTTTTGTGGTTTAAAAAGAAATAGACAGTGTGGGTTACAATGAATACGATGAACACCTTAACACCAGAAGAAGCACACGTAATAGAAGACAAAGGAACAGAGCGACCGTTTACTGGTGAATACGATGAGTTCTATAAAGAGGGAACATATATTTGTAGAAGGTGTAATAATCCCCTATTTCCTTCGAAAGCAAAATTTGATGCAGCATGTGGGTGGCCTGCATTTGACGACCACTTCGAAAATGCAGTAAAACGCCTTCCGGACGCAGACGGCCACCGAATCGAAATTGAATGCGCCAATTGCAATGCACATTTAGGTCACGTTTTTGAAGGTGAACGCTTGACTGAGAAAGATACCCGGCATTGTGTAAATTCCCTTTCTATTCGATTTATACCCAAAGAAGAAAAACTTCCTGCCGTTCTTCATTCATAAGAAAAATCACGTATAATACCCTTGTCTGGTTATCTATCGGAGGACTATATGAAGTATAAGTTGGTGTTCTTTGTCATACTGTTCATGTTGGCCGGGGCCTCAGTTGCGTGCAATCTGCCCCTCGGGTGAGATCTCACCCAGTCGGTGTTGTTAGATACCCGTCTACCAACACCGATATTTATTTTTTTCAATGGAAATCACCACAACGTTTTGCCCGACAAATAGATCTGAATGGCGCAAATGGCTTCAAGAGAACCATGACAAGAAATCTGAAATCTGGCTTCTCTACTTCAAAAAACATACAAAAAAACCAACAGTGACGTATGAAGAATCAGTTGAGGAAGCACTCTGCTTTGGCTGGATTGACGGCATTCGAAAACGAATTAACGATGAGCAATCAGCCCTGAGGTTCACTCCACGCAAATCACTTAGTCATTGGTCAGAATCAAATATTAAAAGGTATCGTGAGCTTGTAAAAAATGGACGTATGACAACTCGTGGAAAAGCAGCATACGAGGAGTACAAGAAACGAGAGAAACAGTAGTAATTATTCACCAGGACAGGGATCAAATTCACATTGCGGTCCTGATCGCCCAACACTTGACCCGTCGCTGCAAATTTTTGCGTCTAGCGTACAGGCCACTCCTTCGGGTTCTGATTCGCTACGCGTTGTGCAATTTCTGTAGGTTTGCTCGTTATTCTCAAGCAAAAAGCCCTCATCACCTTTGGTCGCAAATACAATTGTTTCTCCTTCATCTGCGTACCGAATCCCTGATGCCGCAACTACTTGTACGAGGGTATATACCCTGCTATCTGACAGTGTTACCTGAACTTGGTCTTTAGAGAAGGCAGCATTAATATTTTTTCCGTCGTCGCATTGGTACACAATTACTTGTTCTGGGACCTGTGTTGATTGCATGAACGAAGGCTTGAGGTTCAATCCATGCTGCACTCCAATGCGGTATCCAACGAGACCGCCTCCTATAAGTCCAGCAATAAGCCCGACGAATAGCATCGTGAATGTTGGAAATAAAACGAATGGCTCCTTTTGCATACATTCACTCTAACATAGGAGATTGTAATTGGGAAAAGAGAGGTATATCATCGTGGCAGATGACTCCAGAGCGAGTGTCAGAAGGATTACAACAAACATATCCTATTCTTGACGCGAGCATACCACGCACCGAGTATGAAGTAATCACCCCACGTATCGTAAAAATTCCCAAGAATTGCATTGAGCGAAATCCAGATCATGTACATGAACTTCCCATTATTGTTGGAGCTCCTGGGGGTGGCAAAGATTCACTCGTTGAAGCAGTCCTTGCAGAGACCACCGCAGCAGCGCGCCCTAAAACTGCAACTACACGAGCACCTCGCCCACAAGAATAGGATTCAACTTGAGCGTTGTAATTTTTGTTTCTTCAAAAATAGCCTCAAAAATCATTGTTTTTCTGAAGTGAGCGTGCGCTTAAAAAACGCAACTGTCTCTCTCATAGCAGGAGTGAAATTTGGATTAGTAATATTATGTCCACCTGATTGATATTCAAATAGTTCATGAGGAACGCTCGTTTCTTTCAAGATGTTAACCAAATTGCGACTATACTCCACACTTACCACCGAATCATCAATGGCATGGTGAAGCTGTATTTCTCCTTTGTATTCTGAAAGATAATTGGTTGGTGCCATTAATTCCCAGAACGGACTCGTAGCATTGGGCTCTCCATAGGTCTCTCGAATTTTCGCCCTCCGTTGAGACTGCGGATTAGTTGTGGGTTGAGGACGATAACTCTGGTCATTTAATCGATACTGAGAAAGGTCGACATAGGTGTATCCCGCCCCTGCCCAAATAACCGCTGCAGGGATTGTCGGCTTTGTTGCAATCGCACGGGTGAGAATATTCCCAGCCATACTGTGGCCCCACAATCCAATCTGTGATGCATTTACAAAAGAGGCTTTTTGCAACGCGCTGTATGCGTTAAGCGTGTCTTTTACATAATCAGCAGAATAATATGCACCTCCGGGATCACCTTCCGATGAACCATGGCCACGCAAATCTATCTTCATGACCGCAAATCCATTCCGTGCAAGATAATTCACATACTCTACATACCGTTCAGTTGTTCTATATACAGAAGGGGGAACATATCCATGCACAAATACAATTCCAGGCCAACCACCGGCTGGTTCTTGTCCTTTCGGGTGAGTGAGTAATGCATTTATACGCAACCCATCCGATGAATACGAGGTTAAATAGCTAGTAAATTCAGCGGTCTCACTGTACTTTTTAAGCTCACCCAATTGAGAGTCAAACGTTTGCATTCGCAAGTGCGGAATTGTCATCTCATAGAATGGCATTGGTGTTGGATACGGTGTCGCGACAACTTTTTCAAGAGTACGCAACGGATCCATAGAAAAACGCTCTCCCTTACCGTTTCTAATTGAACTAAACAAAACATATAAAAGACCAGCAATCACAACAAATATAAGCAGTTTTTTTATCATGTAAAAAATAATTTAAGAAGGGTGAAGC
>ERZ761594.206-NODE-206-length-23915-cov-32.857125_pt1 | contig 23915 bp, 26 predicted proteins | sample MGYA00511036_ERZ761594 | MGnify/ENA primary metagenome ERZ761594 (study PRJEB28899, sample SAMN03785561) | bioreactor sludge metagenome | biome: EBPR Sludge; feature: EBPR Bioreactor; material: 0.22µm filtered reactor supernatant | place: Saint Lucia: Queensland... | reverse complement strand
CGGAGCAGTAGCCACGCGAGCCCGATCGTCGTCACGGTGAGGAACGCGAGCGTCGCGGGGTGCGGGTCGGCGGGTTGGCCGTTGCGGGGGATCACGCTGCGACCATCGTTTCGACGTGCTCGGGAGGGGCCATCTCTGGCGTGCCCTCGCAGCGGCAGCAGTTGTTGCCCACATCCCACCGTGAGCCGGGCATCCCGCAGTCGGGGCCGGTCGCATGCAACTGAAAGGGGTTCCACTCCGAGACCACCTCAACCGCGTGCTGCTGGCAGGCCCACCCCGGCTCGATGGGGCTGCTGTCCATCCATGCGATGTGAATCACGCTCGGCTCGCCGCAGAGGCGTTCGGAACCGTCCTCGTTGATCCCCAGCAGGCGGCTGCAACGTCTTTCAACGTCGGTGACGGCACCACGTGGCGGCACGGTGATCGGGCGATCCATCATCGCTCCCACGGCGGCAGGTAGTCCTCGGCCGGGCCGACCTTGCCGACGAGCTGCACGCACTCGACGGCAGCGGCGGCGTTGCGGATGTGCGCCGCGGCCTGGGCGATCTCGGGGTCGCGGGTGCGTGCCTCGATCACCGTTGCGAACTCCGCGAGCGGATGCAGCTATCCATCGCGTTGTAGTAGGCGACTGTCGCCACCTCCTCGACCGTGCTGTTGACCGCCGCGGTCGCCGCGACGTAGGTGGACCCGCCCCACAGCACGACGGCGGCGACGTAGGTGGCGATCCGCTTGGCGGTCATAGCAGCGCGATCAGGAGCAGCTCGAGCAGGACAAGGGCCGTCACGATGCAGACGTAGATCGCAACCGGCGTGGTCACGACTCCGGCCACCGGGCGACGAACGGCAGGCCGAGGAAGCCTCCGGCGACGGTCAGCGCGGGTATGTCGTTGGTGTCGATCGGCGGGTGGATCCTCACCACGATGTAGACCGCGATCGTCCACGCCAGAACGTCCCGGACGATCCCTCGTATTTGCGGCCAGCGGTCCAAGCACGGCTCCTGCCTCATCCACGGGCCGCTAACCCTGGGCGTTCGGGACGAGGTAGACGAGGATCGCCGTCAGCACGCCAACGACGTCCTGGGCGGTGCCCTCGTCGAGGATGCCGAAGGCGACGACGACGCCTGCGAGGGCGACGAGCGCCTTGCGGATGGTCTTGATCTTGTTCATGGGGTGTCCTTTCGGTCAGTAGTCCTGCTTGGCGAATACGTCGGCGTCGGTGATCGCCCGCCACTTGCCGTAGACGACCATCCCGCCGTTCGACTGGGAGCCATCGGCGGCGCTGGTGTTCCCTTCGCACGTCTGGAAGTTGCCGCCGCTGACCTTCCCCGTGGTCATGACGATGTGCTCATAGCCCCACAGCGAGGCGATCCCACCGGGCACCGGCGAGGCGACCGCATGCAGGCCGTTGACCCCTGCGCGGGCGTCGGCGGCGACGTAGCCCGCATAGCCCCGGCGGATCTTTGAGGTGTAGGAGCCGCCGCCCTTCTTCAGCGTCCACCAGCCGGCGGCACAGCCGCACCAGTACACCGGCCCCGAGTAGCCGAGCCAGCGGATCACCTTGCCAACCCATGGCCCCCAGTTGGAGCCAGCGGGCTCCTCGTGCTTGCCGTTGTCGCGCTTGCCCGCCTTCAGCGCCCGCTCGGGACCGGACAGCCGCAGCAGCTTGCGCAGCCGCCTCTGCGCCCGCCGGAGCTTGCGCGACACCTTGTGGCGGCGCGGGCGGAGATCGTCGAGGCGCGCGGTGAGATTGTCGACCTGGTGGCCGAGCGCCATGATCTCGTCGTGCAGCTCGTCCTTGCGCTCGGCGTCTCTGGGGTCGCGGTCGCGCTTGTGGCGCAGCTTCTCCGAGAGCGCGCGGCGCGTCTCCACCTTGTCGGCGATGATCGTGGCGAGGGCGTTGCGCCTCGCCTTCAGGCGGCGCACCTCGCGGCGCGCCTGCACGATGCCCATGTGGGCCTCCTTGATTCGTAGGGTCAGAACCCGGCGGGCTTGATCGCCACGTCGAGGCGGGCGAGCAGCGCGTCGATCGACGCGCCCTTGATGTCGAGCGTCGCCGTGACGGTGCCGCCGCTGTAGTTGGTCGAGACGATCTTGCGCGGGGTCGCGTCATCGTCGTCCTCGACGATCACGTAGTCGCCCGCCCGGACGAGGTAGACCGGCCACAGGTTGCCCACGTCGTCGCGGGCCTCGCCCTCGAGCTCTACCGAGCCGGAGTAGCGGCGGGTGTTGGCGTCGCGCAGGAGCAGCTGCCCGATCAGCACCGCGCCGTCCTGGTTGGTGATCCCGATGTCGCGGCTGCCGTAGCGATTCGGGATGCCCGCCGCGTTGACGGGGTTGGCGGGGTCGGTGTCGGCGAGCAGGTCCGTCTCGTAGTCGGCTCCCGAGCCGGTCGGCCCGACCGAGCGGCTGTTGCCGTTGGCGTCGGTGTACTGGACGACGTAGCCGTTGCAGCGCGTCTCGGTCGTCGGCCCCTCGTCCACCGAGACGACGCCCTCGTCGCGCCGCACCCGCCACGTCCGGCCATAGCTGCCTGGCGTCTTCCAGAAGAACCCGTCCTCGTAGCAGCCCCAATCGGGTGGCTGGAAGCCCGACGCCCCGAACAGGCTGACCGCCTCAATGATGTTGCGTGCCGTCGTCCCGAAGTCGCGGAAGGCGAGGTGGGGGATCACGAACGCCGACTGCTCGATGCCGTTCGGCTCGATGGCGACGAGCGGTGCCCAGCGGCCGACCGCGTGGGCCACGATGTCGGAGGCGTAGAACCCGGCGTCCGGTTCGGTACCCCGGATCGTCAGGCCGTGGTCGCCGTAGACGGCAAGGCCGGACCAGCCGAGGCGGAAGGGGATGCTCTCATAGCCCGTCAGCGCACCGCCGGTCCAGACGAAGTCGAGCACCGCGAAAGCCTTTCCCGGCGTCCACGTCTGCGATGCCGCTGCCGATGCGGTCGGCTCCGATTGCAGGTCGCCGGTGCCGGTATAGCCGGTGGCGATCGCGTCGTCGCAGGCTGAGATCGACCAGTACCAGCTCGTGCTCGAGGCATTGGTGCGTGTCCACGTCCCCGCGACCTTGCCGATCAGCAGGCCGTTGCCGGGATACCACGCCTCGACCGCAGCCTGCGCCGTCGCCGCCCAGTTGCCCTCGGCCTCCATGACCAGCACCGGCATCCCGTCCTCGTCGTACTCGGTCGTGTGGTCGATGGGGTTGCGACTGTTCGACGTGATCTGCGTTTCCTTCCGGTCGTAGCCCGCCTCCTGCCACGATCCGAGGTCGGTGTCGCGGTAGATCACCCGCGCCGCCTGGTCGTCGTCCAGGTGCGCCAGCGGGCCTTCCAGCGTCAGCTCGATCTCGGACGCCCCGACCCGTGGCACGCCCGCCACCCTCGCCCGGTAGACCGTCTGCCCGGACTGGTCGTAGACGTGGGCGGCGGCGAACAGGTTGGCGTCGAGCGAGTCGAGCCCGTACGGGCGGGACAGCTTGACGGTGCCGTCGGCGAAGCCCCACCCCGGAACCTCGGTCCCGAATGACACGTCCACGACGACGTTCTGCGGGTCGGCCTCGTCGGGTCCGAAGCGCAGCTGGTTGCCGTCGTTGCCCTCCAGCGTGACGGCGAAGCGGGGGTCGGCGCTCACAGCAGGATAACCCTCGGCGTCACCGTCACGTCGACGCGCTGCCCGTCGGCGACGTTGGCGTCGGCGGAGGTGTCAATGTCGGCGCGGCGCATCTTCACGGCGAGGCGGTGCGTGCGGTCCTCGCGCCCGGCGGGTGGCACCGTCAGGTAGCTGCCCTCGAAGCTCGGCGGGCGGGTGCCGTCTGAGCGGGCGATGGAGTCGTCGCCGAGCACGACCGCGCCGGAGGCGTCGATGACGTGGGTGGCTGAGGGCGTGGTCGTCTGGAAGTCGTCGTAGTTGCGGGTGCTTGCCGTCGCCGAGGTATAGGCGTCGTAGAGGCCGCACTTGCCGGAGGCGAGGGTGCCGCCGGTGGCGAGGTCGGGGTCGGAGCCGGAGGAGAGCAGCGTCCCGCCCCAGTAGGTGCGATAAGAGCCGTCGGCGCCGAGTTCAAGCCGGAGCAGGTGGGCGTAGTTAGGGATGCTGAAGATGCTCGATCCCCAGTACGCGATTTCGCTGACGCTGCCCGCCTTCTTCTTGAGCAACACCAGCGCATAACCTATGTAGCTCGGGCCGGTATGGTCGGACAGCACTAACGCAACCCAGTTATTCGTATCGGCGTAACGCGCGAGCAAGCCAAACCGTTGCTCACTCGCATAGAACTGCGAAACCTTCACCGTCGCCTGCACCGTGCAGGCCGCGACCGCCGAGCCGAGGTAGGCGTAGCACCCCCCGCCGTCGAGCGAGGCGTCTGAAACCGTGGTCCGCTGCGCCGTGTGGCCGGTCGTCTCGACCTGGAAGCCGTTGGCGCCGGTGCGGTTGGCCTCGCCCCAGTTGCCGCCGATGTTGGCCGCCTTCGGCGCGTCGAGGTTGCCCGCCGACTGGTCGAAGGTGTCCCAGGTGGCGAACGTCGCGCCCGGCTCGACGGTGCCCTTCGCCTTCGCCCAGCGGTAGGCGGGGATCAGGAGCAGGTAGTCCACGTCGAGCGTGTCGCCGCCCGCCTGCGAGTACGCCTCGACGCGGACGGTGAGCGTCCCGTCCTCGCTGCCCTCGACGTAGCCGAGGTCCAACTCGTAGAAGGCGTCGAGGCCTTGCAACTGCCGCCACGACGAGCGGGACCAGCCACCAGAGCCGACCCGCCACGCCAGCCGGACGTAGATCGGCCCCGTGCCGTCGCCGTACAACCGCGCCTTGACCTTGTGGCGGCCCTTGTGCGTCAGCCCGGTCGCCTCGCAGCAGCCGAGCGGCGAGGTCGCCAGGCTGGTACGGATCACGCCGCTGGACGAGTACGCGCCGGTGCGGGTCGTCGCCGATCCCGCCAGCCCGGTGGTCGACAGCGAGGCGGAGTCGATCAGCAGCGCGGCGGTGCCGTCCCACGCGGCGTCCAGGCCGACCTCCAGGTGATCGCGGTTCTGCGTCGCCGTGTCGGTGACCGTGGCCTTCACCAGCGCCGGTGCCGAGCCGGGAATGTCGGCGAGGCTCACCGACTGGATCGGGTCGGAGGAGGTCGAGTTGCTGACGAGCGAGACCGGGTTCAGGCGACCGTACGGGCGGGTCGTCATCGACAACTCGACCGGCGAGCGCTGGAACTGCAGCTGGCTCGGGTCGAGCGCCGAGATGCTGACCGACTCGAGGTCGCAGTAGACCGTCGGGGCGTCCTCGATCGTCGCCGTCAACACGCCGCCGTAGGTCCGCGCCGCCTCCACGGTCTGCTGCAACTCCGACAGCGCCGTCTGCACCTGGGCGTCCGACAGCCCCGAAGCCATCAGGAGGTTCACCTTGCCCTCGGGGTTCTGCGGGCGGCTGCGGGTGCGGCGGCCACCCTCGCTGTAGATCGACTCGGCGTACTCCTCGTCGTAGCTGACGATCGGCAGGCCGAGGCCGTCGGCGGCGACGTACCAGGGGTCGCGGTCGTTGAGCTCCAGCGGCACCCCGAGATGGCCGGTCGAGATCGACCCGTGCGGCACGCCCGTCCACTCGCCACCCGGCTGGTCGCCGTCGGAGAACTGGGAGGCCGGTGAACCTGCCGGATAGGCGACGAGTGCGCCGTCGACGTCGATCGTCACCGCCTGTGGGCCTCCGCCGAGGTCGGTGCGGACGATCAGGTAGGCGATGGCGGCTGCGGTGTTCGGGGTCCATGAGACCGTCACCTGCTGCCAGACGCCTGCTGTGAGCGTCACGTCGGCCCTCACATGATCGGCCGACGCCTTGCCCAGCACGAAGTCGAGGCTCACCGCCGAAGCCGAGTGCAGCCACACCGAGGCGTGGTAGGTGCCCGAGCCCGACGCCCATCCGGACGGCAACGCGAACGCAATCCCCTCAGCGGCAGCGGAACCCGGTGTGGTGATGCGCCCGCAGTAGTCGCCGTACTTCGCATTGGCCGAGGTCCGCGCCAGCGACGCCCCCGCGTTCAGGTGGTAGGCGGGCGCGTTGGTCACCCAGCCGGTCGTGTTCGTCTCGAACGACGGGTTGGAGACGTGGTTGGCGAACTTCCCCGGCAGCGTCGGCGTCAGCGTCAGCGTCGTCGCCATGACCTAGACCCTGCTGGGCGCGCGGCCCTTCGACGTCTGGGCGATGCTGCGAAGCTCGCCGTTGATCAGAACCTTCACCGTGTCCTCCAGCGCCTTGCCGTGCGTGTCGATCGTGCAATCGTTGAGAACGAGGCTGATCTCAGGTTCCAGTATCGCCCGCGTATCCGCCGCCGAGGTGATCCGGGTGCCGCTCGGCATCGTCGCCAGCTCGGGTCCACGCTCACCGACCAGGGCGACACCACCGGAGGCGAAGGCTCCGAGGTAGGGGATGGCGGAGCGGAACACCGGCATCTGCGCCCGCAGCAGCGCCGTCTCACGGCGGGACTCGGCAAGCTGCTGTCTGAGCAGGTCAGCGAGATCGCTGTTGGTGGTCGCCTTCGATGCGTCAGCGCCGAGTTCGGCTAGCGTTGACTGCGCGTCGAATATCTCGCCGCCGAGGACACCGAGCGCCGGAGCGGTCTTGTAGTGCCGCATGTCGGGGACGTTGCCCTGCACCGTGTCGAGTTCGGAGAGCAGACGAGACATGCCGTTGCGCAGGTCGGTGCGTTCCTGCGTCAGTCCGGGGATCACCGTGTTCTGCAGGAGCGAGCGGACGCCCTTCATCCCGGCGACGTTGGGGAACATGCCGGGATGAGAGGCCGGCGTGGCGATCGAGCCGTCCTCGAGGAACTTCCGGTCGCCTGGGAGCCTGCCGCCGGCGGCGGTGAACTTGTGGGCGAGGGCGGCGCGCTTGTCGTCGGCGAGCTTGTTCCACTCTTCGACCTTGCCGGTGGCGGGGTTGACGCCCTTCCACTTCTCCGGGCTCTTGCCCTTCTGGCCGAGGACGTGCTCGGCCTGGCGCAGCCGCTTCTCCCATTCGCGGAGCTTCACCTTGCTCTGCTCCAGCAGTTCCATGACGCGCTTACGGCGCTTGTCGACGAGCTTCTCGGCGGCGATCAGGGCGTTGCGCAGGTCGAGCAGCTTGCCGAGCTGCTTGAACGTCCAGTAGGCCTCCGAGCCGTTGGTGTAGCCGCTGATGTCGTCCTCGGTGCCCGCGCGGAACAGGCCGAGGATGCCCTCGTCGGTCAGCCTGCCCGCGTTGGATGCGTAGCTGCCGTAGCGGTCGACGTCGGCGCGTAGGTTCGCAAGTCGTCCGGCCAGCTCGCCGCCGTCGCGGGTCAGCGGGATGCCACGGTCGCTGAAGTGCTTGAGCTGCTTGCCGAGACGGTGGGCGATCCGCTTGCGCAGCTCGGCGGCGGTGAAGTCCTTGCCATCGGTGGCCCCGAGGGTGCGGCGGATCGCCTTCGGGATGTCGACGATCCCGCCCCGTTGCAGTTTCCCCGTGTAGTGCTTGTTGTAGTCGCTGACGTGGCTCGTGCCATACCAGGGCGATCCGCCAGACCAGCCGGTCGGATACATCTTCGCCATGACGAGTGCGTTGAGCACCGGGTTCCACATCGCCTCGTAGCCGCCGTACGGAGAGACGAGGCTGTTGGCGAAGGGTGACGTGATCGCCCACAGCCCATAGCCCTTCGTGCCGCCCGGATCGACACCAGCCGAGCCAGGACGGCCACCAGACTCGCCCTCGGTGACCTGCTGCATCGTCCAGCCGGGAACCCGCCCGCCGCCTGCCCACTCCGCGAGCTTGGCGATGTCACGAGGCGGCATCGCGTAGCCACCGTAGTCCGGTGCCCAATGAGCCTCATAACGCTGGTTGTACTTCCGCAGCGAAGCGGGGAGGTTGTTGACCTTGGCAGCCTTGCCCAGGCCTTCCGAACCCTCGACGCCCACCTTCGGCGCATGTTTGGCGATGTAGGCGTCGGCCGCCTTCGTGGCCTTGTCGATCGCCGCCTGCCCGATGTCTTTGGGAGGCCCATCCGGTCCCTTGAGGATCAGGTCCTTGATCTTCTTGGCGGCGACACCGGCGGCGACCTTCGCACCATCGGCGATGGCGATGTGGATGTGGTCCATGTGGTCGGCCCAAGTCGAGGCACCCCAGAAGCTCGTCGGCACCCGCGCGCCGCTGTCCCAGGAGACGGCAGGCGGCCCGTGGACGCCGGGGTTGTAGATGCCCTCCAACAGCGACGGACCCGCACGGTTGACGGCGGCGGCAGCACCGGCCCAGTCGGCAGGCGAGTAGTCGATCGCCTGCCCGGTGGAGTGCAGCGAGGTACCACCGGGACGATAGCCAGAGCCGACCCCACCCCCGAAGCGGCTCATCAGGTCGCGGACGAAGTTCGAGACAGTCGCGTGGGCACCGAGCAGGCCGCCGGAGGCGAAGCGCGGCACCCGATCGTTGTGCGCCATCAGCGCCTTCGTCGCGTTGCGGTTGGCGACCGAGACGTACTCGCCGGGCTCGACCATCGCCGCGAGCTGCCCGCCGACGTGGAGCGGCACCTTGTCGCCCGATCCGCTGCCGGGGACGACGACGCCGCCGGTGGCGAAGGTGCCGGGTGCGCCCTTGCCGGACTTCATCGACTTGACGATGAAGTTGATCTTCTTGGCCCCGAGGGAGCTGAGAATGTTGTTCGTGTTCTCGCCGATCGTCCCGAAGGCGTCGCCGACGATCAGCGAGAGTTGCGTGGCGTTGCCGCCGACACCCTGGCGGAGATCGCGGGCCTTGTCGTTGGAGCGGTCGAAGTTCTGCGCGAGGTCGCGGTAGTAGTCGCGTAGGTCGCCGCCGCCGTCCTTGAGGCTGTCGCTGATCTGGCGCAGGGCGCGGCCGAGGACCGTCTGGTGCTTCTGTCCCGCATCGTTGCCATCGGATAGGTCATCGCTCAGTTCTCTGTAGTAGTCGCGCAGGTCGCGGCGGGTGCCCTGTGCGTCGTCGCCGACGCCCTTGAGCCCCTTGATCAGCTTCTTGAAGGAGACACCCTTGATCTGCTCGTCGAGGTTCTTGAAGCTCTTCGTCACCTGGTCGACCTTCTCGGGTGCGTGCGCCCATGAGGGGTCCCACTTGACCTCGGGGATCTCGGGGATGTTCGGCGCATCGACCCCGAGCTTGCCGAGGATGTTGGCCTTGTCCATCACGTCGTTGATGGTCCTGATCCCCAAGTTGATCGCGTCGACCAACGCATTGGCGATCCAGTTGCCGATATCGACACCGATCTGGCGGATCTCGAAGCGGTGCTTCGTCAGCCACTTCACCATGTCGGGGACTAGCATTGCTAGGCCGAGGATCACCCCCACGGTCACCCCGCGCCCCATCCCCTTGCCGAAGCGGGTGCCGATCAGCTTGCCGGTCGCCTCGATTACCTTCCAGCCGCCCATCAGCCGGACGATCGCTGCCCCGATGAACAGCTTGCCGAGGATGTCGGAGTCCCACCACGCCTTAGCGATCCCCTTCAGGATCGAGATGCCGAGGTTGGCCCCCGCCTTCGCCACCTTCGGCCCCCACTCCTTGACGACATCGGCGAGCTCGCCGCCGAGCTTGGCGATCTTCTCGTCGAGGGTCAGCTTCGGGTTGGTGAGGATGTCGATCACGTCGCCGATCGCCGGTAGTAGCTCCTCGCCGAAGTCGATGGCGAGCGACTTCGCCTGGGCCTGTAGCTTGTTCCAGCGGTAGGCGATCGACTTTGACTGCTCGGAGAGGGCGCGATCGGTGGCCCCGCTGGCATCGGCCATCATCCGCAGATCCTTCTCGGCTGCCCTCGTGTTCTCGTCGGTCAGCGCCAGCGCGCCACCGAGAGCGCGGATGTTGGGGAACAGCGCCGCCATCTCGGTCTTCGAGCCGCCGGTGGCCTTCGAGAGAGCCTCCAGAGTTCCCTGCAGCCCCAGCGTCTTGACCATCGCCTCGCCGCTGTCGTAGCCGATGTCGGAGATCGTCGCGGTGAGATCCTCGCTCGGCTTCAGCAGCGAGGACATGATCGCCTTCAGGCGCGTCATTGTCTCCGACGGCGAGATGCCCGCCTTCGTCATCGTCGCCGTCGCCGCACCGACTTCGGAGAGCTTGACGCCGAGCGAGGAGGCGAACGGCAGCACGTCGCCGATCGTCGAGGACAAATCCTCGAAGCTGATGACACCCCGGTCGACGGTGCGGAACAGCGTGTCGGTGACCTTCGACGCCTTCGACGCCGGCTGGTGGTAGGCGTTGAGGACCGCCGCGACAGCCTTCGTCGAGGTTGCGGTGTCGGTGAGACCCGCCGTGGCACCCTTTGCCGAAGCGGTGAGCACCTTCATCGACTCGTTGGCGTCGAAGCCCGACGAGACGAGATCGTAGAGACCCTCCGAGATCGTCAGCGGGGCTTGCGCGGTCTTGCCGGCCAGGTCCTTGACTTGGTCGCCGAGCCGGTCGAGCTGCTTTTCGGGCAACTGCGCGATCGAGTTGACGTTGCGCATCGAGCGGTCGAAGTCGACGGCCATCTTCACGCTCGCCGCCCCCGCCACGCCAGCAGCGAGCGCCCCGTACTTGATCCCCGTGGCAATGCGCCGGCCGTAGGCGTCAGCGCGCGAGGCGGTCCCCCGCATCTGCCCATCGAGGCGGGTCAGGTTCGCGGTTGCGCTCGCGGTCTGTGCGCGGACGAGGATGTCCAGGATTGCGGCTGTCGTCGCCATCTACAGCCTCCTCAGGACCCCGGTGACGAGTGCCTCGATATCCCCGACGCGCCCCTCGAGTGCGGGCACGAGGAACGGGTGCGGGGCCATCTTGACGCTGCCGTGCTCGAGAATGTGGCCGTAGAAGGCCTCCTTGTCACCGGCGACGACCGCGTACTCGGCCGCATCCCGGCGCTCGACGTGAATCCGCTCGGCGAGGTGGATGTCGGGTGGGCCGAGCGGTAGACGGGCGGCGGCATCCTCGGCGACGCGCTCGGCCCCCCACTTGACCGCCTTGCCGACCTCAGGCCGCAACTCGGCCGCGATCTCGGGCAGCCGCGACTTCAGGGTTACATACCGCGCCATCACCACCCCCGGGACGCACGAAGGCCCAGAGGTCTCATGAGAGAGTCCTCTGGGCCTTGGCGGCGTCTTCTTGACGGTCGGCTTCCCTCCGCCGGTAGGCGAAGTACAGCGGCCACGAGACGGTCAGCTCATGGGCGCTCATGCGGTTGCACATCTCACCGACCGGCATGTGCAGCTCAAGCGCCAGCTCGTGCAGGAACAGAGGGTCGGCCACCCCCGGCGGAGTCACGAAGATCCCGCGCTTTCCCATTGTCAGGCGTTCCTGCTCCGCTGCCCGGAAATCGAGCCTCGGTCTCGGCGATCGCGTCCTTGTCGACGCCGCTGAGCTCGTCGATCTTGGCGATCACCTTCTTGAACGCCGGGCCGAACCGCTCGGCGACCTGCTGGGCCTCGTCGACCGAAAACGACGGCTCGACGCACCCGTAGGCGAACTGCAGGATCTCCAGGCGGGCGGTGTTGACGGTGGCGATCTGCGTGTTGCCGATCGTCTTCATCTCCAGCGCCTCCGACTGGGCCTGGTTCGAGTAGGCCGCGGGCAGCCCGCGCACCCGCACGGACTCGCCCTTGACCGGGACATCCTCGACGTCGGCCTCCTTGAGATCCCCCGGCCCTTCGAGCCAGGATGACTTCGTGGAACGCGACATGCGCTCCTCCTTCCTGCGGCACGGGCACGCCCGCTGACCGCGTTGGTGGTGGACCGGCAGACCCCCCGAAGGGGGTGCCGTTATGCGGAAGGGATCAGACGGTGCCGCGGGTCAGACCAGCCGTGCCGCGAGCCGTCCAGGTCGTGGTGATCGACGACGCATCGCCAGGGCCACCGGAGACCGGGTTGTAGCTGTTGGGACGGGCGATCAGGGTGTAGACGACGGTGCCCGAGGTGTCGGGGTTGACCTTGATCGTGCCGTTGGTCGAGCCGTAGTAGATGCCGCCGATCGTCGCGTCGACGGAACCCGAGGCGTAGTCCTGGATGAACGTCGTCTCGATCGAGGCCGTCTTCAGCGAGTCGGCCATCTCCCGGTAGGTCTGGTGGAACCCGGTGACGTCCTGCTCCTCGGTCTCGTCGGCCGTAGTGATCGATGTGCAGTGGTCGGAGAGGTCGACACCGTTGATCGTGATCGTGGTGTTCGGCCCCAGGAGCTGCTTTGCCATCTTGCGATGACTCCTTTCGTATTGCCCGCGCCCTTGACGGGTGCACGGGTGCTTGGAGTCGCCCGGTGGCTAGCGACGGGGTCTACTCGTAGATGAGTCGGAAGTTCGCGCCGGCGTGGTGGTAGGTGACGCCATCGACGGTCTCGGGGTACTCGACGTCGGACTCGCGGCGAAGGTAGAGCTGCGTGGCACCCGAGATCGAGATCGTGCCGTCGGTGAGCAGCACATCGAGGCGGGAGGCGATCGCATCGGCGGTGTCGGCGGAGGCCTTGCCGGGGGTGTCGTCGCGGTCGATGGCCTTGATCAGCCAGATCTCGTTGTCGTAGAGGCGCTCGCCGATCGCGTAGCGCGGGGTGCCCGCCTGCTTGTTGAAGATGACCAGCGGGTAGCCGGCGTCCTCGGGAGCCTGCTGGTGGTAGATCGACTTGCTGCGGCCCGGGGCGGGGGTGCCGAGCAGGGCGGTGAGCGTGGTGTCGCCGCTCAGTTTGCCGTAGATCGCTCTGCGGATTGCGACGCTCAACGCTTCCTCCTACTCGGTGATCACGGGCTCGTAGTCGGTGGGGAACCCCGCGGCGGCTCGGCGGCGGTAGTGCTCGGCCGACTCGGTGTGACGGTCGAGGGTGCGGCGGTCGGTGTCGTCCTGGGGACGGTCGCCGAAGGTCCAGTGCTGATGCAGGACGCGGGCGTCCTCTGCCCAGTGGAAACGTCCCGCCAGCTTCGCCCGCTCGTTGACCTCGACGTCGTTGAAGGAGTGCTCGTAGAAGTCCCAGGCGACGACGCCGCCGAGCACCTCGATCACGAAGCGGCGGCTCATCAGGTAGTGGGTGGAAAGCTCGTTGCCGTCCCAATGGCCGTCGTTGAAGCCGACCAGCCCCCAGCCGTCCTCGAAGTGATCGAGCCCCGCCAATGCCGCCTCGAGCCAGCCGTCGCAGAAGATCAGGTCGTCGGCTGCGAAGACGATCTCCGATCCGCTCGACTCGGCGAGGCAGGCGTTCCATGCCGCCGAGCAGCCCCGGTAGCCGGTGCTGACGATCAGCTTGTCGACCAGCGGCGCGATGCGGTTGGCGGTGATCGGATCGGCGTCGACGGCGGCGATCACCTCAAAGCTGCGGTCGGTGGTCGCCCGCATCTGCTTCAGGCACGTCTCAGCGCGCTCAGGACGCCCCGTGGTGGGAAAGAGGACCGAGACCACTACTCACCCACGCGGATCACTTCGATGCCCTCACGGTCCGGCATGTAGCGCCAGGGGTCGATGATGACGCTGCCCTCGGGGAACTCGTAGCCGGGGAAGTCGGGATGCTTGCAGCCGATCAGCCACGCGCAGGGGATCTCGGGCAGCGGGCGGTCGAACTGCTCGACGTAGGGGTCGACGAGGATCGAGGCGTGGTCGAGCAGGGTGTGGACGAGCAGCGCGGGTGATCCGGTGACGAGCGACGAGGTCGGCTTGTAGGCGACGCCGAGGATGCCGCGGGGGATGTCGTGCTCGGTCGCGGCGGCATCGAGCAGGCCCGCGAGCCATGCGGCGTGACGTTCACGTTGCAGCATCGCCGCCTCGAAGAGGTCGTAGCTGAGGTCGAGTTGGCGAGAGAGCCACGACAGCGCGATGTTGTCGCGGCAATGGCAGCCGCCTCCGTCTCCCATCCCGGCGTCGAGGTATGCCCCGCTGATCAGCCTGCGGTCGGCGAGCTTCAGCGCGCCGGTCACCTCGTCGACGTTGGCCGCGCTCTTGTGGCAGATCTCGCCGAGCGTGTTGGCGATGGCGAGCTTCATGCCGATGAAGGTGTTGTAGGCGACCTTTGCGAGTTCGGCCGAGGGGATCGACACCTCGCAGAAGCGGTCGATCCCGGCCTCCTCGTAGACGCGGCGGACCTCGGAGGTGTCCTCGCCGCCGAGCAGGACGAACTCGGGCTCGAGGAAGTCGCGCACGACCGTGCCCATGGCGATGAACGAGGGGTTGTAGACGAGCCGCAGACCGCCGAGGTGGGGGACGATCTCGCGCTCCATCGTCCCCGGCAGGACGGTTGAGATCACCGCGACGACGGGGTTGAGGTCGTGGTCGGAGCAGATCGCGGCGATCGACTGGATCGCGTGGACGAGGTGGCCGTAGTGGAAGTCGCGGCGCTCGTCCGGCAGCGGTGTGATGCCCTCGTATTCGGGGTCGTGAGGGGTCTGCACGGCGACGAACAGCACCTCGGCGCTGCACGCCTCCACCAGCGTCCCGAACCGGAAGTCCTCGGCCTTGGCGATGATCTCGCCCCAGCCTTGCTCCTGACGCTCCGGCTCTACGGGGAGGCGATCGACCTGGGGGTCATAGCCGACCACCTGGTGCCCCTGCGCCGCGAGCGTCGTCGCCACCGGCAGCCCGAGCTTGCCGAGCCCGACGAAACCGATCCTCATGCGGTCACCGCCTCCCAGTAGTCGCGGCCCGCGGTGTCGAGCTTTCCGGGGTCTTCGCGTATCCAATGCAATGCCCCGACGTTGCCGTTGACGGTGAGGTTGCAGCCCGCCGCCCATGCCTCGGCGACGCAGCGGCCGAAGGGCTCGATCGCGGTCGGCAGGAAGACGAACCGCTCATAGCGCCACAGCGTCTCGGCGACCTGGTGCTCCTCCAGCGGCCCACGGTGGTGGAGGTTGCCGCCGCCGGGGACCAGCTCGCCGGTGCCGTAAACGTCGACGTCTCCATGCCGAGCCGACCACGCGGCGAGTTGTTGTCCGCCCTTGCCGTGACCGCGCCATTGCGCGATTGAGACGTTGCCTGAGCGCACTTGCGGCACGTCGGGGCGGAAGCCTGAAGGATCCATCGCCGGAGGGATCAGGTCGTGGCCGGCGAGCTTGCTGACGTAGTTGTCGGCCTGAAGCGGCGAGCAGAAGATGTGGCGGGCTCGCTCGTCGAGCCATCCCCGCACCTCGGGCGCGATCCACGGCGAGAGGTCGTGGTGGTACCAGACCACCGGACGCCCGCCGATCCGCTCGAGGTCTGCCAGCTCGTACTCGACGACGTTGTGGGCGAGGTAGACGTCGAGCTCGGGGACCACTCCCCCCGGCGGGCAGGCCGTGAACTCGATCCGCTCGGGCGCGCATTGGCGGAAGGCGCGCTGAGTGATCTCGGCCCCGCCGACGTAGTTGGGGCGGTCGGTGATCCAGCCGACCTTCATGCCGCCACCTCGATCGGCTGCCGCGCCTCGATGCGGCGCTCCACCTCGGCGAGCGCGGGGAGCATGAACTCCACGGTGACCTTCTCGATGTCGTAGTTGAGCGCGTGGGCGCGGGCCATCTCGGAGAGATCGCCGCGCTCGGCGTCGCTCATCCGGTAACAGGCCTCCAGCGCGTTGACGATCCCGGCCACATCGGGGACGGCCTGCCATGAACGCTGCCCGGTCCAGGTGGCGCGGCACTCGACCTTCCAGCCCGCGCCGGCGACCTCGCTCATCGCCGAGAAGTCGGAGACGATCGCCGGGACGCCGCACGACTGCGCCTCCAGGATCGGGATGCCGAATCCCTCGCCCCGCGCCGGGTTGAGCAGCACGTCGAAGGTCGAGTAGACCCGCGCCATCATCTCCGGTGAGACGGGACGGAATGCCTGCCGGTACTGGTCGCCGACCAGTACCGAACCCTCGGGGAGCTGCAGCGAGGAGACCAGCGCCATCAGGTCCTCGCCCTGGCTGAACTCGCCGTCGATCACGGTGTGCAGGTACAGGCAGGCGTTGTCGTGCTGCTCGCGGAAGAGCCGGAAGGCCTGCAGCGCCTCCTGGAAGCTCTTGCGCGACGGCCGCCCCTTGTTGGCCGCGACCATGCCGACGAGGAAGGCGTCCTCGGGAACCCCCGTCAGCTCGCGGCACTCGGCGCGATCGTGCGCGGTGAAGACGCCGGTGTCGACCGCGTGGGGGACGTACAGCGGGTCGAAGGGGAGCAGCTGATCGCGGCCGAAGCGACTCATCGCAATCGGAATCGCCCCGGAGTTGGCGAAGAACTGCGCCACGCCGGGGGGGACGGGATCGTGGTCGACCGGCACCCAGCACGCCATGTTCAGCCCCGCGGCCATCATCGCGTCGAGCACCCAGACGTCCATGAGGGTGACGACGATCCCCGGCTCGCCGGCGAAGTAATGCTCGGCGTGGCGGGCGATCGAGGCGTTGCCGTACTCGCCGCCCAGTCCGGGGAAGATCCTGATGCCCTGCCAGTCGAGCGCGTCACCTTCGAGGCCGTAGAAGGATGAGACGGCGAGCTCGTAGTGCTTGGCGATGCGCGGGATGAACAGCTTGGTCTGCTGCCCGTAGCCTGTCGGGGCATAAAGCCCACGGAGCGTTTGAGTGCCAAAGCAGCTTCGGCCGTTCCGTGGGGGTTTCGATCACCCCCTTATGTCCGAGGTCCATCGGTGGCTTCGTCCTTTCGGTGGTGGCGTGGTGGCTAGGTCGCAGGGGAGAACGGCGCCACCGAGCCGCCTCCCCCACGCTTGAGTCGGATCAGCGCGAGACGGCTTCGATGAAGCGCGCCTGCTCGCCGGTGTATTCGCGGACCGCGAGCACCTCGAAGGTGCCGCGCCCGTTGACCCGGAAGTCGTCTGATGTGTCCACGTCGGTCCCCGCGGGGACGGTGATCAGGTGCGTGGAGCGGTCGGAGATGCGATCGCCGGCGCGGCCTTCATCGCCCCGCAGCGAGTCGATCCGGCAGTCGATCGTGCCGCCGATCGTGGCGACCGCCGTGGCCCCGCCGCCGCCGTCGTCGGTGATCGAGCCCGAGATCACGTTGCCGGTCTCGGTGAGGGCTTCGGTGACCAGCCCGCGCGTCGTCGCCGCGAAGCTCATCGGGCCTGCCGGTACTTGCGGAGGATCGCCTTCTCGCCCGCGGTCAGATCCGTGGAGGCGGTGGCGTAGCGGCGGGAGACCTGTCCGACCGTCTCGGAGATTGCCCCGCCTTGGGTGACGAGGCGATAGGCGATCGACAGGGCGACCATCTTCACGTCGTCGGGGACCGTCCCGGCGTAGCCGTAGTCGTAGGTGATGTCGATGTTCTGACGACCGATCGACCAGGCCGTGCCGTCGGTGCGGACGAGGTGGCCGTTGGCGGTCGCGGCGTAGTCGCCGGTGTCGATCAGCGTCCCGTCCATCGTCACGGTCCCGGCTGCCGTGACGGGAACCTGTGGGAGAAGGAGGGTGTCGGTGCCGGTGCCGTCGAGGGTGACGGTCTCGCCGACTGTGGGGGTGAAGTCCTGCTCGGTGAGAGCGCGCACGGTGTCGCACGCCATCGAGACGGCGAGGACCGCGCCATCGTCGGCGGAGAGGTCACGGCCGATGTAGTCGCCGACCTCGGTGATGGTGAGGAAGTCAGTCATGCGGCTCCTTTGGGAGCCCTAGTCGAGCTCCACGTATTCGATGTCGGACGACCCGCAGCAGCGGCAGCGGAGAACATGTCCCTTGCCGTGGTTGGTGCTCCTGAGTTGGAGGTTCTCCGGGCGGTTATCGGTCCGATCCCCATTGATGTGGTGAACCGTTTCCCATGACTCAGGCCAGCGACCGAGCCGACGGGCCATAACCAGCCGGTGCTCTGGCTGGTGACGGGTGCGCTCATGGCCGGGTGGCCGTTCTTCGGGCGGCATGTAGACGAACACGTATCCGTCGCTGTTGAGGAATCGGGAGCCACCCGGACGTGGCTTACGGCCCCCAGCCCTACCCGCACATTGCGGCGAGCAGTATTTCCGCCGCTTGATTTCGTGGGGGGCGAGCATCAAACCCTTCCCGCACATGGGGCACTCGAACTTGACTCGCGCTACCCGTTGTTGGCCTTTCCTGCCCCTCTTGGCGTGATCGCGGCAATCTGTTGAGCAGTATTGGGCCTGTCCTCGTCGTTCTTGGCGCTCGGCTATCCATGCCTTGCGTTCAAACCTCTTCCCGCACTCCGCACACGTAACGACAACGGGCGGACGGGCCTTGGTCGAGTGAGAGTGGCGAGGCTGGCACTTCCGCGAGCAGTACCGCCGCTTACTCGTTGGCGGCACGTCGAAGGGGAGGTTGCATGTGAGACACAGTCGTTGTTGGACCATGCCTCACATGCTACCACTCTACCCGGCGTTAGGGTCTAGCTAAGCCGGACCTCGGTGAACGCGGTCGGCCTGTAGACCGCGAGCGCGAGGCGCTGCTCGGCCCGGATGGTGACCAGGTTGGACGCGAAGTCCGTCCCGTCCGAGTTGGTGGCCTCGACGGTGACTCCGCCCCGGCGCCAGACCTGCGCCGCCGAGGTGGTGCCGATCAGCGCGGTGCCCGCGCCGATCGCCGAGGTGACCACGACCGGCTTCTGCCAGATGTAGTCCATCGCGCCGGTCACCTGACCGGAGGCGGGGACGTTCTGGCCTGCGCCGTACGGACCCTGGAAGGGGCCACCGCCGAAGAACTGACCGGCGGAGTCGGTGAGCAGCCTCATCGACTGGTAGTCGGTCGGGTTCATCACCACGAAGTCGGGCTCGATGAGCGCCGACCCGCGCTGACCGTTCAGCGCCTTGAACAGCTGCACGGCCACGTTACCGGCGGCGGTGCCGCCCGCGTAGATGTTGATCCCGCGGGTGTTGCCCGACGGCTTGATCCCGATCAGCTCGTTGGTGCCCGCCCCGACGAGAAGCTGACGCTCCTCCTCGATCTTGACGAACAACGAGAGGCGTCCGTTGATGTAGGAGCTCACCTGTGCGGCGTCCTCCAGCATCTCGTCGGAGACCTTCAGGATCGTGGCGATCTTCTTGACCGGCTCGTCGGTGGTCGTGAGCCCCAGCGTCGACTGCGGCTTCTCGCCGCCCTCGGCCACGCCTGCGGCCCCGGACGTCGCCGTGCCCTCCACGACGTAGCGGAGGGAGTTGGTCGACGCCTGCCCCGAGAGGAGCAGGTCGGCCACCGACAGCGGCTGGAACTGCTTCTCGACGATGCCGCCGATCACCTGCGGGACGGGAGCCGCGAGCGGGCCGCCACCGCCACCGGCACCTTCGAGCAGGGTGCCCTTGGTGTCGATCGGGATCGTGCCGGTCGACATGCCCTGCGGCAGCCGTCCGGTCGACTTGTAGGCCTCCTGGATCGACTTGAACCCCTCCGAGCGCACGAACTTCGCGCCGGGTGAGTTGTCGATCGGCTGCGCCTCGATGCTACGGGCACCGTTGGCGAGCGGGACACCCTTGGTGTCGGGCTCCAGCTCCTTGACGGACTCCTGGATGGAGACCTCGAGGTCACGCTGGTCCTCCAGCTCGCGCCGGTTGTCCTTGAGGATCTCCAGGCTCTTGTGAAGCTCGGCGACCTCGGCGTTCTCGTCGTCGGTGCGAGACCGACCTTCCTTCGCCGCGCCCTCGATGATGGACTTCGCCTGGTCTGCGACCTCAGCGATCTTGTCCTCGACGGCACGCAGTTCACGCTTCGTTCTCGAAAGCATGATCTCGTCCTTTCGTTAGGTGAGCGCGTCGATGCGCTCGATGTCGATACGGATCGCCTCGGGGTCGAACGCCTGGCGACTTGCCTCATCGGCCTCGTCGCTTTCGTCCTCGACTTCCTCGGCTGGCGGTGGCATCTCCTCGGCCCGCATCTGTGCGATGCGCTTGCCGAGCAGGTCATGTATGTCGCTGATCTCGTCGATCGTCAGCGTGTCGATCCTCGCCTCGATCGACTTCAGCGACAGAAAGCGTGTGTCCGGGTTGGCCGGCGCGGGGACCACCGAGACCTCGAACAGATCGATCTCCTGCAGCTCGTTGATCCCGTCCTCGGCCTTCGCCTGGCGGTTGACGACATAGCCGAAACTCAACGACATCGAGTCGGTCCTCATCGCCCGCCATGCCTCACGGGCCTTCTCGGAGTTGTCGAGATCGAGTCGGCCGGAGACCTCGAGGCCCGCGTCGGTCTCGCGCATCGAAGAGGGATCGACCGAGCCGATGATCGAGGCGGGGTCGCCCTCATGATCCCAATGCAACGGCACCGCCTTGCCCGAGGACTGCCACTTCTCGATCGTTGCCTTGAACGCGCCGGGGACGATCCGGTCCCCGGCCCGGTCGGTCGAGTAGGCGGCGGCGATCGCGGTGAACTCGCCGAGTTCGGTGGCGATGGCCTTGGCGGTGAGGGTCAGCGACTTCATGTTCGGTCCTTTCAAGCGATCGAGAGCAGGCATTCGCATCGGGGATGCTCATACGGCGGCCCCGAGCGGCCGTTGGAGAAGTTCTGCTGCAGTTGGACGGTCTCGCCGTTCATCTCCGGGTGCGCAGAGTTGGGGGCAGTGACGATCCACGTCTTGACGCGATCGGTGGCACCGGGGGCCTGCTTGGCCGCTTCGATCGCGGCGAAGCTCGAGGCCTTCGTCCCGAGGTTCTGGCCGGCGTCGGGGGCGCGGTGGTCGATCGCGTCGGCGTAGACCTCGGCGGCGGTCAGCTCGGCGAGCTTCTCGCGTGTCGCCGATGTGGTGCCATCGGCGACGCCGAGCGCCTCGGCATGCAGGTAGTTGCGAACCTGGCCGAGATCGAACGCCTCACCGCCGAAGCGGGTGATCGAGACGTCGCCCTCGGCCTGCACGGACTTGCGCAGCAGAGCCTCGAGGTCGGCGGCGAGCTCGTTGATCCATTGCTGCCAGCGGCGAGGACTGATCGCCTTCGCCGACTTCAGGGCGCGCTCCTGGCGCTCGTAGTGGCGGATCAGCAGGGCGGTGAACTCGTCGCCGTAACGGTCGCGGCGGGCCTGCTGGGCGCGCTGGCGGGGAAGGATCAGCGCCTTCTCGCGGTGGGAGCCGTCCTGTGGGGGTCCGTTGGGGTTCTGCGGCGGCATGACGTTGGGGGCGGGGACGCCGCCGACGAGGACGTTGAGCGGGGTGACGAGATCGTCGCCGCCGTCGAGCGGGGGGCGGTTCTCCATCGAGCGGGCCTCGTTGGCGGTCAGCCACGGCCTGCCGACCGCCGAGGTGATGGCGGCGAAGCGTTTCTCGGGCTCGCCGCGGAGCTTCTCGTTGAGGTCGAACTCGAAGTAGTGGTCGGGCTCGGCGTACTCGCGGTCGAGGAGCGAGAAGTCGAGCTGGCTCGCCAGCGACTGGGTGATCGGCGGCAGGACGTCGGCGTAGAAGGCGTTGCGCTCCTCATCGCCGTCCGGCGGGACGTTGCGCAAGCCGTACAGCGAGGCGACCTCGGCGTTGGTGAAGCGCCGGCCCTCCAGCATCTCGGCGTCCTTCGGTGAGATCCCGAAGTCGGCGAACTCCATCCCCTCCTCCAGCACCGGGGTCCGGCGCGTCGAGGCCTTCGCCTGATTCGACCAGCTCTCCTGGAAGCGCTGCCGCGCTTCCTCCGACCACTCGGCAGCCTCCAGGGGACGCTTGATGTAGCCGGGCTTCGACAGGCCCGCCTTGCGCAGCTCGATCGAGGCCTGCTGCGATGCCGCCTCCTCGGCGATCGTCGCGCGCAGGGTCTCCAGGCGGGAGACGCCGATGCCGGGAAGCTCGGGGTTGTAGCCGCACCAGTGGATGATGTCCTCGGGCGGCAGCGGCTCGGAGTCGCGGGCGGGGAAGGTGTCGCCGTTGGCGAGCCAGATCCGGTAGCCGGAGATCAGCAGGCCTCCACTGGAGACGACTTCGACGGCGGGCGGCGGGACGCGGATCAGGGTGCGAGGGCCACGGCCTGAGCTGCGGAAGATCAGGGCGTAGGCGTTCTCGTTGATCAGGTAGTCGGTGACCAGGTAGAGGATGAACTGGTCGGCCGGACGCTGGCCGTCGGGGTTCGCCATCGTCTGCGCCGCGGGGTGGTCGGTGTCGCGGCGGCGGTCGGTGTCGCCCGCCCGCTCGTACAGCTTCAGCCCGATCTGAGAGATGTTCCAGGCGATGAAGTCGACGACCTTGCGGACCGCCGGCTGCGAGGAGTACATGTAGGCATAGGACGCCGCCTGGTACTGCAGCCACGCGGCATTGATCTGCTGGTTGGTACCGCCGAGCCGCTGGTAGGTGTTGACCTTGCCCTCGCGGATCGCGTCGATCACCGCAGGGGTCGCGGTGATCGCCTTCTCGCGGCGGAAGATGTCTCGCAGTCCCAACTGGGCTCCTTTTCGTCAGACCGCGACAAGCCCCCGGTCCTCGTAGACCGAGCGGGTGACGGGGCGCTGGCGGGTCGAGAACTCGACGGCCATCGATGCAGCCGACAGCACGTCGATGACGCGGCGGTCCTGCTCGCGCTTGTTGGCCCGCACCGAGGATGGGCGGTCGAATCGGTAGTCGCCACCGGGTAGCCGGCGGGCGATCGCGTTGAGCACCTGGCGGCGCTGCTCGCCGTCGCCCGTGTGCTTGAGGGTGCCGTTGCGCAGGCCGTCCATGAAGGCGTTGTAGTCGGCGACGGCGAACTGGTTGGACTGGCCGCGGTCGATGACGGTGACGGCGAGCTCGTCCTCGACCCAGGCGGCGATGTCCTCGGCGCGGTGGATGTCCATCACCAGCGTCTCGATCGGGTTGGTGTCGAGGATCTCGTAGAAGGCGTGCTTGATCTCGTCGGGGTGCATCGAGGAGCCGTCGCGGGGCGGGGTGATGACGACCGGCGGCCCGAGCAGGCGGAATCTCTCGCCCTTCCACAGCGGCTGCAGCGCCGTCGTGTCCCACTTCCAGCCGACGTCGAGGCCGCACAGCACCGGCTCGCCCTCGGGGATCTCGGCCTCGGTCTGGGCGTCATCCCATTCCTTGTCGCTGATCGCGGTGTGGACCGAGCGGGTCGGGCGGTTGCACTTCAGCCGCTTCCACTCGCCGAGATCCATCGTCGGCGACTCGTAGTCCTGCCGCAGCGTCTCGACGGTGATCGCGGCGAGCGGGTTGGCGGCCTTGACCGCCTTCATGTCGCCGCACTTCTCGTCGGCCGGGACCATCCACTCGTGCAGCACCAGGCCCTCGCCCTCGGCCCTCAGGTGCGAGCCGGTGCGCTTGCGCTTGGTCGCCAGCCGCCGGATCGCATCGCGAGTGTTCTCGAACGGCGTCTCGGGCTCGCCGGCGGTCGAGATGCCGAGGATCTGGCCGCCGCGCTTGCGCAGCTTGCCCTTCCAGAGCTTGTACAGCGACATGTCCGTCCGGTGCAGCTCATCGACCAGCGCAAACGGGTAGGGGATGACGCCGTCCCCGGTGCCGGCGTCGGCGGCGAAGACCTCGATGCCGATGCCGCCGTTGCGCTTCGAGCGGATCAGCTTGTAGCCACCGAAGCAGCGGAAGCGGGTGTCCATGCCTTCGGTGCGCTGGACGAAGCCCTCGGCCTGGTCGTAGATGATCCGCGCCTGCTTCGCCGAGCTTGCACCGATCGGTATCCAAGGCGAGTCGCAGTAGTCGGCGCCGTAGAGAGCGAGCGCCGCGATCAAGGTGGACTTGCCATTGCCCTCGGGCACGACCAGCCAGACCTCGCGGTAGCCCTTGAAGATGTCGCGGGCGATCTGCATCTGCCACGGCTCCAGGCCGCGGCGCTCGCCGTCATCGAAGACGAGCAGATCGACGTAGGCGCGGAAGTGCTCGGCCGTGAACGGCTTCGCCTTCGGCCGCGCCCTAGTCGAGCGCGGCGAACCCTTCCGCTGGCGGCTGCTCGCCATCTCTCATCGCCTCCAGTTGCTTGATCGCCGCGATTCGCGCGGCCGCGTTGCCGCTGTTTCTGGCGATGTCCTCGAGCAGTTCGATCGCCTCTTCACGCTCCAGGCGGGTCGGCTTCTTCTTCGCTGGGCGCTTCGGCTTCGGCTTGGCCCGGGGCTTGGCCTTCGGCTTTGGCGGCACGGTGTCCTCCTGAAATCTCGGTGTTCTCTGAGC
>ERZ761594.204-NODE-204-length-24250-cov-5.681008_pt1 | contig 24250 bp, 29 predicted proteins | sample MGYA00511036_ERZ761594 | MGnify/ENA primary metagenome ERZ761594 (study PRJEB28899, sample SAMN03785561) | bioreactor sludge metagenome | biome: EBPR Sludge; feature: EBPR Bioreactor; material: 0.22µm filtered reactor supernatant | place: Saint Lucia: Queensland... | reverse complement strand
GGAGATGTGTATAAGAGACAGTCTCTACACACAGGATCCGGGCCCGCGATGAAGGCCGCGCGCCGCACCGACCCGCGCTATCGGACCGCTGCCTGGCGCCGCCTGCGCCTGCGGGTGCTGGCGCGCGACCTCTACGTCTGTCGCGTCGTGACGGGGTGCACGACCAGGGCGACGGTCGCCGATCACATCGACCCGGTCCGGCCCGACACGCCTGACGCCCTGTTCTACGCGGAGCGGAACCTTCGCGCCGCCTGTCGGGATCACAACCTGGCGCGTGCCCTGGCGCCGGAGCTCGACGCACGGGCGAAGCCCGGACCGTCCGCTGTCATCACCCGGGATTACTCCGCATGAGCGCCACCGCAACCGCGACGCGGCCGCGGACGCGAGTGCAGCGGCCGAAGCGGCCGGCGCTGGTGGGCAGCCCGACGCCGCGGCTCGCCCCACCGGTCCCCGCGAGGTCAGATGTCCCGTCGCTCGTGGCGGTCGCGGAGTCGATGGGCATCCGGCTGATGCCCTGGCAGGAATCCGCGGCGCGCTACCTGACCGCCACATCGAAGGATGGCATGCACCTCTACCGGGAGGTGTGCATCGTGGTGGCCCGGCAGAACGGCAAGACCGCGCTCATGAAGCCCTACATCGTCCAGGCGCTCAAGGCCGGCCGCCGGGTGCTCCACATCGCGCAGAACCGGGAGCTGCCGCGGGAGATGTTCGGTCTCGTCGCCGATGCCCTCTCCGCCGAGCCCGACCTGTTCCAGACGCGCAGGGGCAAGACCATCTGGCCCCGGTACGGCAGCGGCCAGGAGGAGATCCTCCTCAAGAACGGAGCCAAGTACCGGATCGCCGCATCGAACCGTGGCGGCGCTCGCGGCAAGGACGCCATCGACCTCCTCATCATCGACGAGCTACGGGAGCAGGTGGACTGGGACGTCATCAGCGCGGCCGAACCGACGATGACGATGTCGGCTGACCCCCAGACCGTCTATCTCTCCAACATGGGCGACGACGATTCCGTCGTCCTCAACTCCCTCCGCGCGCGAGCTGGCCATGATCCACAGCCGATCGGTGCGGGGCCGTTCGAGCCGGATGCGAGCCTGGCGTACCTGGAGTGGAGCGCGGCACCGCACCGAGCCGATGACGATCGCGAGGGATGGGCCGAGGCGAACCCCGCCCTCGGGCACTTCCCGCAGGTCCTCCGCGAGCTCGAGCGCACGCACCGCGCCCGCAAGGCCGACGGGCAGATGGGCATCTTCGAGACCGAGCGGCTGTGCCGACGGTCGAGGGCGATGCGCGATCCCCTGCTGGACATGAAGGCATGGGCGGCCGACGAGGACGCAGCGATCGGCGAGCCGTCGCGGCCCTTCCTCGGGGTGAGCATGGACCCGTCCGGCAAGCGGGCGTCCGTCGCCGCGGCGTGGCGCCTGGCCGACGGCCGGATCGCGCTCCGGCTGCTGTACGACGTGCCGGGTGATCCGATCGACACGGACCGGCTGGGCGCGGACATCCGGGAGACCGCCAGGCGGATCCACGCCGTCGGGGGCGGGTTCGACCCGATGACCGACGCCGCCCTGGCTCGCTACCTGCCGAAGGCCGAGCCGATCGCCGGCGCGAAGTACGCCAACGCCTCCGCCCGCTTCGTGGCCGTCGTCGAGGCGCGGAGGCTCGGGTGGACGGACTGCGCCTCCGTGACCGAGGACCTCACATGGACGACCCGGAAGGACCACGACGACCGGGGCGCCTTCGATGCCGTGCGCGGCAGTGATGCGCGCCCCATCACCGCGGCTCTCGCCGCCATCCGAGCCGTCTGGCTCGCGTCCGAGCCGCCCAGCCGGCCCCGCATGTACGGAGGCTTCTGACCATGCCCACCAGCGAACGCGGCACGCCCGAGTGGTGGGTCGCGACCCTTGCGAGCCGCCTGGCCGCGAGGCAGTCCGAGATGGCCAAGCACCAGCGGTACTACGACGGACAGCAGACCCAGACGTTCCTGCTGCGCAAGCTGCTCGAGGCGTTCGGCGAGGAGTTCCGAGGCCTCAACTTCAACTACTGCGCCGTGGTCGTCGACGCCCTGGCCGAGCGCCTCGAGGTGCAGGGGTTCCGATTCGGGGGCGACGGCCGGGCATCCGATGAGGCGTGGGCGATCTGGCAGGACAACAGCCTCGACGCGCTCTTCGCGCGGGGCCTGCGGACGGGTCTCATCAAGGGCGAGACGAGCCTGATCGTTTGGGCCGATGGCAAGGGTGACCCGAGAATCACGGTCGAGGATGGTGCCCAGGTCATCGTCGCCACGGACCCGGCCACAGGGGCTCGACGGGCCGCGTTGAAGATGTGGCTCGACGAGGATGAGGCGCGCCTGTTCGCGACGCTCTACCTGCCCGACGCGATCCACAAGTACCAGGCTCCCCAGCGGACCACGCGCAACCTCGCGCGACGCCCCGGGACGTGGGACCAGCGCATCGTCGACGGCGAGCCCTGGCCGCTGCCGAACCCGCTCGGCGTGGTGCCCGTGATCCCCATCCCGAACCGCCCCGGCCTCTCCGGCGCGGGCGTGTCGGAGATCAAGGCGATCGTGCCCATCCAGGACGTGATCAACGCGAACCTAGTGCAGATCCTGCTCGCGGGCCAGTTCTCCGCCTTCCGTCAGCGGTGGGCGTCGAACGTGACGCTCGAGGTCGACCCGGACACCGGGAAGCCGGTGCTGCCGTGGGTCATCGCCCAGGATCGTCTGCTGACCGCTCCGCCGCCGGCCCCAGGCGAGCCCGAGGTGAGGTTCGGGGAGTACGGCCAGACCGACCTGTCGGGCTACGTCAGCGTCCATGAGACCGCGGTCCAGGCGATGGCGACGCTCAGCCGGACGCCCCCGCACTACTTCCTCGGGCAGAGTGGCACCTTCCCCTCGGGCGAGTCCCTCCGGGCCGCCGAGACCGGCCTCGTGTCCAAGGCCAAGGACCGGATCCGCGACGACAGCGAGCCGGTCGAGCTGGCCATGCGCCTGGCGTTCGCGCTCAAGGCGCTCGCGCCCGGGATCAGCAGCACGGCCGCGTCGCGCTACACCCGCTGGTCCGACATGAAGCGGGCCGAGACGCAGTGGCGCGATCCCGAGTCCCGGACCGAGAGCGAGCACGTCGACGCCCTGATGAAGCAGAAGGCGCTCGGGGTGCCCGACGAGATCCTGTGGGAGAGGGTGCCGTACTCGCCGCAGGAGATCGAGCGGATCAAGGCGGTCCGCGCCACCACCGCCACCCAGCCGCCGACCACCCAGGTCGCGCCGCCGGAGACGCCGACCGTGCCTGATGCATAGACCGATGCATAGGGCTCTTGCTATGCAGCCGACGGAGGTCCATACTCATGCCTGACGAACCGACCACGGGCGCGACGCCCGGCGCGGGTGCGACGCCCGCGCAGGCCGGACAGCCGACCACCACCCCACCGGCAGCCCAGGGCGCGACGCCCCCGGCGGCCACCACGGCACCCGCAGCAGCGCAGTCGCCCGCGACGGACGACGAGGCGGCGCTCGGGGATGCGGGCAAGCGGATCCTCGCCGAGGCGCGACGCCGGGAGAGGGAGGCCGAGGCCCGGGCCAAGGCTGCCGAGCAGGAGCGCGATGCGCTGCGCGAGGCCACCCAGACGGAGACCGAGAAGGCCATCGCGGCCGCCCGCAAGGAGGGCGAGGCGACGGTCCGGGCGGCCTTCGAGGCCCGGATCCGAAGGTCCGAGATCCGCACCGCGCTGACGGCCGCAGGCATCACCGCGTCAGAGCTGGACCTCGCGAGCCTCGCTCCCGAGTTCGCGGCCCTGGTCGTGACCGATGACGGCGTGGACGGCCTCGCCCAAGCGGTCGCGGCGTTCAGGACGGCCCACCCGACGCTCTTCGCGCCGGCCCGTCCGGCGGTCGTCGGCTCGGCCGATGGGGGCGCCAGGGGCGCTGCCAGCGTCGACACCCAGATCAAGGCGGCACAGGCGGAAGGCGACTTCCGGACCGCCATCCACCTGAAGAACAGGCAGCTCCGCGAGGCGGCTGCGCGAAAGGGGTAGCGCCAGATGGCAGGCATCACCGGGATGGGAGACACCTTCGATCTCCCGAACTACGTCGGCGAGCTGTTCGGCATCTCGCGCGAGGACCAGCCGTTCCTCGCGGCGATCGGCGGTCTGACCGGGGGCATCCCGGCGAACGCGAAGCGGTTCGAGTGGGAGTATTACGACCTCCGGACGCCGGCGGTGCGGGCCAACCTCGAGGGCGCTGCCGCCCCGACGGCCGAGGCGCGCGTGCGGGCCAACGCGTCGAACGTGCTCCAGATCGTCCACGAGGCCGTGGACATCTCCTACACGAAGATCGCGGCCCGCGGGCAGCTGCACGCGGACGTGCTCGTGGAGGGATCGAACCCGGTCGACAACGAGTTCGACTGGCAGGTCATGGTCGCGCTCAAGCAGTGCGCCCGCGACATCAACTACGCGTTCATCAACAGCACCTACGCCGAGCCGGCCGACAACGCCACCGAGCGCAAGACGCGCGGTCTGCTCGAGGCCATCTCGACCAACGCGATCGCGCTCTCGGACGACGTCCGCGGTGGCGACATCACGGGCGAGGCGGACACCGAGCTGCTCACGTCCGCGTCGGCCCACGGCCTGGCGGTCGGCGATCGCATCGAGTTCACCACCCTGAACGGTGGCACCGGGCTCGCGATCAACACCGAGTACTTCGTGCGCTCGGTGCCCAGCACCACCACGTTCACCCTGTCCACGACCCGCGGCGGCGCGATCAAGACGTTCTCCACGGACGTCACGACCGGATCCGCCATGGTCCGCAAGTCCATCGTCGACGCCGAGTCCATCGGCAACGCGATGCAGCTCGCGTTCGAGAACGGCGGGCTGCAGGAGGGCGAGACCCGGACCGCGCTCGTGGGCCCACTCCAGAAGCGGCGCCTCACGAAGGCGCTCATCACCGACGCGAGCTACCAGGAGACCTCGCGCACCGTCGGCGGCGTCAACCTCCAGGTGATCGAGACGGACTTCGGCCCGCTCAACATCATGGTCGACGTGGCGATGCCGGCCGACACCATCGCGTTCGTCTCGCTCGAGGACTGCGCGCCGGTCATCCTCGAGATCCCCGGCAAGGGCTTCCTGTTCGTGGAGCCGCTCGCCAAGGTCGGCTCGTCCGAGCGGGCGCAGATCTACGGCGAGGTCGGCCTCAAGTACGGGAACGAGCGCAAGCACGCCAAGATCACGAACGCGGGCTGACCGATGGGCACCACGCACGCCACCCCGTCCACGGTCGGCACCCCCGCTGCCGGCCACATCCCCACCGCGGGTGCCTGGGACGCCGCCCACACGGGCGACGTCGCGGGGCTCACGCCCCTCGCCGAGGCGGTCACCGCGGCCGCCTCCCCTGGCGGCAGCATCACCGCCGGCGGGCTTGTCACCTTCGTGACGGTCACGTCGGGCAACGCGGACCACTGGGTGAACCTCCCGGCGCCCGTGCCCGGGATGATCATCATCCTGGTCAACGGCGGGACGGGCTACGAGCTCCGCTCGAGCGCGCCCGCATCCATCGCCATCAACGGCGGATCGGGGTCCGCCGCCGAGTCCGCCATCGCGGCGAACACGATGGTCGTCGCCGTCTGCAAGAGCGCCACAGCATGGGCGGCGTTCTCGCTGGTCGGCACCACCCTCGCCGCCGTCGAAGCGGCCGCCTGAACATGACCCTGCGGCCGCCGATCACCCACGACGAGGCGCTCTTCCGGGCGACCACCGCGCTCGAGACCAGCGTGCCGGTCGGCGCTCGATCGATCCGCCTCGCCCCGGCCGTCACCATCAGCACGGACGCCTTCGCGGTCGACGACGCCCTGACCCCGCTGACCGAGCTGGTCGGGGCGGTCCGGATCGCCGGCGGCAGCGGCCGCATCGTCAAGACGATGCTCTTCGACAAGCTGCCCGGCTCCTCGGTGCAGTTCGAGGTGTTCTTCTTCTCGGCTGCCGTGACGGCGCCCGCGTCCAACGCCGAGATGGCCTACAGCGACGCCGACATGCTCAAGTGCCTCGGCTCGATCCTGCTGACCAACTCCACCACGATCGGCAAGACGGGCAGTGTCACCGGGCGGCTCTGGCGCAGCTCGGAACCGCTGTCGTTCCAGGCCGAGTCCGACAAGACGAGCATCTGGTACCAGGTCATCCTCCGCGCGGGCACCCCGACCTACGGCGGCAGCGACATCGTCCCCTGGTTCCAGATCGAGCAGGACTGACCCTCCGTGCCCGTGACCATCCTCGTCCCGAGGTACCAGCGCCGCGACCGGGTCGATCGAGCCATCCTCGATCTCCGGCCGACGCTGTACCTGCCCATGCGCGACCCGGTCGGGCCGCTGCGGGATGCCTCGGGCGGGAGATGGGATGCCGCCGTCACCGGGAGTCCCACGCTCGGCGTGGCGGCACCCTCGCCGATCGGGAGAGGGGTGGTGTTCAGTGGGACCGGGCAGTACGCGACAACGGATGGTGGCGTCCCCACCCCGACGGCCTCGATGTCCGTGCTGTCCATCTTCGTGACCACGAACGCCAGCGCGGCGAACCGGACGATCGCCGGCCGCGGCGCCTCGTCCCAGTTCTCCTGGGTGCTCCGGATCGAGGCCACGCACATCGTCGCCTTCCGCCTGTTCCAGTCGGACGGGAGCGCTCACGGTGGGACATCGACCACGGGCGCTGTGAACGACGGGGCCATCCATCTGGCGCTCGGCACCTTCGACGGCACCACGCTTCGCACCTATCGCGATGACCAGGCGGCATCGCCCGCGACCCCTTCGGGCGGCACCTGGCACAAAGCCAGCACGGCCGGTATCCAGATCGCGGCGCTCAACTCCACGTCGCTCCTGCCGGGCACCGCGTGCCCGACCGCCTACTGGGCGGATCGGGTCATTTCGGATGGCGAGCGCCTGATGGTCAACGCCATCGCGAAGGGCGGCTGACGTGGCGGTCGACCCGTTCTCCACGATCGACTCCGGCACCTTCACGGTGCCCGGTCAGCATCGCGCGCGGCACAACGCCGTGGCTGCGAAGCTCGGAGGTCCGGCGTCCACACCAGCCGCCGGGTACATGCTCCTCGGAACCGGTGCGGGCACCTCGGAGTGGCTCGTCACGACGGTCTTCGTCCGATCGTTCAAGCCGGCCGGTGACGGCGAGACCGACGACACGGCGGCCGTAGAGGCAGCGCATGACCTCGCGAACCTCTTCGGGGCCCCTGTCAGCTACGCGGGCCTGAGCGCGATCGCCATCCAGGCTAATGCGGCGATCGCCGTCAAGACGCCCGTGGACTGGGCTCAGTGCCTCCTAGTCCTCCTCGGCGGCGTCGAGGAGACGCCCGCGTTCGCGTCCCCATACAACGAGCTCTACATCGTCTCTGATGACGACTGTCCGGTGGTCGAGGTCACCGGATCGCAGGACGCCGCGAACCTCGTCGCCGGCTCGCTCTTCCCGACCCTGGGCATCTTCGACGGCCACGGATACGCCAGGGTCACATGTGGGCTCCAGGTCCCGGACCGGGCCAAGACCGGCACGATGGACTACTCGCAGGCGTTCAAGGTGAACCGTGAAGGGCGCGTCTCGCATCCGCTGAGCACGGACATCAGCGACCACGCCGCGGCCATCACGGTGCGATACCGCCGGACCTCAGCGCGCACCCTGACGCTGCGCAACCTGTCTGTGGTCGAGGGCCCGTGGAACCAGCAGCGGCTCCTCGTGGTCCGGCGGTGCAACGTCGTCATCGAGGACACGACCCTGCTCCCGGCGACGGAGGAGGGGCAGTTCACGCAGGTGAACGCGCTCATCTACCTGGACGACGTCTCCGACGTCATCATCCGGCGCTTCATCACCACAGGGCGACCGTCGGCCACCGGCGCCTACTCCCTCCAGGTCGACGGCGGCGCCGACATCTGGGTCGAGAACATGAACGCGCTCACCGGCTGGGGCGCGACCGGCTGCAACGACGTGAGCGGGCTGCATTACCGCGGCTGCGTCATCAACCGGCTGGACGCCCATTCGTCCGGGCATAACATCTTCGTCACCGACTGCGACCTCCATCGATACGGGGTCGTCTATGGCTGGGGTGGCGGGGTCATCAGCGTCCGCGATTCACGGGTCTTTGACACCTGGGTGGTCACTAACCGGTCGGACTACGGCGGCTCGTTCTTCGGCGAGATCATCGTGGACAACGTCGAGGTCAACTACGCCGGGACGGTCTCCTACCATGTGGTGGACCTCGCGACCTTCGGGGGCGGTCTCGGAGCGAGCTCCGCGGTATACGCGCCGCGCACCATCCGGGTCTCGAATGTCACGCGGGCAGGGAAGGCCAACGGCAACTCTGCGCCGCTGGTGCCGCTCCGGATCAAGGTCCGCCAGGCGGGCGACGTGGTCTACGCACCGGCGTCCATCCTCGTGTCGGACATCATGTCCACCACCCTCCCTGGTGGTTGGCGATTCTCACTGCACCTCGACGTCCTGAACCTGGAGCGCGCTCCGGGCGCCGCCGCGACCACGACCGTGGCGATCAGCCACGTCCAGCCCACATCGGCGGCGACCAGCGAGACCGGCCTGATCGACTTCGACAGCATCCACACGCCGACCGACAAGGTGCTGTTGCGGGTGTTCGTCAACGATTGCGACAATTTCCACGCCCGCATCCGGCTCGACAACACCCCGGTGGTGCGGATCCACGACTCGGGCGTCAACGGCGTGATGACCCCGACCACGGGGACGATGGCGCGGGTCGCGTTCAAGGGCTGCTGGATGCTCGTCGGGGCATCGGGCTATACCACGGTCCCGCTCGGTGGCGGGCGCAGCAGTACGTTCGCCTACACGTCTGTCGAGGGTTGCGAGTTCGCCGCGGCCGAGCAGTTCGATTGCTCGCTCATCTCGCTTGCCATGGGGAACACCGTCCGCTCCGGCGGCGCGCTGACCCCCTTGCTGCCCGAGGCGTGCGACGTGGATGAGTTCTTCGCCGGCTTCCGCGCGTCTGGCGCGTTCAAGGTCGTCTGATGACCGACTACCCCCTGCTCTTCGACCATCCCGGGGTCCTGTTCGATCAACCGGGCGTCACCTTCGACGGCGAGCGCCCGTTCGCCGCGCCCGATGGGACGACTGAGAGCGATGTCAGCCCCACCGGGACGGTGACCACCCTGGTCGAGCTCGCAGGGACGGCCACGGTCTCGGTCGAGCTCGTCGGGTCGGCGACCCACGACGTGAGCACCGGAGACACCGCGCCGTGACGACCACCTACGACATCGGCGACCAGGTCCGGATGCGCGTGACGTTCGCCGCCTCCGATGGCATCGCCACGAACCCCACCGAGGTCACTCTCAAGATCCTGGCCCCGGATGGGACGTCGAGCACGCCCACGCCTGTGTCGTCGGGGTCGGGCGCGTACCACCACCTGCTGACGCTCACCCAGGCGGGCCGCTGGCGCTACCGCTGGACGGGCACGGGCGCCGTGATCGCGTCCGAGGAGGGCGAGATCGACGTGCGCCGGAGGGCCGTCCCGTGACGCTCATCGCCACCCCGGGCGCCGCGGACGCGAACAGCTATCTGACCGTGGCTGCGGCTGATGCGTTGCGCGATCAGGACTTCGGCCCCGAGGCTGACGCCTGGCTCAAGACGGACGCGACCGACAAGGAGGCCATCCTCCAGCGCGCGACCCGCGAGGTCGACGGCTACATGCGGTCCGGTTATCCCGAGACCAGTGCGCCGCTGCTGTTCCCGCGTGGCGTCGACGTCGACGACGATGGCGAGCCGTACCTGCCCCGGGCCGTGGTCCTGGCGACGTACCAGCAGGCGATCTTCCTGGCCAAGAATGCGACGGTCCTGGCCGCCGCGAACACGCGACGTGCCCGCAACGTGCAGTCGGCCTCCGAGCCCGATGTCTCATACACGCAGGGCAGCGGCAACGCGACCCCGATCCTCTCCGACCAAGCAAGGCTCCACGCCGACCGGATGCGTGCGACTGTCCGCGGCATCGCCAGCGTCAAGCTCGTCCCCGTGGAGGGCCTCGAATGAAGCTCGAGATGAGCGAGTCTGCGCTGCGGGCCATGTACGACCGGCTCGACGCCGCGCATCGCCAGTCGGCACGCGACACCTTGCGCGACGTCCAGCGGGCACAGGACGTGCTGACCGGGGAGCTTCGCGACAGCTTCCATACCGTGGAGGTCGAGACCGATCGTCCGCACCCCATCCAGGGGCGGCGGCGACTGAAGATCTTCATCGTGAGCTCGGCCCCGCACGCCGACGCGGTGGAGTGGGGCGCGAACACCCGTGAGGTCGCCAGCGTCCGGAAGGGCACGCTCGGCAAGGGCATCTACGCGATCGTGGACGGCAAGCGGAAGCGCATCGGGCGAGAGGCGGCTGCCCGTGACCGGTACAGCCGCAAGGGGCCCCACATGAAGGGAAACCACGTCGTCGCCAAGAACGGCCCCCGGTTCCTCGAACACATGGGCTACCGGCTCTCTCAGGTGAACCGCTGATGGCCATGCTGCCGATCGTCGACGCCATCAGCGCGGCCCTGCCGGTCGGGCGTGGTGTCACCCGCGATGGCTCGGCGGCCCGCCCGCCGGAGTACCAGCCGGACATGCTCTACGTCTGGCCGGCCGCGGACCGCCGCGGCGTCGAGGGCGACGGCTCCGTCGATGACAGCCGGTTCACCGTCGAGCTGGCGTACACCCTGGCGACCGACGAGACGCCCGACACCGGTCGCGACCGCGACATCTCCGAGGCCCTCGACGATGCGGCTGACGCGATCGCCGCGTGGGTCCGCGACCACCGCGCCCGCGAGGACGCGCTCTGGCACCACCTGCAGGTGGACTCGATCGACTTCGACGAGCTCAAGGGGCTCGAGCACCGCGGCGTCCGGATGACGCTCTCCGGCATGCGTGAGGTGATGAGCTGATGGCCACCTTCCCCGCCCGGCTCGGCGAGCCGAGCACGACCTACGCCCTGTCGCTCGAGGGCGGCCACCAGGTCGCGATGGCCACCGACGCGACCGGCCGCGTGACCCCCGCGTCCGCCGACGAGGCGGCCGTCGCCGAGCACCACGGCCTCGGGACCGCGCCGACCACCACGAAGGCCGCCAAGGCCAAGCACGACGACACCGCGCCGGCCGCGCCGGCAGAGGAGGCATAGGCCATGGCGAACCAGAACACCGGCATCGTCCGCTTCGCGGTGCAGGCCGCGGAGGGCACGGCCGCGAGCGCGTCGACGTTCGGCCTGAAGATGGCCGGCGGGTCGATGCCGCAGATCCGCGCCGACGACCAGGTCTACCGCGAGGCCGACGGGCTGCAGGCGCCGTCGAAGATGTTCCGCGCGGAAAGCTGGGTCGAGGGGGCGCCCGAGTTCCACGTCTACCCGAAGAGCATCGGCGCCCTGCTCTACCTGCTCCTCGGCGGGTACAGCGTGTCGGGCGCCAACGACCCGTACACCCACACGATCACGCCGGCGGACGAGCCGCCGTTCGGCACCCTGTTCACGAACATGGGCGGGCTCTACTACGAGGTCCTGCAGGACATGCGGATCTCGCAGCTGGTCATCCGCGGCACCGCGGGCGGCCTGCTCACCGCGGCGGTCACCTGGGTCGGCAAGAAGGGCGTCTACGACGACGCGGAGGAGACGACGGCCACCCCGGAGATCACCCAGATCTTCCGGTACCACGACGCCCGGGCGGCGCTCAAGGTCGAGGGCACCGCGGTCGCCACGATGCGCGACTACACCCTGACGATCACCCGGAACGTCAACCGGATCGGCGGCGACGACCTCCACCCGGTGGCGCTGGACATGGGGGCGCTCGACGTCACCTGTCAGGCGACCGTGAAGGTCACGAGCGCCGCGCTGCGCAACCGGATCATGTTCGGCGGCGCCACCCCGACCGCGGCGGACGTGGTCGTCAAGGATGTGCTCGAGGCGGCCGGCTCGCCGGCGGGACTCGAGTTCACGCACACCCGCGTGGCCACGTCCCCCGGCCCCGAGCGCTCGCTCAAGCTGGCGGTGCCCCTGGTCGCGGTGGTGCCGTTCGAGGTGCCGATCACGACGGAGCCCGGGCAGCTGTACATCCCGCTCCAGTTCCAGGCGCTCAAGGGCGGGTCGGCCCTCATCACGGCAACCGTCAAGAACGACGTCGCGACCTACGTGCCGTCCTGACCGAGCAGCGGCCCCCCAGCGGGGGTCTGACCGCCTGGGCAGCGCGGGGCCTCGTCGAGGTCCTGCTGCCCTCCGGCACCGAGGTCCGGATCCGGATCCCGGATGTCGCCACGATGATCCGCACCGAGGTGCTCCCGCACGACCTGCTGGCCGTCGCCAGCCGGTTCATGACGACGGGCATCACGCTCGAGTCCGCATCCCCCGAGGAGCGGATCGAGGTCGCGTCCCTGACGCGGGCGATGGTCGCCGGGATGATCCGGTCGGTCCGCGCCGGCGAGGATGCCTGGGAGGACGTCCACCTCACGCCCGAGCAGCTCGACGCGCTCGAGCTGCCACCCGACGACCTGCGGCTCCTCGAGCTCGTGGCCACGCGCCGGACCACCGTGGCGATCGCCAACGCCGCGTCGCGGGCGATGATCGCTTCGCGCGACATCGCGGCCACCCTCGGCGTCGAGGATCTCGACCTCGACGATGCGGTGGCCGACGAAGCCGGGGCGGTGCTGCCAGAGGAGGCGGACGCCACCGTGACCGGCTGGGCCACGTTTCCTGGCGAGCCCCCGGGCGCTGTCGATCGCCAGGACGGCGGAGCGATTCGGGCAGAGCCCGGCGACGACGTACCTGGGCATCGGTGATCCGATGATCGCGACCACCATCGACGAGGCCCTGGCGCTCCGGCTGCTGGCCGCCGAGCACGGAGGGCGCGCGCCCGTCGGGACCGCGGACGTCGACCCGGCCGAGCTCGAGGACCCGGGCCCGGTCGACGAGCCGCACGCCACGGCCGATGACACCGGGTACGACCCGCTGGCGAGGGCCGTCTGATGGCGCGCAACGAGGCGGTCGGCAAAGCGCGGTATGAGCTCGAGACCGACCCGACGAAGCTCAAGAAGGGCCTCGACGACGCCGGACGCACGATCAAGCAGACGGGCGCCGAGACCGAGAAGGCATTCGCCCAGCAGGGCACGAGCGCGATCGGACGCTTCACCCAGGGCATCGACGGCCTGGTCGGCCGGTTCAACCGGATCGCGCAGGGCGGCGGCATCGGTGGCGCGATCCTCGGCGGCGTCGGCCTGGGCGCGGGACTGTCCGCGTTCAACATGGTCCAGGGCGCCATCTCGGGCGTCGTGGACAAGATCGGCCAGAGCATCGACCTGGCCAGCGACAAGGCAGAGGCCGCGTCGAAGGCCAACGAGCTCTTCGGCAGCTCCTACGCCGTCGTGGCCAAGGCGTCCAGGACGGCCGCCACCGATGTCGGCCTGTCCAGCGGGAAGTACCTCGAGGCGGCCGGCACGGTCGGCAACCTCATCACCAACCTCGGGTTCGCGGGTGACGCGGCCGCATCGATGTCCCGCGACATCGTGGCGCTCTCCGCGGACATGGGGTCGTTCAACAACGCCGGCACCGACGAGGTGGTCGAGGCCATCGGAGCCGCGTTCCGCGGCGAGACGGAGCCGATCCGCCGGTTCGGGGTGATGCTGTCGGCCGCGAAGGTCGAGGCGAAGGCGCTCGAGCTGGGGCTGAAGGACGGCAAGAAGCCGCTCACCGACAACGCCAAGGCCATGGCGACCTACCAGCTCATCCTCGAGCAGACCGCCAAGGCCCAGGGCGACTTCGCCCGGACGGCGGAGGGCAAGGCCAACGCGGACCGCATCCGCGCCGCGAAGGCCGAGGAGGCATGGACCAAGCTGGGCGAGGTCCTGACGCCGATCTACCAGAAGGTCATGCCGCTCATCGCCGAGACGACCACGACGGCGATCGACATCATCACGGAGCTCGCCAACTCCGTGGCGCCCGTGGTGGATGGCGCGCTCCAGGTCATCGCCAACAGCATCGACGCGATCGGGGACTCGTTCACCGCGCTGAAGGAGCTGATGGACCCGACGGGCACCGAGGCCGAGAAGGTGACCCGGGCCATCCTGCAGCAGGCCAAGGCGCTGGGGCTCGACGGCGATGCCGTGGTGCGGTACACGCAGCTGATCAAGGCCCAGGCGAAGGCCGAGCGCGACCGGCTGGCCATCGCCGAGCAGATCGCGGACATCGACGCGACGACCCTCAAGCTCAACCAGGATGCGTTCGCAGCGCGCCAGAGCGTCAGGACCGCGATCGACAACCTGATCGCGTCGCAGGGCGAGGCGGCCGACACCACCGCACTGGAGAACGAGCTCACCCGCATCAACCTCCAGCTCCAGTCGGATCTGCAGCCGTACATCGTGGAGCGCGAACGCCTCACGGGCGACCTGGCGGTCGCTCAGAGGGCGGCCACGTCGGCGCTCTCTGACGACACCAAGGTCACCGGCCTCGCGTCGCAGGCCGTCGCCGACTACAACCGGTACCTCGCCGAGCTCAAGGCATTCGAGGAGTCGATCCCGCACGTCTTCACCAAGGGCACGGACGCCGTGCAGGAGCAGGTCAGCGCGTTCCAGACCATCGGCACGCGCGCGGTCGGTGCCCTGCAGCGGTTCGTCGGCGGCGCCCGGGCCGCCGCCGATGCCCTCGGTCCGGGCAACCCCAGAGGCGTCGCCCCGGCGCTCGAGGACACGCTCGAGCGCATGTTCCGGACGATGGACGACGCGAAGGACCCGTGGAAGCAGCAGTGGCGGGATCTCGCGGCGTGGGCGAAGGACCCGTTCAGCAGGGACAAGTTCGAGGACTACCTCGATAGCCGCATCAAGCGGGCCATGAGGAAGGCGCGCGAGTCGTTCGGTGCCGAGAAGCAGCGGTGGCTGGAGATCGCTCGCGCCTACCGCTATATCGCGAAGAACGAGTGGATCGACCCGATGAAGGCGGACATCCAGAAGATCATGTTCGCGCTCCGACTGGCGGACCGGCTCACCGAAGCCGCGAAGGGCAGCAGCGGGACTGGCTCGGGAAGCGACAGCCGGCGTCCCGGCAACAACGCCGCCGGCACCGCGAGCTGGGGCGGCGGCTGGACCTGGGCCGGCGAGCGCGGTCCCGAGCTCATGCGGCTCCCCCAGGGCACACAGATCAAGAGCAACCCCGAGTCGATGCGGATGGCGTCGCAGCTGTCCGGGCGTATCGAGGTGGTCGTCCGGGACCCCGATGGTGGCCTGGCCCGCGCCGGCATCGGCGCCGCTGACCTCGCATCCCGCCTCGGTGCGGTGATCGCCTCCCCCGAGCAGTCCTACCGAAGGTTCGAGCACTGACATGGCCAGCACGGTGAAGCTCACCCTCAACAGCTTCGGCGAGATCTCGCTCATGCAGATCGGGTCCGGGAACTGGGCGGCGAAGGATGCCCACCTGCCGCTCGGCAAGGGCAGCGGCGACAAGAGCACGTGGACGGCCCGCGCCCAGGCGGACTTCCAGACGCCGAACTGGCCGGCGAGCGGCCGGATCGTCAAGGGCACGCTCTCGGGCAAGACCGGCGCGACGGGTGCTCACGGCGAGTTCCGCGGCGGCAGCCCGGCGGTTTCGATCCGGCGCCTGACCGAGGGCTACACCCGGAACACGCCGGCGACCCAGGACGGCTACTACACGCAGCAGGGCAACCTCGAGTACCCGGGCTCCTCGAGCGCCGACTCCGGGATCACGGTCTCGGTCGCGGACAGCGGCGGCAAGAGCTGGTCGAAGGACATCACCTCGCTCGTCGAGACCTGGGCGCCGGCGCGCATCAAGAAGCGCAACGGCACCGCCGGCGGCGGCGCGAAGTGGCACGGCATCCAGCTGCGCAGCACCGACGAGGACAGCGCGTCCAAGTCCTCGATCCTCGCTCCCGACATGACCATCACGATCGAGATCGACGTCGCGTCGACCCCGGACGCGCCGACCATCTACGCCATCGCGGGCCAGGAGAGCGACACGTCCGGGCCCATGGTGGTCGGGTCGACCGACGGCCGGACGCTCGACGTCGAGTTCAGCTTCACCAGCCCCGACCCGTCGGACGTCTGCGCGAAGGCCGAGCTCACGCTGCGCCAGGTCGGATCCACCGCGGAATCGCTCGGGCCGGTGCTCTACACGACCGGCTCGGTCGCTCCCCTCCCCGGCAGCGTGCAGGGCAACCACCGGCTCGTGCTCACCAACCTGCCGCGCCGCACGCCGTTCCGGATCTCGCTGCGCGTCACCTCGCAGGCGGACAAGACGTCCGAGTGGTCGGACCCCGAGGCGGACCTCGCCCACGTCAGGACGGCCACGATCCCGGGGCCGCCCCTCGATCGCGTCCTGCAGCCGTACACCGCCAACCCGCACGTCCTCTCGTCGCTCAACAGCCCCGACCCCGACGACTACATCACCGGCTGGCACGGCCGCTTCACGCGGGTGCCGGCCGGCACGAGCGCCTGGGACAGCGAGCAGGAGCTCGGCGGGGCGGTCCGCCGCTCCGACGTCACCTGGGCCGGTGGCGCCCTGGCGGACGGCGAGCGGATCAGCTACGTCGAGCGGCACCGGAACCGCGACCAGGTCTGGGGCCAGTGGTCCGCGCCCCTCGAGCAGACGATGCGGGAGCGCGTCGGCCCGGAGCTCACGCCGGCGCCCGGGCGGGTGACCACCCGGCGCCCGACGTTCACCATCGCCGCGGCGTCGTTCGACGGCTATCGCCTGCGGCTGCTCGACGGCGATCGCGTCCTGTACGACTCCGGTGGCGTCGCCGGCGGCCCGTGGACGACCGTCAGCCCGCAGGTCCCGGCCGGCGTGCTGGCGTTCGGCCAGCGGTTCACCGCGGTCGCCTCGGTGCGCCCCGAGAGCTCCGGCGCCTACGGGGCGGAATCGACGCCCCAGGCCTACACCGTCACGGCGCTGCCCGTGTCGACCCTCTCGGTCCTCGAGCTGCTCGGCCGTGGCCGCGTGGGCACCCGGGACATCGGCTTCAAACGGACGATCGCCGACGCGGACGGCGACAGCCCTGTGGCCGCGGAGCTCGAGGTGCGCGCGGCCGCCACGCCCCAGGGCTCGGGCACCCTCATCGAGCACCGGTACGACAGCGGCGCGGTGGCCGAGCTGGTCCGCCTGGGCCGGCGCATCGACGAGCTCGTGAGCGCCACCGGCTGGACCGGCGACACCGACGTCACCCCCGGGACCGGGAACCAGCAGCCATCGGGCTACTCGGGGAACAGCCTCTCGTTCACCCTCGGCGCGTCCTCGACGGATCGCGGCGCCTGGCTCGTGCTCGACGAGGCGATCGACCTCTCAGCCTACGGTTCCGGCGGCCTGCTGCGCGTCCACCGGCGGGCCAGCTCGAACACGAACCTGACGTCCGGCCGGCTCCGGCTGGGCAGCTCGGCCACCGACTACCTCGAGTTCGAGATCCTCGCTTCCGGGTTCACCGTCGACACGTGGGCCGAGGTCGTCGCCCGCATCGGCTCGCCGACCGCCACGGTCGGCACGCCCGACCTGCGGGCCATCGACCGGATCGGCATCCGGGCCGACGTGACCGGCAGCCACGCGAGCACCTGGTACCTGCGCGACCTGCGGGCCGGGACGGTCCAGACGGCGAAGGGCACCCCCGACGGCGGGATCGCCTGGGAGGACGCCGTCGACGTCCGCGTCCGGGCCCGAGACGACGCAGACGCGCTGGTCACCGCGACCACGCTCTCGTCCCAGGCGAACGCCGGCGCCACCACGCCCAGCCTGGCCAGTACGACCGGCCTCGAGGTGGGCATGTCGCTCCTCTTCGCCGGCAACATCCCCGAGGTCCGGGAGATCGCGTCCCTCGGACCCGTGACGCTCAACGAGGGCCTGACCCACGTGCATGCCTCCGGCCAGGCGGTCACCGCCTATCCGTGGGGCGCATGGACGGGCTGGCAGACGGTCACCGCGATGCAGCCGCCGACGGTCGCGGCCGACACGCCGGCGGACGCGGCGACCATCACCGACCCCCTCGAGGAGCTCGCGCACACGTACTCGAGCATCCGCGCCCAGGCGTCGCGCACGACCCGCCTCTTCCACCGGGTGGAGGGCGTCGACGAGCCGCTGCTCGAGCTGCTCGCCGCGGGCAACGAGCTGGTCGACGCGATCCCCGCGTTCCTGCTCGAGGACGGCGAGACCTACGCCTGGGACAAGGTCATCACCGACGAGGCAGGGATCAGCAGCACCACCGAGCGCCGGACGTTCACCACGGACTTCACCGTCCCCGATGCGGCCGTGAGCCTCACGGCCACCGCGGACGCCGCGGCCTCCACCGTGGTGCTCACGTGGCCGACGCTGGCCGCCGGCACCTGGGCGGAGGTCGAGACACAGCTCGAGGATGGATCGTGGATCCGCATCGACGGCGGGCCCGAGGTGCTGCTCGACGGACGCACGCCCTTCACCGGCGATGAGCTGCTGCACCGCGGCGCACGCCTGGGCGACAACGCCTACCGCCTGTCGATCAGCAACGGCTGGCGGAGCTCCGACGCGGTCACCGCGGACGCGCTCCTCGAGGCGTCCGACGCCCGGGGCTCGTGGCTCGAGGTCGCCGCCGATGGCGAGGTCTGGGCCTACCCGGTGCGATCGGCGCCGCGCATCCATCCAGGGACCGTCGACCTGTTCGAGCCGCCCGGGGGGACGTCGACCGAGATCCGCTGGGGCGCGGGGCCGCGGACGGTCACGCTCGACGCGGAGGTCGCGCCGGCGGGCTTCGGCAACCTCTCGGCCCACCTGCGCACGCTGGTCCGGACCGGCGAGGCGCGCTGGATCAAGGCGCCGGCTGGTTGGGCATGGGATCCCATGTGGATGACGCTGCAGACCTTCACCGACAGCCCGGGCATCGGCGGCCGCCTGGCCGTGTCGATGCAGTGGCGCGAGCTGGGCGAGCCCGTCCACGCCGTGCCTCCCGAGGACTGACATGTACCCGCTGCCGGCCCCGCTCGCCGCGGTGCTCGCCTCGACCACGTACCAGGCGGTCGCCCGTCTGGTGTCGCGCTGGCCCGATGGCTCGCTCCGGCGCGCGTGGGAGCTCGGCGACCAGCTGGTGGCCACGGGCACGGTGACCGCGGACCTCGCGCGGGACGCCCGGCGGAGCGCGCAGCTCGAGCTCGCGAACGCCAGCGGGGCGCTCTCGCCGGCGGCGCTCGGCGATCCGTTCGCGGAGGGCTCCTGGCTGGCCGTGGAGCGCGGCGGGCTGGTCGAGGGCACCCCGGTGTACGTGCCGCTCATCAACGGCTTCGTGACCGCCTGCCGGCCGACGATGCGGGGCAGCCTGTCGGTGTCCGTGGAGAGCTTCCTCTCGGCCTGCGCGCAGCCCGCCGGCACCGCGCTGGTGCTCCGGGCCGGCACCTACGTCGGCGACGCCCTGCAGACGCTCTGGTCGACCGTGCTGCCGTTCGTCAGCTGGTCGATCGACGACGAGGGCCGCGCGCTCGGCTCGGACATCCCCGTGCTGCCCGGTGACGACCGGCTCGCCGTGGGCCTCACCCTTGCCCGGGACAGCGGCCTCGAGGCGTTCGACGACCGTCTCGGCCGGGTGGTCATCCGACCCCGCCAGGACGCATCGGCGCTGCCGACGGCGCGCACGTTCACCACCCCCATCGACCTGGCGCGCGAGGTCAGCCGGCGCCCGTACAACGCGCAGCCGCTCGAGGCGTCGCCGGGCACCGGTGAGCCGTTCTTCGTGGTGGCCACCGTCGACGATCCCGCCTCCCCCATCCACCCCGACCGGATCGGGCTCCGGATGGCGCCGGTCATCCGGTCCGACACGACCGCCGACCCCGACACCGCGATGGCGGCCGCGCGCGCCGCGCTCGAGCGCCTGGCGCTGTCGCAGGACGGCGTGAGCTCCACGGAGGTGCCCGTGCTCGACATCGACGAGGGCGACGTCTGCGCCTGGGCGGAGCGGATCACCGGAGCGGTGGGCCGCTACCGGGTGTCCTCGATCACCGTGCCCGTGACGACCGGCGCGGCCTCGATCACCGCGACCAGGGTGGTGCCGCTGTGGGCGGCGTGAGCTCGTCGGCCGAGCGGGCCAATCTCGCGGTCGTCGACCGCCGCATCGCCATGGCGCTCGAGGGCCGCGATCGCGCACGTGGCTCGGTCGACCAGGTGGCCAACGGCGTCGCGAGCGTGCGGCTGGCCGGCCAGCTGCTTCCGGCCGCGACCGGTGGGTGGCCCGTCCGCGCTGGCGACGTCGTCGAGGTGGAGCGGCCGCGGGGCCTCGCCGGCGCGCTGCGCGTGGTGGCCATCGTCCAGCGGTCCATGGTGGATGTGCCGGCGCCGGTCGACGGCGACCAGGATGGCGTGCTCACCGTGGCGGACGACCTCTCCCTGGCCTGGCGCGCCTCCGCGGCCGAGGCGTTCCCGGTCGGTGCTGTCTTCCTGTCGGTCGCGGCCACCGATCCGGCGGAGCTGCTCGGCTACGGCACCTGGGAGCGGATCGCCGGCGGCCGCGTGCTGGTCGGCCAGGACGACGAGGACCCGGACTTCGACACAGCCGAGGAGACGGGCGGCGCGAAGACCGTCGCGGCCGCGGGCACGAACGCGACCGAGGACGCGCACAACCACGAGACACCGTTCATGCCGAACGGGACGGCGGGGATCCGACGGGCGGGCACATCGGTGTTCGGGACGGGTCAGACCCTCACGGCCGTGGCGGAGGCGTCGGCTTCGGCGAGCTCGGCGACGGCAGCGGCGATGCTCACCGGACCGGGGTCAGCCCACGGGCACGCCTTCACCGGCTCGGCGACGAGCGTCGTGCAGCCGTACCTGGTGGTCTATATCTGGAAGCGGACGGCCTGAGGGTTCCGCGCGGAAAAAGGAGGATCTCGTCATGGATGTGAACCGATTGATGGCACGCATCGCGACCGCGAAGAGCGGGGACACGATCGACATCGATCCGGGCAGCTATCGGCTGCCGAGCCAAGTGGAGGTCCCCGCGGGGGTCAGCCTGGCGGGCGATCCCCGCGGGGTGGAGATCATCGGGTCACTGGAGCTCCTGGGCGACCTACCTCGGACCCTCTCCGGGCTGCACATGGTGCCTCGATAGCACAGCGGCCGGGGGGGCGCCGGCCGCTACGCCCCCATCGGCGCCTGCCTACTCCGGCTTCTCTGGCGCGGCCTTCGGGGGCTCCTCGAGGAAGGCGCCCTCGAATGGGTGCACCTGCCCACACGCGGAGCACTGGACATTGCTCGATCTCACGGTGAGGCCAGCGAAGGACCCCTCGTCCATCGCCAGGCCTGTCGGCACCGGGACGCCCTTCACCGGGCACATGATCATCACTCGAGCCATCGGATACCTCCAGTCGGTGGTTCGTCGTCGGGGCAGCTCACCTCATAGGCCCACCCGCCGGCCGTGTACGCTGTAAGGCATGGACCGACAGTTCGTCATCGATGGTTGCGAGGTCCGGGACCCGTTCTTCTCGCTGACCGGGCCGTCGACAGCGGATCGACTGACGGAGGCCGTCAACACGGGACGGGTGGTCGTGGAGCGCTGCACGGTCACGCTGACCCCGGACGGGCTCCGCATCGAGCCCCGGGAGACATCAACACCAGGCGCCGTCGAGCGGCTGCACGCACTCGCTACCTCAGGTGTCCCGGTCGACCTAGGAGACGGGTACATGCATGGCTTCGGCGCGGCGGCGTACACCGCCCACGAGATCGCCGTGGCTGCGCTGGGGCCCTGCCCCCGCTGCGTCACGGCTCGAGCAGGAGATGCGACAGGGCGCTGAGCTCGTTCGCGCAGGACTCCATCGCCAGGGGGTTCACCGAGTAGCTCAGGATGTACCCCGTCAGCTCCTCGCTCGCGGCGATCGGAGGGTCCAATGCGTCGAGCCGGATGCGGATCTCGCGGAGCCGTCCGCCGAACAGTTCCTGTGCCTCGTTGCGCCAGCCGGTGTCGCGTCGGTGTCCCGGTTCCCAGGGCGGCGGAGAAGGGCTGGGCTCCTCGGTCGCGCGGGCTTTGCGCGCGTGGGCGTACAACTCCTCAGCCAGCTGTCGAGCGCGGCCGGCAAGCAAGGCGCGCGCGCCGAGTCCGCTGCGTGCGATGGTCGCTACGCGTCCTTCGGCACCATCGACCGACACACGGATACCGCATCCGCAACGGAATATCAGCGCCCGAGGTTTCCCGGGGGTGGTCTCCAGCGCGGTCGGGTCATCATGCGGGTACATCTCGCCGCCGGCGTGATCCTCATGAGTGAGGTGGATCCCATCCGGCGTCATCGGGTCCTCCAGATGGCGACGAGCTCGGGGTCAGTCATGTGATGGAGACGGCCCACGAGCACGTCGACTCAGCGCCGTCGAGCCGATACGTGCCGGCTGGCACGTCGTGCAGATCTGCTAGGGCGCTCCCCATGGCTCCGGGTCCCAGGTCTGCCTCGAGGACCCCGCCGGCGACGGCACTCCCGTCCATGTCGACCACACGGAGGAACAGTCGGCAGCCGACTCCCTCGTCCTCGAAAGCGGTCCAGAAGAGCCGGTGATCGCCCGCCGTCAGCGGGAATGGATCCGATGATCCACCGGCGACGCCGCTGATGATCGTGCCAGGGGCGACCGTCGGCGTTGACGCCGCGCAGTCCGCTCGGTCGGCCACCTGCTCGATCGTCGCAGCCCCGGCCGCGATCGCCGCGGACAGAGACCCGGCGCCCCAGGACCCTGTCGGGGGGTCTCCGGCCACCGTCACGCACAGCACGGTGGTGGCCACCTGCGCCAGGACTGGCGCCGGAACGGCCGTGGTCAGCAGCACCCCGATGGTCAGGCCAGCAAGTGGCTGCAGCAGGTCCCGTCTCACCGCTCCGCGCCTCCCTTCGGCAGCCACCCTCCGGCGCGGCCCATCCGCTCGAGAAGCTCGACCTGGCGCCGCTCGGACGCACGGATGTCGTACAGCCACATGAGCGCAAGGAAGGGGAAGAGCAGCACGACGGCTGCCAAGGCCACCGCACCGAGCAGGACCGCTAGCCCGACGACCAGATCCACCCATCCTCCCCTGTTGATGACCTGTGGACCGCTCGCCCTCAGCCCCGCGATCCGTGGAAAACTCGCCCGTCAGCCGTCCGCGTCGTGCCAGCTTCGTGCGTCAACGTGGCACGAGCATCCTCCCCGGAACCCATCGACCAGGCATCGGGGAGGAGCATGGTGGAGGAGCTGACGGTCGCACCGGTCACGGACCCGGCGGTGCTGGAGGACATCAACGCGGCGTTCGCGCTGGCCGTGTACGAGGCGTCTTGCCGCCGGGCACGGCAGCTAGCCGGGGTCGACCCTCCCCCGCCTCCGTGTCGCGAGTCCCGTGCTCTGCTGCGGCGGCTGCAAGTTCGGCCGGCGACATCGGTGTGCCGGTCCGGTACTGCGCGATCGGATAGGGCGGCGGCTCCGGGGGCTTGACGAACAGCATCGGGTCCACACCGAGGGCCTGAGCGAGCGGCACGACCTGGAGCGCATCCGGCACCGACTCGCCGGATCGCCACCGGTCGATGGTCCGCCGCGATTCCCCCATCACCGGGGCCAGTTGCTCCGCGCCGATCCCGGCGTCGTCCATCGCTTCGCGGATCGCTGCGGCCAGAAGCTCGCCGCGTGTGGGTGTTCGTGAGGTCACGACCCGGAGGCTAGGGCGTCCGCATGACGCGCAGCACACCGCCGATGGCGTCGCCCGCCATCCGTGCTGACCGTCGCCATTTCGGGCGTTCATCGCCATGCTTGACATCGCTTGCCGATTTTGGCATTGTTCGAGCCGTGAACGCAACCCCGATCCTGCGGAGCCGACAGGAACAGCTCATCGAGCATCGGTTCGCCGAGCCCATGGACACGCTGCTCCGGCGGCTCTACGTGGACGAGGGCCTGACCCAGGCGCAGATCGCCGAGAGGCTCGACGCCGGGCACCGGTCCGTCGTGCGCTGGATGGTCAAGTACGGCATTCCCACCCGCGATCGCCGCGCGCTCGCGCCGGAAGCGGGCGCGGCATGAGCGAGCCGACGACCGCGGCGGCGCTCCATCTGCTCGCCGAGGAAGGCATCGACTGGTCGGGCCCAGACGACTTCCGCGAGCGCCTCATCGCCATCGAGCAGGAGGCTGCTGCTGCCGTCCGGGCCACGCAGAGGTCAGAGGTCGTCGCAGCGGTCGATGGGTTCGCCGAGCGGGCCTGCTGGTACTTCCTGATGACCACGCAGGGTGGCCCTGACGGGTCCGAACTGGACGAGGCCGTCCGCGACGACATGCACGAGGCACTTGTGGCATGGGCCAAGGA
>ERZ761594.202-NODE-202-length-24512-cov-12.206158_pt1 | contig 24512 bp, 26 predicted proteins | sample MGYA00511036_ERZ761594 | MGnify/ENA primary metagenome ERZ761594 (study PRJEB28899, sample SAMN03785561) | bioreactor sludge metagenome | biome: EBPR Sludge; feature: EBPR Bioreactor; material: 0.22µm filtered reactor supernatant | place: Saint Lucia: Queensland... | reverse complement strand
GGAGTATTCGTTCCGACGGGACCGGGGATGTTGTAGGTATTACTGTTACGACGGTAGCGACCCGAGTCATCCTTACGTACCATCGGGGCGATGTTGGGCTGACGCTCGGCCATGCGGTCAAGGACGTCGCGCAGGAGGGAGAGGGGAACGGGACGACCCAGGTTATTGGATGCGCGACTCTGCAGGACGCCCAGGTTGATTACGTTGTCGGTACCGGATTTACCGGGTTCTTGCGCCAACTGGGAAATGAAGTTGTGGGTGACCCGCCAAAGGTCCTGGGGGATGTCCTCCGTGGGTGGGGTGACAGCTTCCTGTGGGACCGGGGGGTTGACGGTAATATCGATGGCGCCTTCATAGCCCGTGGAATATTCCTGGGTAGTTCCACGGCGTTCGTCTACGGCGCGGTCACGTTGGAGGGCCTCGTAGTCGCGAACCTTATCGCGGAGGTAGCGGACGTCGTTGGCAAGGCCGGGGACGTCGAAAGCTTCCGCGCCCATCTCTTGGATGGTCTTTTCGAATTGGTCGAGTTCCTGCCGCTGACTCTCGTAGATTTGGGCATCACGTTGAGCAGCGGCGTCGACGGCGGCCGCGCGATCTTCGGTGACGTTGGTGGGAACTTCCGTGGATTGATCTGGAAGGCGGGTGGCGAGTTCTTCAGTGGCAGCCTGTTCCGTACGAGCGGTGGCGGCGACATCGCGGCGTTGTTCGCCAGTCTGCGCCTGTCCGTCGGCGGTGGATTCGATGGTGTCCGCGTTGATCTCGGCCTGGGTGATGTTAGGTCCGTAGATGGCCTCAAGGGCGAGACGGCGTTTCGTATCCGTGTCGAGAGTTGAATCTTTGATCCGCTGAACTTCCGGATTACGCGGGGCGGCCTTCTCTATGAGCTTGTCGACGAGAGGGCCGGAGAGTTGACCGGCAGGAGTGTCGTAGCGGTAGAGGGGAATCTGGAGTTGGTTGCCCTCCGCATCGCGCGCGATGGTATTGTCGAGTGCCTGTAGTTGCGCCTGGAATGGTTTATTGTTACGGAGATTGAGGGCGGCTTCGGGGCCGGCGCTGGCGACTTCCAGGATGCCTTCCAGAAGGACGTCGGCAACGTTGGTGATGTGTCCCTTCTGCGCGATCTGACCGAGGGCTTCACCGGAGGCACCGAGGCCAGCTTGTACGCCTGCCTCAGCGGCCGCTCCTGCGAGTTTACTACCGACGGTGGCGCCCGCGATCTTACCGTAGAAACGGCCGGCGAGTCCCATGGAGATGCCGTCGAAGAGACCGACGGGGATGCCCTTCGCTAGACCCTCTTCACGCGCGCGCGCCATGATCTCTTCATTCTTGAAGGCTCGACGAATGGCTGCGCTGGAGGTAAGGTCGACGCCGGCATCCTGGAGAGATTCAAGGAATTCCGCGCCGTATTCCGTTTTACCGGAGAGGGCGCCGACGGTACCGGCGGTGGCTGCCATTTTAGTGGCGAGTCCGACGGCTTCCGGGGCGAGTGCCTTTACGCCGATACGGGTGGCCAGGGCCTTGGCGGCAAGGCCGGCGACGCCACCGGTGGCGGCCGCGATTGCAATGTCGGGGATGAAGGAGCCGGCACTTTCGAGGAGGAGGCGGCCGACTGCGCGGGGGTTGGAGGCAATGGTGGAAAGGGCTTCACCCCAATCGCCGGATTCACCCGCCTTGCGGATAGCCTCGATGCCTTCCTTTGTCGCGCCGGTGGGAGCAATTTCTTGTTGGCGCCGCTGGAGTTCTGAGATGCGTGCGGCAGTAGATTCGTCACCCTGGAGACCGAGAGCGTTGAGGGCGACGTTAGTGCCGATCTGCGCCTGACGGAAGCCGGATTCGATACCCTGGGGAAGGGCTTTCAGGAGGGGGTTGGGACTGGTGGGTGGCGTATAGCCCAGACGTGAATAGACGTCTTCCCGCCGCCAATCGGGGGCGTATGTCTCGTGGATGTAGTCGGCAATCTCCTGATGCGACATTGTCGCGAAGGCAGGAGAAGTTGCCTTCAGATCATCGAGAATAGCCATTAGGGCGTCGGCTTGTTGCCCAGGGCGTTACGGACGGCATCACCCAATGGATCGGTACCGTCAGCGTTCAAGTTCTGCATCTGACGCAGGATACGATTACGTTCAACCAGAATGGCGTTGTAACGTGGATCACCCGGCAGCATGGTTTGGAGTTGCTTGTCGAGAGAGGTCAACTGTGTCTTGAAATTATTGAGGACGAGTTGATTCTGTCCACGTTCGTGCGCGTAGAGGGCGGCGGCACCACGATTGTATTCGAGAGCCTTGCTGGCAGCTTCCTTGCGCTGCTCCTGCGTCCACTTGGCCATATCGGGGTCGAGACCGAGGGACATGCCGACCATCTTGAGAGTCTGATCGGCCTGCATCTTGTAGGGATCCTTGCTGACGGAGGCGGCCTGCAGGGCGAGCGACTTATTGTGGAAGTCCCGCATGTCGCCGGTCTTGACCCAATCGAGGTAGAGGCTGCGTTCGGCACGTTGACTGTCACGTTCGGCCAGTTTAAGTTGCTTCTCCTTGAGGGTGCGATCCGTCTCGGCCTTCGCCATTTCAATGCGAGCGGAGGCACTGCGGAGGGCGTTCTCAAAGTTGGTCTGCTTGTTCTTGCGAGCGGATTCGACGTCCTTACCGAATTGCTCGAGACCCTGCATACCACCTTCACCGATGGCCTGGAGCGCCGATTGACCCGGCTTAGCCGCCATCATGGCGAGGCCAGCCTTCGTAATAGCCATCCACGGGGAGGCTTTCTCGTCCAACTTTTCGGCCTCTGGGAGCTTGACGTCATAGGGTTTGGAGACGTCAGGACTCTCTACATAGGGGGCGAAAATCTTCTTCTCTACATCACCACGGGCAATGTCCATCGAGGGAATGCCGGGGGATGGTCCTACGCCTGCGCCGGAGGTGGGCCGGGATGTTCCGGGGAGGGGCTGCGCGGCAGCGGGAGAAGCTCCCGGAGCCAGGGCAGGAGCGTCAGAAGGCATTTCGCCTTCACCCGTGCGCATTCCTGGAGCCGGAGGCGGCCCAGGTGGAACATTCTCCGGGGTATTGAGCTTATTGTATTCATCAGTTGCGGGCGTATTTTCCCCCCGCTGGAATAGCTTGCTGAAGAATCCAGGCTGAGTATTTCTAAAATTCTCACGTGCTTGGAATTCATTGCGGACAGCAGAAGCCGCCTCGGTATTTCCTTCAGCCTTCAATCTATTGTAGAGAGTGATTAGAGAGAGGTTGTCAAGCCCGGAGTAGGCGCGGGCTGGAGGTGGGTATACTGGCGTCGCTCCCGGAGATGGAGGAAGTTCGGCCGATGAGTCCATGTTGGGGAGTTGCGATCCTTCGGAATTCCAGATAGGCGCGCGCGGCCCAACGGGGGCCTCTGCGATCTGGGCGAGGCGGGCTGATGGGACCTGTGGGGCAGTTGCCCGCAGGATCATCTGGCGTACGATTTCACGCTCGGCCGGGCTGTATGCGTTGTCGGCGAGGATTGCGCGGAGGCCGGAGACGTTGAGATTGGAGAATTGTTCTTCGCCCTCGATGCGTCCACCGTCAGCGTAACGACGAACACGGCCACCCTTACGCATGCGACGAACACGACCACCTTTGGCGAACCAGCCCATGGAGGAGCCGAGACCGTAGATGCCGAGGCCAGTGGTGGCAAGGCCGGCCACTTGGGCGAGGGGAGAGGATTGAGGGACGAGTTGCTGGCCGGTAGTGGTGGAACCGGAGGGGAGGGAAGTGCCCTTGATGATGTTGGAGAGCCAGTTGACTTGCTCGCGTGGGTAGTCGCGCTGCTGGGTGAAATTCTGGTAGGCGAGATCGAGGGACTTCTGGCCCTGTTGCTGTTGAGCTTCACCGACTGCCTGGAGGGCGGCAGCATCCTTGAGGCCGTAGGCTTGTCCCATACCCGCGAGAGTGCCGTACTGGGTGCCCGCCTTGAGCAGACGATCGGCGTCGGCATTGAAGAGTTGGGCCGCGTTACGGAAGGCGGATTCACCGCCCTTGAGATAGATGTCGGAGAGTTGCTGATTGACGTTACGCTGACCCTCTGCTTCCGCGATACCGTGACGAGAGCCACCGAAGGCGCCGGCTTTTACGGCCGCGTCATTGATCTGCTGGCGGTTGACATCCCACGTGCGCTGGGCTTCACGGGCGGCAATGTCGGTGACTGCCTGCGAGTAAGGATTGAGGTAGCCGGAGAGGTTAGCTTCGGGGAAGGTTTGAGCGGAACGTCCGAGGGCCGTGAACGCATTGTACATTCCCGGAATGTAGGAGCCCACGTTCGCGCGGGTGAGGTCGAACGCGTTGGACTGATCGGGAGTAAAGTCGGCGAGGCGCGGGCCGGGGTAGGGCTGATAGGGGGAATTGGCAACTTCACTGGCCTTCGTGTAGAGACGTTGACGCGCCTCCTGCTCGTAGGCGGGAAGTTGGTTGACTACCGTTTGGGTAGTGTTTACCGGGGTAGGTTCCGGCGACTCGCACAAGAAACCGATTTTAACTTCTCCATCAATTACTTAGTAGCTTTAGCGTACTTGCCGTGCTTATGTCGACGAGATTTATACGCTTGCCCACCAATATGTGTATACGTTTCATGTTTACGAATTCTAATAATTGTAGCCTGGGAAACATTATATTTAATGGCTAGACTAAGATTGGTTACATCTGAATTACGAATTTCTAGAATTTGATCCTCGGTAAATTTGGCCCACGGACAATTTTTCTGCAAGTATTTTGCCATTTTAACCTTACGAGATTTAGTCCACGCATTTCGCATAACTTCTCGAATATCTTCAGAATGCTTCCTACCAAAGTATGGATTAGCGTCGCCATCCATAGCAATTCCACCAGAAGTTCGATTAACTATATGTGACTTATATGCTGCAATATATCCCCGTTCGCCTGCAGAGAGTAAAAATCGTAAAGCACATTTATCCACAGCCACTATCTCTTCTTCCGTTATCATTTCAACCTCAGGAAACAGAATAAATAATTTTTCCGAGGTGCATGGAGTCTTTCGCCTACGATGCCCATTAAACCTATTCTTCAAATTTACAGTCTGCCCAATGTATTGAGGCATAACAGCTCCCGGAATTCGCAAAGAATAGATGTATCCTTTCTCCACGGAGTTATTCCTTATAGTAGAAGGAGGCGCCGGCGGGGGTAAAGCCGGCACGGAGGTAGAGGGTGCGCTTGCGTTCCAGAGCGACGGGGTGGACGATGGAGAGCATTAGAGGGAGGTTTCGTTCTCGCGCGTATTCTTTCGCGCGCCGGAGGAGGAGGAATGCGGCACGACTCGCACGGTATGCCGGCGATACGTAGAAGACAAGATCGCCAAGAAATGATTCAGTAGAGAACCACCACGGGCCCTCGCGAAGCGCAATAAGGCCGCATAGCGTGCCATCGTCGTCATGAACCACGAACTTAGTGCAGGGAGATAGGGCGTTGGCGATTCGCGCTCGGTTAGGTTTGCCAAATGGATGTTCCTTCGCTTCGTCGTACATGTCCATCAGTAGGTCGATGATGGGTAGAATGTCGCTGGGCTTAGCCTCTGATACCTGCATAGGAGTTGAGAAGTTTCTTTACGTTTACTGGTTTTGGTTGTTCTTTGGAGCCGTACGCTTGCTGACGGATGCGCTCTCGAATCTTATCGAGGGCTCGTGCGCCCGCCTCATTATTGCCCCCGCCGAGGGCCGCCACGGTAGGCGCGTCAATTACGTACTCGCCGTGGGATAGGAGGGCGGGAACCTTGTCGTCCTGTCCACCGGAGGGGCCTAGAACGGGGCCACCGTCCCAGTATTCATTGCCACTATGGTCGCCGGCGTAGCCTGCGTCCGGGGCACCCTGGGAGGGGTCTGGATTACCGCCAGCATTAGGGTCTCCGCCACCGAAGTCGGCGAATCCACTGTAATCTCGATTGGCGCCATTATTAGTGGCGAGGTTGTCCGCCCGGGCGTCCAGGACAGCGCCGAGTTGGCCAACGGTGGCAAGGTCGTTGATTGCACTGAAGTAATCCTGGGAGGGACTGCCGGTGGACTGTCCGAGAGGGGAACCTAGGAGTTGGTCGTAGGTGGGATTGTTGATGGTTGGTGGGGAAGTGGGGGATAGACCGAGGGCGGCGAGGAGACCGAGTTGCTGCGGATTCTTCCCTTGGGACATGGAGTAACCAAGGGCGCCTAGAGTGGTAAGTGGCCCCAGGCCCATGGAAAGGAGATTGCCTCCGTAGGAGAGAGCGGTACCCAGGGGAGAGGAAGTGGTGCGCCCAGGGTCCATTGAATCGGGGGTGTCCCGACCACCATGGTCGGCGGCTTCCGTACGTCCGCGATTGTAGGCGTCAATATAGGGATTATCGTCGGAATACTCGTTACGAGTGTCCTGAACGGTAGCCGAGGTGTTGCTGACTATGTCGGGAGCGCTAACGCCTTCCGCAAAGAAGGTGTGTTCCGGGCCGTAGCCGTACTGGTAGTAGTCGCCCAGATAGGGCAGGAAGGAACGGTCGGCCATCTCAATATTCCTGGACTGTAAGCATACCAGCTTTCTTAAGGTCGATCAAGAGCTTGGCAAGGGTCTGGGTGGTGGCGGAAAGGTTGGGGGATGTGACGTTGATGCTGACGGATACGGGAATGGCGGAGACGCCGACGGCGATGTAGTCGGTGCCCAGGCGCAGGGGGCTGGCGAACTCCTGGGAGATGACGCGGACCAGTTCATTCCAGGCGCGGGCTACGTCAGGGGGAAGGGTCGCGGGGGCCTGGGGGAGTGGAGCGGGGCGCCGCATCAGTGTTCGCCATCAGGCATGAGACGCATCTTCATCTCGCCCATACGCCACGCGGGGTCGTCCGAGGAGGACTCGATGATCATGGAGATTTGGCGCGCACGGTGACGGTATGGGACGTAGAGGGTGCCGGCGCTGACGGTGTAGGGGCCGCGCGTTACGACGTTGGAATCGCCGGGAGCTTTACGGCCACGCAGGGTGATGGTGATGTTGCCGCGCATTGGATCGCCGTCCTTGAGGGTGAAATCGGGAACGATCCGGTTGATGAAGGCGATCTGCTGGCCGTCCTGGAGATCGAACTCGCCGGAGCGAAGGTAGGAGTAGATGGCATCGCCATCCGCGCTGTCACCGTAGTCATGGTAGTAGGTGTTGCCGGAAGTGTCGGCAGCCAGGGGGTAGAGGTAGACGGAGTCATCTGCCCATACGGTGCGATCGATGGAACCGATGGTCCAGTGGTCTTCGAGGTAATTGTAGATTACGTAGCGGTTGCACTCGGCGGTGGTGGCGGAGAGATCCTGGTAGAGCCAGATGATTTCGTTGTACGCGCCGTTGACACCCGCGTAGACTTTGTCGTACTGCTGACCGTCGATATTGTCGAAGATGTAGCGGAGAACGGTGCAGGGGAGGGGGCGGGGCGCGCCACCATCGAATACCATGAAGCGCTGGTTGGACATCCAGTAGGTGCGGCCGTTGGCTTCGATGGCTGCATGTGGGCCGACGAGGCCGCAGTTGGAACCGAGGAGGTCGAAACCGAAGATGAAGGGCTGGCCGATCTGGCGCATTGAGTAGAGGGCGGCCTCTGTCCAGACGAGGATGGCACCGCGTGTACGGGTGGCGCCGACGATACGGGAGCTGCCGGAGAGGAGCTTGTCGCCGGCGGTATTGGTGGCGGACGGGGACCAATCGTTGAGATTTTCCGAAGCGCACCAGCGGATGAGGACGGGGGAGTAGGTGGAGGTTAGGACGTCTTCCGTCCCGAAAGAGATGAGGTGGCGATCTTCCGGGGAGACGAGGATGAGGTCGTTACGGGTGGGGGCGCCGCTGATGGATACGGCACGGATGTTGACGCCGGAATTCTCAACCCATTGGAAGATGGCGCCGCCCCGGTAGTTGGCAACGAGGTCTTCGCCCCAGGAATCGAGGGTCCATTGGGTGGCGAGAAGTTGAATGTCGCCGCTGACGGGAGTGCCCCAGCCGCCGCTGTGGGACCAGAAGGAGGAACCCCAGCCGGTACCAAGGACGGTCTGCTGTTGGCCTAGGTGGACTAGTTTGTCCCAGGTGGTAGTGACGGAGACCGTCTTTGTGGAGAGGGCGGCGGTGGTATATTCGATGTAGAAACGGTGGGTGTCTACTACGGAGGTGACGACGAATTGGTCCGCCATCAGGACGTTGCCACCGGCCGTTACGCTGGTGGGATCGATGGCGGTGGAGAAGTAGATGATATCGTCAGCGATGAAGCCGTGGGATGGGAGGGACACCAGGACGGCACTGCTGCCGGCCGAGGTGGTGTAGGAGACGACAGTGGTTCCGCTGGCGACTACGGGGGTGATATCGTAGTAGGTGCCCGATTGCCAGAGGTAGAGATGGGTGTGAGTACCGAGGGCGGTAAGGGGGGAGCCGTCGTTGTTATTCCAGTTGTGGATCGCGCGGGCGATACCTTCGAAGTAAGAGGAGGTGCCGGCACCGTTGATGTTGGCCCAACCGCCAATTTTCTCGGGACGACCATACCGGAAGCGCACCTTGTCAGCATCATACCAGTGACCTTCGGCAGCCTTCTTAGTGGCTTCCCGGAGAACTCCTGGCTTGATGTTGATGTTGGTGTAGATTGGCTTCATTATGAACCGCCGCCACCCGGCGTCGTCCAATAGGTTAGCTGGATGTGATAGTGGTCGCCCTGATTGGTAATGGCGAGGGATACATCGGAGATGGTGAGTCCGGTGCCGCGCTCGCCACCGTTAGCGGAATTGACGCGGAGGGATCGGGCGAAGACTGTAACGAGACCGTTGCCATCGTTGACAGCAGAGGCAAGAAAGCCGAAGTAGGAGCCGGTATTGGATACGGAGACGGAGGTGATGCCGGTGCTGCCGCTGGGGAGCATGGCGGAGGTAAGGACCGCGCTGCCGTCGATATACATGGCCTTCGCGTAGACGGCACTGGAGGAGACCGAGGTGAAGTAGGCGTTGGCACCGCCGATATTACCGACACTGACACTGGTTGCCACGACGTTAGTGGCCGAAATTACGGTGGCCTGGAGGGCAGACGTGGAGACTTTGGTGGCAACGTTGAGTGCAGAGGCGCTTACATAGCCCAGGAAATTGACGGTACTGGTGAAGGTATTGCCGCCAGTGATGGATTGAGTGGCGGAGAGGAGGGCGTACTTTACGCTAGCCGAGGCGTCAGTGAGGTAGATGGTGGCGGAGAGAGGTTCAGCGGCTACCCATACGGCACTGCCGTCCGTGATTACCTTGGACCAGCCGGTCTGGACGGAGACGGCCGCACCCCCGGTGGGTCCGACGCGGAGACCGGAGCCGGTAGTGTTGTTGTAGAGCCAGTAACTCTTCTCGACGGCGGGGAAGCGAACGGGGACGCTGGAGGCTAGTTGGCCGTTGATGAATAGGGTGGCAACGCGGGCCTCGTCGTATGCGCCGTTGGCTGCGGAGAGGGTATAGGCGGTAGAGACGGAAGTGCCGAGGGATACGACGGCGATGCCTGCAATGGCGTCGTCCAGGCGGGAGAAGACGGCGTTGGCCTTGTCACCCCAGGTATTTTGGTTTTCCCCGGCAGCCTGCAGTTCAAGGCGGAGGCGGGTTGAATAGGTGGATGGCATCAGCCAACTCCGGAACGGTTATTGGTGGTAGAGGGGGACTTGTTATTGGCGGTATTGGAACGGCGTTCGCGCGGGCCATCGCGGGTGATGTGGGAGACTTCCTTCTCGAATTCCGCGTCCCAGAAGGCGGCAGCCTCGAAATTCTTGAGGTACTTGTTGCCTTCGGCCATGAGGCCGGCGTAGAGGGCGGCTCCGGCGTGCTTAGTGTACCAGTTGGTGGGGTTGAGGGAGGAGAGGGCGGAAGCGCGCACTTCGAATTCCATTTCGAGTTCACGCCCCGTGCCATCCGGGGGTACGACGAGGAGATAGTCGTCGCCATAATTGCCGTAGTAGGTGGGTGTGCCGGTGGAGGTGCGGTCGGGCCAGTAGGCGTCGAGGAATTCGAGATTCTTCGTATTGAGTTGGGTCCAACCGTTGGAAGTGCGATAAGATAGGCGCCGGGTTACGATGTGACCGGTGGGCTTTACGACATAGGGGTTGGCCGTGACCATGGAGCAGTAGGCAATGGAGACCAGGGAGATACTGTCGAGACGCCGGGAGAGTTTGGATTCCACGATCTCCAGGGCGGAGTCGAGGAACGAGGTCATGGCCGAATCGGTCTCTTCCAGGGATTGCTGGACGGTGGAGAGGAGGGTGGAGTAGGTGAATTCGGTCACAGACGGGTCCTCCACGAACGCCACGTCACATCGCCGGTACCGGTGGTGAAGACGCTGTAGGTGAGGTAGTTGGAATTAGTGATGTCTACTACACTGCCGAGGCCACTGATCAGGCGCATGACTGGGGAGTAGGTACCCGCGACCGCGAAGGTATTGACGGCCGTACTGGTGGAGGCGTCGAAGTTACCGTCACCGTTGAAGTCCCAGAGGATCTGAGCGACTGAGCCGGAGATGGACGCGGTGAAGGAGACCGAGACGGGGATGATGCCCGAAGTCGGGGAGGCAATGAACGATCCGCCGAATGCCGGAGGTACGAATACGGAATTGCCGACGTAGAAGGTGACGGAGGCAGTATCAAAGGAGTTTCCAGAAACGTCGAAGAGACGGGCGAATGCACCGTAAGTGCCGTCACTGTAATTTTGAGTGGAGACGCGGAGCGAGACGGACGGGGTGACGAGCCAGGAATAGTTGGAGACCAGGACGCCATCGATGTAGAGGAAGATGGAGTCGTAGTCGCCGTCCGCTTCCGTGACGGATACGATGAATTGCACCTCCCCGCTGACGGTGACGCCAACGGGGTAGGTGATGTTACCACGGGGAGTGGCAGACGGTCCCGCCGGGGCAGCGGTAGTGTTGCCTTCCCACCAGATGAAGCGGAGCGCCCGCATCTAGGTGGATCCTTACGCCGGGTCGAAGGTCTGGAACGCGTCCCTAGCCGACAGACCGACAGAGGCACTCCATTTGACGGAGGTATCATCGATGGCATAGACGTTGACGGTACGGGACGACCCGGTGCCGGTGATGTCAACGCGGTTGCGATTGACCGCGAGAACGTCGGCCACGGTGCGTCCGGTGTAGGAACCACCTTCGATATTGCGCCGGATGATGTTGTCAGCGACTGCACCGTAGACAGTGCCATCGATGACGGCGCTGGTGAGGGCGGACGTGGAGAAGGTCGTGGCCGAGATGATCGAGGTGTTGAGGATGTAGACACCCACGTAGCCACTGTTGTTGGTGGTAAGTTTCTGGGTGGGGGTGACCAGGATGTAACCGGCGGCCACGGAGCCCATCTGGGCGTAGGTGGTGGAGTCCAGCTTGCTTTGGGTGATGGCCGACGAATCGATTGCACCGGCGGATACGACGGAAGAGCCAAGGAGGTAAACGCCGACATAGCCAGTGGCGTTGGTGACCAGCTTCTGAGAAGGGGTGGCCAGGATGGAGGCCGCAACCACGGAAGCCTGCTGGGCGTAGTGGGTGGAATCGAACTTGGACGCCGCAAAGGCGGAAGTATCGATGGCACCGGCCGAGATGGCTGAAGTCTTGAGCTGAGCGATAACTTCGAGTTGGTTGTTGGTCGACATCCGGATAGAAGCAACAACTTGGAACGGAACACGCCAAGAATTAGCGGAAGTATAAGAACCAGCAAGAATGCCTAGACCAAGCGAAGAAACTTCGGAAGTGACGGGTGTATAAATATAGATACCTCGTCCAAGTTCACCAACAGTTCCGGCGCAGGAAGTAAAAGTCGACGCGCCAACATTGATTCCCATATTCCCAGCACTGACTGATTTACCTGTCAGCAGAGAAAGAGAAACGTCCTCCAGAACAAAGAGAATTTGACGAAATACGGCACAAACTTCGCCTTGAATAATTTGATACATTTGGATATCCCTTAAAGAGTACTGAGGCCGCGCCTCGTCAAAATTGAATGCCCGCCGCCGCCGCCGGCCGCGCCGTCATCAAAAGCGGCAACCAATGGAATCATAATGGCAAGTTGTGTGCTAGTATCTGAAAATGAACCACCATCGGTTCGCGATGTAAAATACGTGTCCACTCCACTTGGCAACGCGTGCCTAATACCGGTTAGACTCGGAATTGTCGCATATGTGTATTGGTTATTAGAAGTAGTCTGCGGTGCCATGGTTATGCGATGAATTCCAGTGGAGCAATCTTGAGTCGCAGAAAAATAGAAATCGGCCCAATAAAGTGCGGACCCACCGAATTGTCCACTATCTACAGTTCTTGATTGGAGCAAAGTCGAATCCGAATACAAACTAATGACGAAATCTCGACCATCGGCTGCCGGATTAACCAGCATCCGAACACCAACAATTCTTACTGGTACCACAAGATTGAATCGATTACCGACTTCATCTGGAGTTGAATTGGAAGCAAAACTAGTAGTTGTAAACGAAGTAACAGGAAAGTTAAATGGACAAAAACCATAAGTACTGTCATCATACCCTGGAAAAATCAACGGGCGACGCAAATTAGTGGCCGCTGCCCATGAAGATACATAGATTGCACCCATTGGCCAGCCATGGTAAGAGGTTGAAGCGTACCAATTGACAAGATCGCCAATAGCACAGTTGCCTGGAGAGGAAGACGGTTGCTTTACGACAATAGCAATACGATCGCCAAGAACCACGGCCGCGCCCGTGGATAGAGTCGCCTCATACCATCCAGTGCCGCTTGTAACAACTGTGCCAGTCGTTGAACTGCCGAACTTTGTACCACTAGGTAGCCCCGTTGTAGTACTAATTGTCTGCACTTCGCATTCCATAGTTGCGCCGGTAGTATGTGCCGCAACATAGAAAGCAATTTTATTGATCGTACCTGCCTTCCGCACATCAAAAATGTAGGCTGCCCCTTCATTAGCAGCGTCGAGTACAAATGCAGTAGCCAACACGGAACCCGCAGTAGAATGACCACACAAATCCCACAAAGGAATCGGCACATTAGATTGCAAAGTCATGATTAAACCTCGTCGATAATGATTGACGCCGGCCGGGACGTCGCCGGCAAGACCTTGCCGACACAGAAAGTACGCAATTCAGCCAATGCAATGGTCTTGAGGTCAATCAACTTGTCATCTGCCTGGGCGCGAAGCCACACCGGGAAATAATTCCAAAAATTTAGTGCTTCGATCTTACGCTTCAATTCATCCGGAGTAAAAAAAGCACGTTGATCCGGACCAGCATCTTCGGAGAAAGTAACTCGTAGTAATTGCCCTTTAAGGACTGGTTCGATGCTCTTAATAAGATATGCCATTAGAGTTCCTGTATTGCTTCAAGTCGAGCATATTCATGTATTTCACCTTGGGCAGCAAATGGAAATTCTTGTCCATTAGAATAACGACAGATATGTATACATCCGGCTTCCGCATCCGTAACTGCAAAAAGAGTATGCATTTTTCCAGCTTCAATATTAACTGCGGCTGGAGCCACATACTCAATCCCATTATAGTTGACAATACCTACAGCCACCAATAGTACATGGTCATACTTATGTTTATGGTTGCATATTTGATTGCCGGCTTTCCATGACATCCAATGAATGAAGAACTGCCCCAAATTAAACTGAGTGGCTTTAGGCGGCTCAGGGCGCGGATGCAGCAAAGGCATACTTTGGTCCTCCAACATAATTGCCCCCACCAGCAGCCCAATTAGCCTGATGTGCCGCCCTGGCCGCACTTATCGATGGGTGGCCAGTATACTCCATGTAGCGCATAGCTCCTAGGGTATTAGCTAGAATTTCAGTCCTGTCGTTGGCTCCCTGAAAAGACCAACGCGGGGAAATATCAGCGCATCGAGCCATGACCCGCCCGACAGTCAAACTAGTGACAACATCTTCCGGAGATCCACCGGAAGTCAATGCTAGCTGGAAAGTTTGCCCAGATACATTCACCATATGGTAAATACGGCCATCAGGGGTGCTGCTGAATGGTTTATTGGCAGAAAAATAACTATTAAAGGCAATGCGGTCGTTCACTTGAGGCGTAAAATCGAAATTATCTCCCGTGCCCCCAGGCCCAATTGTAAATGTATCAGTAACGGAATTCCAAGACATCAGCCCCCTGGAGAGCTCAAACAACATATCGTAAGAATCAACCATTACACTGGCATTTTCAAAGCGATGTTGCGCAGCATAGCACGCAGCAGCCGCAATATCTCCATCCTCATGCAATTTAACCCACCATCGTCCGACATGGTTGCGAAATTCCTCAGCATTGGTTCCGCGTCGGAGCCAATAACAATGAGCAGCCACATTTGAAAAATACGAAATCACCCACCCACCGTTAGCTGCATCTGGAGGACGAAATCCAGTAATACCTGACGCCCGCCACGAAGCAGGCATCAGATTATTGTAGGCATTAAGACAGTCCAAACCAGCATCGATGCAATCGTTGAAGAACCCTTTCATATCGGTCCCATCCGGATCGGAATCCGGAGTAAATGCCCACGCATGCAACACATCTCGCCACATCCACGCAGCTTCTCGAATCAAAGCAGAACCAAGAAGAGTAACCACGCAATAGTATGTGGTTCCATTTACAATCATATTCCGCCGAGATGCGGAAGGAACATTAGTGAAAAAAGACCCATTTCCGGGAGTTGTAGTAAGCGTATTGGTCCCTGGTACAACATAAGCCAGCATTGCATACGCCCCTTCTTGAAGAAGGTCTAGGTATTCCCGTTCGCCGGTATACAGATAGGCATATGTAGCCACCATCGCCTTATGGCTAGGTTCGAATTCAGACGTCCAAAGACAGTTAGATCCAGTATAGTTAGTGGGATTGACGAATCCGGTGCTACCTCCGGGAGAATGTTGCCAACTTGCCTCAGTACTTCCGAGTCCAGTATACGTATTATTGTTCAACGGCACTCCTTGTTTCGTAGAAAATCTACGTAACGTAGTGCGCATATGGGAAGTGATCAAACCATTGACACGAACACTTCGCTCATTAATTGCCGTCTGAGAACAAAAATGCCGCGCTGACCAGTCATTCATTAACCCAATTTCATCGCGCTCGCCGGTCGCCCCACTATTTCGAAGGAGAGACCCTTTCCCCATCGGCGCATAGTTCACACTAGTGTTACTGGTGAATGTTCCTCCAGCATATGCCCCATCAATCGGCGGGATAACTCCAGCCCTGAGGTCCGCACTAGTATCAAATTGGACTAGGATGGTAGCATCAGAAACCTTAGATCCGCTACCCTGATGATAATCACGTTTTCCATTCTCACCATTGAAGAAGAATCCGGAATGATGCGTAATTCCAATTGTACTAGTCAAAGTTTCACTTAAATTACAACCGACAAGCGACCTGATCACACTGGTCCCAGTTTTATAGGAGCCTGTCAGTTCCCGTCGAGTCGCATCCACTGATACATCGCACCAGCCATTAAGAAGTCGTAGCCGGTGCCGTACCCCTTGCAGCCCTGTCGAGTCAATTAACGCAGAGATATACCACCAACCATATAGTTGGTTATGGTCGGAGCCATCGGAAAAGGCTTGCCCAATTCGCCATTCCCGCCCAGCCGGCCCATCCATAGTAAGAATGACATCATCGGCGTCAAGAATACCCCGATTGAGAGAGCAAATCCAAGTTCCGGACAGCGCAGATACGCCAGTAATTTCACCTGTCAGCGACAGATCCATAAAAATACTAGTAGTAATACTGCTCGCGACGGGAGCGGTGCCACCGCTATAACACAATAGAGACTGAGTCGCACTAGCCGAAATGGCAGTTGGAAACCGAACCATAACATTGGCAGTCATCATTGAACCATCATCCCAAGTGGCAATGCCGCCGATTGAGTATGGACACGTAACTCCAGCCGAAGTCTTGAATACGGGATATTCACCTGCCGGCATATTACTGCGAGGAAAGCGCAACCCGAACGAAGGAGTTACAAAATCCCCATCCTGGCTGGTTCCTGCCGTATTTAACAAGGTGAAAGTCCGCTGTAGAGTTTCTCCTCCAGGAGGAGGCGCACTTCCACCAAAATTTCTCTTAGTCCTACCAGAAAGATATCGATAGATTGGCATCAGACTATATTACCTGATTATAGGAATAAATACAATCCTCTTAGGGGATTGAGAGGGAAGCGGGAACGTCGCCAGGCGGGCGCGTCAGGATCATCAGATGCGGCTCGGCGTGCGCGTGAGCGCCAACCATCGTCGCTACTCCGGGCTCGATCTGGCGTCCGCAGAAGATCGTGAAGCGGTCGATGACGACGCGGTCGCGGATCTGAAGAAGATTTGCCATCGTCAGTAGTTCTCGTTGAGAGCGTAGGCGGCGTCGTCGCCGTATTCGGCCGCGGACATCTCGGACTCGACGCCAGAGAAGGCCGTCACCAATCCGGCCGGCACCGTCAAGCCGTTGGCTTTCGCCATCTTTATGGATGCCCACATCTTGCCAACGACGGTGTCCGGCGTATTCGAGCCGAGCGACTGGTAGTCCGACGAGATCGGCGACGATCGCGTAGCGTATCGGGTGTTGTCCGTCAGCGTCTCGTTGCCAGTCAGGTTCACCACGTCGGACAGACCGGCGTTCGTCGACAGCTTGAAGGTCTTGGCCCCCGTGTCGAGGTCCCGGACGTAGTACGCTGTGTTCTGCGTGAGCCCGCCGATGCTGAACCCCGAAGACGAAAAGATCGCGAATTTATCGCCGTTCGCGATCGTGCCGTATCCAGAAACCGGCGAAGCTCCAGAATCATACGTAATGGTGTCGCTAGCGGCGTTGACCGCGATTCCTCCAAACGCCCCCTCGGTCCAGAAGTCCGTCCACGCCGTCATTTTCGTCGCACGGCTGTTGGCGCCGTTGGCAACGTAGCCGCCCGTATAGGCGGCCGTCGCGTATAGACCAACGTTCGTCCGAACGCCATCGTAGAACGAATAGAAGTTTTCGAGAACGGTGCGAAGGTTCGACGGCTTGCCCATCGCGACCCAAGCCGTCATCAGCACCATCTGCAGGTAGTTCTCCATCCACGTCCTGCCGCCCTCCGCGTTATCGACGGGCGCCTTGTTCGTCTGCGCGAACGATGTGCCGTCGCTTGCAAGCTGCGCGGCAGCCCAATTGGCGTTCGAGTTGAAGAACTCCTCGTAGTAGGCGCGCATGTTGGCGCCGTTCCACGTCTGCGGCCCCATCGCCAGCATCCAAGCCGCCGCGTTCAGCCCCCACGCCTGCTCGCGCGGCGTCCCGGAGTTCATCACGACATTGTAGTAGGTCGTCGGGCTGATCGTGAACGTGCGCGTGATGATCGACGTGACCGGATGCACAGACTGCAACATCATGGCATCAGCCATGTCCGGCTCCGCCCACATCAGGTACGCGGCGACCTCCGGGAACACCGCGTGCTGCCCCGTGAACGTGCTCCACCTCCGCTGCCGAAGCGTTGGCGCGGTCACTCCGCTAATCTGATTGGACGAGGGCCTGTATTGGGTCGATGGCTGCGCCGTGCCAAGCCCGGTGTGCGTCGAGTTCGTCAGGTTGACGATGTTGAAAGTGGAGGCGCGCTTCAAATGAACGAGGTACTGGCAGTGCATCAGCGCATGAACGCGCGCCGCCTGATAGCTCGCGGGTTCCTGCCGGTGCCACGCACGCCAGGAAAGCGACGGCATGTATCCAAGGCCGTGTCGTTCCCCCGTCGTATCCTCGAACGCATAGTAGGCGTCGATGTCGTGCCAGCAGTCCGTCGCGTAATCGCGGCTCGTCAGCGTCGTGTAGTCGATGTCATCCTTGCGCGGGCCAAGAATCGTCGACGAGATCATGTGCTCTTTGTCGACAGCCACGTAACAGGACGTTTCCGATCCCGTTCCGCCGCCCGCGACAAAGTCATACTCGCCGGTCGCGCCAGCCGTGTAGGGGCCGAAGCCGTATGGGTTAACCTGATTGAGGACCGTCAGCGTGTGCGTTCCGGTGCCGTCAGACGACAGCGTGACTTGGTTAGTCCCGGCAACACAGTCGGCAGCCGTGGGGTATAGCCGCGACGCCGTCGCGCTTGACGCCGCGCACCAATACACCGTGTCCGCCGATAGGCCGGACGGAAGGGTTCCGGTCGACGAGACCTTGATCGGGTAGAGGTAGTACGGCGTGACGGTGGTAACGTCCGCTAGGGACGACACGACGACCGTGTCTCCAGAGCGCGTGAACGTCTTGGTATTGCCCTGCGTCGTCAGGGTCCTGATCGTTGTCGCGCCATCCTTGAGCGCGGCCGAAATGAACGCGATGTTCGTGCAAGCGGAGCCGTCCGTCCACCCGTTGTAGAGCGCAGCGCGATGACGGAATCCGTAGAGGCCGCCACTGCCATTCTGGAGGCAGAAGATGTAGTGGTAGGCGCCGGTCAGCGAGTTCTCGGTTCCGTTGTTGAACGGCGCCACGACGCGAACAACGCGGGCCACGGGGCCTGCGCCGACTTCGTAGACCTTGAGCCCGCCGGCCGTGATGGCGTCGTTTACGCTGGACTCGTTCGTTCCAGTGATGCCGGCGCCAGTGCCGCCGACAGCCTCCAGAATGAAGTCCGTGTTGGCTGTGATCGTCGTGTTGTCGAGCGCCGACGCGCCGGGATCGCTGCCGCCGTTCTTGATCAGCACCTCGACGCACGGGTGGATCGACAGCGTGCCGCTGCCAGCACTCGTGAGCGTGACCTGACCGGTATTCGCGAGGGCGCCGGCCTTAGTCGTGTGGATCGTCGCGTTGCTGCCGCCCGTCAGACGCAGGTAGTACGTGACGCCCGCTCGCGTTCCACCGGGCCAATTGCCCGTTGAGAAGATGCGAACCGGGTAACCATCTGACAGGTCCGTCGTTGACGCGAGAACCAGAGTGCTGCTCGATCGCGTCCAAGTCCGCGCCGCTGCGACTCCGACCGGCATTCGAAGAATGAACCCGGCGAACCGCCACGAGTCATCTTCGGTCCAACTGTTGCGGTTCCAATAGGTCATCGGAACGGCGGTGCCATCTGTCTCCAATTGGAATTGTGGGAAGGTTGCATCTGGCACGTCGCCACGTGCGAAGGCGTGACCGAATGTGGGCGTGATAAATCCCGAGGATTGTACACTCGTACTCGGGTTGATAACATCAATAGTTGCGAGCGTCGTACCTGCTGGCGGAGGCGCAGTCCCACCACTGTCGCGAGACCGACGACCACGAATAGACAAGTAGCGATAAACCGGCATTTGTACAGTCTACCTGAAATTAGGAATAAATACAATCCCCTCAGGGAATTGATAGGGAAGTGGGGACGTCCATGGGTACGTCGGGCCGGGGGTGTTCGAGACCCTGGGATTCCTCGACATAGACTTTGGGGTAGTTCTGGGGGTGAGAGATTAGGGAGTAGATGCCATCGTCACAGTCGGGGCAGACGCGCCGGGAGGTACCGGATTCACAGACGATGGACTGGTAGGGGTAGGAGAAACCGCACCGCTCGCAGATGGCTAGGGCATTTTTGCCCGAACTGAACATTAGCGTTTCCGGAGAGCTGGGACGATACGAAGGGGGACCTTCTCGCCATCCGACTCCATGGCCAGGTTGAAATGGCGTTCGTATTCGCCCTTGAGGAAAGTTAGGCGGGATTCGGAGACGTCATGTCCACGGGTAGAGGCCATGTGGAATGCGAGGCCCCAGAGGAAGGCGGGCCAGAAGCGCCGGGGGAGATCCGGGGTGTTGGCCAATTTGCCAGCATCCTGGATGTCTCGGACGCGCCAGTAGATGAAGGTTCCGTTGGTGGTGGAACTGGGGATCGGCCAGACGTGGAGGTTGGGGCCGTCGGAGGCACGCTCAAGGAAGAATTTGGTGGGACGACCGGTCTGAGACTTAGTGGGAATGTCGATATAGTCGCCACCGAAGATGCGCTCGACGTTGTAGTCACGGCCGGATACGCGAATTACGGCGTCCAGGACGTCGAGGGTGTTGGTGGAGAGGTCGTAGGAAGTGGTGCTAGCGGTGAGGGAGAGGGTGGCCATCTCCATGGTGTGAAGGAGAACGCCACGATTCTGCATATCGATGAAGAGGAGATCGAGGGCGCGAAGAGCGCTGGAAAGGTCGCCTCCCGTAATGGGTTCACCACCGGCAAGACGGGAGGCGTCCTCGATCAACTTGTCGAAAGAGAGGGAAAAGGTGTAGGTGCCGGAAGAGGCCATACTACCTTAACGCCCCATTTCGTAGATGAATCCTACCGCCACGGAGGTAGGGATGCTGAGACTTACACCACTTTCGAACCGGAGTGGCGGATCGAATTCAATGGGTACAGTCTCTGTAGTGGGAGGAGCGAAGCCGGGAAAGCTGGCTCCACCGGGGACAGTGGAGACTTCGGAAACGCTAAATAGGCTCTGCGTGGCACGCATGTTGTAGATGACTAGGCCACGAAGAAGAGTCAGGGCGCTCGTAAGCTGCCCTGACGCTGTGAGTAGAGAGGTCTTTACCTGCGAGGCCATTACGCACTCGACACGTAGACGGGGATCTTATAGATGAAGCCCGTGACCTTATCCTTGAAAGAGAGGGAGCGCGGTGGAACCGTGGTTACAGCGGCCGCGAAAGAAGCTCCCGTCTCCATCAGGAGAGTGCCATCGGTGGATACGCCGAATTGGGGGGCAGTATCCGTGGCCGAAGAGGCGATGTAGAAGCCCTTGATAGGGTAAGTGAAGCGAGACATGCGGGTCCTTTCTAGAGTGGTGGGACCCCCGGTTAAGGGGGCCCCCTTACTCAGTTAGCCTTAGGTGGAACCCGAAGATCCGTACCAACGGCGCCAGTCGGACCAGCCGAACGAGTAACGCTCGCGGGCCTTATAGCGCATGTTGCCCGTATCGAAGTCACCTTCCATCTTCGTGGAGAGCTTGATACGAGTGAAGTGCTTCGTACCATCGGGAACATCCGTCTGGAGGAACCACGCATTGGTATCGGTGAAGCGGTGGTTGATGAAGACACCACCCGAGAGCTTACCGCTCGACTTCAGTGCATTGATCGTGTTGTCCGCCGTGTATGGCTGGAGCGGGGTCTTGAGGATTCGCTCCGCCTCGAACTGGAGGTTCGGCGGGATGTGGAGCGACTTCGCCTGCACCCCGATGAGGATGCCACGGTCGTCCGTCCAGCCAGCCATCGTGATGATGGCCGCTTCCAGCGCGGTTTCCGAGAGGTCGACGGACACGCGGTTGCTGAGCGTTCCACCACCCGAGAGTGGGTGGTCGGTGGCGCAGAGCGCCTTGAGGTCACCGCCGAGGGCCGTCGGGGAGAAGGCGTTGTTGAAGATGTTCGCGGCCTTCACCTGCTTCGTTACCGCCATCGCACGGCCGAGGGCACGCGTACGTACCTTCGAGAGAGCCTCGTAGAGGTTATCTTCGATGGCCTCTTCCGTAATGGCGTAGGCAAGAGCAATGGTCTCGTGCGTATAGCGCGAGGTCCAGAGTTCCTGCATCGTGTCATAATGGACGGCATCACCTTCCGACTTGGTCGGGGCAGTACCGAACTGACCTTGGAGCAGCTCCTCCTCATACGCCTTCTGCGAGCTGTCCATCTGGTAGAGCGGGGTATGCTCATTGAGGACATCGTTATAGGCGAGGCCGAAGATGGTATTCAGCCCGGGGACAAGTTGCTTAGGGTTATTACTACGAGAAATTACAGCAGCCATTCTATGTTACTCCTTAGGCTACGCTGACGCGGCTATCGCGGTGCGCAACAATCTTCACTTCGACATGCGGGAACGCATCCGAACCGAAGTTATTGTCAGCGTACCCCACGGGGCCGATAAGACGGTACGGGGCATTGAGACCCGAAGTACGCGTCGAAGCCTTAAGTACAGCAGTACTGCGGCCATTTGCATCGGGAACACCCACGCCCGAAAGCGAGTAGTTGAACCCGACATCGCCATAACTGACGGTAGCGTCCGCCACAACGATATAGGTGTTGTCACGACCATCGGTGACCTGAGCCCAGATCATCGAATCGTAGGACGAAGTGCCGGCCGGGAGCGACTTACTCCAGGTAGGCAGCTTAGTCGTGGGATCAACCCACTGGAAGCCCACGGCAACACCGAGGGGATAGTCGGAAGTGGCCGTCGCAGGAGCAAGTACGCCGTTATTCTGGGCGACCGGGTCCTGGAAAGCAATGGCCGAAGGGGCGGAGGCTCCAACCCGGTAGGTCGTTACACCACCGCTATTGGGACCCTGACCGGCCATCCGGGAAGGTTGAAGCCCCTGTGGGCGCTTCGTAGTAGCCATAAGTTAGTATCCTTTGTTAACTGTCATCATCATTATCCACGATGACCTGACGAGATCCACCCGTCGTGGTTTTACTTACGGATCCATCTACTACCGGCATCAGGCGGTTCTCCCGCGCGTTCTGGTAGAGGGCGTCGTTAACGCCTTTAGTGATCCTCGCCGTCTTCATTTCCATCTGGCGGGTGCGGTCCTCACTGATTTCCAGTGGGAGTTTCGCTAGAGCCAGATCGCCAATGGAGATCAGCGTGCCGTACTTCGAATGCTCGACGGTCGGCGGGAGTTCCCACCCGAATTCGCGGACTTCGTCAGTCGTCACAAATTCATAACCTTCGCGAGTGCGGAGAAGTACGTTCTTTCCGTCAGCCTCGTTCCCAAGTGTGTGACGAATCCAACGCAGGCCGTAGCCCGAATTCTTGAATGCGTCTTCCACCTGGGGTGGAATGTCTAGCACATTTGGATCGCGCCATACGCGGCGGCGTTGATCCGACTCGCGGGTGCGATGCTTAGTGCCTGCAACAGTACTCATTTTACAGCGCCTTACTTCGTATCGATTACAGTGTAGCCACCGGTAGCGATGGCCTGCTCAACTTTGAGCTTCTCGCGAGCCCAGTCCTGGAGACTGATCCCCATACTCTGGGCGCGGGCAACCTCCTCTGCGGAGAGTCGAACAGTATTGGGACGGGAACCAGCGGGGGTCGGCGCGGCACTGCGCGAAGTGCCTACGACGGGTGCCTGCTGGACGCGCTTTGGAACCTGGGGCTTCTCCGGCTCACCACGAACCTTCTTCATGCGCTCAGGAATTTCTTCCTGTAGACGCCTGTCGAGTTCCTCGTAGTAGGAGGGGTCGGCAAGATCCCACCCTTCCGATACCAGATCATCACCAATAGCCGCAGCAGCCGCCGCTGCTACTCTATCCTGCTTCGGACCCCGGGCGTACCAGCTATTGGCATTGAGCCAATCCTTGGCCGCATCCGGAAGTTCCGGCATAGTAGGTGCCTTAGGCTCCGCCTTTGGCTGGGGGGTCGTCCGGGGAGTCATGGTCCCCACAACCGCCAGTTCCGAAGCCGTCAGAGCAATTTCCGCGTTCGCATCCGCCAGGGCGGCGGAATCTCCACTTTCGTGGGCGGCGCGTAATTTACCCTTAGCCAGGGCGAGTCGATCTTCCAGGGCCTTCTTAGCTACCTCCAGTCCCTTGGACTGGCTGTTGGCTGCGGCAGCCCGGGCCTCTTCCACTTGACGGAGCAATTCGGCCTCACGGGCCTTAAATTCCTCTTCCTTCGTGGCGAGTTTACGCGTCAGATCCCCAATGCGCCGGTCCAATCGGGTCGGCTTTTCAGGGGCCTTCGGCGCCGGTTTCTCCTCCGCCTCTACGGCGGGGGCCGGTTCCTCGACTTCTACTTGCAGATTTTCTACTTGCGCTTCAACTCGGGGAGCCTGAGGCTCTTTCCCCTTAGGGGCGTCCGTGGGAGTTGAGGGAGTTACGTTGAGGTCTTCAACAGTAATCTCGGTCCACGAACCATCATTTTCAGTAGTCATAATACTCCAGTGGTAGCGATGCCACGATTAACGCTACCACCGAGTATACGGAAAGAGTGCCAGGGGTGTCGATCCCCTGGACACCGAATTATTCGAGGAAATCCTGGGGGTTATCGATCACCATGAAGGGATGATCGTCATTCAGGACGAGAAGTTTCACGCCCTTATACTTGATCTTGACGCCCGCGTGGCGACCGTAGACCACGTGATCGCCGACCCGATACCAGGGGCTAGGCTTCCCGTTGACCAGCATGTCCTCGCGGGTGAAGGCCGTTGGGCCGATGGCGAGGACTCGCCCGATGGTACCTAGAATGTCCTTCACTTCCATGGTCTGATCGGGGAGGTAAATGCCCCCCTTAGTCATCGGCTTCGCGGGAATTGGGCGGACGAGGACGTGATGAAATCCGATCCTGAAGGAATCCAGCGGCGGATCGGGTACGTCCATATCGGTGAAATGCAGGTCGTTGCCTGCGCCCATGCCAGGGTTAAGCATTCTTTTCAGTCCCTAAATTCTTGTATAGAGCTTCAATTCGGGTGATGATTGCATCGATGGTGCGGTAACGCTCCAACACCGTGGAATAGTCCACAAAGGTTGACGCCCCGGCGAGGAGTTGCCTATTGGCACGCTCCCGTTCACCCTTCAACATTTCCACAATTTCCTTGTGGTACGTGTTCGCCAGGGCGACCATTCAGCAACCCTTGACCTTACCACCCTTCTTGAA
>ERZ761594.201-NODE-201-length-24542-cov-15.606812_pt1 | contig 24542 bp, 18 predicted proteins | sample MGYA00511036_ERZ761594 | MGnify/ENA primary metagenome ERZ761594 (study PRJEB28899, sample SAMN03785561) | bioreactor sludge metagenome | biome: EBPR Sludge; feature: EBPR Bioreactor; material: 0.22µm filtered reactor supernatant | place: Saint Lucia: Queensland... | reverse complement strand
CCCTTACATCGTTCTCACTCACGAAATCGACCGGAGTCTTTTCTGACCCATTTTCGGTCAATGACTGCGGCCTCAGTTCGTGTATTATCGTTTTGACCGGCGATGGTTCGGCTTCGGCAAGTACGGATTTTGCAGTGGTTGATTCCGGCTTTGTATTGCCGATCCTCGAACTCAAAAACTTGTCGACGATCGACGCGATCTCTTCGCGTTTGACCGTGCGACGAACCGAGCCCCTGGGCATCTCTAAGTGGTCAAATGAAACTGGATCGTTCTTAAGTGGCCGATTGACCGGTTTTGTTTCAAATGCCACACGCTTGATATCCATCAGATGTATCGGCGATACGTTGTCGGACGTGACGTTTCCACCCCATGATCCGCAGCCGAGCGTCATTGAAGGAGCAAGATCCGTCGTGAGGCCGATCGCACCGTGAGTTGTGGGTGAATTTATTATCACCCGCGATGCCGGCATCTTTTCGCCAAATCGTATCGCAGCATCACGATCGTTCGTATGCATCCCCGCAGTATGTCCCATTCCGCCGAATTGGAGGATCTCTTGACACCGTTCGGCACCCGCTGTGACACCTTCGGCAACGAAGAATGCAAGCGTTGGCGAGAGCTTCTCGATCGACCACGGAAAGTCGCGTCCTACCCCAACGCAGTCGGCTATCAGACACCTTGTGCCGGGTGGGATCGTTATGCCGGAAAGGCCCGCAATATGCTCGGCCGACCTGCCAACAATTGCAGGATTCAGCGTACGCTGGTCGGTCAAAAGCACCCTTGCGACGCTGTCGGCCTCTGTCGGTGAAAGAAAGTGGCCGCCTTGCGAGCGAAACGCATCGCGAACCGCCTGTTCGATCGGGCGGTCGACAACGACAGACTGTTCGGAAGCGCAGATCGTGCCATTATCAAAACACGTCCCGGTCAGAATATCGGCCACAGCCTTTGAAACGTTCGCAGACCGTTCTATGAAAACCGGTACGTTGCCGGGCCCAACGCCGAATGCGGGTTTACCTGAGGAGTATGCCGCGCGAACGAGTCCGATACCGCCTGTTGCCAGAATAACGGCGGTCTTGCGGTGTTTCATCAACGCTTCGGTGCCTTCGATCGTCGGATTCTCGATACAGTAGATCGCGTCAGCCGGCAAACCGTGCTTTATCGCGGCATCGCGCATCACCCTCGTGGTTTCACGAATGCAACTGGCGGCGGACGGATGGGGAGAAAGGACTATAGTGTTTCGCGATTTGATCGCGATGATGATCTTGAAGATCGCGGTCGATGTCGGGTTCGTTGATGGAATGATGGCGGCAACGACACCGCGAGGCGAAGCTATCTCGACTATGTTCGCATCGTTACGAATTACACCTACGGTTTTGAGAGTACGAAAATGATTCCAGACATCTTCGGCGGCAAAACGATTCTTTTCGCGTTTATCCTCAGCGTTTCCGAATCCGGTCTCTTCATGAGCCAGACGGCCGAGCCTTCCCCCATCTGCAAGCGCTGCGCCCGCCATCGCGCCGCAGATCTCGTCTATCTTTTCCTGGCCGAAATTTCCAACAATCGCAAAAGCACGATGGGCGGCCTCGACCGCATCGCGTGCTTCCTGCTGTGCAATTAGATCTTTGTCGCCCATCGATGGCAGCTATCTGTAGTCGGGTTGTGCGGCGGAACCTGTGAAGTTCGGTGAAACCCGGTATTAGCGGTTACTTTTGCCGGGACCTGCTTTTGTCGTCTGCCGCGATCGCTCCGCTTCCTTCGCCGGACGCCAACTGCTTACCGCCGCCGCCCCGAAGTGCCTTTTCGTCAGGACTGTAGCCGACCGCCCCGCCTTTCGGCAGGACTCGTTCGACCTCGTTGTGCGGCCTCGGGATGACATGAACGCTGATCAGCTCGCCCACGCGACGCGCCGCTGCCGCTCCGGCATCGGTCGCGGCTTTGACGGCACCGACGTCGCCACGCACAAAGATCGTCACGTAGCCCGCACCGATGTACTCTTTGCCGACCAGCTGTACGTTCGCTGCTTTGACCATGGCATCAGCGGCCTCGACCGCGCCAACGAACCCCTTGGTTTCGACCATTCCGAGTGCCTCTAAACTCATTAAAGAATCCTCTCTTATGCTTGTGAATGAAAACTTGATTGTCCGACCAGATTTAACCCTAAACGTAACACGCAGCAGACCATTTAATCAAGCCTGCTGCCTTTTTCAAATCGGAATCGAGTCGATTGACTTTTTGCACGTTCAAACGCTATATTTCAAGTTTACAGACTTTACGTCTCGTGGTCACTTTCGGCGCCGGTTCACGATCAAATGTCATTATCACTCGGTGAAAAATTGCGACAAGCTCGCGAGGAGCGGGGTATATCCATCAGTGAGGTGGCCGAGCAAACGCGTATCTCGTCGCTTTACCTCGAATCCATCGAGAACGATGACTACAAACCGCTGCCGGGCGGTATTTTCAATAAGGGTTTCGTAAAGTCGTACGCAAAATTCATTGGCTTGGATGAGCACGAGGCCCTTCAGGACTACGCCAAGATCCTTGCAAAAGGTGAAGGGGTCAGCGATGAACTTCGAATATACAAACCTGAGGTATTGACCGACGATCGGGCGACCCATTCGATGGTCCCGACTATCATTTTTGCCGGTATCATCCTGGCTTTGATGACCGGCGGAGTGCTTTTTCTCGTAAACTACATCCAGAATCAGCCTGATTCGCCGACGCCGTCACCAGAGAACGCCCGAGGCAACAGCAACGCCGTAAGTAATTCGCAGGCGACGGGAACGAACAGCACACCGGCCGTTAACGTTCCCGCAATGGAAACGCTTAAGGTCGAATTTCGTGCGGTCGCCGATCCCGTATCGTTGACGTCCGTGACCGACGGCAGAAACAACTCGACCCTTGTTAATTCTGCTGCACCGGTGACCTTCGAACCGAAGCAGTCTCTGAAGCTGAGTTACTCGAAAGCGTTGGCTGAATCGGCCCAGCTTCTCATCAACGGCAGGCTTATCGGATTGCCGAAGTCTCCGGCCAATCCGCGGCGTGCGGCGATCGAATTCGAGATCAACAAGGACAACATCGCGCAGATCTGGCAATCGGGTGCGATCACATTCGAGGTTCCCGAGGTCCCGGGCGCGACCCCGGAAGCGACACCCGATGCTACGACCGTGACGCCGCCGGTTTCGACGCCGCCCGTTATAAATCGGGCCGTTCAAACTCCGACGCCGTCAACGACTCCGACGCCGTCAGCGAATTCGGCCACGGCGCCGGCAAGGACGCCGGCCGTGCCGGTCCGTTCGCCGACCCCGGCAGCAAGGCCGGCCGCGACGGCAACGCCCGCAGCTACACCGGAAAGGCAATGAAACGACACGTTGAACCGATTATTGCGACTTGAAAACAGATGATGCTCCGGGTGCCTGCAGATACAATGCGGGCTTTTTTGTAAGAATTGACCGATGGTGGCGGTATCACTTGCCGGCGTAACGCAGGTGGCCCGGATCAGTCGGCCGACCAGATAATTGATTATGCAAATCGAAGAGATCCGCGAAGGGCTTACCTTCGACGACGTTCTGCTTACTCCGGCCTATTCCGACGTGCTGCCGGGCGAGGTCGATACGAGGACGAGATTCTCGCGCGGGATCGAGCTAAATATCCCGCTATGTTCTTCGGCGATGGACACCGTCACCGAGGCCTCGCTTGCGATCGCGCTCGCGCAACAGGGCGGGATCGGGGTCATCCATAAGAATTACGGGATCGAAGAGCAGGCCGAAGAGGTCGATAAGGTCAAACGCAGCGAATCGGGGATGATCGTCGATCCGGTAACGATCCACGCCTCGGCCCTTGTTTCAGAAGCTCTGAACATCATGGAGCGCTACAAGATCAGCGGCGTTCCCGTGATCGACGACGCCGGTTTGCTCGTCGGCATCATCACCAATCGCGACCTGCGGTTCGAGACGCGTTTCGATATCGCTGTTTCTGAGGTGATGACGCCGCAGCCGCTCGTGACGGTTCCGGTCGGAACGACGCTTGACGAGGCCAAAGTAAAGCTGCAGAAGCACCGCATCGAGAAGCTGCTTGTCGTTGATGACGACGGTCATCTCAAGGGCCTGATCACGGTCAAGGACATTCAAAAGGCGATACGGTTTCCGCACGCGGCAAAGGACGGGCTCGGGCGTCTCAGATGTGCCGCGGCGATCGGCGCGACCGGCGATTTTCTGGAAAGGGCCGGAGCCTTGATCGCCTCGCGAGCCGACGCGATCGTTATCGACACCGCCCACGGCCATAGTTCGCGTGTGATCGATGCCGTGAAAGCGATCAAAGCCAGGTTCCCCGACGTCGAACTCGTTGCCGGCAACGTCGCCACCGCCGAAGCGACGAAAGCTCTGATCTCAGCCGGCGTCGACGCGGTCAAGATCGGTATCGGGCCCGGATCGATCTGCACGACGCGCGTCGTCACCGGTGCGGGCGTTCCGCAGATAATGGCGATCTTTGACGCGGTCGGTGCCGCACGCGGGTCGGATGTGCCGATCATTGCCGATGGCGGAGTAAAATTTTCGGGCGACGTTGCCAAGGCGATCGCCGCCGGTGCCGATTGCGTAATGATCGGGTCGCTTTTCGCCGGGACCGAAGAAGCTCCGGGCGAAGTGATACTTTTCCAGGGGCGGAACTTCAAGACCTATCGCGGCATGGGTTCGATAGGCGCAATGAAGAAAGGCTCCAGCGACCGCTACGCCCAGGAAGGCACGACCGCCGATTCGAAGTTCGTCCCCGAGGGCATTGAGGGCCGCGTCGCATACAAAGGCTCGGTTGCCGACATGGTGACCCAGCTGATCGGCGGGCTCAGGGCCGGAATGGGTTACACCGGCTGCCGCAACATCAACGAACTTCAGAATAACGCCCGATTTGTCAGGATAACCTCGGCCGGGCTTCGCGAATCGCACGTCCACGACGTGATCATCACAAAAGAAGCGCCGAATTACCGGATCGAATCGTAAGATGGGCTTAAAGGCTACCGCGATCGCGATAGCCGAAATTGCGGAAAGGCCAGCATAGGGCGCCGATGTTCAGGGCGTGGTCACGACGTTGACCGTGTCAGACAGCAGGCCGACCGGTGTGTTGTCCTGAAGATAACGGGCTCGGATCTGGACGGCACGCGGCAGGTTGCCCGGGCTCGCGGCAATTGTTAGCTGGGCCGGCGATTTGAAAAAGCTGCCGGCCGTGGACCACGCCGCGTCGTTATCGACCTTTGTCTCGATCGCTATGCCCTGGGTCTTGCCGCGGACAAATTCGACCATCACGACATTTGCCGGCATCGCCTTTGCCTTTAGCGAAGGCTGAAGGTCATCGGGCGCGATGCTCGAACTCGCCGCCGGAATGATGCCGAGCAGTTCGCCCTCTTCAGGCGAATAATTTGGCGCGACGCGGATGCGTTCGACCAGGGCGATGAGCCGCTCGAATATTCCCGGATCGACCGTCGGTACAAGCGCAAATACCGGCGGAGCGGGCACGATGGCGGCCGGTTCGCCGATGTCACCCTCGGTTATCAACTTTCGATATGCCGTCATTCCCTGCGAGAACGATTCGACCGTGACGGCCGTTGCCGCAAGCCATTGAAACGCCGAATTGTCGTTGTCCACCGCCGTCACATCGGCAGGCGCAAACCCGAGCGCGGCCGCCAGCGCCGAAAACTGATCGCGAAAATTCTGAAACCACGCTGCACGGTCCTGCAGCGTCGTCGGAAACCATTTTGAACTCGGAATCATACTCTCTTTCTCCTTTTGTTAGTGATTGCCGGCACGGCACACAATCGCGGCATGCCGCACCGGGGCTTACCGAGAAAGACCTGTGATATGGAATACGGTTTTAGGGGATTGCGGGAGGTCGTTGTGGCGGCGACCCGAGACCGTCTCCGGTCCCTGCCTAGAAAGAAGATCGCGGCCACCACACCCACGTCTCCTTTGAAACGTACGGCATCGCAAGTCTTTCTAGGCGGTTGAATTATAGTAAAGGTCGCAAAAAAATTTCAAGTCGTGCGTTGCCGGGCGAACAACGGGTCCTGATCTGACCGGACAGAACGCCTTCGGGTGCAAACAATTCATGGTCAAATGCCCGTTGTTCGCGGAATAATGCACATTGTTCAAGAAATAATGTCCATTGTTCGCGAAATAATGCCCGTTGTTCGCGGAATAAAGGCCATTGCTCACGGAATAATGGCCGTTGTTCGCGGAATAAAGGCCATTGCTCACGGAATAATGGCCGTTGTTCGCGAAATAACGCCCGTTGCTCACGGAATAATGCCCGTTGTTCGCGTTGCGAACCGGATCGTACCGCGATGAACGCCGACCATACCTAGCTATTTGCTCGCTTTTCCGCTACTCGAAATTCATCTTTCCTCAATAAACACGGGCGTTTCCGATGTTTCCGCACCGCTGGCCGGCGCTCGAGAAGACAGATCAAGACAGAAATTTCGCGTGATCGCATGCGTGACGGCGATTTTCTGAAAAAAAAAATCTCCGCCCTATTGACAGATAGGATTAAAATGGTTCTACAAGTACCGGATGCGGGTCGAGTAATGGACCTAAGAGGGTATTTCGACCGGGACGAGATACTGCATACGACATTTGATCTTCAGGAGAATCAGCATGCGAAGGACGATCAGAAGACAGCAAGTCGGCAAACTGACGGGGACGCGCGTTTCACATCGCATTTTCGCTCTCTTTCTGGCAATGCTTCTTGTGAGTCCATCGTTTGACGTTTTTTGGGTCAGGCATCTGACGGTTCGCGCAGCAACCTCGAACGGGCTTCGCTCGTTTTCGGATATGCGTCCACCGGTCCCTTATAAGATGCCCAGCGACGCTCCGTCAAAGATTGTGCCGCTTGTCGCATCGATGATTGCCTCAGTCGCGCGTCCGATCCTCGCGTCAATTTTAGGCACTTCCCTATTTGACACCAATCGCGATTCAGCCGAGCTTCAGGTCGTCCGAAGACGGACAGGCCGGGCCATTGACTTTGACTTTGATGGAGACGAAAAGGCAGATGTCGGCCGTTGGAACGCTTCTGCGACTGATTTCAGGGTTCGGAAGAGCAATGATGGATCGTCGGCGATCTATTCGCTCGGTTCAGCAACATCAAAGGCCGCACCTGGCGATTTTGACGGTGACGGAAAGTTTGACGCGGCGGTTTTCGTTGACGGGACGTGGACTTACAAGACAAGCCCTGGGGCTAGCGCGGCGACAATATCGCTCGGGCAGAGCGGGGATCTGCCTGTTGCGGGTCATTTTGACGGTGACGACGTTACTGATGCCGCCGTATTTCGGCCTTCGAACAGTACGTGGTATATAAAGCAAAGCACTACGTCGAACACGGTATCGGCCGGTTTCGGAACAACAGGAGACGTTCCTGTACAGGGCGATTACGACGGTGACGGACAAGCGGATCTCGCAATATTCAGGCCTTCGACCGGCTACTGGTGGATACAGGGGAGTACAGCGGGCACGTTCTCTGTTGCATGGGGACTTTCGACCGATATTCCGGTCCCTGCCGATTTTGACGGTGACGGCAAGACCGACCCGACCGTCTTCCGGCCTTCGAACGGGGCATGGTATGTGTTGGAAAGCGACGGCGGCTATACGAGTTACGACATCCAAGTTTGGGGAAGCTATGCCGACCAACCGGCACCAGCGGATTTTGACGGTGACGGAAAGGCTGATCCTGCCGTTTGGCGTCCGGCCACCGGCATCTGGCACATCAAGAAAAGCGGCAGCTCGGGCTCAGAAAGCTACGCCATTGGGATCCCCGGCGATACGGCCGTCCCGTCGGCCTATATCAAACAGGTTGGGGTCAACCTGCCTACAGTCGGACTCGCGAAAGAGCGGATCGCACCTCGCAATGCGACGGGCGGCACAAACCTTTACTCACAAAATTTTGGCTGGGCCGCATCGCTGGTCGGGCTCGCGGGGCGTGGCGGGCTCGATATGGGACTCGGCATAAGCTACAACTCACTGATCTGGACAAAGGTCGATGATACGATCTACTTCGATACGAATCAGGACAATATCAGTCCGGGCTTCCGATTCGGTCTTCCGGTGATCGAACAAGGGTACTTTGTCCCCGGAGGCATCTCGACGGACCCATACTGGACATATATCATGGTGACGCCTTCCGGCGGGAGGACCGAATTCCGGCAAGTAGGAGTCTCGGAGGTATTCGAAACGGCTGATTCCTCTTATCTGCAATTGGTCGCGAGCGTTGAGCCAGATCCGAACGAACCGGCAGAAGACCTCGAACTGACGCTTCGCGGAACTGACGGGACGCAGATGAAGTTCGCGTGGCTTGGCGGAGCTTACCGCTGTACCGAGATCAAAGATCGAAACGGCAACTACATCACGGTCGAGTATACGGAGGCTGGGCTGCTCGAAACGATAACGGACACCCTCGGCCGCGAGGTGATCGTCAATTACGACCAGGAACTGTACCCGATCTCGATCACGCAGACGTGGAAGACGGACAACGGAAGCGGCTCGAACGTAACCCACAAATGGGCAGAGTTCAGCTATTCGACGGTCGAGATCGATACTGATTTTGAAGAGCTGACGGTCGCCGGCCCGCCAAACGAATGGGAGATGAAGGTCCTGGACAAGATCGAATACCCGGACGAAAGCTATACAAAGTTTCATTACAACGGCTACGCACAGGTCTGGAAGGTCGAGAACTTTGCGGCGAATGACGATCTTCTCAACGCCGTCCGCAGCGATCTTGAGTCGCCGGCGACGGACCTGACCGACGTTCCGAGGTTCACGACCACCTGGAGCAAGGCCGCGAATTTCAATACGGACGGATACGGCGTGCCGCTGGAAACTCAGGTGACGAGCACGATCAGTTTCGATGAGAGCTATTCGCTGCCGGGGAGCCTGACGGGCGACGCAACGCTGATCGAGGTCGAAATGGCAGGACATCCGTACGATGCGGTTTCGAAGATCTACGTCGGCGAGAGCGGCTGGCGGGAAGGGCTGACGCTGGCAACCGAGGACCATGCTGCTCCGGTCGAGGGCGGTACGGTCGCACTCCAGCGTTGGTCGTGGACCAATTGGACGCAGGACGACGAGGGGTCGGACGAGGTGCTGAATCCCCGCGTGGTTGAGACCCGCGTCGGCGACGGGACAAGCACGCGGAAGACTCAGATCGATCATTTGAAGGTCGGGGAGACGGACGTGTCGCTTTTCGGGTTGATCGACGAAGTGCGCGTCTACGATTCCGATCTGACGACGGTGCTCAAAAAGCAGCAAACCGATTATGATCTGGATTCTGCTTACACCAGCCGCAGGATCATCGGGCTTCCGGCCGAGACGCGGGTCTACGGGTACGAGGTTTCGAGCCTCAACCTGATGTCGAAGGTCACCTACGAATACGACGAGGGCGATTTCAGCGACACCGGCCTTGGCCAGGACATATCGCCGGTTCAGCATGACAGCGCGAACTACGACGATGAGTTCATTGTCGGCCGCGGGAATCTCACGAGCATGACGCGTTGGAGCGTCGAGTACCCCACCACATCGGGCGAGGCGGTGACATCATCGCTTAAATACAATACGGCGGGATCGGTGGTTGCGAGAACGACGCCTTGGGACGGAACGAACACGCGGACGATCAAGATCGGGTACGCCGACAACTGGAACTCGACAGGCAACCCGACAACCTACGCCTACCCGACCAGCCTGACCGATCCGGCAAACACGGCATCGACGGTCAAATACCGTTACGACATTGGGGCGAACGTCGAGGCGGCGAGCCCTGCTCCGGCGGGGCAGACATATGGTAAGACGACGAAACGCGTGTTCGACGCGGTCGGGCGGCTGCAAAAACACTCGGTGTACGTGAACACGGCGGAGCAGGCATACACGCGGTACGAGTATCCGGCGAACGGGGTGCAGAGCAAGGTGTATAGGACGCTTGTGGACACGAACGCGAACGGGCCGGACGGGGCGGACGAGGTATTGAGCGAGAGCTGGGCGGACGGGGCGGGGCGGACGAGAAGAAGCCGGGTGCCGCACACATTCGACGGAGGCGGGGACACAGAGACGTGGGCCGGGACGATAACGGAATACGACATTCTGGGAAGGGTCGCAAGGCAGAGCGTGCCGACCGAGGTGGACGGCAGCTGGGAACCTGACGGCGACGACACGGCCTTTTTGTGGACGCATCAGAAGTACGATTGGATGGGCCGGGTTATCAGGAAGATCGCGACCGACGGGGCCGATTCGCCGACGCTTAACGATTCCGACGTTCTTATCAGCTACGCCGGCTGCGGGTGTGCGGGCGGGATGGTGACGACGGTAGAGGGCGAGCGGGTGCCGATACCGGGGACGGAGAACTTTGCGAGAAGGAAGCAGAAGGTATATCAGGACATTCTCGGCCGGACGTGGAAGACCGAGGCTTACGAATGGGACGGGACGACCGTTTATGCGACGGCGGTGAACACGTTCAACGGAAAGGATCAGGTGACGCGGACGCGCGAGTTTGCCGGGAGCGCATCGAGCGAGACGTTTCAGGACACGACGGCGACGTTCGACGGCCACGGGCGTCTGAAGACGTCGCACCGGCCCGAGCAGCGGAGCGGCGAAACGCTGAAATACACGACCTACAACTACAACCCGGACGACAGCATCCTAAACATCACGGACGGCCGCGGCGTCGTGACAAACTACATATACAATTCGAGAGGCTTGGTCGAGGAGATGACCTGGGAAGTCGGCGAGACGGGCGTGACCGACGCCCACGATGTCGAGTTCGGCTACGACGCGCTCGGCAACCGGACATCGATGACCGACGGCCTCGGGACGGTCGCTTACGAATACGATCCCCTTTCGAGGATGACCGCCGAGACGAGGGACTTCACCGACACGCTTGCCAACGCCCCGAACGGCGTCTTCCGGCTCGAATACACATACACTCAGGGCGGCCAGCTGAAATCGCTAAAGGACCCGTACGGCGAACAGATCAACTACGCCCACGATAAGCTTTCTCGTCTAAGCACAGTGACGGGAAGCAGTTTCGGCGGGGTGACGAGCTATGCAAGCAGTCCGCATTACCGTGCATGGGGCGGGTTGAGGGGAGTGGAGTACGGCAACGGAATGCAGATGGCGGTGGAATACAACAACCGGCTGCAGCCTGAGAGCTTCCTTGTAAACGAGACCGGGGAACCCTCGAACAAGCTTTTCGACCGAAGCTACGAGTATTACGCGGACGGACGGCTGAAGCTCGCAGACGAGGATAGCAATGCGTACAGTCAGCGGTTCGACCGCCTGTTCACATACGACCAAATGGGCCGGGTAAAGGACGCCAAGTCTGGGATCGAGGCCCATGGCCAGACACAGACCGAGCCGATCTTTCTGCCCTACCGGCAAAGCTATTACCACAATGCGTTTGGCAATGTGACGGGACGCGACTCAACGCTTTGGGATTACACGGAAGGCGACTGGGACTTTTCTTACACAGTCACGAACAACCGTGTAGCGGGCTACGGCTACGACGCTGACGGCCGGCAGGTATCGGGCGACGGCATCGCTTTCGAGTACGATTCGACGGGAGGCATGATAGAGACGGGCCGTGCGATGAGCTATGAGACCGAAATGTTCCGCGACGGTGCGGGCCGCGAGGCGAAGCGTTCGAACCGGGTCTGGGACGGCGAGGAAGACGAGTGGGGCGAATGGAAGACGACCTATTCGCTGTATTCGAGCGTATTGGGCCGGGTCGTGAGCGAAGCGGTCGAGACCGGAGCAAAACGGAGGACGTTCGTTGTGGCGGGCGGACAGGAGATCGCAAGGCAGGCTTATTCGGAAGAGAGCGAACAAGTCGTCGGGTTCGTTCACCGCGACGCTTCGGGGCTTAGCGGACGCTCGACCAACGCCGGCACGGGCACCGCATCGAGCACGTATGCAAGCGTCGCCGAGGAGTTCGACGCCCTCGGCAACAACGTCGGGACACGCGGCCACCTCAGCCGCCCGCCCCACGAAGGCGGATCGATGCCCACCTCGAACGACACCATCACCTTCGACGACATGACCCTCGGCCAATGCTCCATCGACGGCGTCATCGCACTTTGCTCGATGATGGACAGAATGGGCGATGCTCTTTCCGCAGGGGCTTTGTATTACAGCCCAACAGCCGGCTTTCGGTATTTTCAGTTTGACGGTAGCTACGACAGGCTCTCGGGCGTTTTCCGTGTCTTCATTCCTGATCAAATTCAGACCGCAACAAGTTCCCGCGTAGTGCCTGATGATGCTCCGCTCCCGGAACACCCGCCCCCATTTGTCCCTACCGGCTCGTGGGAAAATCGTCTTGCTGGGTTTCTAGTAGACAACCAGTTCAAATTCAACCTTATTCACATGCCTTCTGAGGCTGCTTTAGTGGAACGAATAAAGGCGGTAGTTTTTGACCCAAAGGCGTTGGGCGAGGAATGTACGAGAGCATTTGAAGCAGCCGGAGCTACCCCTATAAGAGAGCAACTGGCGCAACACAATCTTAGATTTATTACAGAATCGGTCTTTATGGATCCTCAGCAAGATAAACACTGGGTACCCGATCAGGCATTAGTAGATGGGATGCGTGACGAGGCGGACCGCAAAATTCGAAAGTATCCTCTAATTGGTCGAGCTATAACAGGGGTAATCGAAGCCGGTGACATAGCCTTTCAGGAGAACGGTGGCGTTTACAAAGGCAATCGGTACATTGGACTCACGTATTGGGGGACAAAGGAAACGATCGAACATTTTTCGGTAACCCTTATCCATGCCCTTCTCCATTCCGGCGGTGTCCCAGGGAAATCCGGTGGCACCACCGATCTGCACTATCTCGGAGACAAATACGACTCGGTCATCGATGCTTGCCAGAAAAACAAGCCTAGGGTAACAAGATTGGGAGGGAAGTAGCTATGAATGTTGTGAGATTGCCTAAGACGTTCTATAAGGCCCGTTATATAATTGCATCGCTTTGCTTTATCTATGCGATCTTTGTATGCGGCTTTGCGTACGGACTTTCAATTACTGAAGAGATGTTTGCGGCAGAGACGGTAATAAGACCACGCATTAGCTTTAGTGGTGGAGTAACGAGAGATTATTCGGATTTGTTGTTAAGCTTTTTAGCGATCTCAGTCTGTTTTCTCGTGTTTCTCTTGCTCACTCAAACAAGCAGAAAGCTACTCGCCGAAGTTCTCTCGCTGATAGCTGCTTTTTTCACTATATACTTTTTACAAGCTCCCTTACCCTTATGGCCAGGGTACATTCCGGGGCAAACGCTGAGCGATAGCAAAAAATATCTTCAGGCGACCGTTTGGTCAGATTTTGCATTTGTCTGTTTCATTCTGATCCTCATCGTCCTGCAAGGTATAGCAATTTGGCAAGCTTCGAAATCGCAAGTTGGGAAATTTATAAATTGAAACAAGAATGGGGGTCTGACATGCGATTTGTGATTTTATGGGCTACTTCGGGATTTTCCATAGATGGTCACCGATTCAGGTTCGTAATAGACGAAGTATCTAAGATAGAAGAAATTGAGTCGCCTACTACCGAGGCTGTTTATTAAAATCGGCCGGTTCAAATGGATGCGGTGCATTGCAAAAAGAAAGCTCTTGAATCCGACAGTTCCAGTATTGCCGGCTCCTTCGGCTGCTGCGACGGCGGTGAATACGTTCAACGGAAGGGATCAGGTGACGCGGACGCGCGAGTTTGCCGGGTAAAGACAAGAAGCTATTCAGGTGAGCCGCAAGGACAAACCACGCCCGCGGTCAGCTTCTATTATGACGGCAAGGGGCTCGCGCAGCTGCAAACTCCGCACAATTTTGCCAAGGGCAAGTTGACGAAGGTAGACAACACGGTCTCCGAGACACAGTATCAGGTCTTTGACAATCTCGGTCGGATAACACAGATGGCCCAGATCACCGACGGCCAGACCTACACCTCGAAATACACCTACAACTTCTCGGGAGCGTTGATCGAGGAAGAGTATCCCTCGGGCCGCAAGGTGAAGAACGAGTTTGAGTCAGACGGCGACATCGCTCGAATATACGGAAAGGCAACGCCGACTGCGACCGAAAGAACGTATGCAAATTCGTTCAGCTACATGCCTGACGGCAGGATCGAAAAGCTGAAGCTGGGCAATGGGCTTTGGGAGGCTGCGAAGTTCAATACCCGTTTGCAGGTGACGGAATTTGCGCTTGGCCATGGGCCGGAATCGGGCAACCTGTGGAAGCTGCAGAAGGAATACGGTGAGCTTCAGTCGAATGGCACTGTTGACGCAAGTAAGAACACAGGGAACATCGCCCGGCAGACGCTTTCGTTTGATGGCCTCCCGCAGCCCTTCGTAACAGGGTACGAATACGACTCACTTTACCGGCTCGTCAACGCGAAGGAGACGCAGAACGGCACGCGGACGTGGGAACAAGGGTTTACCTATGACCGTTATGGCAATCGGCTGAGCCACGACAAATTCATTGGTGCGTCGCAGATCGCTCAGACGAACCTTTCCCACCCGACGATCGATGCGGACACGAACCGCTTTACAGCCGGGCAGGGCTACGCCTTTGACAAGAACGGCAATCTGGTCACGGACCCGGCCGATTCGGGGCGGAGCTTTGTCTTCAATGGCGACAACAAGCAGGCGGAGGTCCGCGGGCCGAGCAATGAGCTGATCGGCGAGTATTTCTACGACGGCGAGGGCAGACGCGTCAAGAAGCACCGCTACGTCGGCGGGGTTCTGACCGAGGTGACGGTCTTTGTTTACTCGGCCGGGAAGCTCGCCGCTGAGTATTCGACCGCACCGCCCGAACAGAATCCGACGACGAAATGGACTGTCACGGACCAGTTAGGCTCGCCGAGGGTTTTGGTTGATACCCTCGGGCAAGTCGTCTCCCGCCGCGACTTCATGCCCTTTGGCGAGGAGATCACGCCCGACGGAACTCACCGCACAACAGACCTGAAATATAACTTCGGCGACAACGTCCGCCAGAAATTCACCGGCTATCAAAAAGACGAAGAAACCCAACTAGACTTCGCCGAAGCCCGAATGTACGAGAACCGCCACGCGAGATTCACCGCCGTCGATCCTCTCCTTGCTTCTGGTAAGAATGCCAATCCCCAAACATTCAATCGTTACGTGTACGTCTTAAACAATCCGTTAATTTTTACTGATCCGACAGGACTGCAGACTACGACCGTTCCAGGGCGATGGTTCAACCCTAATCAACCCAACAAGCGATTTGAATACATTAAGAACGGAGCCACAGTACCCGAAGGATATACTGAAGTTACGACTACGAATAAGAGGGGTGAGTTGATCGCACCCGGCATGGGCATAGAGGAATGGGAGGTTATTCGATTTAATCCGAATGGCCCGTTTGATGGACGCTTTCTCGATATCGATGATTGGCTCTGGATGTCACAATATGAATACTCTGGCTGGGATGTAATTAGAAATGATGTCGCGCAAGATGCATTCATGAGATCGGGCGCGGTTCAGGACGTTAGTGTAGAATTATTCACATTCGGAATGCCAGTGGCTCGTGGAGCTGGTGCGGTTCTCCGCTCAGGTGCCGGGAGTCGACTTACGGCCCAGCAGTTCGCAGACGATGCTTTCGTCGATATCTATCAACCACGGCTTTTGGAATCACCGACCACAGTTAAGCATCACATCTTTAATGTGTTTCGGGGGAACTCTCCAAAATCTGATTTTTATAGACAATTCTTCAAAACTCACGGGATTGACGTCGAAAAATATGGTGTGGAAATACCCGAAGCTATGCATAAAAAATTCATTCATGGGGCTGGTAATAATTGGACGACAAGATGGAAGCAGTGGATCGATGCAAATCCAAATGCAACAACAAAAGAGGTCTATCAGTTTGCGGGACAACTAATGGATGAGTATGGTTTGAGCGGATTACCGATAATTCCGTTACGCTAATATCAAATTTTGACGTTATGAATATTTTGGTTACAAAGGAATTGGAGAGCATTTTTGCCATGATTCTCCTTGAAGATAAATCAGAGAATGAATGGGCCGAAATTGAATCCGACGATATGTTCCAGTCCAAACATTTTTGTGGTGGCTTTGATGCTACCGAACGCGCTTTTTGTTTTAGTTATTATGACGATGACGGAATAGAGTATTGGTTTCAATTATCCTTGTCAGAGATTTTGGTAATTGTCGAACAAGGTAGCGGAGTAATAAAAGCACGGCCTGCGGGTTAAAAGAACCTATTGATACCTAAATATGATCCAGATGCGGCTTGGGATGGGCGATGGGAAACCGCGAAGTTCAACAATCGGATGCAGGTAACCGAATTGGGTCTTGGGAATTCTGCGACGGATGCGAGCGTTTGGAAGACTGATTATGAATACGGCGAGCTGGACGAAAACGGAAACGTTGTAACGGCGAAGAACACGGGAAATATTGCCAAGCAAACGCTGACTGTTCCCGGAACTAGCTTCACTCAGAGTTACAAATATGATTCGCTGTATCGGCTGACCGAGGCGGCAGAGAAGACCGGAACGGAAACGAATTGGTCGCAGGTTTTCAACTATGATTGTTACGGTAACCGCACTTTCTTAAATCAGTTTATCGGCTCGCTTAACCTAAACACGACACCCGCGATCAGCGAAAGCTCGAATCGTTTCACGAGCACGGATTTTGGCTATGACAAAAATGGAAATGTCATTGCCGACATCGATCAGATCAGCAATCTCCCGCGCCAGTTCATCTTCAACGGCGACAACAAACAATCGGAAGTAAAACGCGACGGCGTGACCATCGGCCGTTACTATTACGACGGCGAAGGCCGCAGGGTCAAGAAAGTTACCGACACCGAGACGACCGTTTTCGTCTATTCCGCCGGGAAGCTCGTTGCGGAGTATTCGACGCAGGTTTCCCAGTCGCCGAGCGTCGCCTACACGACGACGGATCATCTGGGCACGCCGCGGGTGATCACGGACCAGTTCGGGCAGGTGAAGGCCCGCCGGGACTTCATGCCCTTTGGCGAGGAGCTTTACACGGGCGTCGGCGGCCGGACGGGCGACACCGGCCTCAAATACTCCTCCAACCAGGACGACATCCGCCAGAAATTCACCGGTTACCAAAAAGACGAAGAGACCCAACTCGACTTCGCCGAAGCCAGAATGTACGAGAACCGCTTCGGAAGATTCACAGCCGTGGATCCACTTCTTGCAAGTGGAAAGTCGTCAAACCCACAAACGTTTAATCGATTCGTCTATGTTGGAAACAATCCGCTGTTCTGGGTCGATCCGACCGGGTTGATTTGGGGCATCAATGACAGGAATCAGGTTAAGTGGTTCGATAAGAAGCTTGGAAAGGGCTTCAAAGAATTTACTCCTGAACACTGGCAGTACGTCGGGGCTAACAATCGAATCACCCAACTCGATCCGAACAGCTCTTATTGGTCCTATGTGTTCCCCGTAAATGTCGTAGCCCCGCAGAACCAAAATCTGGATTTCCTCCTCGGATTCAAACGCGGTTACGATGACTCGATCTCCGGAGCAAGAAAAGGGGCGGAGAATTTTGCTTATGGCATTGTCAATACAGTCACAGACGAGTTGACGGGAGGCAGCATTCGTGAGCGGCTTGGCTTTCAGAATCCCCTTCAAATCGAAAGACAGCAGTATAATAGTCTAACCGAAGCGAAGTTCGGATTTGGGACCGAGTTCGGTCTCGCGGTAGGAACGCTTAAAGGTGGGAGTGTCCTTTCCGCTGGGCGCGGGTCTTCGATATCAGTTGTTCCTGAAATTAGTCCCGCAAAGCGCAATTTGATTCAGGATCTTTTACAAATGCAGAGAATGAAGGGAGATGTTGACATCGCACCGGGAACCGCATTTGAGGCAACAAAGCTGGGGAGGGCATGGGTAAACAAAGCAAATGTTCGACCTATGACTATAAAAGACGGAATTGGCTGGACGGACGGCATAAGAAGTTTTCGGTTGCAGTTCAAGCCAAAAAGCAATGAATGGAAGGCGAACTTTCAAGAAAACACCCAGATTTTTAGTTCGATTCGAAACAGCAGCCAGACCATTCAAATAAAGAATGTTCATATGACAATAAAAAACATGCGGCCGTTGAGGTGACCTATGACGAGAACTAAGTTCAATGTCGATGAACTGAATATTATTAGTTTAGAACAGGGGAATAATGAGAGCGATTTCTATGCGCAAGTGCATTGTGAAATTTCAGAAGTCGGAAAACCTGGTGGCGAAGCGATACTTGTATATGTTGCTGGTGTAGAAAGAACCCCACATTTGTTTGCGTCAGACAGCAACGTACTTTGGCGCCCAGATCTATTGATTGTAAAGACGTTTGATACTCGCGAAATAATTGGAACTATTCAGCGACTGGTCGATAAAGGCCGACCTGAGAATTGGAACCAACTTCAGGAGCAACTTAGTCCCTATTTTTCTTGGATTTAAATTTGAGGCAATTAAAGCTGGTGTCTTGCGGATCGTGTAGATTTGCGGATGGCACGGTTGATGCAAGCAAGAACACCGGGAACATCGCCCGGCAGACGCTTTCGTTTGACGGGCTTCCACAGCCCTTCGTAACAGGGTACGAATACGACTCGCTTTACCGGCTCGTCAACGCGAAGGAGACGCAGAACGGCACGCGGACGTGGGAACAAGGGTTTACCTATGACCGTTATGGCAATCGGCTGAGCCACGACAAATTCATTGGTGCGTCGCAGATCGCTCAGACGAACCTTTCCCACCCGACGATCGATGCGGACACGAACCGCTTTACAGCCGGGCAGGGCTACGCCTTTGACAAGAACGGCAATCTGGTCACGGACCCGGCCGATTCGGGGCGGAGCTTTGTCTTCAATGGCGACAACAAGCAGGCGGAGGTCCGCGGGCCGAGCAATGAGCTGATCGGCGAGTATTTCTACGACGGCGAGGGCAGACGCGTCAAGAAGCACCGCTACGTCGGCGGGGTTCTGACCGAGGTGACGGTCTTTGTTTACTCGGCCGGGAAGCTCGCCGCTGAGTATTCGACCGCACCGCCCGAACAGAATCCGACGACGAAATGGACTGTCACGGACCAGTTAGGCTCGCCGCGGGTTTTGGTCGATAGCCTCGGGCAAGTCGTCTCCCGCCGCGACTTCATGCCGTTTGGTGAGGAGATTTTCCCTGACGGAGTTCACAGAACAACGAGTCTGAAATACACGTATGCCGATAATGTTCGTCAAAAGTTTACCGGCTACGAACGGGATAATGAATCTGGGCTGGACTTCGCTCAGGCCAGATACTTTGCTTACAACCACGGACGTTTTACCAGTCCAGACGATTTTTTCAACGACAGTCACGTCTCCAACCCTCAAAGCTGGAATCTTTATGCTTATGTGAGGAACAACCCTCTGTCGTTTATTGATCCGACCGGAATGATGACCGATTTTATCGATGTAGGAACAGGAGAAAGAAAACGTATCGAAGACGGAAAAGATCAAGTGATCGCGGCACAAAGCGAAGATATAAAACAGTTCCAAAAAGAATTTGCCTCTGATAGAGATGCCTACAATCACCGGCTAGGGGTTTTTGAGTCTTCAGCTAATAACCTACATATGACGAATGCTCAGTTTGATAACTTGGCAGGAGTCATTTACGCCGAGGCATCTAATAACGCTCCCTGGACAGAAGCGGCTGGTATTCACGGCGTCCTTAGAAACAGGGCTGCGGCTGACGGAACTTCAGTTTCAGACCAAGCTACGGTCGCCAATGGGATTTACGGGGCCGGAGAAGCAGAGAAGAAAAAAATATCTGACCCAAATGCCTCGACAGCTAAGAGAAACGCTGTATATAAAGGGCTAGCGCTTTCGATTGTAGCCTTTGCAGTAAACGGCTCTGATTTATCGGGCGGAGCATATTTCTGGCACGGCACCGATTTTAGACGGCCTACTGCTGGTTCAACAGCACACGAAAGTTTTTATCGATCTGGATTTCAGTTCACTTCTCCTTCTCATGACATTTGGAATCTTGGCAGCCGAAGGTCGGGAAACAGCCGCTATGACTATAAGTACCAGTCAACGGCAGCTTTCGGACAAACGACGTTCATGAAACTGACCGAGGCATGGATGAAAGCAAATGGCGCCAACACTTGGCGAGGAACAAGGAGGTAACCGATGCGCTTAATATCGATAAGTTTCTTATTTTCTATCCTTTGGGGATGCTCAAGTGGCGAATCGGCTCGTTTGATCGAACAAGGCCAAGCACATGATGTCGTTGGGAACAGCAGTCCGGCAAATACTGCTGTCAATGCACCAACACCGGGCGTCGTTAAAGGCGATGAAAAAGCCCTTGTCATTAAAGGCGGCGGTCAAACCTGCGAAGAATATCTTTTGAAAAAGATTGCAAAGGAAAAAGCTGGCGTCGGTCGAACGGTAAAACTAAAAGACTTCAACACCGACGACGAAACTCTTCCGCCTGAACTTAAAGAATGGCTTCAAACAAGCATACACATGGAGATGCTTGCTACGTTCGAGTTACGAACTAAAAAGAAGGAGGCTTTGATACTTCGTGCAAATATTGCAAGAGCTACAGGTATCGCAGCCAACTTTGCAAATTGGTTTATTCAGCTAGATAACCGTTCGATTAACTTTCGAAGTTTGTCTAAAAATCCTGAACTCATTTTTTGGGACAAAGATGGTTTGCTCAATTACTACTCGGTTGACTATGGAAGCATATTCCTGGAAAACAGAGATTGGGACAATGTCACCTTAGACTTGCAGCGATTCACGATAGACGCTGAGGGCAAATCTCAGTTAATAAGTGAAGAACAAAATGTAAAGTGTAAATAAGGCTTCACGCCTTTTGTTTTTGTGGGTTGGATTCGAGCATGTTGTCGAGGAATTGCAGGATGAAGTCCTGCTTTTTCTTTGGGAGGCGTTTTACTTCCTGAAATCTTCTTTCGAGCGGCGTAACTGGCCCGGGCTTTTTCTTGGTTGGTGTCGGCTCGTCATCGGCGCAAACATTTCCATGACCGTCGCAAGAAAGAAAACCTTGACGGAGATAAGCCAGGCGGGCGAACGAACAACCATTATTATTATCCGAAGAGGTTTTAATGATGTCGTCTAGTTGTTGGTTTTTCAGATTCGAAGGGGAGTTCCTTGACAATTCACCAATCAATTCAGACAAAGGCGTTTTCGGCAGTTGCTTGGTACCTGTTGAAGACTTCAACTTAGCCGAGGAGGCGTTTCTTCATGCGTTGGAAGCGAAGATGATAAGTCACATAGAAACCATTGAGTTTTTTCTTGTAAACGAAATCACAGTTGACGCTACAGATGAAGAAAACAGGTTCTGGATTGACTGGTATCATGAAACATTACTGCTTCAACATGTAAATTTCGATGAAATGTATTTTTACCCTAAAGGCGATCAATCGTGATGACTGAGGACAGAAGATATACTTTGGCCGTGATTAAGAATTTTGTGGTTCACGAAAAGCAAAATCGATTTATAGGATTTATTGAATCGAGGCGCGACGATCTATTGGACGAACTGTTTATTGACGAGCGTAATTTGAATCAGGAAACTTTGATTAAGGTTCCGAGCGGTAAATCGGCTTCGTTTGTGATCGATGAAATGAAAAAAATGGGGGCGACTGACCATGTTTACTTAATGAGCCACCATAGCGATCTCGATGGCAAGTTTACAAGTCTAGAGGACGCTATTGAATCCGTCTTTGGTCGGCATTTCGGTGCTTTGCTTTACTGCGTGAATAGCGGATTTGGCTATTATGAGGACGGCGAAACGTCGAGATACATACTTAGAGCTATATCAAAAGAACAGATGTGAAAGAAGACAGATTTGGCGGGTAAGTCGGATGAATTCAAGGTCGCGGTGCAGTTCTTTGATCAGCTAGGCCGGGTGCGGCTTGCTAAGACGCTTGAGGACGCCACGACCCAATCGGCCACGAACGAGACGGACGGCATCAAGGTCCAAACGCGGTACAAGACGGTTGCGGGTTATACGTATCAGTTATCGTCGAACCCGTACCGGGCCGCGACCGCCGTAACAGAGACCGACCCGACAATGGGCTGGACGCTCTCGACCGCCTGGAGCAGCGGAAGACGCTCGGAGGTCGAAACATTCTCTGGCTCCGCTCTGCCGGTCGCCTTCGGCGGCTCGAACCAAAACTCCACCGGCATCGCCCGCACCGACATTGACGCCAACCGCACGCTGGTCACCGATCAGGCCGGGAAGAGCCGGATCAGTAAGACGAATGCGCTTGGGCAATTGGAAGAGGTCTGGGAAATACTCGCGGCTAGCGAGCCGGGTTCGGAGAGCGTCGCGTTCCCGAACGCGACGGTCGCCCATGGCTTCAGGACCGTCTATGGCTATGACACGCTCAATAACCTGACGACCGTATCCCAAGGGGTTCAGACGCGGACCTTCAGCTACAGCAGCCTCTCGCGTCTGCTTTCGGCGGCGAATCCGGAATCGGGGACGATCGGTTACGAATATGATCCAAACGGCAATTTGACCGAGAAGACGGACGCGAGAAGTATTGTAACTACATACACTTACGACGAGCTGAACCGCGTAACGGCCCGAGATTACTCCGATACGACGCCCGATGTCGATTACACCTACGGCACGAGTGCTCCGAAAGTTGGTAAACTGGTGAAAGTGGAATCGAGCGTTTCGACAACCGAATACACGGGGTTTGACATCTTAGGACGTGTGACGGCCCACAAACAGACGACGGATGGACAGAGCTACACGACCGGTTATGTTTACAACCTGAGCGGAGCTTTGATCGAGCAGACGTATCCATCGGGGCGGGTGGTGAAGAACGTGTTGGACAATAACGGTGATCTGAGCCTTGTCCAGAGCAAGAAGAATTCCGCCTACGGGTTTTTCACCTACGCGAACTCGTTCACTTATAATCCGGCCGGTGCCGTGACGAGCATGCAACTGGGCAATGGAAGATGGGAATCTACGCAATTTAATTCAAGATTGCAGCCCACGCAGATCGCACTCGGTGTAACGCAGGGAGCGACGAACTTGCTCGATCTGGATTATTCGTACGGCACGACGGCGAATAACGGGAATTTGTTGTCGCAGACGATCACGGTTCCGACGGTGGGAACAAATACAGGCTTTTCGGCGGTGCAAACCTACAACTACGACAGCCTGAATCGTCTGAAGGACGCAACCGAGATGCTGACGCCGACCGGTGGTTCGGCAACACAGTCGTGGAAGCAGACGTTCGTATTTGACCGCTACGGAAACCGGAACTTTGACGAAGCGAACACCGCTTTCGCGGGCTTCGATAAGCTCTGCAACAATAATACGGAGTTATGTGCTGATCTCAGAAAGCGGCTGAATCCTTCGATCAACACATCTAACAACCGACTTAGCACTAGCGACGATTACGACTTCGACGCGAGCGGGAACACTACTTCCGACCCGGACGACAGGATGTTTATCTACGACGCTGAGAATAAGCAAGTGGAGGTCAAGGACTCGCTAAATGCCACTATTGGCCAGTATTTTTATGACGGAGATGGCCGTAGGGTGAAGAAGGTTGTGCCCGGTGGAGAGACTACGATATTCGTTTACGACGCCGGATCGAAGCTGATCGGGGAATACTCGACGGTCGTTCAAACCGGGAGCAACGCGAAGACGGTCTATACAACGAACGATCATCTGGGCAGCCCTCGAATAAACACAGACGGCACCGGCCAGGTCATCTCCCGCCACGACTACCACCCCTTCGGCGAGGAGATAGCCCGCACCGGCTACGGCTCCGACACCATCCGCAAACAGTTCACCGGCTATGAGAGAGACGGCGAGACCGGTCTGGATTTCGCTCAAGCTCGGTATCAAGCCTCAGTTCACGGGCGATTTACAACGGCGGACCCCTACATAATCCAATTCGAGATGAAGCGCGGAGACGATGCAGAAGAACGATCTGAGATGCTGCTTGAGTACTTGTCCGAGCCGCGAAATCACAATCGATATGTGTACGCGTTGAACAATCCAGTCAGGCATACAGATCCAAGTGGCATGCGTCCTCCAAACTATTGGGAACAGATGGCGCTGAACAAGCTCGATGAGTGGATTGCTGGGGCGACGAAGGCTGGCAATAAGGACCTTGCTACTGCTCTAACCAATGCCAAGGCGGAGATTGGCGCAATCATCGACAAATTAGGCAAAAAACAAAACAGTGTCGCGGTGGGCATCGCAGTCTATGCGATCCTGAGCGTTGGCACAGACGAGGGTAACAAATATGCCGACAGTACTGTTCTCGCAGCCCCCGGTCATACCTACGGGGCGGGCGAGAACAAATGCAATGTATTTGTGGCGATGGCACACATAAACGGAGGAGGAATACGACCCGGAAACTATCCATCGTTCGGCGGAAAATTTCCGGTGGCGAATTGGCTTGGCGATATCCGAGATTCCATGAAGCTCAAGAATCTGCCTGTACACTATGGAGCGGCCGGCGTGGGCGACGCGGTAGCTTGGCGAAATACTGATCCTAATCAACCAGGGCAC